>JACCDU010431476.1_pt1 | contig 33925 bp, 29 predicted proteins | sample 7446081 | NCBI WGS metagenome assembly JACCDU01 (sample SAMN15323447, study PRJNA562643) | freshwater metagenome | isolation source: river surface water | place: USA:Blue River Watershed | collected 2017-08-17
AAGATCGCCGTGCAGACCGGGCTGGCGAACATGGCCAACGGCCGCTGGTGCGGCGTCAATTACCGAACTTTCGAGTCGGCGGTCGCCAAAGATATCTTCGTGATCGGTGACGCGATCCAGGTCGCGCAGCTGATGCCCAAGAGCGGCCACATGGCCAACAACCATGCCAAGGTGGCTGCGGCGGCCATCGTTGCGCAGTTGTCCGGCTTCGATCCGAATCCGCAGCCCATGCTGACCAACACGTGCTACAGCTTCATCGACGACAAGACCGTCGTGCATGTGGCCAGCGTGCATGAGTACGTGAGCACCGAGCGCACCTTCAAGGTGGTGCAGGGATCGGGCGGTGTATCGACCGGGCCGACCGAACTGGAAGGCTCGTATGCAAACAACTGGGCCCGTACCATCTGGGCCGACATGCTGGAGTAAGCAGCAATGACATGTCTGTCCTGCGTGCCGGGCGCGCGGCTGGTCGGGACCGCTGCGGTCGCTGCAGTGGCCATCGTGGCGGCGCTGTCATGGTCCGGCAGCGCTGCTGCCGACGACAAGCCGCCGATGGCCATCGACAACGGCGGCCGCATGGAATTCGTGCATGCGGTCCGCAGCGGCAAACTGAGCGCGGCGCAAAAGGCAGCGCTTGAAGCGCGGCTGGTGGCCGAATGCCAGAACCCGAGCAACCCCATCACGCAAGGCATGATCGAGACCCGCGGCCCCGGCAAGTGCATGGCCTTTGTGCGCAACCAGTGCAACTGCACCGACTGCGACATGCCGACCTACTGCCTGCCACCCGAGGCACGATGAACCCGCGCTCACAGCAGGTCGGCGCGATCGACTGGTACTTCGATTTCATTTCGCCGTTCGCGTACCTGCAGTGGCGGCGGCTGAGGAAAGAAGCGCCCGAGCTTGCTCTGCAACGCAAGCCGGTGCTGTTCGCCGCGTTGCTGGCGCACTGGGACAACAAAGGCCCGGTCGAGATCCCGCCCAAACGCGGCTGGACCTATGCCCATTGCCTGTGGATCGCGCGCCGTCATGACATTCCGATGCGGCTGCCCTCCGGCCACCCGTTCAACCCGCTGCCGCTGCTGAGATTGTCCATCGCGCTCGGCAATACCACAGCGGTCGTGGATCGCCTGTTCGACTATGTCTGGCGCGATGGTCTGCTGCCGGCTGACACCGAAGCGTGGCATCACTTACTCGATGAATTGCACGTGTCGCCGCTGCAGCTGGAGGCGCCCGAAGTGAAAGGCATGCTCAAGTCCCATGGGGAGCAGGCGATTGCCGCGGGCGTTTTTGGCGTGCCGACCGCAGTCATCGAGGGCGAACAGTTCTGGGGCGTTGATGCAACGGACATGCTGCTCGCACGGGCAGCCGGCGACCCGTTTTTCACATCGGACGCGTACCGCGATGCCTTCCATTTGCCAGAGAGCGTGCAACGCGCTCGCACCGACCGCAAGCCCTAGCCAAGCGCCGGAATTTTGCACCCGGAGGCAAGAAAAATTTTCTGCCGGACAGTAAAATCATCCGCACTGAGGCGGCAATATCGCCGCCACGCAATGAAGATGTTCGACATGAAATTTGCATTCCTTACCCCTGTCCGGCGGGTTGCCGCATCGATGCTGCTGCTGACCTTTGTCGCCTGCGATTCGGGTCCCAAGACCTACGACGATTGCATGCTGCAGGCGTCGCGCAGTGCCGAGAGCGACCGCCAGTTCAAGACCATGGCCCAGACCTGCAAGGACCGCTTCGGCCATACCCTGCCCCTGCGTGCGCCGCCGACCGCGCCCGCCAAGGGCGGCGACGCCGCCAAAGGCAGTCCGGCGCCGGCACAACGTCCCTGATCAGCGCAACCTGAACACCGACACCGATTGTGCAAGCCGTGCCGCCTGGTCTTCCAGGCTGGCGGCCGCAGCGGCCGCCTGTTCGACCAGCGCTGCATTCTGCTGGGTCACCTGATCCATCTGCGTGACCGCCTGATTGACCTGATCGATGCCCTGGCTCTGCTCATGGCTGGCAGCGCTGATTTCCGACATCAGGTCCGTCACATGCCTGACCGACTGAACGATGTCCTGCATGGTACTGGTCGCGTGCGCGACCAGGCGGCCGCCGGCGTCGACCTTCTGCACCGAATCATGGATCAACTGGCGTATCTCGCGAGCGGCGCCGGCGCTGCGCTGCGCCAGGCTGCGCACCTCGCTCGCCACCACCGCGAAGCCGCGTCCCTGCTCGCCGGCACGCGCCGCTTCGACCGCCGCGTTCAGCGCGAGGATATTGGTCTGGAACGCGATGCCGTCGATCAGGCTGATGATCTCCGCAATCTTCTTCGCGGACTCGCTGATGCCTTCCATCGTCGTGCCCACTTCCGCGACCGCATCGCCCCCCTTGCGCGCGACATCGGAGGCCGAATGAGCTAGATGATTGCCCTGTTGCGCATTCTCGGCGTTTTGCTTCACCGTCGATGCAAACTGCTCCATGCTGGCAGCGGTTTCTTCGAGGCTCGATGCCTGCGCTTCGGTACGTCCCGACAGGTCCATGTTGCCCTGCGCGATTTCACGGCTGCCGATATGGATCGCCTCGACATTCGCGCGCACATCGCCGACCACCGCCACCAGGTTGGCGCTCATCTGTTGCAGCGCCTGCAGTAGCTGGCCGGTATCGTCGCCGCGATCGACCTTCACCTGCTGCGTCAGGTCGCCGCCGGCAATCGCGCGCGCGACCTGGGTCGCCCTCTGCAATGGCGACACGATCGCCTTGTGCAATGCCAGCCACGCGGCCAGCAGCAAGCTCAATGACGCCAGCTCCATGCCGAGCATGCTGCCGGAACCGCCCCTGAGCAGGGTGGTGACTACCATCGCAGCCACCAGCGTGGCCGGCAAGCCGAAGCCGAGACCGATGCGCACCGTCAGCGGCATGTCGCGCACGGCCTGTAGCCACGCAGCAAAGCCGGTACGAACCACCGCGCCATTGCGGATGGCCAGCCCCTGCGCCTTGCCTTCCCTGAAGCGGCGGTAGATCGCATCGGTCGCGGCCACCTGCTCGCGCGAAGGCTTGCTGCGCACCGACATGTAGCCTACTGGCTGACCACGCTCGATGATGGGCGTCACATTCGCGACGACCCAGTAGTAGTCGCCGTTCTTGCAGCGGTTCTTCACCATGCCGGTCCACGGCACGCCGGCCTTCAACGCGCGCCACAAGTCCTCGAAAGCTTCAGGCGGCATGTCAGGATGGCGCACCAGGTTGTGCGGCGCGCCCATCAGCTCTTCTTCGGTGAAGCCGCTGACTTCGATGAAATACGGATTGATGTAGGTGATGCGGCCCTTGAGGTCGGTCTTGGACACGATCGACTTCTCATTGCTGAGCTCGACCTCAACGTTAGTCACTGGAAGATTGGTACGCATGGCGGTGTCGTGGTCGGCAGATCCAAGGTTGGGATATGCGCTATCCTGCCCGCTGCCGATTCACTGCGAACATGCAAACAACGTAGCTTTCCCTGTGCTGTTTGCATCTTCATGCAAGAAAGCCAACATACGTACCGACATGCAAACACCGATGCCGACAATGCCGACGATGCTGAAGACCCTGCTGATCGCTTGCCTGCTGCTGTCCGCGTCGAGCGCGCGGGCCGACGAATGCGAGGACGTGATCAAGATGGATGGCTTGCTGAGCAAGGCCAGACAAGCCTGCCCGTTCAGCTATTACGCGTTCCGCTTCCAGCAGCAATCGCAGGTGTGTGGCGAGAAGAAGGGCAAGGACAGCTGGAAGCAGCTGTTCAGCAAGGGCGCATCCACCTTTGACGGGCTGTCGTCGAAGATGGGCAAGGAAGCACTGTGCAACAAGCTGCTCGCGGATTTTCCGATGACGGTCAAGCGCTGACGCAGCCTTCTACTGAGCAGGCGTCAAGAGAAGCGCAGCATCCGACAGCTGCCCCACCATGGGCACGCTGGCATCACTCCTGATCCCGTGGGTTCTTCTCACATGTGCGGCACCGACACCACGTCGCCCAGCATCGGCACGCTGGCCTGCCAGTGCAGCTCGCGCTCGATGCGGCAGCGCAGCGCGTCGGCGGCGGCTGGTTCGCCGTGGGTCACGTATACATGGCGCGGCGCCTTCGGCAGCGATCGCAGCCACGCGATCAGCTGCGTGCCGTCCGCGTGCGCGGACATGCCCGGCAGGGACACCACCTCGGCGTTGATGCGCACGTCTTCACCGAAGATGCGCAGCTCGCGTTCGCCGGCCGCCAGCCGTGCGCCGCGCGTGCCACCGGCCTGGAACCCGGCCAGCACGATGCTGGACCGATGGTCGGGCCCGAAATTGCGCAGGTGGTGCAGGATGCGCCCGCCGGTCGCCATGCCGCTGGCCGAGATGATGATTGCCGGATAAGCGAGTCCGGTCAGCTCGCGCGATTGCTCGACCGTGCGACAGAATTTCGCGACATGTGACATGCCCTGGCACTCTTCCACCGACAGCCGGTGCTCGGTACGGTGGCGGCGATAGATGTCGGTGGAGTCGATCGCCATCGGGCTGTCGAGAAAGACCGGCAGGTCGGGAATGCGTGCGGCGCGCTTCAACCGGTAGATCTGGTACAGCAGCGACTGCGCGCGACCGACCGCGAACGCCGGTATCACGACCTTGCCGCCGCGCGCCGCGGTGCGCGCCACCACATCGGCCAGCAGCGCGGCGCTGTCTTCGTTGCCATGACTGCGGTCGCCATAGGTCGATTCGACCACCAGCGTGTCACCCAGCTCGATCGGCGATGGCGGCCGCATCACCAGGTCGTCCGGACGGCCGACATCGCCGGACAGGAACAGGCTGCCTTTCGCGGTGCGCAGCTCGACCGATGCCGCGCCCAGGATGTGGCCGGCCGGTCGCAGCCGTACGGTCATGCCGGCGATCTCGATCGGATGATCGAACTCCAGCGGCCGCAACTGGCGCAACGCATGGCGCGCATCTTCTTCGGTGTACAGCGGCAGTGCCGGCACATGCTTGGATGACTTGTGGCGGTTCGCGTAGTTCGCGTCTTCTTCCTGCAGGTGCCCGCTGTCGGGCAACAGCAGGCCGCACAACGCAATCGTCGATGGCGTCGCATGCACGCTGCCATGAAAGCCATTGCGCACCAGCAGCGGCAACGCGCCGGAATGATCGAGGTGCGCATGGCTGAGGATCACGGCGTCGAGCCGCGCAGGGTCGAACGGCAAGGGCTGCCAGTTCAGTTGCCGCAGGTTCTTGTAGCCCTGGAACAGCCCGCAATCAACCAGCACTCGCTTGCCCTGATATTCGATCAGGTATCGGGAACCGGTGACGGTACCGGCGCCGCCGAGAAAGGTCAGCTTCACGCGTACTCCTTGCAAGGTGAACGATGTCTGGATCATGCCAGAATCTGTCATCCTGATAACGATTCCTTGCGCGAACTGGTGGACACCCCGATGAACGACCAACACGGTAGAGGACTGGACGCCGCCAGCGCCGCGCGCCGGCTGCAGCAGGATGGCCCGAATGACATCGGCCTGTCGCAGCGCCGTCCGCTGCGCGCGATCGTGATCGAGGTCGGCACCGAGCCGATGTTCCTGCTGCTGATCGCGGCCGGACTGATCTACCTGTTGATGGGCGATGCCGGTGAGGCGCTGGTGCTGCTGGGCTTCGTGCTGGCCATCATGGGCATCACGATCGCGCAGGAGCGCCGCACCGACAATGCACTGAATGCGCTGCGCGACCTGTCCAGCCCGCGCGCGCTGGTGGTGCGCGATGGTGTACCGCAACGCATCGCCGGCAGCGACGTGGTGCGCGAGGACTGGCTGATGCTGGCCGAGGGCGACCGCATCGCTGCCGATGGCGTGCTGCTGGAAGCGCATGAACTGGCAGTGGATGAATCGATGCTGACCGGCGAATCACTGCCGGTAACGAAGAACGCCGGCGATCAGGTGTACGCCGGCACGCTGGCGGTCAGCGGCCAGGGTCTGGCACGGGTGCATGCGACGGGACGACGGACCGAGATGGGCCGCATCGGCGCCTCGCTGGACGAGGTTGACCTCGAAACATCGCCGCTGCGACGACAGATGGACCGGCTCACGAAGCGCTTCGCTGCGATCGGCCTGTTGCTGTCGCTGGCATTGACCGCAACCTTCTGGATGCTGCGCGGCGATCCGGCGCAGGCGCTGCTGGCCGGCATAGCGCTGGCGATGTCGCTGCTGCCACAGGAGTTCCCGGTCATCATGATCATCTTCTTTGCGTTTGCCGCGCGGCGTCTCGGCAAGCTGCAGGTGCTGACACGACGGCTGGGTGCCATCGAAACGCTGGGCCAGACCTCGGTGCTGTGTGTCGACAAGACCGGCACGCTGACGCAAAACCATATGCAGCTGGCAGTGCTGCGCACGCCATCGCGCGAATATGCGGTCCCTGCCGGTGCTGCCGACAGCACCATGCCCGACGATGTGCGTGAGCTGCTGGCAACGGCGGTGATGGCCTGTGAAGTGGTGCCGCATGATCCGATGGAAAAAGCGATCGTCGATGCCGGCACCGCCGCGCACAGCGGCCTGCCGTCCGGCCGGCAGCTTGTGCGTGAATACGAATTACGGCCCGAGCTGCTCGCGATGTCACATGTGTGGCGCAGGCTTGATGACGACCCTGGCCACCATGGCGACAGTCATGATGACCATGCGGGCGGTGGCGGTGACGCAAGCATTCCTGTCAAGCGGCGCGACGATGATCAGCCGAGCGCAGCCGACCTCGGCGCATTCGATATCGTCGCCGCGAAAGGTGCGCCGGAAGCGATCGCATCGCTGTGCGGGTTGACGGATCATGAGCGCGCGCGCATGGCGGCCGATGCGGAAGCGCTTGCCACGCGCGGGTTGCGTGTGCTCGGCGTCGCGCGCGCCCATCATCCGTCCGCCAGCGCATGGCCGGAATCCCAGACAGGCTTTCGCTTCAGTTGGCTGGGGCTGGTCGCGCTAGCTGATCCGCTGCGCGCGGAAGTGCCGGCCGCGGTAGCCCTGTGCCGGCAGGCGGGCATACGCGTGGTGATGATCACCGGCGATCATGCGAGCACTGCGCAGGCGATCGCGCGGGAAGCCGGCATCGATCACCATGCAGTACTGACAGGCACGCAACTGGCCGCGATGAACGAGGCCGAGCTGCGCAATGCTGCGGCCCGGGTGCAGGTGTTCGCACGAGTAAAGCCGTGGCAGAAGCTGGCGCTGGTAGAGGCTTTGAAGGCGCAGTCAGCCGTGGTGGCGATGACCGGTGACGGCGTCAATGATGCACCGGCGCTGAAAGCGGCGCACATCGGCATAGCCATGGGTCAGCGCGGCACCGATGTCGCGCGTGAAGCCGCATCGCTGGTGCTGCTGCGGGATGACTTCAATGCCATCGTGGAAGCGATACGCATGGGCCGCCGCACTTTCCGCAACATGCGGCAAGCGATGGTCTACACGCTGGCAGTGCACATACCGATCGCCGGCCTCGCATTGCTGCCGGTACTGTTCGGGCTGCCGCTGTTGCTGGCGCCGTTGCACATCGCGTTCCTGGAACTGGTGATCGATCCCGCCTGCTCGGTCGTGTTCGAGGCCGAGCAGCATGATGACGGGCTGATGTCGATGCGACCGCGCCCGGCAGACGAGCCCTTGTTGCAGCGCGCTCATGTCGGCCAGAGCGTCACCTGCGGGCTGCTGACCACCGCCGCCAGCTTCGGCAGCTATGCGTGGCTGAATGCGCACGGCGTGACTAGTGAGAGCGCGGCCGCGTCGGCCTTCGTGATCATGGTGCTCGCGAATGCGCTGCTGATCCTGCCACTGCGCAGGCCGACCGGCGGTCACGCAGGCTGGTGCCACGTGCCTCGCATCACCGTCTGGGTACTGGGCGCGACGCTGGCCAGCGTGCTGGCCGTGACCATGCTGGCGCCGGTCGCTGCGGTGTTCCGCTTCGATGTACTGGCGCCCGGGCAGTGGCTGGGCAGTGCCATGATCGCGCTGGCATTGCTGCCGGCCTTTGTGGTCGTCAGCGGCCAGCGACGATGGCGTGCGGCACGGCCAGCGGCTGGGGGCTGAGTCGTGGGTTGAGTCGAGGGTTGAGTCGTGGGTGAAGACGAAAAGATCAGGCCGGGGCGGCGAAGCAGACCAGGTGGTCGAGCTCGATGCGGATCCCGATTCGCTCACCGATCGCATGATCGTGATGGCTCGGCACCAGCGACAACAGCGGCTGGCCAGAAGGCAAGGCCAGCGTGTACAGGAATTCAGCGCCGCGGAAAGCCTTGGCCATCACCTGCGCCTTCAATGGGCTGGCGTCGTCATGCTGGATGTCATCCGGACGCACCAGCAAGTCCACTGCCTGGCCGGCCGCCAGCGTCGGTAAATTCGGGGGCCGGAAGGGACCAAGCTCGGTCAGCAGCTGGCCCTGACCATCGGTCTGGCCGCGCAGCATCACGCCCTCGCCGATGAAGCCGGCCACGAAACGGTTGGCGGGTCGGTGGTAGAGGTCCATCGGCGTGCCCCATTGCTGCAAGCAGCCGTCGGCCATCACCGCAATGCGGTCAGCCACCGCGAATGCTTCGCGCTGGTCATGGGTGACGATCACGGCGGTGGTGCCAGTCTCCTTCAGCAGGTCGCGCACCTCGACCGCAAGCCGCTCGCGCAATGTGACGTCGAGGTTGGAGAAGGGCTCGTCCATCAGCAGCAGCGATGGCTGCGGCGCCAGCGCGCGCGCCAGCGCCACGCGCTGCTGCTGCCCGCCGGACAGTTCATGCGGCGCACGCTGTGCCAGCGACGCGAGCCCGACCAGCTCCAGCATGCGCTGCACGCGCTGTTCGCGCTCGCGGCGCGGCAGACGGTGCAGGCCGAAGCCGATGTTCTGCGCCACCGTCAGGTGCGGGAACAGCGCATAGTCCTGGAACACCATGCCGATGTTGCGCCGCTCGGGCGGCAACTGACAGCGCGCGCTGGCGACTTCCTGCTGCATCAGCCAGATGCGCCCGGACTGCAGCGGCTGAAAGCCCGCGATCGCGCGCAGCGCGGTGGTCTTGCCGCAGCCCGATGGCCCCAGCAGGCAGGCGATGCCGCCTTGCGCAAGCGACAGCGACAGGTCCTCGACCACCACATGCGGCCCGGCCGGCGTGGCATACGCGAGCGTCAGTGATTGCAGTTCCAGCGCATGCAGGCGCTGATCGATGTCGTGGTCTCGCTTCATGGCGGCATTCTATCGTTCCGTCTGCCGTACCAGCAGCACCACCGGCAGCAGGCCGGCGGCGACGATGCACAGACTGGGCAGCGCCGCCCGGTCCCACATGCCCTCGGCGCTCATCTCGAACACGCGCACGGCCAGCGTGTCCCAGCCGAACGGCCGCGTCATCAGCGTGATCGGCATCTCTTTCATCACTTCGACGAACACCAGCAGGCTGGCGCCCAGCCAGCCGCTGCGCAGCAGCGGCACGAACAGCCGGCGCAGCACCTGCCAGCGCCCGAGACCAAGGCTTCGCGCGGCCTCTTCCTGGCTGCGCGTGATGCGCTGCATCGCCGCCTGCATCGGCTCGAAGCCGACCGCCATGAAGCGCGCTGCCAGCGCCAGCAGCATCACCACCAGCGTGCCCTTGAGCACCGGTGCCGGATCGATGCCGAGTCGCTGCCACAACGGCATCAGCTGCAGGTCGAGCCAGGCCACCGGCACGAACAGGCCGACTGACAGCAGCATGCCCGGCAGCGCGTAGCCCAGCGTTGACACCTTCACGCCGAGTTGCGTCAGCCGGCCCGGATGCTGGCGCTGCGCGTACGCGATCCACAAGCCGGCCGCCACCACCAGCAGCGCCGACAACGACGACAGCAGCAGCGAATGCAGGATGAAGCCCCAGTAGCGCGCATCCCAATCGTTGCGCACCACGTCCAGTGTCCATGTCAGCAACTGAACCACGGGCACGACGAACGCCGCCGACAGCACCAGCGCGCACCATGCAAATGCGCCCCAGCGCGCCGCGCCACGGAGCGTCAACCGGACCGGACGCGCATCGCCCGAGCCGCCGCTTGCATACCGGCGGCGCGCGCGCTCGCGCTGCTCGAACCACATCAGCAGCAGCACTGCGAGCGCCAGCAGCGACGCCAGCTGCGATGCCACCGGCAGGTTGAACAGGCCCAGCCAGGCCTTGTAGATCGCGGTGGTGAATGTGTCCACGTTGAAGATGGCCACGGTGCCGAAATCAGCCAGCATTTCCATCAGTGCCAGCGTGACGCCGGCCGCCCACCACGGGCGCGACATCGGCAGCGCGACGCGGAAGAAGGCGACCACGCGCGAGTGGCCGAGCGACTGCGCGGCCTCCAGCGCGCGCTGCCCCTGGGTCAGGAAGGCTTGCCGCGCCAGCAGGTACGCATAGGGATACAGCACCAGGCCAAACACCAGGATCGCGCCGCCGACCGAGCGCACCGGCGGCAGGTTGACCGGCCCCAGTACGGAGCGCAACGTCGTCTGCAGCGGACCACTGTAGTCGAACAGGCCGACCATCACCGACGCCAGCACATAGGCCGGCAGCGCCAGCGGCAGCACCAGCGCCCATGCGAAGAAGCGGCGGCCGGGGAAGTCGCACACGGCGGTCAGCCACGCCAGCGACACGCCCAGCACACTCACCGTGACGCCGACGCCGATCGCCATCAGCAGCGTGTTCCTGAGCACGGCCGGCAGCACGAACTCGCGCAGGTGCGACCACACCTCAGGCTGCGGCTGCAGCCAGCTGGCGAGCACCACTGCCAGCGGCAGCAGCGTCAGCAGCGACAGCGCGAGCACCGACCAGGCGGGCCTCGAAGCGGCAGTCGTCATCGCGTCGTCGCGGTGCAGCTCACTTGTAGCCGGCGCGGTCCATCAGTCGGGTGGCGGCGGCCTGTAGCTCGCCGGCCTTCGACACGTTCACCAGGTTCGGCTTGAACGTGCCCCAGTTCTTGATGATGGAGTTCGGCTTCACTTTCGGATTGGCCGGGAACTCGAGGTCTTCATCGACGTAGAAGCTCTGCGCGGCGTCCATCGACAGGTACTCGATCAGCTTCTGCGCGCCGGCCGGATTCTTCGCATGCTTCGTGATGCCGGCGCCGGACACGTTGACATGCGTGCCACTGCCCGCCTGATTGGCCCAGAACAGGCCGACCGGGAAATCCGGCTCCTTCACCAGCAGCCGGCCGAGGTAGTAGGTGTTCACGATGCCCACCTGGCACTGGCCGGCGGCGATCGCCTTCAACAGCGAGGTATCGTCCGGGAACGGCGCGGTGGCGAGGTTCGCGACCCAGCCACGCACGATCTCTTCGGTCTTTGCTTCACCGAGCTCGCTGATCATCATCGCAATCAGCGACTGGTTGTAGACCTTCTTGCTGGTGCGCAGGCACAGCTTGCCCTTCCATGCCGGCTGCGCGAGGTCTTCATACGTTGACAGCTCGGCCGGGCGCACGCTGCCCTTGTTGTAGACGATGGTGCGCGCGCGCACCGACAGGCCGAACCACTGGTTGTCCGGGTCGCGCAGGTGCGCGGGAATATTCTTCTGCAGCACCGGCGAGTTCAGACGCTGCAACTGGCCCTGCTGTGCAGCCAGCCACAGATTGCCGGCATCAACGGTGATCAGCACATCGGCCGGCGTGCTCGCACCCTCGGCATTCAGGCGCGCCAGCAGCGCACCCTCGTTCGCGGTCAGCAGCCGGATCTCGGTGCCGGTCTCCTTGCTGTAGCGATCGAGCAGCGGCTTGAGCAATTGCTCATTGCGCGCGGAGTAAACGGTGACGGTGTCGGCCAGTGCAACCGGAGCGGACAGCGCGAGCCACAGGCAGGCGGTGCCGACGACAGCAAGCAGGGATTTCATCGAACGCATGTTGACTTCAGACAGGTGGTTTCACAGACCGTCAAGTGTACATCAAATGAGAATTATTCTCACCTACTCGACGTGCCGATCAGCGTGACTGCAAGGCACGGGTGTCGCACGGACGCGCATCGCCCTTGCCAGGATTTACCAGCGCGAGCAGGCCGGCAACCGGTGCTGCCAGCGCGCCGAGCACGGTGGCCGCGCCGGCTTTCAGCGCTACGCGGCGACGGTCGATGTCGATGTCCGGATCCTTGAAACTGCCGCGCACATACAGCGGCGATCGCAGCGACAAGATGCGCAAGCCCTTGCTGTCCGGATGCAGCGTCAAGTCGTAGCGCTCGCGCTCAAGATCGATGGTGCCGCTGGCACCGATGCTGCCGTCCGGCGTATCAAGCACAAAGCTGCGCACCTGCGCGATGCCGTCTTTCGCTTCCAGATCGGCCACCACGCAAGTGAGCGGCACCTGTCGGTCGCCGAAGAACTTCGCCATCGCCGCCGATGCCAGATTGAGCCCGGCTGCCTCCAGCACGAATTTGCTGATCGAGCCCTGGCCGATCGCTGCGCTCAGCTGGCCATTCGCCGAGCCCAGCAACGCTGCCACCGAGTTGCCGCTTGCCGACAGCGTCAGTCGCCCGGCCAGCTGGCCGATGCTGGCCGGCGCCTTGCCCACGGTCGGGAACAGCTGCGCCAGCTGCAAGCCCTGCGCGTGCAGCATGAGCCGGCCGCGCGCCAGCTCGTGCAGGCCGTCGATGCGCAGCGAGCCCTGCAGCTGCCCGCCGGCAATGCCGAAACGCAGCGGATCAAGCGTCAGCACGCCGACCCGCATCTGCACGCGCGTATCGACGTCTTCGATCGGCAAGGACTCGCTGCGAATGATCTGGCGGCCGGTGAAGCGCACATCGACATCCATCCGGTGCCAGCGCTCGGTGCGAAACGGCGATACCGGCAACACACGGCCCTTCGGTTGCACGACGTCGCCGGGTTTCTTCGCGTTGCCATCGCTGGCGCCGGCACCGATCAGCCGACCCAGATCCGCCAGCCGCAGTTGCTTCGACACCACTGCGCCACTCAGTGTCGCGCGTGGTTGCTGGCGATACCGCAGCGTGCCGCTGATATCGCTCTGCCCGACCTTGCCGGTGAAATTTTCATAGCGCAGGTCCAGCGCACCGGGCACGACGCGCCCGACCACACGGCCCGCCGTCGAAAACTTTGGCGTCGTCGGCAACAGCAAGCCACTGATCGGGTACAAGTCGGCCATGCTGGCGCCGCTGATGTCGAGCCGGATATCCAGTGCGCTGGGGTCGGCCGGATCCGTGATCGTGCCGCGCGCCACGACCCGCGTATCACCGACGCTGATCTCTGCTTCCACCGGGTAGCGAACATCACTGCTGCGCAACGCGAGCAAGGCACCGGCCAGCCCGTGTCCGCGCAAGGCTTCGTCGTTGTAGCGCCCTTGCGCGTGCCAGCGCACGCTGCCGTCGGCGGCCGTATCGAGCGCCAGCGTCAGATCGGTGGCTTTCGTCTTGTCGAGGTAGCGCAGCTTGCCGCTGGCAATCGCGAGGCTGTCGATCGCGAAGTGCCAGCGCTGGCTGTGCCGTCGCTCTGGCGTGGGCTGGAAGATCCAGTTGCGACGCTCTTCACCGGCTTTTTCGAAGACCACCGACGGACCGGTCAGACGCGCCTGCGACAGACGCAATTCACGTCGTGCGAGTGCGGGCAGGTTCAGCGTGAAGTCGAGCTGCGGTACGGTGGCCATCCACGGGCCACTGTCGGCCCAGTCCGGATTGCCGAGCGCGACATCATGTGCGCGCCAGTGCGGCCATGGCAGGAAGCGCCATACGCTGCGCGTTTCCGGCGGCCTTTGCCAGGACAGCGACAGATCACCGCGCAATGCCACCTGCCGTCCGGTCGCTTCGGATGCCTTGTCGGCCAGCCAGGGGCGCGCGCGGTTCCAGTCGAACGTTGCGATCACGAGCATCGCCACGACCACCAGCACCAGCAACACCGCCGCCAGTGCACCCGCCAGTTTCGCGGCGAACTTTGCTGCCCGCACCCAGCCGTGTAATACCGAGCCGTGTAATCTCGAGCCGTGCGATACCGATGTACCTGCGTCGCCCACATCCCCTCCGACGATCGCGCGCCATGACAGCACCGCTGCCAGTACCCGTGGCTGAACCATGGGCAGAACCAGTGGCCGCACGGTCAACCAGACGCGTGTCGCTGAACATCATGAACCGGTTACCGGTTAGACGGTGGGTTGAAGGGATTTGTTTTGATATCGGAAAAGAACACGCCAAAAAAAATGGGATGCCAATGGCTTGTGGCCATTGCACATCCCGAACTAGAGAGAACCTTCAGAGAGAATTCACCGCGCTGCACCCGCCACCCGAGGGAGGGCATGCGCATGCGCGGTGAATCGGACGCCGGTTCAGGCGGCCTTGGGCAGCACCACGGCATCGGCGGCGCTGGCATCCAGCCCCACCGGTGCGCGGTGCTCGCGCCAATACTGGCTGGCCGCAGCGACACCGCTGCCGGCCTGCACCTTGATGCCGCAATCGAGCATCGCCATCTCGGCGCCGGCGATCGCCGCCATCAGGTGCACTTCATTCATGTCACCGAGGTGACCGATACGGAACAGCTTGCCTGCGACCTTGGACAGACCGGCGCCCAGCGATACGTTGTAGCGGTTGTACGCACGCGCGATCACGTCGGCGCCGTTAAAGCCTTCCGGCACCATCACTGCGGACACCGTGTTCGAGTACCACTGCTTGTCCTTCGCGCACAGGTCGAGTTGCCAGCCCTTGAGCACGGCAGCGCGCACGCCTTCGGCCAGATACGCATGGCGGGCGATGATGTTGTCCAGGCCTTCCTCTTCGATCATCTTCAGCGACTCGACCAGACCGTACATCAGCGACAGCGCCGGTGTGTACGGGAAGTAGCCGGTGGCGTTCGACGCCAGCATGTCCTGCAGGTCAAAGTAGGAACGTGCGAGCTTTGCATCCTTGCCCATGTCCAGCGCCTTCTGGCTGGCGCACAGGATGCCCAGACCGGCCGGCAGCATCAGGCCCTTCTGCGAGCCGGACACGGCCATGTCCACACCCCAATCATCGAAACGGAAATCGATTGAACCCAGCGACGACACCGCGTCGACGAACAGCAGCGCCGGGTGCTTCGCATCGTCCAGTGCACGACGCACGGCGCCGATGTCGGAGGTCACGCCGGTGGCGGTTTCGTTATGGCAGGCCAGCACGGCCTTGATCTTGTGCTGCGTGTCCTGCTTCAGGATTTCCGCGTATTGCTCGGCCGGCACGCCGGTGCCCCACTCGCAATCCACGATCTGCAGGTTCAGCCCATGCTTCTCGCACATCGCGATCCACAGGTGGCTGAACTGTCCGAAGCGGGCAGCCAGCACGGTGTCACCCGGCGACAGGGTGTTCGTGATCGCCGCTTCCCAGCAGCCGGTGCCCGATGACGGGAACACGAAAGGCGTGCCGCGCTCGGTGCGGTAAACCTTCTTCAGGCCAGGCAGGATGGTGCGGGTCAGTTGCGGGAATGCCGGCGAGCGATGGTCTTCCATCGACACCATCATTGCGCGCATCACGCGGTCCGGAATATTGGTCGGTCCCGGTACAAACAGAAAATTGCGTCCAGCCATGGTCGTCTCCTATCGGTGCTTGCTCTTGAAATTGCGTGGCCGCTTTGCGGCGACCCGGGTTGTGTTGTTCCGCTGCTGACTGCTTGCTGCCGCGCGTGTCAGACCATTGCGCCGTACACCGGGAACGGTGCGACCAGTACCTCGACCTTTGCGCGTACTTCGGCAATGCGTGCCTCATCATTCGGCGCTTCCAGCACGTCGGCGATCAGGTGCGCAGTGGCGCGTGCCTCTGCTTCCTTGAAACCGCGTGTGGTCATCGCCGGGCTGCCCAGACGAATGCCGCTGGTGATCATCGGCTTCTCAGGGTCGTTTGGAATGCCATTCTTGTTGCAGGTAATGTGCGCCTTGCCGAGCGCCGCCTCGGCGGCCTTGCCGGTGATGCCTTTGGAACGCAGATCCACCAGCATCACGTGCGACTCGGTACGGCCGGACACGATACGCAAACCGCGCTCGACCAGCGTCTCCGCCAGCACCTGCGCGTTGCGGATCACCTGCTGCTGGTAAGCCTTGAACGCCGGTTGCAGTGCTTCATGGAAGGCGGTCGCCTTGCCAGCGATCACGTGCATCAGCGGGCCACCTTGCAGGCCGGGGAAGATTGCGCTGTTGATCTTCTTCGCAATCTCTTCATCGTTCATCAGGATGATGCCGCCGCGCGGGCCGCGCAGACTCTGGTGTGTGGTGGATGTGACCACATCCGCAAACGGCACCGGGTTCGGATACACGCCGCCGGCGATCAGGCCGGAGTAATGCGCCATGTCGACCAGGAAGTACGCACCGACGTCCTTCGCGACCTTCTGGAAACGTGCCCAGTCGATCTTCAATGCATAGGCAGACGCGCCGGCGATGATCAGCTTTGGCTTGTGCTCATGCGCGAGGCGCTCCATCTGGTCGTAGTCGATCTCTTCCTTCTCGTTCAAGCCATACGAGACCACGTTGAACCATTTGCCCGACATGTTCAGGTGCATGCCATGGGTCAGGTGACCGCCTTCGGCCAGCGACATGCCCATGATGGTGTCGCCCGGGTTCAGCAGCGCCAGCATCACCGCCTGGTTGGCCTGCGAACCGGAGTTCGCCTGCACGTTCGCGAAGTTCGCGCCGTACAGTTCCTTCAGGCGGTCGATCGCGAGCTGCTCGACGATATCCACATTCTCGCAACCGCCGTAATAGCGCTTGCCCGGATAACCTTCCGCATACTTGTTGGTCAGCACCGAACCCTGCGCCTGCATGACCGCCGGCGACGTATAGTTCTCCGATGCGATCAGTTCGATGTGCGCCTCCTGCCGCGCAGCTTCCTGCCGAATCGCTGCCCACAGTGCAGGATCGCCCTGCTCGACGGTGAGGTTGTCCGGGAATGCGCCCTTGGATGGCGCGACGCGCTGCAGCATGGTTCTCTCCTGTGGGATTGGGCCTGCGCCGGACAGGCTCGCTGGCCTGTGCGGCCGATATGACCAAACGGGAGTGAACTGTACTGACTCGTTCAAGTCAGTAAAAATAAGGAATTCTTTGCTGGCAGTTCAGCAAGTCTGAACTACTGGCCTGTGGCGGTGATGCAGGTTAGCTGTCGTTTACATCCGGCTGCGGATCACATATTTAAACCTGCTGTGGCGGCTGTAAATACAGGGGCGCGCTCAGATTTCCATGCACACCGCCGTCACATCATCGCGTTGCAGGCCCTCGCCCTGCCAGCGCCGCACCGCGTCGCCGACCGCGTCCATCAACGCCTGCACCGGCAGTGCCCGCTGCGCATCAAGGGTCGCCAGCAAGCGCCGGAAGCCAAAGGCCATCGGGCGCGCGCCATCGCTGCTGCCAACCTGGTCCGTGATGCCATCGGTATGCAGCACGAAACGATCGCCCGGCGCGAACGCGATGCGCTGTTCGCCCGGCATCGCGTCGGCAGCGTCACGGTAACCGAGCCGCACCGCATCACCCCGTACGCGCACGGCAGCGGCGCCTTGCGGCAGATGAACCAATCCCAGATTGGCGCCGGCAAAGGTCGCGATGCCGGCATGCACATCGACCTGCAAGGCGGCCGCATCACAGCCGTCGTCATGCGGCTGCTCGCCGTCTTGCAAGTGCTGGTCCTGGTTCAGGCCACGCCGCAATGCATTGCCCAGCGCCTGCAGCGCACGCGCCGGTGACATCGCCGGGTCCGATGCATACAGGCGCTCCAGCGTCGTGCTGGCCAGCAGTGCGAGCATTGCGCCGGGCACGCCATGCCCCGCGCAATCGACGACAAACAGCGTGAAGCGACCACTGTCATCGGCCGGCGTCATCCACCAGAAATCGCCACCGATGGTGTCGCGCGGCTCCCACAGCACGCCGAGTTGCTTCACTTGTGGCGGATAGCGGTTCGCACGCGGCAGTTGCGCCTGTTGCAGCAAGCGCGCATAGTTCATCGACTCCATCACCAGCCGGTTGCGCTTGTCCGACTCGGCCAGCACCTGGCCCAGCAGCGCCTCGCGCGCAGCCAGCCGATGCTCCCAGGCCAGTTCGCGCGCATCCTTGTCCGCAAGCACCGGCTCGAAACTCAGCGTCCACACGAATTGCGTCCACCCGTCACCGGCGCTGACCTGCTCCGGATGAAAGTCCATGCGGAAGCGCCAGCAATCGCTCAGGTACATGTACAGGAAATTGTCGACCAGCCCGCGTGGGAACGCTTCCTGGTCCGGTGACGAGGTATTCGTCATCGTCGCGCGGAAGCGCAGGCCACCCAGCGGCGCGATCGATGCGCCGTAGCGAATGTCGCCGACCGAATTCCTTTCGAGGATGTCGCTCATCAGGCGGAAGCAGCAGGTGAGGATCTCGGTCAGCGCATCCTCCTGCTGCAAGCGCTGCGGACCTTCGGCCAGATAACCGGTGCGCAGTGCACTGGCTGCGTCATGGATGTGCGACCAGTAGTCGCCATACGCAAAACCGAACGAATACAGCGCCTCCGGGCCGAAGCGGCGAAGCACGGTCGCATGAATGGAGCGCCGGATGCGGAAGGAGTAGCGCGCATTCGGATCGATCTCGCGAATCCCGTGCTCTTCCAGCACCTGCTGGCCAATACGGCCCAGCGCAGCCATGTTGCGTATCGTGGTGGCCAGCTGCGCACCGGGGATGGTGTTCCCGCCGCTGAAATACGGCTCCATCGCTGCTACCTCCTGCTTCTGCGCTTGTTCTTGTGGTCAGGCGCGTAAAGATTCCGTTGCCCGCGCCGATACTGTGACTGATGGGCGCCGAGGCGCGCAAGCGTGCAGCGCGCATGCACGCCGTGCGCGGCGCCAGAGCCATATCACGTTGCCGAATTGGCAGCACCGACTTCGGGACGAATTGCGATGAAACGAAGAATACTCCTGCCCACCCTGCTGGCCGCCAGCCTTGCCGGCTGCACGACGACGAACGCCCCCACCTGGGACGACGTCACCTGGAACACGATCGGTTGGGACACGCTCTACTACTGGAACTGGGGCTTCGACAAGTACCAGGGCAAGTTCGACCGTCGCCTGAATCGCGATGGCCCCGGCGTGTACACCTTCGCAAACGGGGATCGCCTGACCGGCGTCTTCTCCGAGGGTTACGTGCAATCGCCGGCGCAAGTCGAGTACGCCGATGGCAAGGTCTACGTCGGTGCGTTCTACAAGAATGCCATCTACGGGAAAGGCGTCATGACCTACCCGAACGGCGACCGTTACGAAGGCAGCTTCGTGAAAAACACGCTGCAAGGCCAGGGCATCATGTACTACGCCAACGGCGATCGCTACGAAGGAAGCTTCATACGCGGGCGCCGCCACGGCCGTGGCACGTACCAGTTCGCGACGGGTGGCCGCTATGTCGGCGACTTCAATGCAAACCAGATCACCGGCGTCGGCAGCTTCGTCTATGCCAATGGCGATACCTACAGCGGACAGGTGCTGAATGGCATGCACCATGGCCGTGGCAAGCAGACCTTCGCCAGCGGCCGCGTGGCACTCGAGGGCGTGTGGGACCAGGGTGCGTTCGTGCAGATGGAAAAACTGAAGTGAACCCCATGCGTCCCGGCAGTAATCAGCGCCGGGGCGTCAGCGCTTCAGGAAAACCTCGGCCAGGTCATCCTCGGTAAACCAGAACTCGATCATCTTCGCCTGCTTGCGGTCCGGCGTGAGGTACGCATGCACGCCGCGCTGCCACACAAAAATCGGGCCGGGTATCCCACCCTTGATCTCGATCGCATCCGGCTTCCCGTATCTGGCCTGCAGGGCTGACAGCTTTTGGGGCTTGTCGGGGATCCAGCGTATGCGCACCAGAACCAGCCTGTCCTCCAAAGGACGCGCGAGGGCTTCGCGCTGCTGACGGATCAGCAGGCTGATCGACCTGGCTTGCGGGTTGTCGGCGTGGTTCACGGTCGCAGGCAGGCTCTTCTGCAAGTCGGCCAGCTTCTGCTTGCGCTTGTCATCGTCATGCTCGAACAGCAGCGCTACCACACCATCGGCACCCTCGACATCCAGCATGCAGTAGTACTGATTCTCTTTCAGCCAGGGCGGCTTCTCGGCGTCGAGCTTCGCGTCGGGGAAACGCTGGCGCACCGAAGACAGTGACTGCAGTGGCTCAAGGCCCAGGAAAGATTCCGCCCATGCCGGCGCCGATGCAATCCACATCAACAGCATCAGCAGCAGGGCCGGCATACACCGGCGCTCAGGCTGCACGCCAGTACGCAAGCGCGACATCATCGATCGGCGTCTTTGCCTTGCTCGCCATCTGCAGCACCTTTTCCTTTGTCGATCCGGCGGCCAGTTCGCCCAGCAGCAAGCGCTGCGACTTGATCATGCGTGTGATCCGCAGGTGATTATGGTCATGAGTTCGCAGCCATCCTTTGCTGCGCGCCAGATAATCGAGAAACCACTGCGCCGATCGCTCCAGGTTCATCGTCGCCGGCGATGATTTGTGGATCAGGTCAATCTCGGCCGCCTCCATTATCGGCGCGTCGGGGAACGCACTGCTGGGCTCGGCCAGCGGAAACACCCACTGGATGAAGTCATGGGTAGTCTCGATCTGCTGATCGCTGAACTTCCAGATGTCCGACAGGTAGCGCCCCGCATGGTCGGGACCGACATCCTGCAGAAAAGACAGGAGCTTCATGCTCACCTCCGGATAAAGGGGGGACGGAACATACTGTACCCCAAACCCCGGCCCTGCCAACGACGGCAGATCGCTTGCCGATGCGACCGATTTCTGCTGTCATACCCGGGTCGTCCTGCCACGATGAACGGAGGTACCGGACCCATGAGGCATCCCGTCGCGCTGCTGCGCTCGTTCCAGCGACTACTGTCGGCCATCTACGATGTGCCGTTGAAGATCGATGTCGCTGACTTCGTCGTCACTGATCGCAACCAGCTGCCGGCAGCGCACCGTGACGCGCCGCTGCGCGAGCAGGTGCTGGTCAGCCGTGCGCGGGACGAGGACGACAGCGTCGGCATCAGCGTGTTCCTAGATGCAGCCATGCTGGAGCGACTGGCGCGCGACGACCCGTTCGACACGCTGGACGGAGACAATGTCGCCGACTTCTGGACCACGCTCGAGGGCGTCAGCCATTTTCTTTACCTCGCATGGAATGCGGCCCATGACCGGCCTGTGACGCTGTTCGAGCTGGAGCTGCAGGCCGAAATAGACAAGTACGTGAGCAGCCTGTGGCTGCTGAAGCGTCAGCAGCCGCAGCGCTTCCCTGTCGAGCTGCACCACCTGCTGTTCGAGCGCGGCCGCATCGAGCCGACGCTGGCACGCGAACGCACCGCGATGTACGAGCAGGCCAGCCACAGCGCCGCGTGCTTCTGCCGGCGCCTTGCGCAGCGCCTCGATTCATCACTGGCCAGCGTACGCATCGACACGCTGGCCGAGCTGCGCCGCTTCTACCGGCTGAACCACCAGCGCAAGACACGACACATCGAACACGCGCAGCACGTCATCGCTTGAGCTGCGCAGCCCGTGCAAAAATGCGAACCTGGTTCGCAGCCATGGAATAATCCGACTGCCAACCGGCAGCCGGCAGCCAGCCGCCTCCGCGCACCCGGAACAAGCCCATCCCGATACTCGTCCCGATACCCATACCAAGACCAAAACCGATGCCGGACCACTCACCCGACCTGGATGCAGCGCTCACGCTGCTCCGCTCTCACCCTGACTACCGCATCCTGACCCGCATCCCGGAACGCACGCACTACGCGCAAGCAGCCGAGCGCCCGGTGCGCAAGGGTGTGATCCTCGATACCGAGACCACCGGCAAGGTGGCCGGGCGCGACAAGATCATTGAACTAGGGATGGTGGCTTTCGAATATGACGCCGAGACCGGCGAAGCGTTTCGCATCCTCGGCAGCTTCAACCAGCTGGAAGACCCGGGCATGCCGATCCCGCCCGAGGCGACGGCGGTCAACGGCATCACCGACGAGATGGTGCAGGGGCAGCAGATCGATGACGCAGCGGTGGCCGACTTCGTGAAGGATGCCAGCGTGATCATTGCGCACAATGCGCGCTTTGACCGGGCGTTCTGCGAGGTGCGCTTTCCGCTGTTCGAGGACTATGCGTGGAGCTGTTCGTTCGAGGAAGTGGCGTGGGACGAGGAAGGACTGGGCTCGGCGAAGCTGGAATTCATCGCGTACAAGTTCGGGCTGTTCTACGACGCGCATCGCGCCGAGACCGACTGCCGCGCGCTGCTGGAAATCCTGCAGCAACCGCTGCCGAATTCAGGCGTGCCGGCGTTGAAGTCCCTGGCGGCTTTCATGAACCGCAGCACTTGCACGATACGCGCGTTGAATTCGCCGTTTGCGACCAAGGATGCACTGAAGGGACGCGGCTATCGCTGGGACAGCGATCTCAAGACCTGGCACACGACAGTGCTGACGCGCGCCGACATGGAGGCCGAGATCGTGTGGCTGAAGGAAAACGTCTACGGTGGCAAGACCGCGACGCTGGAATTTGAAGTATCAGATGCGATGAACCGCTATTCGGGTCGGCCCGGCAAGGTGCAGGCCAAACACTACTGATCCGGCTGCTGCGCCGGCTGCAGAACTTGCTGGCGCTACTGCGCCGTCATGCCGGTGCCCATGCCCATGCGCGTACGCACCAGACGGCTGGTGCGCATCATGGTCGGGATCTCTCGGCCCTGATGCTTCTGTTCGAGACCGCGCTTGGTGATCACCACCGCAGCGGCGCGGGTCGACATCGATGCAAACATCGACAGGTCCACTTCCTGCGCGAGGCGCAGCGCCTCATCGCAGACGTCGAACTCCATCGCGTGCAGCAGTTTCAGTTCTTCGATCAGTTCAGCGCGATGCATGCTTGTCTCTCTGCAGGTCCGAGTGGTTGGTGGAGGAATCCGACGGGATGAACGAGCCATTGATTTCCGCAGCGGGATCGATGGCGAGTGTTTCGTAATACAAGTCGCCCAGCACGCGCGCACCAGCAAGCAGCTCGAGCGAATGCGCATGGATGTCACCCAGCACGACACCGGCGATCACGGCATTGCGGCAGTAGAGGTTGCCGGTCAAGCGGCCACGGGTACCAATGACGGCGGTGGTCTTGTCACCTGTCTTGCCCTTGAGCTCACCGTCAAGTGCGCCATCGAGATAGAACACGCCATCGAATTCGATGTTGCCGCGTATCGCGGTCTCGAAGTCGATGCGCGTATCCGCCATCTGGCGGCTGCTCAGCAATCGCTTGTCGATGCTTCCCATATCGGTGTCCATGCTGAAGTAATGCACATGAATTTCGGTCAAACGCGATTACGTGTCAATCAATCAATTCGCATCAATTTGGCATCTTTCTACAATCCGCTTGCAGAGTGTCACCTTAACGATTGATTTGATTGGCTTCTGTGCGCGACACCGTTAAACAAAAAATTTCGAGGGTTTTCAGGGCTGAAAGTGTAAAGATTTTCAGTTTCCTAACAGCGTGACGAAAAACGCTGCAAAAAACGAAACGACGCATCATGAGAGATGCATGATCAGCGACGCATGACAGGCGCGCATGCCGATGCGACGCATCGCAGTGGATGGATCGTCAGGTCCCGGTGCGACTGTCTTCATCCGACAGCAAGTCGCGCACGGGCTGCGACAAGCGCGGCAAGCGCTCGGCGGCCGTGCCTTCACTGTCGGCATCGGTGAATTTTTTCGTGATCTGTTTTGTGGGTTTCACGCCGAGCTCTTTCAGCATCTCGGCCTGACGAATCAGGTTGCCCTTGCCGGTGGACAGGCGCGAGGTCGCTTCGCCGTACGCATCCTGTGCCTGACGCAAACGATCGCCGAGATCTTCCATGCTGTCGGCAAACAGCGCGAGCTTGTCGTACAGCTCGGCGCCACGCTTCGCGATTTCCTGCGCATTGCGATTCTGCGACTCCTGCCGCCACAGGTGCGCGACGGTACGCACCACGAACAGCAGTGTTGACGGACTGACCAGCAGCACGTTCTTTTCCCACGCGCTCATGAACAAGCCCTTGTCATTCGAGATCGCGGTCATGAACGCCGGCTCGAGGGGGATGAACATCAGCACGAAGTCCATCGACTGCACGCCTTCGTACAGCAAGTGGTACTTCTTGTCCGACAGGCCGCCGATATGACGCTTGATCGAGGTCAGGTGTTCATCGAGGCGCTTTTTCTGCTGGCTCGCATCCTCTTCCGACACCAGCGCTTCATACGCGGTCAGTGACACCTTGGAGTCGATCACCAGTTGTCGATTGCCCGGCAGCTGCACCACCACGTCGGGACGACGGTTCGCACCTTCGTCATTGTTCGTGCTGCGCTGGACGAAGAACTCATGCCCCTCACGCAGGCCCGACGCTTCGAGAATGGTTTCCAGCACCAGCTCGCCCCAGTTGCCCTGGGTCTTGCTGTCCCCCACCAGCGCCTTCGTCAGATTCTTCGCATCATCGGACAAGGCCTGGTTCAGTTTGGCCAGCTGGTTCACCTGCTCGGCCAGTGCGCTGCGGTCGCGCACGTCCTGCAGGCGCCCGTTATCGACTTGCTGCTTGAATTCCTCGAGCTTGGTCTTCAGCGGACCGAGCAGATTGCCGAGATCCTTTTCGCTCTGCTCGGAAAACTTCTTCGTCTTCTCGTCGAGCACTTGCGCTGCGAGCGCCTTGAACTGGTTCGCGAGCTCTTCGCGCGCCTGACCCAACAACGCGATGTGTTCGCCGGCCTTCTGCCGTTCGGCCTTCAGCTCGGTCTCGGCCGACGCCAGCAGCGCACGCAGCTGTGCGTGGTCGTCACGCAGCTGCACCAGTTCGCTCTCCAGCGCCTGCGCCTGCGTCACCCGCGTTTCGGCCGCGGCGAGGCGCGCGGCGGCATCGGCCTGCGCCTGCGCGAGCTCGCCGTCGGCACGTGCGCGGCCCAGCAGGCGGCCAAACCACAGCCCCGCCGCAAAACCGGCAAACAGCAAGATGGCCAGCGCCACGATCAGCGAAAAACTCAGTTCCATGCAGGAAACTCCTCGCTGCCAGCCTTTGCCGGGCAGCAAACAAATACGTGAAAATGGCCTCTATTATCGCCGCACCCACGCTCAAAACCTGAGCCTGCGCCCGCAGTTCCGTCCGGCTTACAGGTCGTGACACTTTTTCGCTTCCGGCCGGCATTGCCTGTCCGTACACTGCCCCCAGTGCCCCCGGCGTCACCAGTACCCCTGGAAGCCGCTTCGCCGGACCGGCACCTCAGGTTGCAGACCAAGGAGACCCATCATGAAGACCCGACTCGCCACCCTCGCCCTGTTGACCGCTTGTGCCGGCACCGCGCAGGCCCATTCCGGCGATGTGCTGGCCGGCGTTGCCGTCGGCACCGTGATCGGCAGCGCCATCAGTCCCGGCGTCAGCATCACCTATGGCTATGGCCATCCGTATGGCGTGTATGCGCCGCCGCGCGTCGTGTATGCACCGCCGCAGGTCGCCTACCCGCCGCACGTGATCTATGGCCCGGCGTATGGTCCCGCCTATGGTCCGTCCTACGGGCCGCCGCATGGCTACGGCTGGGGACACAAGCACCATCATCACCGGGGCTGGGAAGGCCGCGGCCACGGACGAGGCCAGGGTGGCGGCTACGGGCACGGCCATCGCTGAGCCGCCGCGGCCGGGGCCGGGCTGGTAAAGTCCGGCCATGGACACCCGCCGTATCCGCAAGACCATCAATGAGTTGAAAGCGTCCCATGCGCGGCTCGATGCGCTGGCCGCCGAAACGGCCGACATCGAAGCGCGCATCGCCGCGCAGAAGCGCACGCAGCGCTGGCTGTTGCTGGTGGCACTGTTGCTGATGACGGGTACGGCCGCCGGTGCGGTGTGGCTGGTGCGCACGCTGTCCTGATGGGTTGCACGTACGCTCAGCCCTGACGCTCACTCCTGACGCGTTGTCGATCAACCTGCCGTCACCACGACAATGCTCCTACAAAAAAACCCGGCCAAGGCCGGGTCTTTTTGTCTGACAGCGCAGTGTTCAGCGCCGATCGAACCAGACGGTCTGGATGTTCATGAACTCGTGCACGCCATAGTCGGACAGCTCACGGCCATAGCCGCTCTTCTTCACGCCACCGATCGGGATGCGCGGGTCCGACGCCGAGAAGCCATTCACGAACACGCCGCCGGTATCCATGCGCCGCGCAAGTTGCTTCGCGAGCTCCTTGTTCGACGTCCACAATGCACCGGACAGGCCGAATTCGCTGTCATTGGCCATCGAGAGCGCATGCTCGACATGGTCGGCCTCGATCAGCGCCGCCACCGGGCCGAAGGTCTCTTGCACGAAGGCCGGCATGCCCGGCTTCACGCCGGTCAGGATGGTCGGCTCGTAGTAGCTGCCCGGGCCCGCGACCGGCTTGCCGCCCATCAGCAGGCGCGCACCGGCGGCGACCGTGCCTTCGACCTGACGATGCAATTCATCGCGCAAATCGGCACGCGCCATCGGGCCGAGATAGGTCGACTCATCGAGCGGGTCACCCATCTTCAGGGCCTTCACCGCTTCAACGAAGCGCTCGGTGAATTCGGCCGCGATCGGCTTTTCGAGAATGATGCGCTTGGCCGCAATGCAAATCTGCCCGGTGTTCTGGAAGCGACCGATCACGGCCGCTTTCACTGCGCCTTCGAGGTTCGCATCGGCCAGCACGATGAACGGGTCAGCGCCGCCCAGCTCCAGCACCGTCTTCTTCAGCGCGGCACCAGCTTGCGCGGCAATCGCCGAACCGGCACGCACGCTGCCGGTGACAGCCACTGCAGCGATGCGGTTGTCTGCAATTGCTTTCGACACCTGATCGTTCGACAGATTGACGGTCTTGAAGGTACCGGCCGGCAGTCCCGCTTCCAGCATCACGCGTTCGGTCAGATAGGCGCAGCCCATCACGTTCGGTGCATGCTTCAGGAAATAGCCATTGCCACCGAGCAGAATGGGGATCGCGCCGCGCATCGACTGCCAGTACGGGAAATTCCACGGCATCACCGCGAGAATGGTGCCCAGCGGATGATAGGACACATACGCATCCGGGCCGATCGAGGTCGGGCGGTCATTCAGGATCGGGCCGCCATTGGCTGCATACCAGTCGCACAGCACCGCGCACTTCTCGATTTCGGCCATCGCCTGCGTGATGGGCTTGCCCATTTCGCGCGCGGCCATTTCGCCGAGTTCGCGGACGTCCCGCCGCAGCAATTGCGCCAGGCGCGTGAAGAAAGCCAGCCGGTCCGCCACCGGCGTGGCCGCCCAGGCACGCTGGCCGCTGCGGGCCAGGTCAAGCGCGCGGTTCATCCCCGCATCGTCCTCGAACGGGTAGCGGGCGATCATCTCGCCATTGGCAGGATTGATGGAAACAGCGCCGGGTGCGAAGTCGTTCATGATGGCCGAGCCTCGAATTCAAAAAGTAAGATCAATCAATGTCGGTAATGGTGCTGCCCGGGTCGACCAGAGGCCGGCCGCAGGTCAGGCTGGCGGTCGGCGTGCTTCGATGCCAACCGCGCCGCGCAGAGGGTATCAGGCCTTGGCCGGCGCTGCTTGCTGCAGCAGGTTCACCAGCTGCGGCACGAAGGTATCCGGTCCGGCCTGCGCAATCGCCGCCTCGAAGGTTGACTGTACTGCATCGGCGATCCGGTGCACAGTGCCACTGTCGGCGGCCATGGTCGTGAAGTAGCCGAGGTCCTTGAATGCATTGCTCATCGCGAAGCGCAGCGCACCCGGATCACCGGACAGCAGCTGCGGACGCAGGCGCTCCAGCGCGGCACCGCCACCACCCCCCTTGGCCAGCACATCGACGAACACCTCCGGCGCGATACCGGCCGACAGCGCGCTGGCTGCGGCTTCGGAGATCAGCGCGATGCAACCGAGCGATACGTAGTTGTGCAGCAGCTTCATCCGGTGGCCGGCGCCGATCGTGCCGACATGGCTAATGTTCTCCGCAAAGCAGCGCAGCACCGGCAGGCAGCGCTCGAACAACTGCGCATCACCGCCGACCAGCAGGTTGAGCCGCCCTTCGGCCGCTTCTTTCGGTGTGCGCGTCATCGGCGCATCGATGAAGCCGCCACCAGCTTGCGCGACCAGTGCTGCGAGCTTTTCGGTCGACGACGGCACCGCAGTCGAACAATCGACGACGATCGCATCCTTGCGCAAGCCCTGCAGCACGCCGCCCTCGCCGGTCAGCACCGCTTCGACTTGCGGCGAACCGGTGACGCAGATGATCACCAGCTCGGCATCGATTGCCACTTGTTTCGGCGTCGGCGCAGTCTTCGCACCGGCTGCGAGCAAGCTGTCCAGCGGCTGGTTGCCCGGGTGCTCGAGCACCGTCAGTTGATGGCCATGCTTGACCAGGTTGGATGCAATGCCATGGCCCATCAGGCCAATGCCGATCATTCCGATATTCATGCTGTATTCCTGTACCTTCACGTTCATTGGTCAGGAAGGGTGACGCCGGTATTCCTGAACCCTCCACCCCTTGTCGCCGGCGGTTTCATTCGAGGTAGGGATAGTACCGTTCGGGGCTGTCCTTGTGATGCGCTTGCCGTTCCGCTTTCCAAAACCCCGGGTTTTCGGGCTTCATCCAGCCTCGTGCTGCGCACCGAGGTCGACGTTCCCCCGAAAAAAAAAGCCCGCAAACCGCTGAGGTCTGCGGGCAATCCACCAGAGATTTACATCCGGCTTGTGCCGTCACCTCGAGGATCCGGCCACACACCTGTTCGTCCCGATACCAGGACAAACTCCTTGCATCCGCCTTGCCGACCCGGGTCAGGTCATCGCGAAGGCTGACGTGACCGCACCCTGCGATGCATCGGTGACCAGTCGCGCATATTTCGCGAGCACGCCGTCGAGGTAGCGTGGTGGCGGCGGAGTCCACGCCGCCAGCCGTTGCTGCAGCTCGTGCTCGTCAACCATCACCTGCAGGCTGCGGCGCTCGACATCGATCTCGATTACATCGCCGTCGCGCAGTGCAGCGATCGGGCCGCCGTCGGCCGCCTCGGGCACGATGTGGCCGATCACGAAACCATGCGAGGCGCCGGAGAAGCGGCCATCCGTCATCAGCGCCACCGAGTCACCCAGGCCCGAGCCCTGCAGCGCACCGGTCACCAGCTGCATCTCGCGCATGCCGGGGCCGCCACGCGGTCCTTCATTGCGCAGCACCATCACGTCACCTGGCTGGATGCGGTTCGCCTTCACTGCTTCGAACGCGGACTCTTCGGTTTCGAACACGCGTGCCGGGCCGCGATGCAGTGTCTTCTTCTGGCCACCGAGCTTGATCACGCAACCGCCGGGCGCGACATTGCCGTACAAGATCACGATGCCGCCCTGCGGCTTGATCGGGTCGTGCGCGCTGCGGATCACTTCCTGCCCCGGGGTTTCGGCGGCATCGCGCGCTTCGTCGGCAATGCTGTTGCCGGTGACGGTCATTGCGTCTTCATGCAGCAAACCGGCTTCGAGCAGGCGACGCGCGACCAGCGGAATGCCACCCGCCTCATGCATCTCGGGCGCGGTGAAGCGGCCCCACGGACGCATGTCGGCCAGCACCGGCGTGCGGCGCGAGATGCGATCGAAATCATGCAGCGACAATTCGAGACCGAACTCGCGCGCAATCGCCAGCAGGTGCAGCACCGCGTTGGTGGAGCCACCGGTCGCCATCACACCGGCGATCGCATTCTCGAGGCTGTCGCGGGTGACGATCATGCGCGGGGTGATGCCCTGCCTGACCATCGCCATCGCCATCACGCCACACTGGTAGGCGGCATCGCCCTTCGCGAGATCGACAGCGGGAATGTCATTGAAGCCCATCGGCGAGATGCCCAGCATCGCGCTGGCTGTGGCCATCGTGTTCGCGGTGAACTGGCCGCCGCAGGCGCCGGCGCCCGGGCAGGCGTGGTCTTCGACATCGCGCAATTCTTCGGCGCTAATGCGGCCGGCATTGAAGGCACCGACCGCTTCGTAAATTTCCTGGATCGTCAGCTTGCGTCCCTCGAACAGCGTGGACGGCTTCGTGCACTTGCCCGACAGGATGGAGCCGCTGTACAGCGACAGCCCGGGCAGGTTCATGCGCCCGATCGCCATCGCCATCGCCGGAATGGTCTTGTCGCAACCCGAGATCGTCACCAGGCCATCCAGCATGTGGCCGCGCGCGACCAGCTCTACCGAGTCGGCGATCACCTCACGGCTGACCAGCGAAGTCTTCATGCCCTCGGTGCCGGTGGTGATGCCATCATTGATGGCGACGGTGTTGATCTCGAGCGGCGTGCCGCCGGCCGAGCGGATGCCATCCATCACCTTTTGCGCGAGTTCGCGGTGGTTCAGGTTGCAGGGCATGGTGCCTATCCAGCAATGGGCGACACCGATCTGCGGCTTTTTCAGGTCGTCGTCGGTAAAGCCGGCGGCCTTCATCATGCCGCGCGCTACCGCGCGGTCCGGGCCATCCAGCAGCACGCTGCTCTTCTGGCGGGGGTTGGCGACGACCTGGATCGGCTGCGGCTTGGGGGGGAATTTCACGTTGACTGACCCTGTTTACGATGGCACTATCATTACTTGTGCGCTCATCATACCAGTCGGTCGAAAATTATCACAAGCATTTCCGCTGCGGCCCGATGCCAGACCTCCGGCCGACAGCGGACTGACCCGGCAGCAAGAGCGTGGAAGCTGGCAAGCCCCACCAATCAGGGAGGAGACACCCTATGCAACAGCAGACCGTGACGCCCGATGCCCTCAGCGCATCGGAGCGCACCTCATCCGGGACCGCCGCAGCCGCCGCAGCCGCACCCGTCGTCAATTCCCCGCTGAAGGTGCTGTTCGCCAGCCTGATCGGGACCACGATCGAGTACTTCGATTTCTACATCTTCGGCACTGCTGCGGTGCTGGTCTTCCCGAAGCTGTTCTTTGGCGAATCCGATCCGACCATTGCAGTGCTGCAGTCGCTGGCCACCTTCGGCCTGGCGTTTGTCGCGCGGCCGGTGGGCTCGGCGTTGTTCGGGCACTTCGGCGACCGTATCGGGCGCAAGGCAACACTGGTCGCCTCCCTGCTGACGATGGGCCTGTCGACCGTGCTGATCGGCCTGCTGCCGTCGTATGCAGCGATCGGCATTGCTGCACCCATCATGCTGGCGGTGCTGCGCTTCGGTCAGGGCTTGGGCCTCGGTGGTGAATGGGGCGGCGCGGTGCTGCTCGCGACCGAGAACGCACCGCCGGGCAAGCGCGCGTGGTACGGCATGTTCCCGCAGCTGGGCGGCCCGGCCGGCTTCTTCCTGTCTGGCATGGCCTTCCTGATACTGACCACGCAACTGTCGGAAGCTGACTTCCTCGACTGGGGCTGGCGCATTCCGTTCGTCTCCAGCGCCTTGCTGGTCTTTGTCGGTCTGTATGTGCGACTGAACATCACCGAAACGCCCGAGTTCGCCAAAGTGCTGGAGAAGCATGATCGCGTGAAAGTACCGATGGTGGCCGTGTTCACGCAGCACACCCGTCCGCTGCTGCTCGGTGTGTTCTCCGGCATGGGCCAGTTCGTGCTGTTCTACCTGATCACGGTGTTCACGCTGAGCTGGGCCACCACCGCGCTCGGTTATGCGCGACAAGACTTCCTGGTGCTGCAGCTGGTATCGGTGGTGTTCTTTGCGCTGTTCATTCCGGTCGCAGCAAAGATCTCGGACCGCTATGGCCGCACCTCGGCCCTGCTGATGGGTGCAATCGGCATCGCGGTGCTCGGCCTGTTCATGGGCCCGATGCTGCAGGCAGGCGCATTCTCGACCGTGCTGGCGCTGTCGATCGGCATGGCGCTGATGGGCATGTGCTTCGGGCCGCTGGGCGCGCTAATGTCAGACCTGTTCCCGGCCGAAGTGCGCTACACCGGCGCGTCACTGGGCTTCAACCTGTCGGCCATTGTCGGCGCATCGTTCGCACCGTATATCGCCACCTGGCTGGCCACGCATCACGGTCTGCAGTTCGTCGGCTACTACCTGTCGGGCATGGCCACCATCAGCGTGATTGCGCTGGTACTGATCAAACGACTGAAGCCCTGAGCGCGGCCCGCCCTTTTTAAGGCAAGCGACATCGACAAGAAAGACGGGCGCCGCAGACTTTGTGAAACTGTCCTTCAGGCCCCATGACGCGCAAGCGCGTCATCGCAAAGGAGTGACCCCGAATCAAAGTCGGCGGCAGATCCGTACAGCCACGTCCGATCCGCTGCCCATCATCATGCGCCATGCGTTAAGTAGTCCGCTACCGCGGTGATCCCACCGTGCAGCAGCATCGTCACGATGGGCCACTTCATCCAGCCGGCATTGCTCAAGCAGCGCACGCAGGCGCGGCAGGTCACTGCGCGCTTCCATATCGAGCGCGGGCGCCGATCCGTGCAGATCGGCAGCTGATGTTGCAGGTTCAAACAATGCATCGATCATCATGACTTGCGCAGCATAGTGGTGGTCGACAAAGGTCTCGACCGCCTCGATCGTTGCATACACCGCGCGTGCACCGAAGCAGGCCGGTACCGCACCCGTCAGCCAACCGGACAAGCGCCACAGCGGCAGCAAGCGGCTGCGCCAATTCGCGGGCAGCACGTCGTTGATCAAGGCCAGATGGTTCTGCTCGGTCTGCAGATGGTGAAGCGCAAACTCGCGCAACGCGGGATCGCGCGTGACCGCAAGAATGCCGCGATAGATCATCACCGCGCCCGTCTCGCCCGCATGATCGGAGCGCAGCTCACGCATCAGCGCCAACGGATATCGCAATGCCACGCGCTGCGGCCGCCACAGCGGCCGCAAGCGCAGGAACAGCACATAACCCAGCTCCATCAATGGCGTCATGCCCGGCAGCCGCGCCAGCCTGCCCAACCAGCGCCAGCGCGGCAGCGCCGACCATATCTCGGCAAAGGCTGCCGCACCATCGACCAGCGTGCCATCGGGGCGTCGTACATGGAGCCGCGCCAGCGCCCTGGTCTTGTCCAGTTCCGTGCCAAGCTCGGCCTCGCCACAGCTGTTCACATCCACCCAACGCAGCGCATCGCCACCCTCGGTGCGCTGGTAGGCCGAGATCTCGGCACGACAGAGCGGGCAGCCGCCATCGAAGTAGACGCACAATGCGCCGGCAGACGCTACAGTGTCAGACGCAAGCGGCTCGACCGGCGATACCGGCCTGGACGACGTTGGTAATGGCTGGGCAGGCATAGCGAGACATTCGGATCAGTACATTTGATCCGGGCAAGCTAGCATGATTTTTCAATCGGCGTGAAATATACAAGAACCAATGACTTCATTTGCACAAGAAAATGAGCTGAAAACCAACTTTGTACACGCCTTCCATGACTGCTAGCCCGAACACCAACAATTCGATGCCGCACCCAATAAGCAACCACTAAAACTAGTTCAATTGCATCATTGCGAACCAATCTATGAAGCAGACTATAACGGGCGGGCGATATCGCTTGAACAGGCAGGCAGAAAATTGATTCCGCTATGTCCCACATGTCACTCTCTCGCACACACTGCCAAACCTCAGCTGGATGTGACTCAAATAACGAGGCACTATCGCGCTGTTCAAGGAGTACTACAGGATAGCGTTTGGAGAATCGTGAAAAAGCAAAGGCCTCCGAAGAGGCCTTGCGGCCAGCGGGCGAAGCCGCTGGGAGAGTAATCATGTGGCGGAGCAGCAATGATAGCCCCACCAACCTGCTCAGGTCCGGATGCATCGTTTTTTGGTGAGATTGGGGATTCGAACCAAAGTTCGAATCAGTCTTCCAAGAGACTGCGAAGCATCCATGCTGTCTTTTCGTGGACATCAATTCGCTGGGTTAGGACATCAGCGGTGGGCTGGTCATTTGCCTTGTCGACGATTGGAAAGAGGTTACGAGCTGTTCTCGCCGTAGCTTCTTGCGCTCGAACGAGATGTTTGATCATTTCTGTCGCCTTGGGTACGCCCTCGACCTCAGAGATAGAGGCCCGCTTGGCGAACTCTTTGTAGGTGCCAGGAGCGGGATACCCGAGTGCGCGAATACGCTCAGCAATCACATCCAAAGCAGTCCACTGCTCCGTGTACTGA
>JACCDU010536205.1_pt1 | contig 33841 bp, 37 predicted proteins | sample 7446081 | NCBI WGS metagenome assembly JACCDU01 (sample SAMN15323447, study PRJNA562643) | freshwater metagenome | isolation source: river surface water | place: USA:Blue River Watershed | collected 2017-08-17
TCCATCTCCAACGGTGGCACCTTCGGCTCCATGATGTCCACCCCCATCATCAACCCGCCGCAGTCGGCCATCCTGGGCGTGCACGCCACCAAGGACCGCGCCATGGTGGAAAACGGCCAGGTGGTGATTCGTCCGATGAACTACTTCGCCATGTCGTACGACCACCGCATCATCGACGGCCGCGAAGCCGTGCTGGGTCTGGTTGCCATGAAAGAAGCGCTGGAAGATCCGACGCGCCTGCTGTTTGACCTGTAATTGACTGCAACCGCAATGCCTCCACCTGGGGGCATTGCTTTATCCGAGATTTCCAAATGAGCAAACAATTTGACGTCGTCGTCATCGGCGGTGGCCCCGGTGGCTACATCGCAGCAATTCGCGCTGCCCAACTCGGTTTCCAGGTCGCCTGTATCGACGAATGGAAAAACGCCGCTGGCGGTCCTGCACCCGGCGGCACCTGCACCAACGTGGGCTGCATTCCCTCCAAGGCGCTGCTTCAATCCAGTGAGCATTTCGAGCACGCCAACAAGCATTTCGAAGAGCATGGCATCACGGCCAAGGATGTCAAGATCGATGTGGCCAAAATGATTGGCCGCAAGGACAACGTCGTCAAACAGAACAACGACGGCATCCTGTACCTCTTCAAGAAAAACAAGGTCACCTTCTTCCACGGCCGCGGCAGCTTTGCCGGCAAGGCCGAGGGTGGTTACGAGATCAAGGTGGCCGGCAAGATCGAGGAATCCATCGTCGGTAAGCAGGTCATCGTGGCCACCGGCTCGAACGCCCGTGCACTGCCCGGCGTGCCATTTGACGAAGAGACTGTGCTGTCGAATGACGGCGCGCTGCGTCTGAGTGCCGTGCCCAAGAAGCTGGTGTTGATCGGCTCCGGCGTGATCGGTCTCGAAATGGGTTCGGTCTGGCGCCGTCTGGGTGCAGACGTCACCATCCTCGAAGGTCTGCCGACTTTCCTGGGCGCGGTTGACGAGCAGATTGCCAAGGAAGCCAAAAAGGCCTTCGACAAGCAGGGCCTGAAGATCGAGCTGGGCGTGAAAGTCGGCGAGATCAAGTCCGGCAAGAAGGGCGTCACCGTCAACTACACCAGCGCCAAGGGCGAAGCCGTGGCGCTGGACGCCGACAAGCTCATCGTATCCATCGGTCGCGTGCCCAACACCAACGGCCTGAACGCTGAAGCTGTGGGTCTGCAGCTGGGTGAACGCGGTGAAATCGTGGTCGACGGCGACTGCCGCACCAGCGTCCCCGGCATCTGGGCCGTGGGTGACGTGGTGCGTGGCCCCATGCTCGCGCACAAAGCCGAGGAAGAGGGCGTGGCGGTGGCCGAGCGCATCGCCGGCCAGCACGGCCATGTGAACTTCAACACCATCCCCTGGGTCATCTACACCAGCCCCGAGATCGCCTGGGTCGGCCGCACCGAGCAGCAGCTCAAGGCCGACGGCGTGCAGTACAAGGCCGGCACCTTCCCCTTCCTCGCCAACGGCCGTGCACGCGCACTGGGCGACACCACCGGCATGGTGAAGTTCCTGGCCGATGCCAAGACCGACGCGATCCTGGGCGTGCACATCGTGGGTCCGATGGCGTCCGAGCTGATTTCCGAGGCCGTGGTGGCCATGGAGTTCAAAGCCTCGGCCGAAGACATCGCCCGCATCTGCCACGCACACCCCTCGCTGTCCGAAGCGACCAAGGAAGCTGCTCTGGCCGTGGACAAGCGCACGCTGAACTTCTGATGACCCTGCTGCCCGGGACGCCTGCGCCTGCAGGTGGTTTCGGGTACAGTTTCAACAGCCACAAACCCGGGCCCACCCCGGGTTTTTTTGATGCCAGAGATCCATCCCATGTCCGTTCGTGCCGTTTACGAAGAAGAGCTCAGAAAGCGTGGCTTTCAGAGCGACCCCGCCCAGTTGCGCGCCATCGAGGCGCTCGAGCGCTGTGCGCAGGAGTGGAGCACCTTCAAGGCCAAACGCTCCAACCCCATCAAGAAGCTGCTGAGCAAGCCCGAGATTCCCAAGGGCGTTTACATGTTCGGTGGGGTGGGGCGGGGCAAGAGTTTCCTGATGGACTGCTTTTATGAAGCGGTGCCCATCCAGCGCAAGACGCGTCTGCATTTTCACGAATTCATGCGGGAGGTGCACCGCGAGCTGGCGGCCATGCAGGGTACGGTGAACCCGCTGGATGTGCTGGGTAAAAAGATGGCCAAGCGCTATCGGCTGATCTGCTTTGACGAGTTCCATGTCGCCGACATCACCGACGCCATGATCCTGCACCGCCTGCTGCAGGCCCTGTTTGACAACGGCGTAGGGTTCGTGACCACCTCCAACTTCAAGCCCGACGGCCTGTATCCAGACGGCCTGCACCGCGACCGCATCCTGCCTGCCATTGCCCTGCTCAATGCGCGCATGGAAGTGCTCAATGTGGACAACGGCACCGACTACCGCCGCCGCACGCTGGAGATGCTGGATCTCTACAAAACCCCACTCAATGAGCAGACCGAAGCGGACATGCATGCCGCCTTCGACAAACTGGCTTCCAGCCATGACGAAGATCCCCTGCTGCACATCGAGGCGCGTGAGATCCGCGCCAAACGCCGCGCCGGCGGGGTGATCTGGTTCGATTTCCGCACACTCTGCGGTGGCCCGCGCTCGCAGAACGATTACCTCGAGATCGCCACCCAGTTCCATACCTTGCTGCTGTCCGGTGTTCCGCTCATGCCGGTCAAGCTGGCTTCTGAAGCGCGCCGTTTCACCTGGCTGGTGGACGTGCTGTATGACCGCCGCGTCAAGCTCATCGTCTCGGCCGAAGTGCCGCCCGAGCAGCTCTACACCGAAGGTCCCCTGTCGCACGAGTTTCCGCGCACGGTTTCGCGCCTCAACGAGATGCAGTCGGCCGAGTTCCTCGCGCTGGAGCACCGCACCGTGGACACGCACCTGACATGAAGCAGTGGCTGACCTGTTGGCTGTTGGGCCTGGCGGCCACGGCAGGTGCGCAAAGCCCGGCCGCAGCAGACAATGTGCCCGCGCGCATCGCCACCGAACGCGAGCGGCTGCAACGCGAGCGCTCCGTCATCGAGCAGACACATGAGGCGCGCAAGCGTGACTGCTGGCAACGCTTTGCCGTGAACGACTGTTTGCGTGAAGTGCGCCGCAGCCAGCATGCTGCGCTCGATCCCATCCGCCAGCAGGAGCTGCAACTCAACGCGCAGGAGCGCGCCTGGCGTGTGCAGCAGCGCGACGAGCGCCTGCGCGAAAAGCAGGAGCAGCCGCAAGCCCAGGAGCGCAGGCCGTGATCGAGACCGACACCGGCGATCAACGATCGCCCCAGCGCCGCCTGATCGAGCTGCAGATTGAACATGCCGATCTGGATGCGCTGATCGACCAGTCGGCAGAAAGCGGCGCGCCGGCGGACGAATTGCGGCTGCGTCGTTTGAAAAAGCGCCGTCTGGCCCTGCGCGACGACATGGCTCGTCTGCAATGGTTGCTTGAGCCCAAGGAGCCGGCGTGAGTCGGCTGACCGAGCAGGTCGCCTTCGCGCTTTCCACCGACGGCCCGCTGGCCAGCCATTGGCCGGGCTTCAGGCCGCGCACGGGCCAGACCGACATGGCCCTCGCCGTCACCGAGACGGTGGAGCAGGGCGGCGCTTTGGTGGTCGAGGCGGGTACAGGCGTGGGCAAGACCTTTGCCTATCTGGTGCCGGTGCTGCTCAGCGGCCAGCGCGCCCTGATCTCGACGGCCACCAAGGCCTTGCAGGACCAGTTGTTTGCGCGTGACTTGCCGCGACTGACCGAGGTGCTGAACCTGCCGGTGCGCGTGGCCCTCCTCAAGGGCCGATCGAGTTACCTGTGTATCCACCGCATGGAGCAGGCCCGCCACCATCCCCAGGCCAGCCAGGTGGTCTGGCAGCGCGCGCTCTCGCGCGTGGAGCAGTGGGCGCAGGTCACCCGCAGCGGCGACATGGCCGAACTGCCCGGGCTGGACGAAAGCTCGAACCTGTGGCCACTGGTCACGTCCACGCGCGACAACTGCCTGGGCTCGAACTGCCCGCGCTACAAAGCCTGCCACGTCAACCTTGCACGCAAGGAGGCCATGGCTTCCGATGTGGTGGTCATCAACCACCACCTGTTCTTTGCCGATCTGGCGGTGCGTGAGTCGGGCGTGGCCGAACTCCTGCCCACGGTGCGGGTGACGGTGTTCGACGAAGCGCACCAGCTCAACGAGATCGGCGTCAACTTTTTGGGGCAGGAGCTGTCCACGGTGCAGTTGCTGGAGCTGGCGCGCGACGCGCTGGGTACGGGCCTGACGCTGGCACGCGGTCTGGTGGACTGGCAGGGCCTGAGCCACCAGCTGGAAACCGCCGCACGCGACTGGCGGCTGGCCGCCGGCCAGCACCGCGGGGCCACGCGCCTGCGCTGGGGCGAGGGCGCGCCACAGGGCATCGACAGCGCCGACTGGTCTGCCGGTCTGCAGCGGGTGGGGCAGGCCTTGCAGGCTCTGTCAGACGGGCTCGATCAGGTGACCGAACTGGCGCCCGATTTCGTGCGTCTGCACGAACGCAGCCAGAGTCTGCGACAGTTGTGCGAGCGCTTTGAATCGCCTGCTGACGAAGACGCGGTGCGCTGGGCCGAGGTATCGGCCGGGCTGCGCGTGATGCAGGCGCCGCTGGATGTGGCCGAGACCTTCATGCGCCTGACCGCGCCGCCCCGCGCCGTGGAAGGCGCCGGGGAGGGTGAACCGCCCGCCACGCCCAACTCAGGCGGGGCCTGGGTGTTCACCTCGGCCACGCTGGGTGACGATCCCAGTCTGCGCTGGTTCACCGGCCCCTGCGGGCTGGGTTCGGCGCGCACGCTGCGTGTTGAAAGCCCTTTTGATTACGCGCAACAGGCTGCTCTGTATGTGCCCGAGGGCATGAGCCCGCCCGGTGAGCGTCAGCATGCGTTCGATGTGGGACGGCTGGTGCTGGATGCGGCACGCCGCATTGGCGGGCGGACGCTGGTGTTGACCACCACGCTGCACGCCATGCGCACGATTGGCGAGTTCCTGCAAAGCCATCTGGACAGCGGCCTGGGTCTGGAAGTGCTGGTGCAAGGCCAAAGCCCCAAGCGGCTGCTGATGACGCGTTTTCGCGAAGGTGCCAGCCACGGGCGGGCGGGCTGCATTCTGGTGGCCTCGGCTTCGTTCTGGGAAGGCTTTGATGTGCCCGGTGATGCACTGCAGCTGGTGGTGATCGACAAGCTGCCGTTTGCGCCTCCCGATGACCCGGTGTTCGAAGCGCGCGGAGCGCGCCTGCAGCAGCAGGGCCGCAGTGTGTTCGCCGACCTGGCCTTGCCCGAGGCCGCCGTGACCCTCAAACAGGGGGCAGGGCGCCTGATCCGCAGTGAGAGCGACCGGGGGATTCTGGTGGTCTGCGATGAGCGACTCACCCGCAAGGGCTATGGCGCGCGCCTGCTCAAGGCTTTGCCACCGATGCGGCGGCTCACGGGCGAGGATGAGTTCGCCCAGTCACTGGGCGATCTGCTGTCACCAGAGCTGCCACCGGGGCTTTGATGTTCGTCCAGTCAGCGGATTTTTGAGGAAGCTGGAATTCGGGTAATTGGTTTCAAGTACGCGTTGCGCGTCATCCCGCAGCTGCGTCATGCCCATGGCGCCGTATGAATAGACCAGGATGGCAAGCGCTTCTTCTGCGGCTGGTACGTTCTGGTAATCGGTCAAGGCCTGCTGTGCGCGGTTGATGGCCGCCACATGCGCGCCGCGACGGGCGTAGTAGCGCGCCACATGCACTTCGTAGCCGGCCAGCGAATTGACGATGTAGGTCATGCGCTGGCGTGCGTCAGGCGTGTATTTCGACTCGGGGTAGCGTTTGCTCAGTTCGAGGAAGGCCTCGTAGGATTCCTTGGCCGCTTTCTGGTCGCGCTCGGACAGGTCCTGGTTGATCAGCGCCGAAAACAGGCCGAGGTTGTCGTTGAAGTTGACCAGCCCCTTGAGGTAGAGGGCGTAGTCCATGGCCGGGCTGGTGGGGTGCAAGCGGATGAATCGGTCCAGCGTGGCCAGTGCCTGCACCTTTTCGCTGGTTTTGTACTGGGCATAGGCCTTTTCAATCTGGGCCTGCTGTGCCAGTGGTGTGCCGGCCGCGCGGCCTTCGAGTTTTTCATACAGGCCAATCGCCTTGTCCCAGGCCCCGGCAGCAACCTCGTCCCGGGCTTCCTGGTAGATGCGCTCGGGTGTCCAGCCCTGGGTGATGTCCTTGGGCGTGCTGGAGCAAGCACTCAGCAGCAGTGCCGCGCTCAAACACAGTACGGCGGGAACCGTCGATAATCCTATGCGCCGCATCCTTGATACCCCAGAGCTTTTCATTCCAATTGATTATATCGACCGACCCCGAAGCCCATCTGTCCGAAAACCTGCTTGAAGAAGGCGCGGGCCCGGGCGATGACACCGAACAGGACGAGCTCCGGCGGTTGCAGATCGACGCCCCGTTGCACGGGCAGCGCCTGGACCGTGCGCTCGCCATTGGCGTCAGCGAGTTTTCCCGCAGCTATTTGCAGCAGCGCATCGAAGCGGGCGATGTCCTGCTTGACGACCGTGTGGTGTGCAAACCCTCGGCCAAGGTGCGCTTGGGACAGCACATCAGCATCACTTTACGGGCAACGCCGCAATCGCGCGCCTTTGTGCCACAGGAAATCCCGCTGGAGACAGTGTATGCGGACGAACACCTGCGCGTGATCCACAAACCGGCCGGGCTGGTGGTTCACCCGGCACCGGGCAACTGGCAGGGCACGCTGCTCAATGGCCTGCTGGCGCTCGACCCCAAGGTGCAGGACCTGCCGCGTGCCGGTATCGTGCACCGGCTGGACAAGGACACCAGTGGCCTGATGGTGGTGGCGCGCACTCGCAATGCCATGGACGCGCTGGTGCGCATGATCGCGGCGCGAGAGGTCAGCCGCCAGTACCTGGCCATCGGTCGCCGAGGCTGGCCCAACGCACCCGAGCGCACGGTGGATGCTTCCATCGGGCGCGATCCGGCTAACCGCCTGCGCATGGCGGTGGTGGACCTGACGCGTCTGCCGGGCAAAACTGCACGCACCACCTTTCAGTGCCTGGACCAGAATGAACAGGCATGTCTTGTGCGTTGCATCCTGCACACCGGACGCACCCACCAGATTCGGGTGCACATGGCGCACATTGGCCACCCGCTGCTGGGCGACAGCCTGTATGGTGGCCCGGCAGACGCGGGCATGACCCGCCAGGCTCTGCACGCATGGCGCCTGGGGTTTGCGCACCCCTTTACCGATCAATCGATGGTTTGGACGATGCCCATGCCGGCCGACATGCAGCAGGCCCTGCAATCGCTGGGCCTCCGATACAATGAGTCCGACTGAAGACCCGCCGTGGTCTTCTGCGGTCGGCGGGCAATGCCCGTCCTTGCCGCCCGGCGCCAAGGCGCTGCACATGCCCATGACCTGCGCCTGCTGGCGCCTTTCCCGAAAAAGATCCAAACCATGAACACGGCGCAAGCCAAGCGTGTCCTTGAAACGGCCCTGCTGTGCACGGCCCAGCCCCTCTCGCTGCGCGAGATGCGGGTGTTGTTTGACGATGCCCTGGGTGCGGACACCCTGCGCCAGTTGCTGGCCGAGCTGCAGCTCGAATGGACGAACAAGGGGCTGGAGCTCACCGCTGTGGCCAGCGGCTGGCGCTTCCAGAGCCGTCCCGGGATGCGCGAATACCTTGACCGTCTGCACCCCGAAAAGCCACCCAAATACACCCGTGCCGCGCTCGAAACGCTCGCCATCATTGCCTACCGCCAGCCGGTCACCCGCGGCGACATGGAAGACATCCGCGGCGTGACCATCAACTCCCAGATCCTCAAGCAACTGGAAGACCGGGGCTGGGTCGAAGTCATCGGCCACCGTGAAACCGTGGGCCGCCCGGCGCTGTACGCCACCACCCGCCACTTTCTGGACGACATGGGTCTGGCCTCGCTGGACCAGCTGCCCTTGCTGAGCACGGTGGACCATCAGGCCTCGGCGCTTGCAGGACTCGTGGACGACGAAGGCCCGGTGCAGCCGACCCTTTCGCTCGAAGAAGCGCTGGAACCGCTGGAACAGGCCAGCCTGCCCGCCTTTGATGCCGCACAGTCGCCTGCAACCCTGCCGCTGACGGACGACACGTCCGATCCGCACCCCCCAATAGACCCAACCGGCCCCGAGCATGAGCACTGAAGAGCAAGACCAACCGACTCCCGAGAACGCCCAGGTCCGCCCGGCCGCGGCCAGCCACTACAAAGCCGTCGACCTGGCCGATGTGGTGTCGGGCCAGTTCGACGCCGAGGACGATGTCGCAGCCCCTGCGGCCGATCTGGGCAAGCGCGTGCTGGCCCCGCAGGCCGATTCGCCCAAACTGCACAAGGTGCTGGCCCAGGCCGGACTGGGCTCGCGTCTCGAGATGGAGCAGCTCATTCTGGAGGGGCGCATTTCGGTCAACAACGAGCCGGCGCACATCGGTCAGCGCATCCAGTTCGGTGACCATGTCAAGGTCAACGGCAAGCCGATCCGTGTGCACATCGATCCCCCGCCAGCCCGGGTGATCGCCTACCACAAGCCCGCTGGCGAGATCGTCAGCCACGACGACCCGCAAAACCGCCCCAGCGTGTTCCGCAAGCTGCCGCGCCTGCAGCATGGCAAATGGCAGTCGGTGGGCCGTCTGGACCTGAATACCGAAGGCCTGCTGCTGTTCACCAGTTCCGGCGAGCTGGCCAACCGCCTGATGCACCCGCGCTTCGGTCTGGAGCGCGAATACGCGGTGCGAGTGCTCGGCGCCCTGTCCAAGGAAGAAAAGCAGAAACTGCTCGACGGCGTGACCCTCGACGACGGTGTGGCCCAGTTCGGCTCCATTGAAGACGGTGGCGGAGAAGGTTCCAACTGCTGGTACCGCGTGACGATTTCCGAAGGCCGCAACCGCGAGGTGCGCCGCATGATGGAGGCTGTGGGCCACGCCGTCAGCCGCCTGATCCGCATCCGTTACGGGGCGATGGTGCTGCCGCACGGTTTGCGTCGAGGTGCCTGGATCGAGCTGGACGAGGCCGACATCCGTGCCCTGATGAAGGCCGCCGGTGCCTTAAATCGTGTGGAGCACGCCGAGCGCAAGGGTGCTCCTGCACCACGCGGGCGCGGTCGTCCCGACAGGGGTGGCAAGGGTGCAGGCCAGGGTGCCGCGCGGGGGCAGGGCGACAAACCAGCCCGCAGCGGTGCCGGCAGCGGCCAACCCGACCCCCTGCGCACCAACCAGGGCTACATCGGCGCCGACAGCATCCACCGGCAAAAGCAGGCTCAGGCGCGCGCCAGGAAAAGCGGGCGTGGCACGGGTGGTCGTGGGCGCTGAACCTGTCTGGGGCAGGGGCTTTGTGCCTGTCACCTTCGGGTTATCCCCTGCGCTCGGGTTAGAATAAGAGGCTTTGCCAAACAGGCAAAAACGCTTTCAAAATCACTCATCTACAGGAATTACCATGGCGATCGAACGCACCCTCTCCATCATCAAGCCCGACGCAGTGGCCAAGAACGTCATCGGCCAGATCTACGCCCGCTTCGAAGCCGCTGGCCTGAAGGTGGTGGCAGCCAAGATGGCCCACCTGTCGCGCGGCGAAGCCGAGCAGTTCTACGCTGTGCACAAAGAGCGTCCTTTCTTCAAGGACCTGGTGGACTTCATGGTCTCCGGTCCGGTCATGATCCAGGCTCTGGAAGGTGAAGGCGCCATCGCCAAGAACCGCGACCTGATGGGCGCCACCGACCCCAAGAAAGCCGCTCCCGGCACCATCCGCGCCGACTTCGCCGACAGCATCGACGCCAACGCCGTGCACGGCTCCGACGCTCCTGAAACCGCTGCTGTGGAAGTTGCCTTCTTCTTCCCCGGCATGAACGTTTACAGCCGCTGATCGCCGCGCGACCTGTTCGCGATTTCGGCGACCATCCAGCCATGACGGCCAACCTTCTCGAATTCGATCTGGAAGGTCTGGCCGTTTTTTGCGAGGGCCTGGGCGAAAAGCGCTTCCGGGCCACGCAGCTCTTTCGCTGGATTCACCAGCGTGGCGCATCCGACTTTGACCAGATGAGCGATCTGGCCAAGTCCCTGCGCGAAAAACTCAGAACCACCGCCCACATCAGCGCCTTGCCGGTGGTCAGCCAGCACATCTCGCAAGATGGCACCATCAAATGGCTGTTCGACGTGGGAGACGGCAACGCCGTCGAATCGGTGTTCATTCCCGAAGACGACCGGGGCACCTTGTGCGTGTCCTCCCAGGCCGGTTGCGCTGTGGGCTGCCGCTTTTGCTCCACAGGCCACCAAGGCTTCAGCCGCAATCTGAGCACGGCTGAAATCCTCGCCCAGCTCTGGTTCGCCGAGCACTTTTTGCGCAAGCACCTGCAGACCGACGAACGCGTCATCTCCAACGTGGTGATGATGGGTATGGGTGAGCCGCTGCAAAACTACACGGCGCTTGTCCCTGCACTCAAGGCCATGCTGGACGACCACGGTTACGGACTCTCGCGCCGCCGTGTCACGGTCTCCACCTCGGGCGTGGTGCCCATGATCGACCGTCTGGCGCAAGACTGTCCGGTGGCGCTGGCCGTGTCGCTGCATGCGCCGGGCGACGCCCTGCGCGATTCGCTGGTGCCGCTTAACCGCAAATACCCGATCGATGAACTCCTGCAGGCCTGCGAGCGTTATCTGGCGCACGCCCCACGCGACTTCATCACTTTCGAATACTGCATGCTCGACGGCGTCAACGACCAGCCCGAGCATGCCCGCCAGCTCATCGAGCTGGTGCAGCGCCATGGCCGCCAGGGGCTGCGCTGCAAGTTCAACCTGATCCCGTTCAACCCGTTCCCGGCTTCGGGCCTGTTGCGTTCGCCGCAGCCGCGTGTGCAGGCGTTTGCCAAACTGCTGCTCGATGCCGGCATCGTGACCACCGTGCGCAAGACGCGTGGCGACGACATCGACGCCGCCTGCGGCCAGCTCGCGGGGGATGTGAAAGACCGTACCCGTGTGCAGGAGCGGATTGCCCAGCAACGCGCCCATCCTGTCATCCCGATCCAGCCCACCTGAGCCTTTGCGATGAGCCCCACGTTCCACACCGAAGCGTCTTCCGACTTGCCACCGCAGCCCCCCAGTGCGGGCCAGATGCTGCGCACCGCACGCGAGGCGCAAGGCCTGCACCTGGCGGTGTTGTCGGTGAACCTCAAGGTCAGCGTGCGACAGCTCGAAGCACTGGAGGCCGATCAGCACGATGCCTTCAAAGGCGCGACATTTGTGCGGGCGCTGGCTCAGTCGGTGTGCCGCCAACTCAAAATCGATCCTGCTCCTGTGCTGGTGGCCCTGCCTCAGGCAGCAGCGCCCAAGACGCTGGAGCCGGTGTCGCTGGCCTCGCGTCAGGCAGCCGCGCACCCCTCTGCGCGCTCGACATCCTCAGAGGCGGGCAAAGGCCTTTCGCGTCAGGTGCTGCTGCTGGCCGTGATGATGCTGTTGGGGGCCGCCGCACTGATCTGGTGGCCCAATCAGAGCAAGGAAATTTCAACTGAAGAGGCACAGGACCCGGCGCAGGCTGCCGTGCCCATGGGGCAGGCCAGCAATCCTGAAGAGGCGCTGGTGGCAGCTTCGCCCGAATCACCCGCTTCAGCCCTTGCCTTCATGCCCGCATCCCCTGCTGTGTCTGCCCAGGTGCCTGCAGCTGCCCCCGTCGCTTCGGCTTCCGTGCCTGCCGCCACACCTGCCCGTGTTCCCGCTTCTTCGCCCGTATTGCCGGTGGCTGCTTCGGCGGTGTCCGGGGCAGAGGTCTCACCGTTGCTGCTGCGCCTGACTGCCGACGCCTGGGTCGAGGTGCGCGACAACCGGGGCCAGATGGCGGTCAAGCGGGTGGTCAAGGCCGGTGAAACGCTCAAACTCGATGCTGTTGCGCCGCTGTTTGTGTATGTGGGCCGTTCCGACAGCGCCGAGCTGAGCTGGCAAGGCAAACCGGTGGACCTCAAACCGCACACCCAGAACAACGAAGCCAGATTGCAGCTCAAGCCATGAGTGATACCCCCATCCAGATCGCTGCACCCGCACAGCGGATCAGTCGCCAGTCCCGTGTGGTCTGGGGCGACCGTGTGGTCACCGTAGGCGGTGGCGCCCCGGTGCGCGTGCAGTCCATGACCAACACCGACACGGTGGACGTGATCGGCACCGCCATCCAGGTCAAGGAGCTGGCGCTGGCCGGCTCCGAGATGGTGCGCATCACCGTCAACACGCCCGAAGCCGCGCAGGCTGTGCCGCACATCCGCGAGCAGCTCGACAAGATGGGCATCGACGTGCCCCTGATCGGCGACTTTCACTACAACGGTCACCGCCTGCTGACCGACTACCCGGCCTGTGCCGAGACCCTGTCCAAGTACCGCATCAACCCGGGCAACGTGGGCAAGGGCGACAAGCGTGACCTGCAGTTCGGCCAGATGATCGAGGTGGCGCAAAAGTTCAACAAGCCCGTGCGCATCGGTGTGAACTGGGGCAGCCTCGATCAGGAGTTGCTGGCCCAGCTGATGGACACCAATAGCCGCCGTGCCCAGCCTTTCGAGGGCCGGCAGGTGATGTACGAGGCCCTGATCCAGTCGGCCATCGGCTCCGCCCAGCGTGCCGAGGCCATGGGCATGGACGGTGCGCAGATCGCCTTGTCGTGCAAGGTCTCGGGCGTGCAGGACCTGATTTCCGTTTACCGCGAGCTGGCCCGCCGCTGCGACTACCCGCTGCACCTGGGCTTGACCGAAGCCGGCATGGGCACCAAGGGCACGGTGGCGTCCGCCACCGCACTGTCCATCCTGCTGCAAGAAGGCATTGGCGACACCATCCGCGTGTCGCTGACGCCGCAGCCGGGCGAATCGCGCACGCAGGAAGTCGTGATTGCTTCCGAGATCCTGCAGTCGCTGGGCCTGCGGGTGTTCGTGCCCAGCGTCACGGCATGCCCGGGCTGTGGGCGCACCACCAGCACCACTTTCCAGGAGCTGGCCAAGCAGATCGATGACTTCCTGCGCGCCCAGATGCCGGTCTGGCGCGGCCAGTATCCGGGTGTGGAAGGCCTCAAGGTGGCCGTGATGGGCTGCATCGTCAACGGGCCCGGCGAGAGCAAACACGCCGACATCGGCATCAGCCTGCCTGGCACCGGCGAGGCGCCCGCGGCACCGGTGTTCATTGACGGCGAAAAACGCATGACGCTGCGCGGCGAGGGCATCGCCCAGGAGTTCCAGCGCATCGTCGAAGACTACATCCGCAACCGTTTTGGCGCGGCCAAAGCCTGACCTGATCCATGACAGAGCAAACAACAAAACAGCCCAAGGCGACGAAACTGGTGGGCGTCAAAGGCATGAACGACATCCTGCCGCCCGATTCGGCGCAGTGGGAATGGCTTGAAGCGCAGGTGCGCGGCCTGATGGCGCGCTACGCCTACCGCAATGTGCGCCTGCCCATCGTCGAGCCCACGGCCCTGTTCGTGCGAGGCCTGGGCGAAGTGACCGACATTGTCGAAAAGGAGATGTACTCCTTCGAAGACCGCCTCAACGGTGAGCAACTGACCCTGCGCCCCGAGGGCACGGCCGGTCTGGTGCGCGCCGTGGTCGAGCACAACCTGCTGTATGAAGGCGGCAAGCGCCTCTACTACATGGGCCCGATGTTCCGCCACGAGCGCCCTCAGCGCGGCCGTTACCGCCAGTTCCACCAGATCGGTGCCGAGGTGCTGGGCTTTGGCGGCCCCGAGGTCGATGCCGAACTCATCCTGCTGGCCAACGACCTCTGGAAAGAGCTGGGCCTGAAAGACGTTCGCCTGGAGCTCAACAGCCTGGGACAGCCCGAAGAGCGCCGCGCCCACCGCGCCGCCCTGATCGCGCACTTCGAGCAGCACGCAGACCTGTTGGACGAGGACGCCAAACGACGCCTGCACAGCAACCCGCTGCGCATCCTGGACACCAAGAACCCCGCCATGGCCCCTGTGGTCGAGTCCGCGCCCAAACTGCTGGATTTTCTGGGCGAGGCTTCGCTCGCGCACTTCAATGCGGTCAAGGCGATTCTGGATGCCAATGGCGTGGCCTACCGCATCAACCCGCGTCTGGTGCGAGGCATGGACTACTACAACCTGACGGTGTTCGAGTTCATCACCGAAAGCCTGGGGTCACAAGGCACCATTTGCGGCGGCGGCCGTTATGACTACCTGATCGAGCAGGTCGGTGGCAAGCCTGCCCCGGCCGTGGGCTGGGCACTGGGCGTCGAGCGCGTGCTCGAACTCGTCAAGGAACAGGGCGAAGCGCTGGCTGCTCCGGCCCCGGATGTGTACGCCATTGTCCCGGACGTGGCGGCTTTGCCTGCTGCGATCCGGACCCTGCAGACCGTGCGTGCGGCCGGCGTGTCCGCCCAGATGCACGCCGGCACTGGCGAAGGCATGGGCTCGATGAAGAGCCAGTTCAAGAAGGCCGACGCCAGCGGCGCGGCCTTTGCCCTGATTTTTGGTGGCGATGAACTGGCCCGAGGCGAAGTCACCGTCAAGTCACTGCGAGACGGGCAGGGCGTCCAGCGCCTGGAGCGTCTGGACGCGGTGGCCACCTGGGCCCACACCCTACAATCTTCCTGATTCAAACCGGACACACCATGGCAGCGCATCTCGATCTCGAAGAACAGGAACAGCTCGCGGAGCTCAAGCATTTCTGGAAAACCTGGGGTAACCTGGTTTCCTGGGTGCTGATCGTCGTGCTGGGCAGCTACGCCGCCTGGAACGGCTGGCAATACTGGCAGCGCAACCAGGCCGCCAAGGCCTCGGCCCTGTACGACGAAGTCGAAAAGTCGGTGCTGGCGCAAGATGTGCCGCGCATCGAACGCAGCGTGGCCGACATGAAGGACAAGTTCGGTGGTACCCACTACGCTCATCAGGCGGCCCTGCTGGCGGCTCGCGTTCTGACTGAAAAAGACAAGGCCGAGCAGGCCCGTGCCCTGCTGGCCTGGGTGGCCGCAGATGCACCCGAGGTCGCCTTGCGTGACTTGGCACGCATCCGCCTGGCGGCCCTCCAGTGGGATACCCAGTCGGCCGACGAGGCCCTCAAGACCCTGCAGACCACTTTCGCTTCCGACATGCAAGCGCTGGCCTCCGACCTCAAAGGCGACCTGCTGCTTTCCAAAGGTCAGAATGCAGACGCCGTGGTCGCGTACCAGCAGGCCTTCAAGGAATTGCCGCAGGGCAGCGAATACCGCCGTGTGGTGCAAGCCAAGCTAGGTGCCCTCGGTGTCGAGGTGAGCCTGTGAAGCGCCGTTCATGGCTGAACTTCGGCACGGTCGGGCTCGCCTTGGGCCTGGCATTGGTGGTCGCTGGCTGCTCGAGCAGCACCAAAAAGCCCGAACCTGCGGCCTTGCCTCCCGTAGCCGGTTCGCTGGCGGTCAGCAAGGCATGGACGGCTCGCCTGGGTGAGGTGAGCACGCCACTGCAGGCAGTGGTCATGGGGACTCGCGTGATCCTGGCCTCCAGCCAGGGCCAGGTGATCGAACTCGATGCCGACACCGGCCGCGAAGTCTGGCGCCAGCAGCTCAATGCGACCCTGATCGCGGGCGTGGGCAGCGACGGCAAACGCCATGCGGTGGTCACGTCCGGCAATGAACTGGTGGTGCTGGAAGCCGGTCGTGAAGTCTGGCGCAAGAAGCTGTCTGCGCAGACGTTCACCGCGCCGTTGGTGGCCGGAGAGCGTGTCTTTGTCCAGATGGCCGACCGCAGCGTGCTGGGCTACGATGGGCAAAGCGGTCAACGGCTGTGGGCCTTGCAGCGCAATGCCGATCCACTTGTGCTGCGACAGGCGGGTGTGCTTGCTGCGGTGGGCGATACCCTGTTGGCCGGCAACGGTGGCCGTTTGAGTGCCATTCAACCCTTGAATGGTCAGGTGCGCTGGGACGTGGTGATCGGCAGTTCCCGCGGCACCAACGAAGTCGAGCGACTGGTCGATCTGGTGGCCGGTATCAACCGGCAAGGTCAGGTGGTCTGTGTGCGCTCTTTCCAGACGGCTGTGGGTTGTGTGGATACAGCCCGGGGCCTGACCTTGTGGACGCGGCCCTCCCAAGGCCATCAGGGCCTGGATGGCGACGAAACCCGTGTGTTCGGGGTCGAGTCCGACAGCAAGCTGCGGGCCTGGTCCCGGCAGGATGGTCAACCGGTCTGGTCCGAAGACCAGTACCGTTTTCGCGGGCTGACGGCTCCGCGTGTCTGGGGCGCAGCGGTCGCCTTTGGTGATGCAAACGGGATGCTGCATCTGCTCAGCCGTGAGCAGGGACGCAGCCTGCAACGCCTGGGCACAGACGGTACACCCGTGGCCCTGCAACCCGTGGTGGCTGGACGCACGCTGGTGACCGTCAACCGCAGTGGCCTGGTGACCGGTTGGCGCCAGGACTGAGATCGGAATTTTCAAGTGAAACCTGTACTGGCCCTGGTGGGCCGCCCCAATGTGGGCAAATCCACGCTTTTCAACCGGCTCACCAAGAGCCGGGATGCGATCGTGGCCGACTTTGCCGGACTCACCCGTGACCGTCATTACGGTCAAGGCCGTCTGGGCAAGCGCGAATTCATCGTTATTGACACCGGCGGCTTCGAGCCCGATGCCAGCAGTGGCATCTACAAGGAAATGGCCAAGCAGACGCAGCAGGCCGTGGCCGAGGCCGATGTGGTCATTTTTGTGGTCGATGCCCGTGGCGGTCTGTCCGCGCAGGACCACGACATTGCCAACTACCTGCGCCGCATCGGCAAGCCCTGCCTGCTGGTGGCCAACAAGGCCGAGGGCATGCGCGAGGGCACCCAGCTGGCCGAGTTCTATGAACTTGGTCTGGGCGAGGTCCTGCCCGTCTCGGCCGCCCACGGCCAGGGCGTTCGCGGCATGCTCGAAGAAGCGCTGGACACGCTGAACCTGCCGGAAGAAGACGAGGAAACCGAAGAAGATCCCTCGGTCATCAAGCTGGCCGTGGCCGGGCGCCCCAATGCCGGCAAATCCACCCTGATCAACACCTGGCTGGGTGAAGAGCGGCTGGTGGCCTTTGACATGCCGGGCACCACGCGCGATGCGATCAGTGTGCCCTTCGAGCGCAATGGCCAGAAATTCGAGCTGATCGACACCGCAGGTCTGCGCCGCAAGGGCAAGGTGTTCGAAGCCATCGAAAAATTCTCGGTGGTCAAAACCCTGCAGGCCATCGAGAACGCCAACGTGGTGTTGCTGCTGATCGATGCAGAGCAGGGCGTGACCGAGCAGGACTCTCACATCGCTGGTTTCGTTCTGGACAGCGGCCGCGCCGTGGTGCTGGCCGTCAACAAATGGGATGCGGTGGACGAGTACCAGCGCCAGTTGGTACAGCGCTCGATCGAGACGCGACTGGCCTTCCTCAAGTTTGCCAACCTGCATTTCATCTCGGCCAAAAAACGCCAGGGTCTGGGTCCGCTGTGGACCTCGATCACACAGGCGCACAAGGCCGCGACCTGCAAGATGACGACGCCGGTACTCACCCGCATCCTGCTCGAATCTGTCCAGTTCCAGACGCCCAAGAAAACGGGCATGTTCCGTCCCAAGCTGCGCTATGCGCACCAGGGCGGCATGAACCCACCGGTGATCGTGATCCACGGCAATTCGCTGGAGCATGTGACCGAGGCTTACAAGCGATTCCTCGAAGGGCGCTTCCGCAAGGCTTTCGATCTGGTGGGTACGCCACTGCGCATCGAGATGAAGACCTCGCACAACCCCTACGCCGACAAGGATTCCGCCTGAAACACAAGGGCTTCAGGCGCAGTTGCCGCTGTGACCTTGGGGTGCTGTGGTAAGGTCGGGACTTCAAAAACAACTGAACACGGAGAATATCGTGAGCAACAAAGGCCAACTTCTGCAGGACCCTTTCCTGAACGCGCTGCGGCGTGAGCATGTGCCCGTATCCATCTACTTGGTCAACGGCATCAAGTTGCAGGGTCAGATCGAATCGTTTGACCAGTACGTTGTTTTGCTTCGCAACACCGTGACCCAGATGGTCTACAAGCACGCCATCTCGACCATCGTTCCCGGTCGTGCCGTGAATTTCAACGCGTCCGAATCGGACGAAGCTGCAGCCAGCTGATCCACGTGTCTGTTTGCCTGCGCGGTTCACTTGCCCGCAGGCCCTCGCCGATTGACCGATTCCCCCACACCCACCGCAGCGCCGACCCTCCTGGTCGGCGTTGATTTTGGACTGCCCCATTTTGACGATGGTCTGGTGGAGCTGGGCCTGCTGGCCGAGTCCGGGGGGCTGCGCCCTGTTGCTCGCCTGACCTGCAAACGCAAGGCACCCGATCCGGCGCTGTTTGTGGGCAGCGGCAAAGCCGACGAGATCCGGGAATTGGCGCTGATGCACGGAGCCACTGAGGTGTTGTTCGATCAGTCGCTGAGTCCGGCACAGCAGCGCAACCTGGAGCGACACATCGGCCTGCCGGTCAACGATCGCACCTTGCTGATTCTGGAAATCTTTGCCCAGCGTGCGCGCAGTCACGAAGGCAAACTCCAGGTCGAACTGGCGCGCCTGCAATACCTCAGCACCCGCCTGGTGCGCCGCTGGACCCACCTGGAGCGTCAGACCGGTGGCATTGGCTTGCGTGGCGGGCCGGGTGAAACCCAGATCGAACTGGACCGCCGCATGATCGGCGAGGCCATCAAGCGCACCAAGGAACGCCTCGTCAAGGTCAAAAAACAGCGCAACACCCAGCGCCGCCAGCGCGAACGCAACCAGACATTCAAAATTTCGTTGGTGGGCTACACCAACGCCGGCAAGTCCACGCTGTTCAACGCCCTGGTCAAGGCCAGAGCCTACGCGGCTGACCAGCTGTTTGCCACGCTCGACACCACCACCCGCCAACTCTACCTGGGCGAGGCTGGCCGTTCGATCTCCCTGTCGGACACGGTGGGCTTCATCCGCGACCTGCCGCACGGACTGATCGAGGCTTTTCAGGCCACGCTGCAGGAAGCCACCGAGGCCGATTTGCTGCTGCATGTGGTCGATGCGTCCAACCCTGACTTTCCCGAGCAGATGGCCGAGGTGCAGAAGGTGCTGAGTGAAATCGGCGCCGAGCATCTGCCGCAACTGTTGGTGTTCAACAAGGCCGATGCCCTGCCGCCCGAGCGACTGCCACTGGCGAGTGAAGACAGTTACGAGGTTGACGGCCGCGCCGTGCCGCGCATTTTCGTCAGCGCCCGCACCGGCCAGGGCTTGGACTTGCTGCGCCGCGCCCTGGCACGCACCGTGCGTGAGCGCCTGCCCGATGCCACAGTTCCTGAAGATGATGTCCGTGCTCTGGTGCGGGAATACCCCCCGGGTGAGCCGGAAGCGCCGGAAGATTTCGGCACAATGTGAGTCTGATAAAAACTGTACACACCATGAATTTGCACCTGCCAGCCATCCGATGGTCCGCTCTGCCGGCACGCATCCGCGGCATGTTCAACCTGAACGACCCGCGCTGGGGCCGTGGCGACGACAAACCTGCAGGCGGGGAGTCTCCGCAGTCTCCGGGGCAGGAACAGCGCCATCAGCGGCCTCAAGGTTCTGCCGGAGGCCCGCCTGACCTGGACGAACTCTGGCGCGACTTCAACCAGAAGCTGGGCCAGCTCTTTGGCGGCAAAGGTGGCGGCGGTGCCCGTCCGCCCGCCGGGGGTTCTGGTGGCAAAGGCGGGCTTCCGGGCTTCCTGGGCAATCTGGGTCTGGGTGTGGTTCTGGGCGCTGCCGTTCTGGTCTGGCTGGGCACGGGTTTCTTCATCGTGCAGGAAGGCCAGCAGGCCGTCATCACCCAGTTCGGCAAGTACAAGTCCACCGTGGGTGCCGGCTTCAACTGGCGCATGCCTTGGCCGATGCAGCGCCATGAGCTGGTGTATGTCTCGCAGATCCGCTCTGTGGACATTGGGCGCGACAACATCATCAAGGCCACGGGCCTGCGTGAATCGGCCATGCTGACCGAAGACGAGAACATCGTCGAGATCAAGTTTGCAGTGCAGTACCGCCTCAACGACGCGCGTGCCTACTTGTTTGAGAGCAAAAACCCGACCGAAGCCGTGGTGCAGGCAGCCGAGACCGCCGTGCGCGAGGTGGTGGGCAAGATGAAGATGGATTCGGCATTGGCGGAAGAGCGCGACCAGATCGCTCCGCGTGTGCGGCAGCTGATGCAGACCATTCTGGACCGCTACAAGGTGGGCATCGAGGTGGTGGGCATCAATCTGCAGCAGGGTGGGGTGCGTCCGCCCGAGCAGGTGCAGGCCGCTTTTGACGACGTGCTCAAGGCAGGTCAGGAGCGCGAGCGTGCGAAGAATGAGGCACAGGCCTATGCCAATGACGTGGTGCCTCGTGCCGTGGGTACGGCCTCGCGCCTGAAAGAAGAGGCCGATGCCTACCGTGAACGCATCGTCGCCCAATCCGAGGGCGATGCGCAACGCTTCAAGGCCATCCTGCCCGAGTACCAGAAGGCACCGCAAGTGACCCGCGACCGCCTTTACACCGAAACCTTTCAGCAGGTCTACAGCAACGTGACCAAGGTGCTGGTCGACAGCAAGCAGGGCTCCAACCTGCTGTATCTGCCTCTGGACAAAATCCTGCAGCAGGCCAACGGTCAGCCCACGGCTGCCGTGCCTGCCGCTGGCAGCACCGATAGCGGCGCTGCTGTCAACGGTGCAGGGGCGATTGGCCAGCCTGCAGACGCCCGTTCCCGCGAGAATCAGCGCGCGCGTGACCGCGACATTCGATAAGGACTGCCGAAAATGAACCGTTTGGGAATGTGGGTGAGCTCGCTGGTGCTGCTGCTGGTGTTGATGAGTTCGACCCTTTTTGTGGTGGACCAGCGCCAGTTCGGCGTGGTTTATGCCCTGGGCCAGATCAAGGAAGTCATCACCGAACCCGGCTTGCATTTCAAGCTGCCGCCGCCCCTGCAGAATGTCAACTACATCGACAAGCGTCTGCTGACACTGGACAGCCCCGACACCGAGCCGATGCTGACAGCCGAGAAGCAACGTGTGGTCATCGACTGGTATGTGCGCTGGCGCATCACCGATCCGCAAGCCTACATCCGCAACGTGGGTCTGGATGAAAAAGCCGGTGCCAACCAGCTCAACCGGGTGGTGCGCAACGCCTTCCAGGAAGAAATCAACAAGCGCACCGTCAAGGAACTGCTTTCGCTCAAACGTGATGTGCTGATGACCAGCGTCAAACGTGAAGTGCTGGAAGTTGTGACCGGCGGTGCCAAGCCTTGGGGCGTGGACGTGGTCGATGTGCGCATCACGCGTGCCGACTATGTGGACACCATCACCGAGTCGGTGTATCGCCGTATGGAAGCCGAGCGCAAGCGCGTGGCCAACGAACTGCGCTCGACCGGTGCCGCCGAGGGCGAAAAAATCCGCGCCGACGCCGATCGCCAGCGCGAGGTGACGATTGCCAACGCCTACCGCGATGCCCAGAAGATCAAGGGCGAGGGCGATGCCCAGGCCGCCCGCATCTACGGCGAGGCCTTTGGCCGCGATCCGCAGTTTGCCCAGTTCTACCGCAGCCTGGAGGCTTACAAGGCCAGCTTTGCCAAGAAGAGCGACATCATGGTGCTCGACCCGGCCAGCTCGGACTTCTTCAAGACCATGCGCGGTTCGGGTGCTGCTGCGCCGACCCGCAAATAAGCCGCACAGGGCTTTGTTTTGGACGTCTGGCTGCTGGCCCTGGGCCTGATGCTAGTGCTCGAAGGGTTGCTGCCCATGCTGGCGCCGACCCGCTGGCGGCGCCTGTTCGAGCAGATGCTCCAGCTGCAGGACGGCCAGATCCGGTTTTTTGGCGTCTTCATGGTGCTGGCCGGTCTGGCAATGGTTTGGTGGATCGGCTGAAAGCCCCGGAAAATCCGGTCTTGAACCGGTAAAATCTTTTTTTTAACCGTCTACCTATTCCCCCATGTCTGCTTGGGTCCTCCCGGATCACATCGCCGATGTCTTGCCTTCAGAGGCACGCCACATCGAAGAACTCCGACGCGAACTGCTCGACACCGCCCGTGGCTATGGCTACGAGCTGGTCATGCCGCCGCTGCTCGAATACATCGACTCCCTGCTGACCGGCACCGGTGAGGCCCTGGACCTGCAGACCTTCAAGCTGGTGGACCAGCTCTCGGGCCGCACGCTGGGCCTGCGCGCCGACACCACCCCGCAGGTGGCACGCATCGACGCGCACCTGCTGGGGCGCAGCGGTCTCACACGCCTGTGCTACTGCGGTCCTGTGCTCCACACCCGGCCGGCTCGCCCGCATGCCACGCGTGAGCCCCTGCAGTTCGGCGCCGAAATCTACGGTCATGCCGGCCCCGAGGCCGATGTCGAAATCTTGCAACTGGCGCTGGACAGCCTGAACGCCGCCAAGGTTACCAACCTGCAGGTGGATCTGGCCGATGCCCGCATCGTGGCCAGTCTGCTGGCTGACTTGCCGCTTGACGATGTGCAGCGCCACGACATCCACGTCGCACTGGCCGTCAAGGACGCGTCCGGACTGGCACGCCTGACCGCCAATCTGCCCGCCGAGCGCCGCGACGGCCTGCAGGCGCTGGTCACGCTGTATGGCGACATCTCTGTGCTGGACCTCGCAGCACAAAAATTGCCCCAGCTGCCCGCCATCGGGCAGGCGCTGGCGCAGCTGCGCTGGCTCGCAGGCCAAGTGCAGGGGGCCACCCTCAGCTTTGACCTCGGTGATTCGCGCGGCTATGCCTATTACAGCGGTGTGCGCTTTGCCATTTACGCCAAAGGCGCCTCTGACGCGCTGGTGCGTGGCGGCCGCTACGACGGGGTAGGCGCCGTGTTCGGCCACCGCATCGACCGCGACCGCCCGGCCGTGGGCTTTTCCATGGACCTCAAGGAACTCGTGGCCGCTGTGCCGGCGCTGCCTTTGCGCACCGCCATTCGTGCTCCCTGGGGCGATGCGCCGGCCCTGCGTGCGGCCATCGCCGCTTTGCGCGCACGCGGCGAGATCGTGGTCTGTGTGCTGCCGGGCCACGAAGACGAAATCGACGAATTCCATTGCGACCGCGAGCTGACCGAAGCCGCCGGCCAGTGGGTGATCCAAGCCATCTGATCAGAGAACACAAGCTATGAACAACACACAAGGCCGCAACGTGGTGGTCGTCGGTACCCAGTGGGGCGACGAAGGCAAAGGCAAACTGGTGGACTGGCTCACCGAAAGCGCCCAGGGCGTGGTGCGTTTTCAGGGCGGCCACAACGCCGGCCACACCCTGGTCATCAACGGCGTCAAGACCGCGCTGCACCTGATCCCCAGCGGCATCATGCGCCCGGGCGTGAAGTGCTACATCGGCAACGGTGTGGTCCTGTCTGTGCCCAAACTGCTCGAAGAAATCGCCGGTCTGGAAAAGGCAGGGGTCGAGGTGCGTTCGCGCCTGCGCGTGTCTGAAGCCTGCCCGCTGATCCTGCCCTACCATGTGGCCCTTGATGTGGCCCGTGAGGCGGCCAAGGAAAAGTCCGGCAACGAAAAAATCGGCACCACCGGCCGCGGCATCGGCCCGACCTACGAAGACAAGGTGGCCCGCCGTGCCCTGCGCGTGCAGGACCTGAAATACCCCGAGCGCTTTGCCACCAAGCTGCGCGAGAACCTGGCGCTGCACAACGACGTGCTCGTCAACCACCTGCACGCTGCGCCCGTGGACTTCGACACCGTTTTCAACGAAGCCATGGCCTACGCCAAAGAGCTGGCTCCGATGGTGGCCGACGTCTCGCGCGAACTCAACGAAGCCCACAAGGCCGGCGCCAACCTGCTGTTCGAAGGCGCGCAGGGCACCCTGCTCGACGTCGACCACGGCACCTACCCCTTTGTGACGTCGAGCAACTGCGTGGCCGGTAATGCGGCGGCAGGTTCGGGCGTTGGCCCGGGCATGCTGCACTACGTGCTGGGCATCACCAAGGCGTATTGCACCCGCGTGGGTGGCGGCCCGTTCCCGACCGAACTCGAATGGGAAAAGGAAGGCACGCCCGGCTGGCACATGGCCACCGTGGGCGCCGAAAAGGGCACCACCACCGGTCGCGCCCGCCGCTGCGGCTGGTTTGACGCCGCGCTGCTCAAGCGCAGCGCCCAGGTCAATGGCCTCACAGGCCTGTGCATCACCAAGCTGGACGTGCTCGATGGCCTGAAAGAACTCAAGCTGTGCACCGGTTACAAGCTCGACGGCGAAACGATCGACATCCTGCCCATGGGCGCCGACGAAATTGCCCGCTGCGAGCCGATCTACGAAACCATCGAAGGCTGGAGCGATTCGACCGTGGGCGTGACCCAGTTCGACCAGCTGCCAACCAACGCCCGCCTGTACCTGCAACGCATCGAGCAGGTGACCGGTGTGCCGATCCACATGGTGTCCACCAGCCCGGACCGTGACCACACGATTCTGATGCACCACCCCTTCCTGCCCTGAGCGTTCAGGCCCAATTTCATCCGAACTGTTTACTGGAGAACCCCCACATGTTGACCGAAGACGGCAAGCACCTGTATGTGAGCTACGACGAATACCACAACCTGATCGAAAAGCTCGCGCTCAAGATCCACCAGTCCGGCTGGCAGTTTGACACCATCCTGTGTCTGGCCCGTGGCGGCATGCGCCCCGGCGACATCCTGTCGCGCATCTTCGACAAGCCGCTGGCCATCATGTCTACCAGCTCGTACCGCGCCGAAGCCGGCACGGTGCAGGGCCATCTGGACATCGCCCGCTACATCACCACCCCCAAAGGCGAAATCGCCGGCAAGGTGCTGCTGGTCGATGATCTGGCCGATACCGGCCACACGCTCAAGGCCGTGGTGGACCAGCTCAAGAACAACTACAAGCCAATCACCGAACTCAAGAGCGCCGTGATCTGGACCAAGGGTGTGTCCACCTTCCAGCCCGACTACTCGGTGGATTTCCTGCCGACCAACCCGTGGATTCACCAGCCTTTCGAGCCCTACGACAACATGCGTCCCGAGAAGCTGATGGAGAAGTGGAAGATCTGATCTTTCCGCTGCCTCACGAAGATGCCCGACCTGCGTGTCGGGCATTTTTTTGTCTGCGGGTTCGGCTAGCATGCCCTCATGCAAGACCGTCCCGACACCACCCAGCTGATCCACCACCCCTACACGCCGCCGGCCGACTTCGAAGCCCCGCAGCCTGGCGTGTTCAAGGCCTCCACGGTTTACTTCCCCAACGTCGCGGCGATGCGCTCGCGCGAATGGAAAAACAAGACCGCCTACACCTACGGCCTGCACGGCACCCCCACCACCTACATCCTCGAAGAGCGCCTGTGCACCCTTGAAGGCGGCATGCAGTGCGTGCTGGTGCCCAGCGGGCTGGCGGCCATTGCCAACACCGCGCTGGCCCTGCTCAAGACCGGTGACGAGGTGCTGATCCCCGACAACGCCTATGGGCCCAACAAGTCGCTGGCCGAAGGCGAACTGCGCCACTGGGGCATCACGCACGCGCATTACGACCCGATGGATCCGGCCGACCTTGCGCAGCGGATCAGTGAACGCACGCGTCTGGTCTGGCTCGAAGCCCCGGGCTCGGTGACCATGGAGTTTCCGGACCTGATCGCGCTGGTGCGCACCTGCCGCGAACGTGGCGTGACGTGTGCACTGGACAACACCTGGGGCGCAGGGCTGGCCTTCAAACCCTTTGACCTGACGGGGGATGGTTCTCTGGGTGTGGACATCAGCGTCCATGCCCTGACCAAATACCCCAGCGGTGGTGGTGACGTGCTGATGGGCAGCATCGTCACCCGCGACGAGGCGCTGCACCTGAAGGTCAAGCTGTGCCACATGCGCCTTGGTCTGGGCGTGGGTGCCAACGATGTGGAAGCGGTGCTGCGCTCGCTGCCCAGCATGGGCCTGCGTTATGCGGCGCAGGACCAGACGGCGCGGGTTCTGGCGCACTGGTGGCAGCAGCAGCCCCAGTGTGTGCAACTGTTGCACCCCGCTTTCGAGGACGCGCCTGGCCATGCCCACTGGCGCGCAGTGTGTGCCCCACAGGGCAGGGCGGGCCTGGCGGCGGGCCTGTTCAGTGTGGTGCTCGATGCCCGTTACAGCCCGGCGCAGGTCGACGCGTTTTGCGACAGCCTCAAGCTGTTTCGCCTCGGCTACAGCTGGGGCGGACCGGTCAGTCTGGTGGTCCCCTATGACCTGAGCGGCATGCGCAGCTGTGCCCACGCGCATCTGAAAGCCGGACATTTGGTGCGCTTTTCGATGGGCCTGGAATCACCCGAGGCACTGATTTGCGATTTGCAGAGGGCGTTACAGCAGAGTCTGGCTGTCTGAGCGGCATGCACCGGTCTTGGTATTTACCGCACTGCTCAAAAGGTGTCGTGCCGTGTAGCCTGTCGGCATCGTTGTAGTACCCTGAGCCTCATGTCTGCCCTAACGCCAGAGCGCGACCCCCAACTCCCCGTCATGGACCAGCCCTATGTCCCGCCCGTACAGGAGGGACCCAGGGCGCGTTTCAAATTGCTGGCGTTGACAGCGCCGCTGCGCTGGCTGGCGCTGGGTTTTCAGGACCTGCGTGCCAGTCCGGGCATAGCGCTGTTTTATGGCGTGGCGTTCTGGATGATGGCGCAGGTGCTTGCGATGGTGTTCCGCCACAAGCCCGAGTACACCCTTTCGATGGTGTCAGGCTGCCTGCTGGTCGGGCCTTTTCTGGCCATGGGTCTGTACGAAGTCAGCCGCCGCCGCGAACTGGGCCAGGCGCCTGACCTGTCGGCCTCGCTGACCTGCTGGGATGGCCACATCAAGAGCATGTCCATGCTGGTGCTGGTGCTGATGGTGCTGGAGTTGCTCTGGGGTCGGGCCTCGCTGGTGGTGTTTGCGGTTTTTTTCAACACCGGCATGCCGTCCACCACGGGCGTGATCGAAGCCATCTTCAACCCCGAAAATATCGAATTCGTGGCCGTCTACCTGTTTGTGGGCGGTATTTTTGCGACGCTGGTTTTTGCGATCTCGGCGGTGTCCATCCCCATGATCCTGGACCGCGATACCGACGCCATCAGCGCTGGCATCACCAGCGTGCGCGTGTTCTTCGGTGAACTGGCTGTCATGCTGTTCTGGGGTCTCGTCCTGAGCGCCCTGGTGCTTTTGTCCTTTGTCTCTCCCTGGATGCTGGGCCTGATCGTTGTCGGGCCGTGGCTGGGGCATGCCAGCTGGCATGCCTACCGCGGGTCGGTGGAGTGGCTGCCTGAAGCCACGCCGTCCTGAGGCGCTCAGCTTGTCGGCTGGAGCAACTGCGATGCGGCCCGTGACATGGCCTGGCTGTCCGGACCGGACAGTGGCAAGGCCAGCGCCTGGGCGTATTGCCTGAAGTTGCGCGCCGTCGAGGTTTCGTAGCCCGGGTCGTAGTGCTTCTCCAGCAGCTCGGCCACCACCTCGGCCGTCTGGCCGGCATGCACACGGGCTTTCCAGTCGTCGACGACAGCGCGGCCCTTGAGGTCGGTCAGCTTGTCCAGCCGTTCGCAGAAGAAAGTGGCGTCCTTCACGAAGTAGTCGTAATCATCCAGCAGCAGTTGCACGCGGCCCTGCAGCGACAGGTCCAGCCGGATACATGGGCTGGCACGCATGGCTTCGATCAGGCTGTCGGGAATGGTCACGTTGCCGACCTTTTTGCTTTCGGCCTCCACAAACACGGGTCGTTTCGGGTCGAGGCGGCGCAGGGCGTCCCACAGCCGTGTTTCAAAGGCCTTTTGCGTGGGCTGGGGTTGGCCCGGGATCACGCCTAGCACCGAGGCGCGGTGGCAGGCAATCGCCTCCAGATCGAGCACCTGCGCGCCCTGTGCGGCCAGTGCCTGCAGCAGCCGGGTCTTGCCCGAACCGGTGGGGCCACACAGCACGCGAAACTGCAGCGGCTGCACGCGCTCGGGTGTGTCTTCGATGACCGCTTTGCGAAAGGCTTTGTAGCCGCCTTCGATCAGGTGCACCCTGAAACCGATCTGGCCCAGGATCAGCGCCAGCGAGTTGCTGCGCTTGCCGCCGCGCCAGCAGTAAATCAGGGGTTGCCAGTTTTTGGCCTTGTCCAGCACATGGGTCTGGATGTGGCGCGAAATGTTGGCCGCCACCAGTGAGGCACCGATTTTTTGGGCTTCGAAGGGGCTGACCTGCTTGTAGAGCGTGCCCACGCGGATGCGCTCTTCGTTGTTCAGGGATGGCCAGTTGAGGGCGCCGGGCAGGTGGTCTTCGGCATGTTCGCCCTCGGAGCGGGCGTCGATGACCGCGTCGAACTGGTCGTAACGGGCCATGGCATCGAGGGCCGAAATCAGGTGAACACTCATGTCAGTTGTTTTTTCAGTTCTGGCCAGACGTTGGCCAGCAGGCGCGGTTGGGCGGCCTCGTTGGGGTGGATGCGGTCGCTCTGGAACCAGCGCGTGGGGTCGGCGTCGTCGCCCACCCCTTTGAGAAAGAAGGGCACCAGCGCGGCACCGCTGGCTTTGGCCACGGCGGGGTAGAGGGCGGCAAACTGGCGGGTGAGTTCGCCACCGTAGTTGGGGGGCATCTGCATGCCCAGGATCAGCACTTTGGCGCCTGCTTCTCTGGAAGTTTTGGCCATGAACATCAGGTTGTCACCGGTCATGCCCAGCGACAGACCACGCAGCGCGTCGTTGCCGCCCAGCTCGATGACGACGTGGGTGGGCTGGTGCTGTTTGAGCAAGGCCGGCAGCCGCGAACGGCCACCGGAGGTGGTTTCACCGCTGATGCTGGCGTTGACCACCTCGGTGCCGGGGTGGCTCTGGTTCAGCTGTTTTTGCAGCAGGGCCACCCAGCCGGTGCCGCGCGTCAGGCCGTATTCGGCGCTGAGCGAGTCGCCCACGATCAGCAATTTGCGGGAAGGCGTAGCCGCCCAGGCGGGCAGGGCAAATCCTGCGGCGGTCAGGGCCAGCCCTCTCGCGGTAAAGTGGCGACGATTGAACAACGGTGAAGTCATGCCTGAATCCATTTTGGCCGTGCGCGGTCTGTACAAGGAAGTGCAGGACGCGAGCGGCAAGCTCGCCATTTTGCGCGATATCTCATTTGTGCTTGGCGCCGGGCAGACGGTGGCCATTGTGGGCGCATCCGGTTCGGGCAAAAGCACGTTGCTGGGCATTCTGGCGGGGCTGGACACGCCCACGGCCGGCAGTGTGCATCTGGCGGGACAGGACCTCTTCGCGCTCGATGAAGACCAGCGCGCCGCGTTGCGGGCGCGCCATGTGGGCTTTGTGTTCCAGAGTTTTCAGCTCATGCCCAACTTGAGCGCGCTCGAGAACGTCATGTTGCCGCTGGAGCTGGCCGGTGTACCCGACGCACGTGCGCAGGCCACGGCCATGCTGCAACGCGTGGGACTGGGCGAGCGGCTGCAACACCGCCCCAAGGTGCTCTCGGGTGGCGAGCAGCAGCGTGTGGCGCTGGCGCGGGCCTTTGTGGTCAAGCCAGAGTTGCTGCTGGCCGATGAGCCCACCGGCAGTCTGGACCATGCCACGGGTGAAGCCATCATGGACCTGATGTTTGCCCTCAACCGCGAGCAGGGCACGACGCTGGTGCTGGTCACGCACGACCCGCGGTTGGCGGCGCGTTGTGAGCGGCGCCTGACGATCGAAGCGGGGCAGCTGGGCGAGCAGGGATAATCAGGGCTATGTCTTCCCCTAAAGTGCTGTTCGGCTTTCATGCCGTGGGCGTGCGCCTGAAAGTCGCGCCCGAATCCATCGTCGAGGTGTATTTCGAGGCCAGCCGGCGCGATGCCCGCATGCGCCAGTTCATCGACCGCGCCAAAGAAGCCGGTGTCCGCCTGATCGAGGCCGATGGCCTGCGCCTGTCCAAACTGGCCGGCAGCCACGGGCACCAGGGCGTGGCCGCGCTGGTCAAGCCCATGGAGCAGGCGCACTCACTGGACGACCTGCTCGACAGCCTGAAAGAGCCGCCTCTGTTGCTGGTGCTCGATGGCGTGACCGATCCGCACAACCTGGGCGCCTGCCTGCGCGTGGCCGATGGTGCAGGCGCCCATGCGGTGATAGCCCCCAAAGACCATGCCGCAGGCATCAATGCCACGGTGGCCAAGGTGGCCAGCGGCGCGGCCGAAACGGTGCCGTATTTCATGGTGACCAACCTGGCACGCACGCTGGGTGAACTCAAGGAACGCAACATCTGGGTGATCGGCACCAGTGGCGATGCCGACAAGTCGATCTACCAGGTCGAGCTCAAGGGCCCAACGGCCCTGGTGCTGGGGGCCGAAGGCCCGGGCATGCGCCAGCTCACCCGCAAGACTTGCGATGAACTCGTCAGCATCCCGATGAAAGGCGCCGTGGAAAGCCTGAACGTCTCGGTGGCCAGCGGCGTGTGTCTGTATGAAGCGCTGCGTCAGCGCGGTTAACTGTCTGGAGTCCAGAGCATGAAAGCCCTTTTGTTGCCTCTTTCCATCGTGGTGCTCCTGTCGGCATGTACGCAGGAACAGCAAAACAAGATCAGTCGTGACATCCAGAACTGGACCGGCACCAATGGCGTGATGGAGGTCTATGCCGGCGACAAGGTGGTGCGCCGCTTCCTCAAGGTGGACAAGGTCAGCACGGCCCTGGGCACGGATGACAGGTCGCCGCGCGCCTACCGCTACGGCTACGGCGTGCTCGACGAAAACCTTAACATGCAGGTCGATCCGGGCGAAAAGAAAGTGTATTTCGAGGTCAGCGACTACACGAACACGGTGTTCTTTGAAAACCCGCACTGATCAGGAGACCAACGTGGCCATTTACGAACTCAGAACTTACCAGGTGACCGTGGGCAAGATGGCCGAGGTGGTCCGGCTATACAGCACCCTGGGCTGGCCTGCACTGGAAAAACACCCGCAAAAACTGGTGGGCTATTTCACCGGCGATGTGGGGGCGCTCAACCAGCTGGTGCACCTGTGGAAGTTTGACGACGACGCCGACCGCCGTGCTTTCTGGGCGGGCGTGCTGGCCGATCCGGACTTCGTGGCTTTCGTCAATCAGCTGCGCCCCCTGCTGCAGTCTCAGACCAACCAGCTGATGACCGCCGCCCCCTGGGGCCCGCAGCCCTGAGCGTAAGGCGCCTGCCGTTCAGACCCAGCCCAGTGCGCCCAGCAGGGCGCCTGCGCCAATCAGCCACAGCATGTGCAGTTTGGTGCGCCACACCAGCAGCGTGGTGGCTGCGGTAAGGGCATAGAGCGGCCAGTCCCGCGCGGGCTGGTTGTGCACCGCCGTCAGCAGCCATGCGGTGGCCAGCAGCAGAGCGATCACGGTGGGCGCCATGCCGGCCTTGAAGGCGCGTATGCCGATGTTCTCGCGGTGCTGGTGCGCCCAGCGCGTGGCCGTGTAGGTCAGCACCGAAGACGGCAGCATGATGCCCAGCATGGCCACCACCACGCCCATGCCTGCCAGTGCGGCGCTGATCCAGCCACCACCCAGACCGGCACCGGCGTTCAGGCCCACGTTCCAGCCCATCAGCGCCACAAACAGGATGTTCGGTCCCGGTGCAGCCTGTGCCAGCGCGATCGAGGAAGTGAACTGCGCATCGCTGAGCCAGTGCGTTTCGTCGACCAGATAGCGGTGCATGTCGGGCGCGGTGGTGATGGCGCCGCCCACGGCCAGCAGCGACAGCGAGGCGAAATGCTGGAACATGCCCAGCCAGTCGGCGCTGCTCAGGTGAAGCACGGGGTTCATGCCCGACCTCCAGCCGCCTGTCGTGCCAGTTGCAGCCAGGCCCAGCCAATGCCGAGCAGGCCCACACCCAGCAGCACCCAGGCCAGCGGCAGGCGCAGCAGCGCCACACCCACAAAACTCAGGGTGGCCAGCCCAATGCAGGCGGGCATGCGCATGGGGTTGCCTTTGAGGGCTGCGATCAGTTTGATGCCGGTGCCGGCGATCAGTCCGGCCGACACCGCGCCCATGCCGCGCAGCGCGCCTTGTGCCCACTCGGCGTCCGACACCGTGCCAAAAGCCGCCGCCAGCAGCAGGGCCACCACCAGCGGCGCGGCCAGCATGCCGGCCAGACCGGCGAGGGCACCGGGCAGACCGAAATAACGACCACCGATCATCAGTGACAGGTTGACCACATTGGGGCCGGGCATGACCTGGGCCACGGCCCACTCCTCGACGAACTGCTCGCGCGTCATCCAGCGTTTTTTGTCCACCAGTTCGCGCTGCACCACGGCCAGCACGCCGCCAAAACCCTGCAGGGCCAGCAAGGTGAAGGAGATGAAAAGATCGGTTTTGGACCGGGGCTGGTTCAGTGCTTCTTGCTCAGGCATGGCCGGCATTATCCGCATCCAGCCACACCAGCTGACCACGCCCGCTGTCGCCCAGACGCTGCATCAACGCCGGGGCCTGTGGCTCGGGCAGGGCAAAGCGCAGCGTGACCACGCTGCCATGCTCAACGCCCAGCAACTCGGCCTGCGCCAGTTCGACTTCGCGACGCACCAGACCTTCGAGCGCGTAGGGCACGCTGCAGACCAGCCGGGTGCGTTTGACCACCGGGATTTTTTCGGCGTTCAGCAAAGCCTGCGCCACCGCATCGGTGTAGGCCCGCACCAGCCCACCCGCGCCCAGCTTGATGCCGCCAAAGTAGCGCACCACCGTGGCCAGCACACCCTGCAGATCCTGGTGGCGCAGCACGTCCAGCATGGGCCGTCCGGCGGTGCCACCGGGCTCGCCGTCGTCGTTGGCGGCAGACTGGCCACCGGCCAGCAGCGCCCAGCACACATGGGCCGCGTCCGGGTGCTGCGCCTTGAGTTGGGCCACCCTGGCCTGCGCCAGCTCGCGCCCGGTCACCGGCTCCACGCAGGCGATGAAGCGGCTTTTCTTGATGATCAGCTCGTGGTGGGCAGGGGCGGCCAGGGAGAAGGGCATGCTTTGAGAATAACCGAGGGCCGGTGCTGTCCCGCTACCATCCGGTCATGTCCGCTCAGTCTCCCGCCACAACCACCAGCGCCTTCTGGGTGTGCCCGCCGCAAGGCGCAAACACGCTGGACTTGCCCCTGACACAGGTGACGGCTTTGCTGGAAAAGTTGGGCCTGTCAGACCGCCACGCCGTGGCCGAAGAAGTGCTGCGCCTGCTCGGGCCGCTGGTGCCGCTGGCGCAGTGCACCATTTTTTCATTTGAAGGTACGGGCCGACCGCGCACCGTGGCCGTGGGCGACCGCGCGCGCACCCGCGAGTTGCCCGACATTTCGCAGGCCTATGTGCAGCGCTTTTACCGGCTCGATGGCGCGCAGCAGGCCATGCAGGCGCACGAAGCCGCCGCCCGCAAGGCGCCGCCGCAGCGCCCGCACATCGTGTTGCACCGCCAGGCTGCCAGCGACGTGCAGCACCCGGACTACCGTCAGACCTGTTACACCCTGCCGCAGGTGAGCGAACGGCTGGCGATTTTGTCGCTGCACGAGGGCAGGCGCTGGCTGTCGGTCAACCTGTACCGGGGGCTGGAGCATGGCCTGTTCAGCGACCGTGAACTCGCCACCGTCGAGGCGCTGGCGCCGCTGATCGTGCAGGCGGTGCGTTTGCACTACACCGGGCAGGTGCTGAGCGCCGACCTGATGGCGTTGATGATGGACCGGCTGGCGTTGCGCGGCCCCGACAGTGCGGCCAACCTGACGGCCCGCGACGAAGACGTGGTGCGCGCGCTGCTGCAGGGTTTGTCCACGGTCGGTCTGGCCGAACGGCTGGGCCTGACCCCAGCCAGTGCCCAGACCTACACCAAGCGCCTGTACCGCAAGCTGGGCGTGTCGGGGCACAAGGAACTGGTGGCCTGGCTGCTGGGCGATGAAGACCGCTGATCAAGCCGGCCGCGGCTCAGCGCAGGGA
>JACCDU010176371.1_pt1 | contig 33830 bp, 36 predicted proteins | sample 7446081 | NCBI WGS metagenome assembly JACCDU01 (sample SAMN15323447, study PRJNA562643) | freshwater metagenome | isolation source: river surface water | place: USA:Blue River Watershed | collected 2017-08-17
TGCTGGGCGAGCGGCGCCCGCGCACGGTCAACATGAGCACGGTTGGCGACGACTTGCTGCGCGAGGGCTCACCGACGTTCGGCCCGAAGATCGAGGCGCTGGTGGTCTACAACAGCAACCCGGTGGCGGTGGCGCCGCAGTCGGGCCAGGTGGTGCAGGGCTTTGCCCGCGAAGACCTCTTCACCGTGGTGCTGGAGCACTTTCAGACCGACACGGCCGATTACGCCGACTACATCCTGCCGGCCACCACCCAGCTCGAGCACTGGGACATCCACACCACCTACGGCCATACCGATGTGCTGCTAAACCGTCCGGCGATCGCGCCGGTTGGACAGGCCCGCACCAACACCGACATCTTCCGCGCCCTGGCCGAGCGCATGGGCTTTGCAGACCCCTGCTTTGCCGACACCGACGAGCAGCTTTGCCGCATGGCCATTGGCGATGACAACGATTTTGCGGTGCTGCTCGAACACGGCTTTGCCAGCCTGCCGGTGCCCGATGCGCCTTTTGCCCAAGGCAACTTTCCGACGCCTTCCGGCAAGTGCGAATTCTTCAGCCAGCGCCTGGCCGACATGGGGCTGGACGGCCTGCCCGACCACCTGCCCAACCACGAAACGCCCGGCAGCGACGCTAGTTACCCGCTGGCCATGATTTCACCGCCGGCGCGCAATTTCCTCAACTCCACCTTTGTGAATGTGCAGAGCCTGCGGAGCATTGAAGGCGAGCCGCTGCTCGAAATCCACCCGCAGGACGCTGCCGCTCGCGGCATTGCCGACGGCGCGGTGGTCGAGGTCTTCAACGACCGTGGCCGCTACCGCTGCAAGGCGCATGTCTGCGAGCGCGCCCGCCCCGGCGTGGTCAACGGCCTGGGCATCTGGTGGCGCAAGCTGGGGCTCGGCGGCACCAACGTCAATGAGCTCACCAGCCAGAAACTGACCGACCTGGGCCGGGCGCCGGTGTTCTACGACTGCCTGGTGGAAGTGGCCTGCGCCAGGGATTGAAACAGGTCCCGGCGAAGCCCTTCATGCCCGGTCAGGGCAGATCCGTGTTTTCGGCCGGTGCATTGGCCCCGCGCGGCCCCACCGTGCCCAGCCTGGCCTTGAGCGATTGCGGTTGGCCCGTGATGAGGGCTGCGTAGTTGGTGGTGTTGGACAGCACCTTCTTGACGTAGTCGCGGGTTTCCTGGAAAGGCACGTTCTCGGCCCAGATGGCGGCTTCCAGCACCGGGCCTTCGCGCCAGCGACGCGACCGGCCGGGGCCGGCGTTGTAGGCCGCGGCCGCCAGGGGCATGGAGCCGCCGAAGTCGTCGAGCACCAGCTTGAGGTAGCCGGTGCCGATCGTCACATTGGTTTCCCTGTCGTTGATCTGCTCCGGAGTGAAGCCGGTCAGGCCGATCTTTTTGGCGGTCCATTTGGCGGTGGCCGGCATGACCTGCATCAGGCCCGACGCGCCCACATGCGAGCGCGCGTCCATGATGAAACGGCTTTCCTGGCGGATCAGGCCATACACATAGGCCGGGTCCAGCCCAATGCCGTTGGCGCGGCGGACCACGATCTCGCGCAGCGGCATCGGAAAACGCTGTTCAAAGTCGATGGCGCCTTTGGTGCGTTCGCTGGTGTTGATGCAGCGGTCCCAGACCTGGCGCTGGCAGGCGAAGTCGGCAGCGGCCAGCAGCTCTCGGTCGTTCATGCCGCCGGGCGTATGCAGGTTGGTGCTGTAGTTCCACTCGCGGTTGCCCTCGGGGCGCAGGCCGATCTGGATGGCGTAGAGCGCGCGCTGCAGGCCCGGGTTGGCAAAAGCCTGGGCTTTTTCGGTGGCGCTCAGGGGCATGGGGGCGGGTGGCACAGCGATGGTCTGGCCAAGCTCTTCGAGCGCCAGCTGTTCGTAGAAGCCGCGCACGCTGGCGATGCCGCGCAGGAGCTCCTGCGCCTGCTGGCGCTGCGCGTCGCCACCGCCGGTGGCCAGCAGGGCGCGGGCGCGCCAGTAGGTCCAGGCGGCATCTTTCTGGGCTTCGGCGCTGAGCGCTTCGGTGGCGCTGAGCACCTGACGCCACTGGCCAGCGCGCAGTGCGGCGCGCACCTTCCAGGTCAGCAGATCGTCATTGAGGTCGCTGTCCTTGTGGACCTTGCCAAAGTAGTCGCTTGCGTTGTCCTGCAGTTTTTGCGCCGCCTGTTTGCCGATCACGCCCCAGGTCCAGTTTTTTTCTTCGGCCGTGAGCATCAGACCCCAGCGCTTGTCCAGCAGACTGGCGGCCTGGTCCGGGTCGCTGGCGGCCAGACGGATGAGGGCCAGCACCGCCAGTTCCTTGCGGTTGCGCGTGACGGCGACGATGCGTTTGTCCAGGTATTTGGCCGGGTCGTTGAAGATCAGCGTGACCTGCTCGGACAGGCGCGGCGCCTCGATGTCGGCGGCGTCTTTGGCGGCCTTGGGCCGGTTGGCGTCCATGGCCAGACGGGCTTTGCGCCACAGGTCCAGGCCGTTGATCTTTTTGCCCGAATGCAGGTGCTCGGCCAGCCAGGTGCAGCCGTCGTCGGCCTCGCGCTGGGCGTACCACAGGCGCAGCGCGTCCTGGGCCACATCGCGTTTGCTCAGCACCGCGTCGGCAGCCAGCGCATAGCAGCGCACCTCGCGGTCGTCCTGCATGCGGTATTTGGGAAATTCGACCGCGATCGTGCTCCAGTCGCGCCGTTTGCCCAGCAGCTGCAGCCAGTCGTTGCGCAGCCGGTCTTCGTAATACGTGCCTGCGTAGCGGGTCAGAAAGGCCTGGATGTCGCTTTCACTGGCGGTGTCCAGCCGGCTGCGCAGCTCCCAGTAGGCTGCCAGAGGCTCCAGCGTGTGGCCCTGCACCTGCGGCAGCAGGGCCGAGAGGCGGGCACGGTCCATCTTGCGCCAGGCCTGGTGCATTTCGAGCACGGTGTCGTCGCCCCGTTTGGGCACCTGGGCACAGGCCGGCAGCATCAGGGCAAGGGACAGGACACCGGGCAGTGTCAGAATGGCAGGCAATCGCTTGAAAGAAGGCATGCCCGATTATGGACAAAGCACAGGCCAAGAAGGCTTTGCGTCAGACCCTGATTGAAGAAAGGTTGAATCTGCCGGACCGGTTGGCACGGGCCGAGGCCCTGCAGCGTGTGATGCGCATCTGGCTGGTGGGGCGGCCCGACACCGTGATCGGCGCTTACTGGCCGATCAAGGGTGAGTTCGATCCCTTGCCGGCCCTGCACCGCTGGAAGGAAGACGGCGAGTTGCTGGACGAGCCGCTGCGCCGGCGCATCGGCCTGCCGGTGGTCAACAAACAGCACAAGACGCTCACCTTCCATGCCTGGTACCCGGGCTGTCCCATGGAAGAAGACGCCTACGGCATCCCCAAGCCCAAGGACACCGAAATCATCGTGCCCACACTGCTGTTTGTGCCCTGTGTGGGCTACGGCGCGGGTGGCTACCGCCTGGGTTACGGCGGCGGTTTTTACGACCGGACCCTGGCCACACTGCAGCCCAAGCCTTTCACCGTGGGGCTGGGCTACACCAATGGCTTTGTCGAAGACCTGGAGCCCGAGGTGCACGACGAGCCGCTGGACGCCATCCTCAACGACAACGGCGTGGTCTGGCCGGTCTGACCGGTCCGATGCGGCTCATTCGCCCATGGCCAGGCGCGTGCTGTTGGCTTCGGCCTTGAGCCATTCGCAAAAGGCCACGACTTCGGGTTTGCTGCCGGCGCGTGGGGCGGTCACCAGCCAGTAGGCCATGGGGGTTTGCAGGCGGGTGTCCGGCAGCACCTCCACCAGATCGCCGCGCGCCAGGTTCTCGGCCACCAGCGGCAGGCGGGCCAGCGCCACGCCCTGTCCGGCCAGCGCGGCCTGGGCATTCTGGTAGGCGTAGTTGAAGTACAGCCAGCGCTGCGGCGCCAGCGTGGGGGCGGTCTTTGGCCGTTGGCCGGTATCGGTGGCCTCTGCCGCAAAGTGGTCCAGCCAGCGGCGCCAGCTCAGCCACTCCAGGTTGGGGCTTTTCTCGATGTCGCCTGATTCGATCAGCGTGCATTGCCGCAGATCACTGATTTGGTGGATGGCCTGGTGCTGCAGCAGCCAGCGGCTGGCCACCGGGGTGATCTGTTCGCCGAACAATCGCACCGCAGAGGCCGGCATTTGCTGTGGGCTGGCATAGCGCAGGGCGAGATCCACGTCCGAGGTGGACAGGTCCACGTACTGATCCGAGGCGTCGATGCGGATGTCGATTTCAGGGTGTTCGCGCTGGAAGATTTCCAGCCGCGGGATCAGCCACATGCTGGCAAACGATGCCCAGGTCGTGACCGAGACGATCTTGCGCCCATGGCTGTGGCGGATCTGCTGCACGGCCGAGTCAATCTGGCCCAGGGCCGAGCCGCAGGCACGCAGCAGCAGGCCACCGGCCTGCGTCAGTTCCACGCTGCGCGTGTGCCGCAGAAACAGGGGCGTGCCCACCTCGTGTTCGAGGGCTTGGATTTGCCGGCTCACCGCGCTTTGTGTCAGTGCCAGCTCCTCTGCGGCGGCGCGGAAATTCAGGTGTCGGGCCACGGCGGTGAACGACCGCAGGTGGCCGACCGACACGGGGCGCTGGCGGACGGGTCGGGCTGAGTGGGGCATGGTTTTATTGATGCAGGAATGGAATCAATAAGGGCGGGAGATTTCATTGGATTGTGCACCCGAAAGCATTCATCATGGACCGTCCTGTCACCCCTGTACTGAAAAGGAGATCAAGATGCCTGAACAGGATCTGAGCCGTTGTCTGTCCTGCCACCCCATGCCCGTGTCCGGCCAGACCGGCACCTGGCGATTGATGCCGAATCAGGCAATGGGCATGCGTTCCAGGCGCCCCGCGCAGATTCTGGTGGTGCAGGGTCAGGCCTGGATCACCTGGGAGGGGGGCTGCACCGCCTGCCCGGGGCCAGAGAGGGACCATGTGCTGTCTGCAGGCGAGGTGCTGTCCGTACCTGCTCATGCACGGGTGGTGCTCGAATCGGCGACATCGACCCAGGTGCTGGATTTTGAATGGCGGTCTTTGCCCTCAGAGGCTTTTTGGCATGCCGAAACAGGGGCGCTGTCCGATTTGTGGGCGAGTTGGAGATCGGCCTGGCGGCAGGTGTCCTGGCTCGCGCTGGCGATCGGGCGACAGTTGTGGCTGCGCGGCATGCAGCGCCTGCGCACGGCCTGAAGCCGGCTTCACACGACCAGCAGCCGTGCTGCTGTGGCTGGCACAATGCCGGCCATGGCCCGCCCCAAATCCGCCACCCACGACCTCAAACGCGATGCGATCCTCGACATCGCGGCACAGTGTTTTGCCGAACGCAGCTATCCGGCAGCGAGCATGAACGAGATTGCCGCGGCCTGCGGCACATCCAAGGCCCGGCTCTACCACTATTACGAGAGCAAGGACGCGATCCTGTTCGATCTGCTGGACCGGCACACCCAGCGCCTGTTGGCCCTGATCGCCCAGACCGAGGCCAAGGCCCAGCGTCAGAACCTGGACGACCGCGCTGCCCTGCACGAACTGGTGCGGGCTTTTTTGCAGGAATACGAAACCTCGGCCACGCGCCATGCCGCGCTGCTCAACGACACCAAGTTTCTCAGCGGCGAACCAGATCCGGCACTGGGCGATGTGTCTGCGCGTGACCTGATCCTCAACCGCCAGCGCGACATCGTGGCGGCCATGACCCGCTTTCTCAAACGCGCCTACCCGGCTCGTCTGACGGCTGCCAACCAGACGGCCCTGACCATGATGCTGCTGGGCATGATCAACTGGACCTTCACCTGGCTGCGGCCGGACGGGCCGATCAGCTATGCGGCTTTTGCCGATGAAGTGATCGCCATGCTGGAAAAAGGCATGGGGTGAGTGCATCCGTTGAAATTTACCAATGCGTAATGCATTTCGTTTAGGTAAAATCGAGCCGTTCACCCCCTTACCCGGAGACCACCATGTCCAAAGCCTTTGCCAGCCAGGCCGACCTGACTGAAAAGAAAGTCACCTTCGAGCAACTCAGCAAACACTGCTGGGCCTACACCGCCGAGGGCGACCCGAATTCGGGCGTCATCATCGGTGACGACTACATCCTGGTCAGTGACACCACCGCCACGCCGGCCATGGCGCAGGACCTGATCAAACAGATCCGCACCGTCAGCGACAAGCCGATCAAGTACGTGCTGCTGACCCATTACCACGCGGTGCGGGTGCTGGGCGCCTATGCCTACGCCGCCGAGGGCGCGACCGAGATCATTGCCAGCCAAGGCACGCTCGAACTGATCCAGGAGCGCGGCGCGCAGGACATGAAGAGCGAAATGGAGCGCTTTCCGCGCCTGTTCCGCGGTGCCGACACCGTGCCCGGCCTGACCTGGCCGACCATGGTGGTGGGCGGCGGCAACCCGACGAAGGGGGAAGTGCCCGGCAAACTCAGCATCAACCTGGGTGGCGTGGTGGTGCAGATCTGGCACCCGGGCCCGGGCCACACCAAGGGCGACACGATCGCCTGGGTGGAAGAGGAAAAAGTGCTCTACAGCGGCGACCTGGTCGAATACGAAGCTGGCGTTTACACCGGCGACGCCCAGCTTGAAGAGTGGCCCGCCACGCTCGAAGCCCTGCGTGCGCTGAAACCCGAATTCATCGTGCCCGGCCGCGGCGAAGCCATGAAGGGTAACGCCAACGTCAACAAGGCCCTCGACTACACCAAGCTGTGGGTCGAAACCCTGTACCGCTGTGGCCGCGAAGCCGTGGCCGCCGGCATGGACCTCAAGGCTGCCATGGAACACACCCGCAAGGCCATGGACCCGATCTTCGGCCATGTGTTCATCTACGAGCACTGCCTGCCGTTCGATGTGACCCGCGCCTTTGACGAGGCCAGCGGCATCAAGCACCCGCGCATCTGGACCGCCGAGCGCGACATGGCCATGTGGAAGTCGCTGCAGGCCTGAGTCAGGGCTGGGAAGCCAGTTCTCGCAGGTCTTTCTCGTAAGCGCGCAGGCGCCGAACGGCGCGCTGGCGCTGCTCGGCGCTGGTGCTGTTGTGCAGATCGGCCAGGTTCCGGCACGACTGCTCGGCAAAGTTCTTGTAGAGCTGTCGATCGGCGGCTTGTGTTGGTGTCAGCCATTGCTGCCAGACCAAAAGCAGGCTCGCTTGCGCTTGTTGTGGTGTCAATACATCTTGCTGAAGGCGCTGCAATGCCTGCAGCAGTGAGCGCTGGCGCCGCAGCCGGTCCTGACGGCCCCACTCGGCGTTCCAGACCGATTTCTGCAATTGCGAGCGCAGCAGCTCGGTCTGCTGCTCGCTCAGGCCACCATAGAAGTCGCTGTAGCGCGAGACAGTTTTGTCCAGACGCCGCCGCAAGCGATCCTCGGCGCTGCCACTGAGCCAGTCCTTTTCCCAGTCTTCGTTCTTTTCGTCCCAGTGGCGCGCCAGGTGGCGCAGCTGACGGGGTTGCAGCTGCATGGCGATCGGTGTGGCCAGACGGATGGCCTGCGCCATGAGGCGATCCATGCCATCGTTGACCTGTGACCAGACATCGCAAACCTGCTGGGCATCCACATCGTTGGCACTCATGGCTTGCAGCCTGACCAGCAAATCGGCGTAAGCGTTGAGCTCGTTGGTCCGGTGCCAGCGCTGCAACTGCTGCAATGCCTCTTTCGCCTGGCCTGACTGCGCGCTGTCGAGCGACAGCTGACCATCAAGCCACCAGTAGCCCAAGGTCGGTGCCTGGTTGTAGCCGAGCTTGATGGCACTGCAGCCTTGCAGCAGCAGAAAGCTCAGAGCGCAAAACCAAAAACGCATTACTGGAGACCTTCGAGCTTTAATGACCAGCCTATCAATGTGCCGTTGCCATAGCCAGAGACAACATCACGCACTTGCACCAGCCACTGCCCGCTGGCTTGAGTCAAGTTGGCGAAGGCGGGATTTTCGATGGTCAAATCCAGCAGATAGCTCGTAGAGTCCTGCCCCAGACAATGGGTGGTCCGAGTTGCGTTTTCCAAGGGCAGTGTCTGTGTAGAGCTGTCTGGGGCGACAAGTCGAGCCCTCAGCTCACTGCTGTCGGCATGCTGCAGGCACAGCTCCACGCTCAATTTTTGTATACGCTGCAAACCGCACGACAAGGATCGGCTGACTTCTGTATTGCTGCGCGTCCAGTCGGTGCTCTCCAAAATGGAAATTCCGCTGTTGTTCAATGCATTCGCGTATTGAAGCGTCAGCGTACAGCTCGCAGGCGTGGTGGGGACATAGGACGAGCCACCCCCTCCGCAGGAGGAGAGCAAGGTCGTCAAGCACAGCAATCCAGAAGTCAGTGGCAGTTTCATGGTGTATCGGTGTTTTGGGCTATTTTGAACCCTTCGCGTTTCATTCCTGGTTCGGTGCCTCGCAGGCTTTGGCGATAATTGAAAAATCAGGTCTCGCATGAACCTGGCATCACTGAGGTTCCCGATGAATCCAAACACACCGAACGCGCTGGACGTGGTCATCATGGCCGCCGGCAAAGGCACCCGCATGAAAAGCCGTCGCCCCAAGGTCCTGCAGGACCTGGCGGGTCGTCCGCTGGTGCAGCATGTGCTTGACACCGCAGCCCTGCTGCATGCCCGCCAGGCGGTGGTGATCACTGGCCATGGCGCCGACGAGGTCGAGGCTGCGCTGCGCTCGCGCGAGCAAGGTCTGGCCTTGCAGTTCGTGCGTCAGGAGCCGCAGTTGGGTACCGGGCATGCGGTACAGCAGGCTGTGCCGGTGCTGCCGCAGGACGGTGTCGTGGTGGTGCTCTCGGGCGATGTGCCCTTGACCCAGGCCGAGACACTTCAGGCGCTGGTCGCGCAATGTGCGGGCGATAAGCTTGCGCTGCTCACGCTGGAAATGGACGACCCGACGGGCTATGGCCGCATCGTGCGAAGCCCCAGTGGACCGGTGCACGCCATCGTCGAGCACAAGGATGCCAACGAGGCCCAGCGTGCGATTCGTGAAATCTACAGCGGCATCATGGCGGTGCCAGCCCGCCTGCTCAAAGGCTGGCTGGCGCGGCTGGACAACCACAACGCACAAAACGAGTACTACCTGACGGACATCGTCAAGTTCGCCGTGTCCGATGGTGTGCCCGTGGTGGCGCACACCATCCGCGATGCGGTGCAGGTGGCCGGTGTCAACAGCCCGCAGCAGCTGGCCGAATTGGAGCGTGCGCACCAGTTAGCCCAGGCCCAGCACTGGATGACGGCGGGCGTACGCCTGAAAGATCCGGCGCGCTTTGATGTGCGCGGCGAGCTCCATTGCGGGCGGGACGTGGAGATCGACGTCAACTGCATCTTTGAAGGCCGGGTGCACCTGGGCGACGGTGTGCGCATTGGCGCCAACTGCATGCTGGCCAACTGCACCATCGAAGCCGGTGCGGTCATTCACCCGTTCACACACATCGATGGCGAGAAACTCGGTGTCACGGTGGGTGAAGGCGCCCTGGTTGGGCCCTTTGCCCGCCTGCGCCCCGGCGCCCAGCTCGGCGCCGAGGTGCACATCGGCAACTTTGTCGAAGTGAAGAACTCCACGATGGCCAAGGGAGCCAAGGCCAACCACCTGGCTTACCTGGGTGACGCCAATGTGGGGGAGCGCGTCAACTATGGCGCCGGCAGCATCACCGCCAATTACGACGGCGCGAACAAACACCGCACCGTGATCGAAGCCGACGTGCACATCGGCAGCAATTGCGTACTGGTGGCCCCGGTCACCATTGGTGAAGGCGGCACCGTGGGCGGCGGCTCCACCATCACCAAGAGCACCGAGCCGGGTGCATTGAGCGTGGCCCGTGGCAAACAGATCAGCATCGCGAATTGGCAGCGGCCGCAGAAAAAGAAATGATGGGTGGTTGCGCGGCGCACGCCACCAAGGTGTGAGCCGTCACGGCGTACGAGGCGCGTCAGCCGGTGCGCTCAGTCCGGCAACGCGATTTGTGTGCCGAATTTGGCCCGCTTGGTTGCAAAAAACGCCTTCACATTGCGCACATTGGCGTCCTGGGTGAACAGGCGCTGCGTGAATGCGAGGTAGTCCGGCATGTGGCGTGCCTGAACCACGAGCACAAAGTCCGGTCCCGGGGACACGCGCCAGCATTGCTGCACGGCGCCCTCGGCCACGGCGCGGGCCTCGAAAGCGTCCAGATGCTCTGCGCCTTGCCGATCCAGCGTCACTTCCACCATGGCCTGCAGGCCGTGGCCCAGCCTGTCGCGGCTGAGGATTGCCACCTGCCGCTCGATCCAGCCACCCTCGATCAGGCGCTTGACGCGGCGCAGGCAGGTGGGGGGCGAGACATGCACGCGCTCGGCCAGTGCCACATTGCTGAGGCTGGCGTCGTGCTGCAAGGCGTCCAGCAGCTGCAGGTCGATGGCGTCAAGTTCTGAAAATTCCATGTAATGCATTTTGGTGGAATATTAATTCATTGCCAATAGATAAGCTAATTTAATTTCATTCAATTTAAAAATACGAAATGAAATTTTTCCAATCCCATCCTAATATCGACGCCATTGCTTTGTTTTGAGGACATCAACATGTGTGGCATCGTCGGCGCGGTTTCCAGTCGCAACATCGTCCCCATCCTGGTTCAAGGCCTCCAGCGGCTCGAATACCGGGGTTATGACTCCTGCGGCGTGGCGGTGCATGCGGCCAGCCTGGGTGGGCATGCCGGTGGATTGCAGCGCGCGCGCAGCACGGCGCGCGTGGCCGAACTCATGGCGCAGGTGGAGGTTGATCACATTGAAGGCGGTACCGGCATCGCCCATACCCGATGGGCCACGCACGGCGCGCCAGCGGTGCACAACGCGCACCCGCATTTCAGCCATGGGGTCGGCGCAGCCGACGCCAAACCCGGCAAGGTGGCCCTGGTGCACAACGGCATCATCGAAAACCACGAAGAACTGCGCGCCGCCCTGCAGGCCCGGGGCTATGTGTTTGCCAGCCAGACCGACACCGAAGTCATCGCGCATCTGGTGGACAGCCTGTACGACGGCGACCTGTTCGAGGCCGTCAAGGCCGCCGTCAGGCAACTGCACGGGGCGTATGCGATCGCCGTGTTCCACAAAGACGAACCGCACCGCGTGATCGGTGCCCGTGCCGGCTCGCCGCTGATCCTGGGGGTGGGGCAGGGCGAAACCTTCCTGGCCAGCGACGCCATGGCCCTGGCTGGTGTGACCGACCAGATCGTCTACCTCGAAGAAGGCGACGTGGTCGACATCCAGCTGGGCAAATACTGGATCGTGGACCGCGAACACAAGGCGGTGCAGCGCGCCGTCAAGACGGTGCACGCGCACAGCGGCGCGGCCGACCTCGGCCCCTACCGCCACTACATGCAAAAGGAAATCTTCGAGCAGCCACGCGCCATTGCCGACACGCTCGAAGGCGTGGAAGGCATCACGCCCGAGCTGTTCGGCGATGGTGCGTACAGCACCTTCAAGGCCATCGACAAGGTGCTGATCCTGGCCTGCGGCACCAGTTACTACAGCGGCTGCGTGGCCAAGTACTGGATCGAGTCGATTGCCAAAGTGCCCTGTCAGGTCGAGATCGCCAGCGAATACCGCTACCGCGAATCGGTGCCCGACCCGAAAACGCTGGTGGTGACCATCACCCAAAGTGGCGAGACCGCCGACACCCTGGCCGCATTGCGCCATGCACAAGGCCTGGGTATGACGCAGACGCTCACCATCTGCAACGTGTCCACCAGTGCCATGGTGCGCGAATGCAAGCACGCCTATGTGACCCGCGCCGGCGCCGAGATCGGCGTGGCCTCCACCAAAGCTTTCACCACGCAGCTGGCAGGCCTGTTTTTGCTCACGCTGGCGCTGGCGCAGGTCAATGGCCGCCTGAGCGATGAAGAGGAAGCCGCCCACATCAAGGCCATGCGCCATCTGCCCGCCGCCCTGCAGGCCGTGCTGGCGCTGGAGCCGCAGGTCATCAGCTGGGCCGAAGAATTTGCCAGCAAGGAAAACGCGCTGTTTTTGGGCCGGGGCACCCATTACCCCATCGCGCTCGAAGGTGCGCTCAAGCTCAAGGAAATCACCTACATCCACGCCGAGGCCTATGCCGCCGGTGAACTCAAGCACGGCCCGCTAGCCCTGGTGACGAGTGCCATGCCAGTGGTGACGGTGGCGCCCAACGACCAGCTGCTTGAAAAGCTCAAGAGCAATATGCAGGAGGTGCGCGCCCGCGGCGGCGTACTGTATGTGCTGGCCGACGGCGACACCAAGATCGACAGCAGCGAAGGCGTCAACGTCATCCGCATGCCTGAGCACTACGGCGTGCTCTCGCCCATCCTGCATGTGGTGCCCTTGCAGCTGCTCAGTTACCACACAGCGTGCGCACGCGGCACCGATGTGGACAAGCCCAGAAACCTGGCCAAGAGCGTCACGGTGGAGTGAGTCCGGAGTTTGTCAGCCAGGGTATAGCCAGCGTCACGACAATTTCAGGCATGCATTCGTCAGGAACACGCTTTGACAGAAGCACGCACGTTGAGGCATGAGGCGCAAAACGCATTGCTTGCACTGGCTGCAGGGCTTGCGTACTTTCTGGCGTACCGGCTCAATGAGCTGTTTGACCCCTGGGCTTTGTACAGCCAGGGCATCAACCTGATTTTCTTGCCGGCAGGTGTCAAACACATCGCCATTCTGGTGGCTCGGGGCTGGGGTGCTCTGGGGTGTTTTGTTGCTCTGACGCTGTTGGCATTCGAGTTCTGGGCTGGCGCATCGCTGTGGCAAACCGTTTTCTACAGCGCCATCAGCACGGGGGCGACGTGGCTGGGCATCGGCTTGGGCATGCACATCATGGGTATACGCAGAGATCTGGAGAACCTGAAGTTTCTGCACCTGCCGATCATGGACCTGATCACCACGGCGATCCATGGATTTGTGGTCAACGCATTTTTCATTGCTGTGGGCATGAAAAATGACCAGCTTGCGGAAAACGCTGCGGCGATGATGTTTGGCGACTACGTGGGCAGTTTCATCATGCTCACATGCTTGTGGTTGGTTCTGGCGCTGCTCGGCAGTGTTCGCCGCCGCAAAAGGGATGGCGGTCTGTAACAGTCATCGGATAAAGCTGTTGCTTTGACAGTCGGTCAGTGGGCCAGCGAACCAAAAGTTCAAGCGCCCCAACTGAAAATCACGTTTATCCACCATTGCTCAATTTCTTGAAAATTAAATTGAGCAATAAGCGTGGCAAGCAGACTGCATGGCGAGGCAACGTACGCACGTTGTCAGTCAGCGGAAAGGTATTACCGCATGGCCGGTAAGTGCTTAAGCGTTTCGCAGTATTGGGGGGGCTCCACGGCGCACTTATGCTGAAACCTTCAACTTTGATTTGTTGAGGTGTGATTCGTGGGCTCTCCTAGCATTCGACTGGTATTGGCCGATCCGCATCCCGTGATGCTTGATGGGCTGTCTGCACACATGCATGCCTGTCCGGATCTCGAGGTATGCGCAACGGTGGCCGATGGTGACGCTGCATGGAATGCCCTGCATGAACACCATCCTGACATCCTGGTGCTGGACCTGGCCATGCCCAAGCGCAGTGGCTTGGAGTTGATACAGGCAATCAAGGATGAGGGTCTTTCGGCCAAACCGGTGGTCTTCACTTCGCAACCTGTCAAAGAGGTGCTGCAGGCGCTTGATCTGGGTGTGCCGGGCTTGGTTTCCAAGAACCGTTCACCGGAAACCCTGGTGCATTGCATCAGGCAGGTTCATTCTGGTGAGCCCTGTCTGGATCAGGAGTTGACGATGAAGACGGTGGCTATTCTCATCGGACGACAAAAAGACCGACAGCACGGAACGCAATTGCTGACGCCACGTGAGGTGGATGTGGCGCGCATGGTCACGGAAGGTTGGCCCAACAAGAAGATTGCCAGCAAGTTGGCCATCAGCGAAGGAACAGCCAAGCTGCATCTGCACCACATCTATCAGAAGCTCAATTGTCCAGGGCGAATGGCCTTGATGATCTACATGAAGCAAAACGGCTATTGAACGATTTACCAATACCCCATTAAGGATCCAACATGCATACAACAGATGAACATTCCGGGTTGCAAGAGGCGCAGGCGATTTCCGATTTGTACCAGCGTGCTGCCCAGGAGTTGCTTCACGCTTACCAACGCAACAAGGAGGCAACGCGGCACCACGCCGGTGGTGCGTTGCGGGCTGCATTGCACCACGCACGCATGTCATGTGCACACTCTTCGGCTGCCCACGAATACCTGACGCTGGCTCTCGAAAAATCGGATCAGTTGTGCTCTATTGATCTGGCGTGTGCTGGACAGCTGTCCTGAATGCATCTGTCCCGAATATATGGTTCTGAATTGTTCTTTTATTTGTCACTGAATGTGTTGATGCACACAGAGCTGAAATGGCAGTTTGCCTAGACTTGTATCGCAACTACCCGAATATTCGTTTCCACTGCAATGAACCGTTATTCGGCGATAAGCAGCGATGTTTTGATGGAGAAGCCCATGTCGACACGTGTCCTCTTGACTTGCAAACACAAAGTCATTTCGGAGGGTATCGCGGCTGTATTGCGAACCCACGCCGACATTCAACTGGTCGGTATTGCTGACGATGATTTGCAGACCATTTCCTTGTGTGAACGAGAGCAGCCACAGGTGGTTGTGGTGGGCGTGGACCCGAGGCGCGCTGGCGATGTCGCGTTGACACGGCAAGTGTCGCAGTTGGTGCCGCGCCCCGAAATCGTGGCTTTCTCCATTGAGTGCGATCGTGGATCTGTATTGCAGATGATGCAGGCCGGTGCCACCAGCTTCGTGTCGACCCAGAGCAGCATGGACGAGTTGCTGCAGGCCATCCGGGCCGCCGGCGCTGGTCGGTCTTACCTCTGTCCTTCAGCCGGCATAGTCATGGTCGACGGTCTGCGCAGGGGGCGCGTGGCAGCACCCGGTACAGGCCAGCTCGGTGAGCGTGAAGAGCAGGTCCTGTGCCTCATCGCCGATGGGTATTCATCCAAGGAGATTGCGCGCAACCTGCACATCGCGCCCAGCACGGTCGAAGTGCACCGGCGCAACATCATGCGCAAGGTAGGCCTGCACAAGGTGGCCGACCTGACCCGTTACGCGATCCGCAACCAGATGGTTCAGGTCTGATGCTGGGCGTGTAACGGTTGTGTCTGAAGAGGCGCGTAGGCGCTTGAAACCAATCGGCAGCATTCGCAGGCGCGTCGCTCAAGTGCTGGTCTGTTGGTTATGGTGATGCGTCCTCGTGTGTAGCCGATGAGTCCTTGTTGCTGCAGCAGCGATGCCGCAGCCGTCACACCTTCTCGTCGTGAACCCAGCATGCTTGCCATTTGTTCTTGTGTCATGCGCAAGGTCGGGCTGGTGCTGCGATCCAGTGTGAAAAGCAGCAGGCGAATCAGCTGTTGTTCCAGGTTGTGGTGCCGGTTGCATACGGCTGTCTGGCTGACCTGCGTGGCAAAGGCGCGCATGAAATCGGCATACAAGGCGTGGGCCACAGGGTGCTTGTGCAGGGTTTCCTTGACGAGCGCGGCAGGCAGGCTCAGGGATTGGCCCGCGCATTGGACCGCCAGGTGGTTGCTGAAGCCCAGCATGTTGTGCTGGCCCGCTGCGCCCTCTCTCCCGACCATGGCGATGGCGGTTGTCGCGCCGTCCTTGAGCAGGTTGGTCCAGACCAGAATGGCCGTCAGAGGAAAGTGGACACGGATGAGCTTTTCCTGTGGAGCGCTCAGTATCTGGCCTGCGTGCAGTTGCTGAATATCCCCGTTTTTGAGCCAATGAATCAATGTCGCTTCAGGCAGGGCCCGAAGAATGTGGTTGCCGAGAACGCTGGACAGCATCTAAAACTGAAAAACTGATAATTTTGTCAGTTTAGGCGCGAGCTTGTGCTTGCAGTGTTTGATATCGAACACTGCGGTAGGGCTTTTGCTTGGTTTTTGCCGAAGGGTATGCGATCAACAGGCAACACTGGCAGCGCGGGCCAAGCCTGCCAGGTCCGTGATCTGGATTTCCCCGCGTCGCAGTGCCAGGATCCCCTCGCTTTGCAATGTGCCCGCGGTCAGCGTGATGCTGACCCGCCGTATGCCGAGCATGTCCGCCAAGGTCTGTTGGGTGATCCGGAGGGTCTGGGTGCCCGTTTTGTGCTGCATCAGATGAAGCCACAGGGCGAGCCGTGTCCGGATGTCGCCCTGTTGCATGCGTGCACTCAACTGGGCCAATTCCAGGGTTTGCGACCACAGGAACCGTGAAATGCCCAGAGCCAGATCGGGGGTGCGCAGCAGCAATTCCTGCAAGGCTGCAGCGTCGGTCTTGAATGCCAGACCCGGCTTCAGGACCCTTGTGACCCATTGCGAATGCTTGTCGTGCCACAGCTGCGAGCAGCCGGCCATGCCTTCCTGTCCGAGCAGCGAAAGGGCCAGACGTGGTGCACCCGGTTCAGGCTCGATCCACAGGCTGACTACGGCATTCACCAGAAAGTAAACAGGGCGTTCGTTCGAGTCATCCGGTTCCAGCACTTGACCTGCAGTCAGTTCGACAGCGTTGCAAATCTGCCCGAGTCGGCGCTGGCTGTCTGGTGAAAGGTGTTGTGTGATGCCGTTGGAGAGAAGCTGCACAGCGTAATGCCGGTTCAATAGAAATATGGTGAGTAACGTTTTTGGGAAGTGTTTTTTTTTATTTCCGCAGTATATGCGGCCAGTCAGATTGAAATGTTCCAAGTCGTATCACTAATTGTTCGTTAAAGAACATAAAATCCTATAAATCGACTTGAAGTTGCAGTATCTGCCACATGGAGTTTTCAATGCGCCTGACCTGTTGCTCATGAACATGGTTCACCGAAACTCGGCTTTGCAGCGTCTGCTTGCAGCAGCTGACGAGCGGACGCTGTCAATGCTGCGCAAAGTGACCTACACGGCTGCCGAGACATGGTCGTCCGGTGCTGCGGCGAACGCAAGCTTGTGGTTTCCCGAGCGTGGCATGCTGGTGTTGGAGCAGCCTCAGGGCAAAGTGTTGGTCGAGGTGGCGTTGATCGGATGGACCACAGCCCTGCACGTACCAGGTCAATCGGGGTGGCACTTGCGGGCCTTGTGCGATGGCCATGCCTATGCAATGCCTGCCCAAGCGGCTGCCTCTTTGTGTCCCGATGTGCTGCTGCATGCCCAGAACAGGGTCATGCAGGACATGGCCAGTTGGGTTTATTGCCAGCAACACCACAGCCCTGTGCACAGCCTGGCCGACCGTTTGCTCTGGCTGCACCGGTTGAGCGGAGATGAAGTGCAAGCCTGGTCGGTACACAACCTGCCGGGCAGCAGGCGTTTGTTGCCGGCCCAGACGGATCGTGCTGTGCGTGAACTCCAGCGAGCGGGCGCGGTCAGTCTGCAGGGCGAACACGTGCAGGTGCGGGATGCTGGCGTGCTGTGCACCTGGGCCTGCGGCTGCCATGCCAGCCGGGTGAGCGCCGATGCCGCCACGGCCGGTCAAATGCTTTGATGGCGCTCGGCTCAGCCCGCCACAACGCAGGCCCTGGCCACGGCTTCGGCCACCCTGATGCCATCGACCGCCGCCGACAGGATGCCGCCCGCGTAGCTGGCGCCTTCGCCAGCCGGGTACATGCCGGGTGTGTTCAGGCTCTGGAAACTGTCGCCACGCGGGATGCGCAGTGGCGATGAGGTGCGCGTTTCCACGGCCGTCATCAGCGCGTCGGGCATGTCATAGCCCTTGATCTTGCGGCCGAACACCGGCAAGGCCTCGCGCATGGCTGCCACGGCGTAGTCCGGCAGCACCTGGCTCAGGTCGGTCAGGTGGATACCGGGCTTGTACGAAGGCTGCACCCCGCCCAGCTGTGTCGAGGGCTGGGCGGCCAGAAAGTCACCCACGCGCTGCGCCGGCGCCTCGTAGTTGCCGCCGCCGACTTCAAACGCACGGCTCTCCAGCTGGCGTTGCAGCACGATGCCGGCGAGCGGATGCACTTCGCCGCGCGCCATGAATCCTTGGGCTTCTTCGGCCAGTGCTACGCCATCGGCCTCGCCAAAGGCGGCGATCCAGGCGGCGCGGTCGTGTTGCGGAAAGTCCGGCGGGTCGATGCCAACCACCATGCCGGCGTTGGCGTTGCGCTCGGCACGCGAATACTGGCTCATGCCGTTGGTGACCACGCGACCCGGCTCACTCGTGGAGGCCACCACGGTGCCGCCCGGGCACATGCAAAAGCTGTAGACCGCGCGACCGTTTTGTGCGTGGTGCACCAGCTTGTAGTCGGCAGCACCCAGCAGCGGGTGGCCGGCGTGGCGGCCCCAGCGGGCGCGGTCGATCACGCTTTGCGGGTGCTCGATGCGCACGCCGATCGAAAACGCTTTGGCGTCCATCTGCACGCCACGGCGGTGCAGCATGAGGAAGGTGTCGCGCGAACTGTGGCCGAGCGCCAGCACGACCTGTCGCGCGGGCAGGGTGTAGGACTGGCCCGTGTGCTGGTCGAGCACTTGCAGGCCTTGCATGCCGTGGGCATCGTCCAGTTGCAGGTCGGTCACGCGCTGCTCGAAACGGATTTCGCCGCCCAGTGCCACGATCTGCTCGCGGATGCCCTCGACCACCTTGACCAGCTTGAAGGTGCCGATGTGGGGGTGCGCGGCAAACAGGATGTCACTCGGTGCGCCGGCCTTGACAAACTCGTCCATGACCTTGCGGCCCAGGTGCCGAGGATCCTTGATCTGGCTATAGAGCTTGCCGTCTGAAAAGGTGCCGGCGCCGCCCTCGCCAAACTGCACATTGCTTTCGGGCTGCAGCACCTTCTTGCGCCACAGGCCCCAGGTGTCTTTGGTGCGTTGGCGGACGGTGGTACCACGCTCAAGCACGATGGGTTTGAATCCCATCTGCGCCAGCGTGAGCGCCGCCAGCATGCCGCAGGGGCCAAAGCCCACCACCACCGGACGTTCGCCTAGCTGCTCGCCAAAGCCGGACGGCGCCTGCACTGGCGCGCGCCAAATCATGTCGGGTGTGGGCTGGATGTGCGGATGCTTTTCGAACTTCTGCAGCAGCGCGGTTTCGCGCTCGGGCTGCACGAGCGTCAGGTCCACGATGAACACTGCCAGCAACTCGGCCTTGCGCGCGTCAAAGCTGCGCTTGAAAACCTGCAGCGTGGCGATGTCGGCTTCCTGAATGCCCAGGGCTTGCGCGGCCAGCTGGCGCAGCGCGGCTTCGGGGTGGGGCGGGGGAAGGCGGTCTTCGTCGGTTTCGGCAGGCGCATCGACGGCGCGACGCTCTTCAACCGGCAGGGCGGACAAGGGGAGTTTGAGTTCGGAAACGCGGATCATGGTTGGGGCTTGTGGTTATCAAGCAGAGGGCTGCCATTATCCCAGTGTCACTTGTAGGGGTTGCGCCAGCCCAACCCGGCCAGGATCTGCACTTCGCGGGTTTCCATCGCTTGGGCGTCGGCCTCCGAGGTTTCGTGGTCCCAGCCCTGCGCGTGCAGGGCACCGTGTACCAGCAGGTGCGCGTAATGCGCAGCCAGGGTCTTGCCCTGCTCTTTGGCTTCGCGGGCCACCACGGGCGCGCACAGCACCAGGTCGGCCATCACCACCGGGTCTTGCGCATAGTCAAAGGTCAACACGTTGGTTGCGTAATCTTTCTTGCGGTAACCCTTGTTGAGTTCCCGGCCTTCTTCCTCGCCCACGATGCGCACCGTGATCTCGGCGTCCAGATCAAGGGCATGGCGGATGCAGCGCGTTACAAAATGGCGGGGCAGCGCAGAGCGGTGGCGGGCCTTGTGCGGGATGTCGCCGAATTGAAGTGAGAGTTGCAATTGTTTCAGGGCCATGGTCACTCCGTGGTTTTGCGCCGAGGAGCGCTGCTTTGGGCGTCGTAAGCGTCGACGATGCGGGCCACCAGCGGGTGGCGCACCACATCGGCGGTGGTGAAGCGGGTGAATGCGATGCCCTTGACGCGCTTGAGCACACGCTCTGCATCGATCAGACCGCTCATTTGTCCTTTGGGTAGATCGATCTGGCTCACGTCACCGGTGATCACCGCCCTGGCGCCAAAGCCGATGCGGGTGAGGAACATCTTCATCTGCTCGGGCGTGGTGTTCTGTGCCTCGTCGAGGATCACGAACGCGTTGTTGAGCGTGCGCCCGCGCATGAAGGCCAGCGGCGCGATTTCCAGCGCGTTGCGCTCAAAAGCTTTTTGCACCCGCTCGAAACCCATCAGGTCGTACAGCGCGTCATACAGCGGGCGCAGATACGGGTCCACTTTTTGCGACAGGTCGCCGGGCAAAAAACCCAGACGCTCGCCGGCCTCCACCGCCGGGCGGGTCAGCACGATGCGCTGCACCGCCGAGCGTTCCAGCGCATCCACCGCGCAGGCTACGGCCAGATACGTCTTGCCGGTGCCTGCCGGACCGATGCCAAAGGTGATGTCGTGCCCGGCGATGTTGTCCAGGTACACCGACTGGCCCGGCGTGCGGGCCTTGAGGTCGGCGCGGCGGGTCTGCAGCAGCTGGGCACCGTCGTCGTCTTCGCCCAGTGCCGAGTCACCGGCGAGCATGAGCTGCACCATGTCGGCGGCAATCGGGCGATCGGCCCGCTCGTAGAGGGCTTGCAGCAGCTCCATGGCGCGCTGGGCCTGGGCCTTGGGGCCATCGACCTTGAACTGCTCATGGCGGTGCGCGATGCTGACCTGCAGGCCAGCCTCGATGCTGCGCAGGTGCGCGTCCATCGGGCCGCACAGGTGCGACAGGCGGGTGTTGTTGTGCGGGGTGAAGGTGTGGCGAACGATCAAGCGGATAATCCCGGTTCGTGGTGGATGCTGCCTGTTGTCAGGCCGAAAACCCCGATTTTCCTCCAGTCCTGCGCAATCCAAGGTACCCCCTTCATGATCGGCAAACTCACCGGCCTCCTCAGCGACAAGAACCCGCCCGAAGTCATCGTGGACTGCCACGGCGTGGGCTACGAGGTCAATGTGCCGATGAGCACCTTCTACAACCTGCCCGCCACCGGTGAAAAAGTCAGCCTGCTCACGCACTTCGTGGTGCGAGAGGACGCGCAGATCCTGTACGGCTTTGGCACGGCGGCCGAACGCGAAGCGTTTCGCCAGCTCATCAAAATTTCGGGCGTGGGGCCGCGCACGGCGCTGTCTGTCCTGTCAGGCATGAGCATTGTCGAACTTTCGCAAGCCGTGACCAGCCAGGAAGCCGGCCGTCTGGTCAAGGTGCCGGGCATCGGCAAGAAAACGGCCGAACGCCTGCTGCTCGAACTCAAGGGCAAGCTGGGTGCCGACATCGGCGCACCGGCCGCGGCTGTGGGCGACGCGCAGGGCGACATCCAGCAGGCGCTGGTTGCGCTGGGTTACAGCGACAAGGAAGCCGCTGCAGCCCTCAAGGGCCTGCCTGCCGACGTGGGCGTGAGCGAAGGCATCAAGCTGGCACTGAAGGCGCTGGCCAAATAAGACAATCTCGCCATGAGCATCAAGACCGACGATTTCGCCTTGCCTCCCACGCCGCGTGAAACCTCGCGCATGGTGTCGGCCGCGCCCGTGTCCAACAGCGAAGAAGCCATCGAACGCGCCCTGCGCCCCAAACAGCTCGATGAATACGTGGGCCAGGCCAAGGTGCGTGAGCAGCTGGAGATCTTCATTGGCGCCGCCAAAATGCGTGAGGAGCCGCTGGACCATGTGCTTCTGTTCGGTCCGCCCGGCCTGGGCAAGACCACTTTGAGTCACATCATTGCGGCCGAGCTGGGCGTGAACCTGCGCCAGACCAGCGGTCCGGTGCTTGAAAAACCCAAGGACCTGGCGGCGCTGCTGACCAACCTGGAGCGCAACGATGTGCTCTTCATCGACGAGATCCACCGCCTCTCGCCCGTGGTCGAGGAAATCCTCTACCCCGCACTCGAGGACTACCAGATCGACATCATGATCGGCGAGGGACCCGCGGCGCGCAGCATCAAGCTCGATTTGCAGCCCTTCACCCTGGTGGGTGCGACCACCCGCGCCGGCATGCTCACCAACCCGCTGCGCGACCGCTTTGGCATCGTCTCGCGGCTGGAGTTTTACACGCCCGAAGAACTCTCGCGCATCGTCACGCGCAGCAGTGGCCTGCTCAAGGCGCCCATCGATCCGGAAGGGTCGTTTGAAATTGCGCGCCGCTCGCGCGGCACGCCCCGCATCGCCAACCGCCTGCTGCGCCGGGTGCGCGACTATGCGGACGTCAAGGGCGATGGGCGCATCAACCAGTCGATCGCCAAACTGGCCTTGTCGATGCTGGACGTGGACCCCGAAGGCTTTGACCTGATGGACCGCAAACTGCTCGAAGCGGTAATCCACCGCTTCGATGGTGGCCCGGTCGGTCTGGACAACATCGCGGCGAGCATTGGCGAAGAACGCGACACCATCGAAGATGTGATCGAGCCCTACCTGATCCAGCAGGGCTACCTGCAGCGCACCCCGCGCGGGCGCATCGCCACGCTGGCGGCCTTCCGGCACCTGGGCGTCACGCCACCCAAGACGGCGGGTGGTCTGTTCAACGAATGACGCTCAGGCAGTCGTCTCGTCCCGAGAACGGTCTTCCAGGTGCGTGGTGTCCGCCCAGCCCACCAGGCTCAGCCCCTGCGGCGTCCACAGCAGGCGGTTGACGGCCGTGTTGGGCAGCAGCCAGGTGCGCGGCGCCTGCAGGTCCAGGCGGGTGGCTGCGCGGTAGAGCACATCCATCACACCACCGTGCGCCACCAGCACGATCTGTTCGCCCACATGGCGTGCGGCCAGTTCATCCACCGTGGCCAGCACCCGCTCGCGCAGGGCGATCAGTGATTCCCCGTCGCCGGGAGGCGCCCATTCGGGGGTGCGCTTGCGCCAGTGGTGGGCGTGCTCGGGCAGTTCGGCTTCGATTTCGGCGAAGGTGCGGCCCTGAAAGTCACCAAAAGAGCGCTCGCGCAAGCCGGGGTGGGTGCTGACGGCCAGCCCGGCGGCGTCAGCGATGGTTTGCGCCGTCACATGGGCGCGTGACAGGTCGCTGGCATAGATGGCGTGCAGCGTGTCGCGCCCGGTCAGCGCCATGGCCAGTGCGCGCGCTTGCTGCAGGCCGTTGTCGTTGAGGGGGATGTCCAGATGACCCTGGATGCGAGTGTCAACGTTCCAGGCGGTCTCGCCATGGCGGATGGCGAGGATGCGTGTGGCTTCCATGGGGTCAGCGGGGTATTTCGATGTTCACCCGCTGCGGGCCAGCGGGCGGGTTCGGAAAGTTCGCCAGCGCTGCCTTGAACAGCGTGGCGAAGATGGTCTTGTGGTCGCTCCAGGGGCCGTCGTGGCTGGCGCGCGTTTCGTACACCACCTGGCCCGAACGCAGGTCGCGCAGGATGAGACTGATCTCTCGGCGGTAGTGTGTGGGCGGCGGAAAGCGCATGCCCATGCCGAACCCCACGCCGGAGCCCCAGGGTACGCCGCGCCCGATCGAAATGCTGCCGTAGGTGCCCGGATAGGGCGATCCCCAGGGGTCTGCCAGGTATTGCGTGCCCTGAAAGCCCACCAGCACGCTCAGTTGTGCTGCCACATCGTCGCGCACCAGGCCGACGGCGGCCAGCGCCTGTTCGGCCTGCTGTTCTGCCAGGCCGGCTTCGGGATTGCCAAGCTGCGAGGGCAGCCGTTCGAAGCGGTATTTCGCGCCCTGCAGCTGCACGCCGGGCGGCACATTAGCGACGGCGACCACCTGGCTGTCCACCACACGCATGCCGGCGCAGCCGGTCAGCAAGGCGGCCAAAGCGAGGGTGAGCAGGGTGGCAAGGCGTTTCATGGAGTTCAGTTCATCGAGATGACCTGGATGCCAGGCAGGGAGGCTTCGCTGAATTCTTCCTCATCGAAAGCCTTGTCGCCATCCTCGTCGGCAATTCCCGTGATTTGCAGGTTCTTGAAGTCGTGCAGCTGGTGGTCCATCAGGTGCGAGGGCACCACGTTCTGCAGGGCAGCGAACATGTTTTCGATGCGTCCCGGGTGCTTCTTTTGCCACTCGCGCAGCATGTTGCCCACCACCTGGCGCTGCAGGTTTTCCTGGCTGCCGCACAGGGTGCAGGGGATGATGGGGAACTGTCGGTGCGTGGCCCAACGCTGCAGGTCGGTCTCGGCCACATAGGCCAGCGGGCGGATCACCATGAACTCGCCGTTGTCGCTGACCAGCTTCGGGGGCATGCCCTTGAGCTTGCCGCCAAAGAACATGTTCAGAAAGAAAGTCTGCAGCATGTCGTCGCGGTGGTGGCCCAGCGCGAGCTTGTTGCACTTGAGCTCACGCGCCACGCGGTACAGGATGCCGCGGCGCAGGCGCGAGCACAGGCTGCACATGGTCTTGCCTTCAGGGATTTTGTCCTTGACGATCGAATACGTGTCCTGCGTCTCGATGTGGAACTCGACGCCCAGGTTTTTCAGGTAACTGGGCAGCACCTCGGCCGGAAAGCCGGGCTGCTTCTGGTCGAGGTTCACGGCCACTAGGGTGAAGTTCACCGGGGCACGCGCCTTCATCTTCATCAGGATGTCGAGCATGCCGTAGCTGTCCTTGCCGCCGGACATGCAGACCATGATGCGGTCACCCGCCTCGATCATGTTGAAGTCGGAAATGGCCTGACCGACCTGGCGGCACAGGCGTTTTTCGAGCTTGTGAGTCTCACGCTCGATCTTCGCGGTCTTGGCGGCGTCGGCGGCTTCGGCTTCGATCCAGGTGTTTTCTGCGGGTGCGTTCATGGGCTTCACCACTGTCCGGTTTCCATGCGAATGGCGACTTCGCAATCTTCAAAAATTTCGAGCTTGGCAATCTTCACCCGCACGCCCAGCACGCCGGGCAGCTGCATCAGGCGGTGGGTGAGCTTGCCGATCAGGGTTTCGAGCAGGTTCACATGCTCGGCGGTGCACTCGTCGATGATGATCTTGCGCACCTTGCGGTAGTCCAGCACGTGGTTGATGTCGTCATCGCTGGGCAGCAAAGGCTGCGTGCCCAGGTTGAGTTCGGCATCGACCTGGATGGGTTGCGGGTCGGTCTTTTCGTGTTCCAGGATGCCCAGGTTGGCATCGAAACGCAGACCGGTCAGCGAAAGAATCTGTACGCCGCGGTTCAGCATGACGTGTTTTCCTTGATGCGGATGATTTCCACGCCGACGCCTTCGCAGTCGGGGTACACATCCGGCTTGCAGCTGGACAGGCGCACAGCCTGCACGCCGGGGTGGGCAATGAGCTCGGCCATGACGTCGTCGCACAGGGTTTCCTGCAGCACGATGTGGCCGCGCGCCACGCGCCGCGCGATCACCTCGCGCACATAGTCGTAGTCCACCACCTCGGCCAGATCGTCCCGGGTGGGGGTGCTGCCCTGGAGCGGCACGAACAACTCGACGTTGAAGACGATGCGCTGGGGCGCGTGCTTTTCGAAGTCGTGCGCGCCGATGCGCACGTCCACCACATGGTTGCGCAAAAACAGGCGCCGGCAGCTGAGGGCCAGCGAAGACAGGGGATCACTCATTGCAGAACTTGTGGCGTCACTTGGGGTTGTGGGGCTCGTCGATGGCAAACATCACGTCGCGCGCCAGCGGCACCAGGTGCTGGCCGTTGTCCACGCTCAGGGTGCTGCCGGTGATGCAGGGGTTGTCGGCCAGAAAAAGGCAGGTGGCAGCCACCTGGGCCGGGTCGATGGGGTGGCGCAGCAGGTTGACGCGGCTGGCGCGGTCGAAATTGTCCTGGGTTTGCGGACCGCTCAGGAACATCAGGCCGGGGGCCACACCGCACACGCGCAGCGCCGGTGCCAGGGCTTGCGCCTGCAGGGCCACGGCGCGCTCGAGCGCGAGCTTGCTCACCGTGTACGAAAAATAGTCCGGGTTCAGGTTGAACACCTTCTGGTCCAGCACATGGATCACGCTGCGCTGGCCTGGCGTCGCCTGTGGCGCGTGCTGGCCCGCCATGAGCGAGGCCATCGACAGGGGGGCCAGCAGGTTGACTTCGAGCTGCCCGCGTGCACCCGGCAGGTCCATCTGCCCGCCGCTGTCGGGCTCGAACAGCGAGGCGTTGTTGACCAGGCAATCCAGCGCTCCGGTTTGCGCCTCGATGGTGCGCATCATCTGCTCGCGTTCGCCGGCCAGGGCCAGATCGGCCTGCACCAGATGCACCGTGGCACCGGCGGCCTGCAGCTGCTGCTGCAGCGCCAGGGCGGCCGCGGCCGAACGGTGGTAGTGGCACCACACATGCCACCCGGCCTGCGCAAAGGTCTGGCAGAGCAGGGCACCCAGACGCAGGGCGCCGCCGGTGATGAGAACGGTTTTCAAGTCAGGCAGTTCAGGGTGGGTCCGGTGCGGGGCACGGGCCAGCGGCGCAGGCCGGGGCCGTGGATGGACAGCAATTATCCCCGATGGCTTTTTCCTGCGTCCTTTGAAGGGCCGTGCCGCTGCGGCTTGCGCGACAATCACCCGGTGACCGCCGATTCTCTGACCTCCCTTCCCGAACTCCAGACCCGTCTGCACAGCGCCATTGCTGCCGCCGGTGGCTGGCTGCCGTTTGACCGTTTCATGGCCGTGGCCCTTTACGAACCCGGTCTGGGCTACTACACCAACGCTTTGCAGAAATTCGGCGCCATGCCCGACTCGGGCAGCGACTTTGTGACCGCCCCCGGCCTGACGCCGCTGTTTGGCCAGACCCTGGCCGTGCAGGTGGGCGAGGCGCTGGTGCAGACCGGGACCGATGAGGTGTTTGAATTCGGTGCCGGCACCGGGGCTCTGGCCCTGCAGTTGCTGGACGCCTTGGGCGATCGGGTGCGTCGCTACACCATCATCGACCTGTCGGGCACGTTGCGCGAGCGCCAGGCGCAGACCCTGGCCGCGCACGCCCACAAGGTCCGCTGGCTGAGTGCCTGGCCCGAGGCCATCGAGGGCGTGGTGGTGGGCAACGAGGTGCTGGATGCCATGCCGGTGCAGCTGCTGGTGCGCAAAGGCGGGGTCTGGCACGAGCGCGGTGTGGTGACAGGACCCGAAGGCCTGGACTGGGCCGACCGCCCCACCGAGCTGCGCCCGCCCATGGACATCGACGGCGAGCACGACTACTTGACCGAAATCCACCCGCAGGCCGAGGCCTTCATCGCCAGTCTGGCCGAGCGCCTGAAGGCCGGGCGCGGTGGTGCGGCGTTTTTGCTGGACTACGGCTTTCCCGAAGCCGAGTACTACCACCCGCAGCGCCACATGGGCACGGTGATGTGCCATCACCTGCACGAGGCCGACGCCAACCCGCTGGACAAGGTTGGCCTGAAGGATGTGACGGCGCATGTGAACTTTACCGGCATCGCCCTGGCCGCGCAGAACGCAGGGCTGGACGTGCTGGGCTACACCTGCCAGGCGCATTTCCTGTTCAACCTGGGCCTGACGCAGCGCATGGAGGCTTCGCTTTTGCCCGAGCGCGTGCAGGCGGCGCGCCTGGTCAACGAGCACGAGATGGGTGAGCTGTTCAAGGTCATCGGCCTGGCTACAACCGACTGGCCTGCGCAGGGCTTTGCCCACGGCGACCGCACGCACCGGCTGTGAGTCACCATGCTGCGCTGGCTGATCGTTACTTTTCTGGCCCTGATCATCTTCAGTGGCCTGCAGCCCTGGCTGCAGAAGCTGGGCTTTGGCAAGCTGCCCGGTGACTTCCGTTTCCGGCTGTTCCGCCGCGAATGGTTCATCCCCATCACCAGCACCCTGCTGCTGAGCATGATTGCGGCCGGCATTGCCAAATGGCTGTGAGGTCTTGAATACCCGGGGGGCTTCCCCATCTGGACAGAAAATCCAGCGAAAGCCCGCCATGACCGAACCCCTGCACATCGTCTGTCCGCACTGCCACACCACCAACCGCGTGGCGGCTCAACATCTGGGCAGCGCCCCCGACTGTGGCCAATGCCACCAGAGCCTGTTCACCGGTCGCCCGCTGGCACTCGATGCGGCGAGCTTCGAGCGGCACATCGGCCGCAGCCAGGTGCCGGTGCTGGTGGATTTCTGGGCGCCGTGGTGCGGGCCGTGCCGCATGATGGCGCCGGCTTTCGAGCAGGCCGCAGGCCTGCTCGAACCCCATGTGCGCCTGGCCAAGGTCAACACCGAAGACGAACAGCAGCTCGCGGCCCGCTTCAACATCCGCAGCATCCCGACACTGGCCCTGTTCGTTAACGGCCGCGAAGTGGCACGTCAGGCCGGGGCATTCCGGTCGGCGCAGGACATCGCGGGCTGGGTGAGCTCGCACCTGTGATCAAAGCATGGCTGCAATGGCGGCTGAGCGCGCTGCCTCAATCCGTTCCCCGATCTGCGGTCCTTTGAGTCCTTCAAGTGTCGCCGCAGCCGCAATGTCGGCCGTGACCACCCCCAATGCGGCCTGCAGAGCCTGTGCGAGTCGCTGCGCCTGGGGGTAGTCGCAGTCCTCCAAGCCCAGCCGCCCCCGTGCATCGGCCTCGCAGGCCTGCAGCACCAGCGCAAAGCGCCCGCTTTGGCGGATGGCGTCGCAGCGGGTCAAGAGGCGCAGGGTGGCGGCGGCGTTCAGTTCGCCGCTGCGGTGGATGTTGCCGTGTTCGCGGGCGACGACTTCGGCCAGTTCCTTGCAGTCGCCCGGTACGCGCAGGCGGTCGGCCACTTTTTGCGCCAGACGCACGCTGCGGCCTTCATGGCCGATGTGGCGTGGCAGCACGTCTGCCGGTGTGCTGCCTTTGCCCAGGTCGTGCATCAGGGCCGCCCAGCGCACCGACAGTGGGGCCTGCAGGCGGGCGCACTGGTCCAGCACCATCATCACATGCACGCCGGTGTCGATCTCGGGGTGGTACTCGGGGCGCTGGGGCACGCCCCACAGGCGGTCCAGCTCGGGCAACAGGACTTTGAGGGCACCACAGTCGCGCAGCACTGCGAACATGCGCGAGGGTTTTTCGGTCATCAGGCCGCGTGCGATTTCCTGCCAGACGCGCTCGGGCACCAGGTGCTCGACTTCGCCCTCTTCGACCATCTGGCGCATCAGCTGGAGGGTTTCATCGGCCACCGTGAAGTCGGTAAAGCGTGCCGCAAAACGGGCCAGCCGCAGGATGCGCACCGGGTCTTCGGCAAAGGCCTCGGTCACATGGCGCAGCACGCGGGCCTGCAGGTCGCGCAGGCCGCCCCAGGGGTCAACCATGTGCCCTTGCCACTGTGCAGCAGGGACGTGGGCCAGCGCGGCGGGCACCGCAAGCGCGTTGATGGTCAGGTCGCGCCGGGCCAGATCTTCTTCGAGCGTGACGTCGGGTGCGGCCTGCACGGCAAAGCCCTTGTAGCCGCGCGCGGTTTTGCGTTCGGTGCGCGCCAGCGCGTATTCCTCGCGGCTTTGCGGGTGTAAAAAGACCGGGAAGTCCTTGCCGACGGGCAGGTAGCCCTGTTCGGCCATGGCCTCGGGTGTGGTCCCCACCACGACCCAGTCGCGGTCGCTCACGGGCAGGCCCATCAGCGCATCGCGTACCGCACCACCGACGACAAAAATCTCCATGCCAGCCCTCAGGGATGGAGCCGGAAGGGCTCTTCAAAATCGATGAAGTCTTTTTCGGCCAGCGCCCCATCGATCCAGGCCTTCACGCCCGGCAAGGCGCAGACGCGGTCCATGTACGCGGCCACATCGGCCGGCACCGGCAGGGCGTAGGTTTTCAGACGCATCACCACCGGAGCGAAATACGCGTCGGCCATGCTGAACGTGCCAAACAGCATGGGGCCGCCGTGTTCGGCCAGCAGGCCGGACCACATGCCCACGATGCGCTGCAGGTCGGCGCGCACGGCCGGTTTGTCGCGCAGGGCCAGCGCACCCACGTCGGGCAGCTGGGCCTCGATGTTCATTGGGCAGGCACTGCGCAAGGCCATGAAGCCGCTGTGCATTTCGGCGCAGATGCTGCGGGCACGGGCGCGCGCCTGGCGGCCGGCAGGCCAGAGTTGTTTGTCCGGGAAGAGCTCGGCCAAGTATTCGGCAATCGCCAGCGTGTCCCAGACCACCAGTCCGTCGTGCACCAGCACAGGCACCTTACCCACTGGGTTGATCGGCCCCACCACCTTCTTGAATTGCGAGTCGGGCGTGAAGGCGTCAAAGCGCACCATGACTTCCTCGAAGTCGATGCCCGCCTGGCGCAGCAGCACCCATGGCCGCATGGACCAGGACGAGTAGTTCTTGTTGCCGATGTAGAGCTGAATCATCGTTTTCTCCCACGCAAAGTGTCCGCCATGTTAGCGGGGAGACGGCCGATCGTGGCTCGCTCTTGTGTCGGGGGCCCTGCTGATGCACGATGGCGGGCAACATGAACACAGCCCTGCCGATGCGCCCCATCAGCCTGATCGGTGCCCCTGCCGACGTGGGGGCCGGGGTTCGGGGTTCAAGTCTGGGGCCAGAGGCCCTGCGCGTGGCCGGTCTGGTGCAGGCCTTGCGGCGGCAGGGGCTGCGGGTGGAGGACCGGGGTGATCTGGCCGGGCCGGTCAACCCCATGCACCCGGCGCATGCAGGTTGTCGCCACTTGCAGCAGGTGCATGTCTGGACCCGGCTGGTGGCCGATGCGGTGCAGGCCTCACTGGCCTGGGGGCAGGTGCCGGTGCTGCTGGGTGGCGACCACAGTCTGGCCATGGGATCGATTGCTGCGGTGGCCCGCCACTGTGCCGGCCAGGGCAAGCGTTTGCAGATCGTGTGGCTCGATGCCCACGCCGACTGCAACACCCCAGCCACCAGCCCCACCGGCAATCTGCATGGCATGCCAATGGCCTGTTTGCTGGGGCAGGGGCCCGATGTGCTGACCGGGCCCGCGCCGGTTTTGCACCCTGATCAAGTCTGGCTGATGGGGCTGCGCAGCACCGATCCGGGGGAGGAATTGTTTTTGCAGTCCATGCACATCCGGACCGTGCGACTGCATGGTGGGGCGGACGACGGCGGGCAGGTGGTGGATGCGCTGGCGCATTGGCTGGCAGGCCTGGACGGGGACACCCATGTGCACCTCAGCCTGGATCTGGATGTGCTGGACCCCTTGCTGGCACCGGGGGTGTCCACGCCTGCCGCGGGCGGGCTGAATGCTGCGCAGGCCATGGCTTGCATGCGTCTGTTGGGTCAGGACGGGCGGGTGGGCAGCGTGGATCTGGTGGAGCTGAACCCGGCGCGCGATGTGCGCCACCAGACAGCCCGCCTCGCGGTGGCCTTGCTGACCCGTCTGCTGGCGCCGGCCGGTCAGAACACCCAGAGCAGGGCCGAGGTCATCAGCAGGTAGCGCAGGAACTTGCCAATCGCCATGTAGAGCGTGCAGGGCCACAAGGGCATCTGCAGCCAGCCGGCCACCGCGCACAGCGGATCGCCCACGCCCGGCAACCAGCTCAACAGGCAGGCGCGCGGGCCGAGTGTTTCGAGCCATTGCAGGGCGCGCAGGTGGGTGGGTGAGTGCCGCCATTTGTCCACCGCCTTGTGCGCGCCCCAGCCCATCCACCAGCTGACCATGCCGCCCAGCGTGTTGCCGGCCGTGGCCACCAGCACTGCGGACCAGAACAGTTCGGGGTTGAGCTTGACCAGGCCGAACACGGCTGGTTCGGACCCCAGAGGCAGCAGCGTGGCAGAGATGAAGGCCACCACGAACACGGTGGACAGCCCGAATTCGGGCAGGGCCAGCGTTTGCAGCAGGGTGTTCATCCAGGCTTCCATGCGGGGCAGTGTAGCGGGCGTGGCGGCATCCTCTTTTGGAAGGATTTGCCTACCATAAACATCTTTCATTTGCTGAAATTTTGGGCAATTACAATCGTGCCTCCTTTTTCAGCACTCCCGGTTTTTCACGTCCATGCAGATCGGCCCATACACCTTGCCGAACGCGCTGTTCGTCGCCCCCATGGCGGGCGTGACGGACCGGCCGTTTCGTCAGCTTTGTCGCCAGTTTGGCGCAGGCTACGCGGTGAGCGAAATGGTGACCTCACGCAAGGACCTCTGGCACACGCTCAAGACCAGCCGCCGCGCCAACCACGAGGGCGAACCCGGCCCGATCGCGGTGCAGATCGCCGGCACCGAGCCGGCCATGATGGCCGAGGCCGCCGCATACAACATCGAGCGCGGCGCCCAGATCATCGACATCAACATGGGCTGCCCGGCCAAGAAGGTTTGCAACAAGTGGGCGGGTTCGGCCCTGATGCAGGACGAGGCGCTGGCGCTGCAGATCGTTGAAGCGGTGGTTGCCGCCTGTGAACCCCAGGGGGTGCCGGTCACACTCAAGATGCGCACTGGCTGGTGCCAGAGCCACAAGAACGCTTTGAGCATTGCCCGCGCCGCTGAACAGGCGGGCGTGCAGATGGTTACTGTGCATGGCCGCACCCGCGAGCAGGGTTACAAGGGCGAGGCCGAATACGACACGATGGCCGCCGTCAAGGCCGCCCTGCGCATTCCGGTGGTGGCCAACGGCGACATCACCTCGCCTGAAAAAGCCCGCGAGGTGCTGCTCAAAACCGGCGCCGACGCGCTGATGATCGGCCGCGCCGCGCAAGGCAGGCCGTGGATTTTTCGCGAGGTGGCGCACTACCTGGCCACCGGCGAGCACCTGGCGCCACCGCTGGTGGCCGAGGTGCGCCGTGCCTTGCTGGAGCACCTGCAAGACCACTATGGCCTGTATGGCGAATACACCGGTGTGCGCTCGGCGCGCAAACACATCGGCTGGTATGTGCGCAGCCTGCCGGGCGGCGAAGCCTTCCGCGAACAGATGAACGCGCTGGAGAACAGCGAGCAACAACTGGCCGCCGTGGCGGATTATCTGGACGGCCTGGCAGAAAAAATGGACCGGCTGCCTGCAACTTGCGGCCAGCCGGCAATGGAGATGGAACTGTGAGCGAACGACAAAGCATTGAAGCCTGCATCCGGGCCAACCTCGAAGACTATTTTCTGGATCTGGACGGCACCGATCCAACCGGGCTGTATGACATGCTGCTCAAGGTGGTCGAAAAGCCACTGCTCGATGTGGTGATGCAGCGCGCCGGCCAGAACCAGTCGCGTGCGGCCGACTGGCTGGGCCTGAACCGCAACACCCTGCGCAAAAAGCTCGTCGAGCACCAGCTGCTCAAGTGATTTATGGGTCGCCCCGGCGTGGCCTTTTCTTTTTTATCTTTAGACCTTTAGGAAGACTTTCATGAAAGCCCTGATTTCCGTATCCGACAAGACCGGCATCGTCGAGCTGGCGCAAGCCCTGCATGCCCTGGGCGTGGGCCTGATCTCGACCGGTGGCACTGCCAAACTGCTGGCCGACAAGGGCCTGCCGGTGACCGAAGTGGCCGAAGTGACCGGTTTTCCTGAAATGCTGGACGGCCGTGTGAAAACCCTGCACCCCAAGGTGCACGGTGGCCTGCTGGCGCGCCGCGATGTGCCCGAGCACATGGCCGCGCTCAAAGCGCACCACATCGACACGATCGATCTGCTGATCGTCAACCTGTACCCGTTTGAAGCCACGGTGGCCAAGCCCGGCTGCACGCTGGCCGACGCGATCGAGAACATCGACATCGGCGGCCCGGCCATGGTGCGCAGCGCCGCCAAGAACTGGAAAGACGTGGGCATCGTGACCGACGCCAGCCAGTACCCGGCCGTGATCGAAGAACTCAAGGCCCACGGCAAGCTGTCTGACAAGCTGCGCTTTGCCCTGTCGGTGGCCGCGTTCAACCGCATCAGCCAGTACGACGGCGCGATCAGCAACTACCTCTCCAGCGTGAACTTCGAAGCCGAAAAGCTCAGCGAAAGCTATGTGCCCGAGCGTGCCCAGTTCCCGGGCCAGTTCAACGAGCAGTATGTGAAAGTGCAGGACCTGCGTTACGGCGAAAACAGCCACCAGCAGGCCGCCTGGTACCGCGACCTGGCGCCGGCCGCCGGCTCGCTGGCCACCGGTGTGCAGCTGCAA
>JACCDU010404047.1_pt1 | contig 33785 bp, 25 predicted proteins | sample 7446081 | NCBI WGS metagenome assembly JACCDU01 (sample SAMN15323447, study PRJNA562643) | freshwater metagenome | isolation source: river surface water | place: USA:Blue River Watershed | collected 2017-08-17
GAAGGAGTGCGCGTAGCCGCCCGTCGGGTAGAAGGAATCGCCCGCTTGGAGCAGGCCGACGAGCCAGGCGGTGGAGGAAAGGTCGGACATCAGAATTTAGCCGCAAAGAACGCAGAGAGCGCAAAGATCGGAGCGGGGTCTCTCTCTGCGTTCTCTGCGTTCTCTGTGTTCTCTGTGGCCAATATGGTTTGGCCTCCGGGCTTGCTCTCTTGGATGGCTCCACGGCGGTGTGGTAAAGAAGGCTTCATTTTTAAAACCTCGGAGATTTAGCCGCAAAGAACACAGAGAGCACAAAGATCGGAACCGGGCTTCTCTGCGTTCTTTCGCGGCAAAATTCAGTGCTTATGGCTGGGGCCGAGCTCATCGACTTGGGGTGTGACCACGCTGCGCTTGAAGCGGCCGGGGCGGAAGACCGCCGTGGTGGGTGTGTAGGGAATCTGGATACGCTCGAAGAGGCGGCGCGCGGCGGGTTCGTCGGGTGCGAGGAGGCGGGTGGCTTCGGAGCTGAAATCGAGGTGGAGGTTTCCCACCGCCCAGCCGATGCCGGCGGTGGCGGAGGGTGGCAGACCCGCGAGCGCGATCTCGAGGACCGGCTCGGGCTCTTGCACGATCACGTAGCGCGCCGTCGAGGTCTGATGAATCGTATCGCCGGGCTGAAGCGGCTTGGAGAGCTGAAAACCGAACTCGACGCCGTCGGCGGCGACGCCGCGCCAGAGGCGCTTGGCGAGCGTGCGGCGATCGCTGCGCAGCTCTATGACGGAGAGCGCGGCGTCGGGCGCGGAGACAGGGGCGTGGATGAGGAGCATACTAGCTCAGAAAATTAGCCGCAGAGAACGCAGAGAGCACAAAGACCAATCCACGCCTTCTCTGTGCTCTTTGTGTTCTTTGTGGCCAAATGGTTTTAGATCGAGTTCTGCGGCCGCGTAGGGAGCCACAGCGATGGATGGCGAAGAGTCATCTTAAAACCTCGGAGATTTTGGCCGCGAAAGAACGCAGAGAGCACAAAGAGGGAACGGAGAGGCTCAGTCTTTTCTTTGCGCTCTTTGCGTTCTTTTGCGGCTAAATGGATTGATCCTCAGAACAGGAAGTAACGCTGCGCCATGGGGAGCGTTTTGGCGGGCTCGCAGGTGAGGTGTTCGCCGTCGGCGGTGACGTGGTAGGTCTCGGGGTCGACCTTGATCACGGGCATGGCGTCGTTGAGAACCATGTCGCGCTTGCCGATGCCGCGGCACCTCGAGACGGGCTCGAGACGGCGGCGCAGGCCGAGGTCGGCGAGCTTGCCGAGCTGGAGCGAGGCTTGCGAAACGAAGGTCAGGCTGGTCGCGGTGAGCGCGCCGCCGGCCGCGCCCCACATGGGACGATAGAAGGTGGGCTGCGGCGTGGGAATCGAAGCGTTCGGGTCGCCCATGTTGGCCCAGGCGACGAAACCGCCCTTGAGCACGAGCTCGGGCTTCACGCCGAAGAGCGCGGGCTTGAAGAGCACGAGGTCGGCGAGTTTGCCCACCTCGACGGAGCCGACGATGTGACCGATGCCCTGCGCGATCGCGGGGTTGATCGTGTATTTGGCGACGTAGCGCAGCGCGCGGAAGTTGTCGGCCGCGGGGTGGGACGAGCCGGCGAGCTTGCCGAACTGGAGCTTCATCTTGTGCGCGGTCTGCCAAGTGCGGAGGATGACCTCGCCGATGCGACCCATGGCCTGCGAATCGGACGACATGATGGAGATCGCGCCGAGATCGTGGAGGCGGTCCTCGGCGGCGATCGTCTCGGGGCGGATGCGCGACTCGGCGAAAGCCACGTCCTCGGGGATCTTGTTGTCGAGGTGGTGGCAGACCATGAGCATGTCGAGGTGCTCGTCGATGGTGTTGACCGTGAAGGGACGCGTGGGGTTGGTCGACGAAGGGAGGACATTGGCCTCGCCGCAGACGCGGATGATGTCGGGGGCGTGGCCGCCGCCGGCACCCTCGGAGTGGAAGGTATGGATGGTGCGGCCCTTGAAGGCGGCGAGCGTGTCGTCGACGAAGCCGGCCTCGTTGAGGGTGTCGGTGTGGATGGCGACCTGGACGTCGAGCTCGTCGGCGACGCCGAGACAGGTGTCGATCGCGGCGGGCGTGGTGCCCCAGTCTTCGTGGAGTTTGAGGCCAAGAGCGCCGGCAAGGATCTGGTCGCGGAGCGGCTGCGGCGTGGCGCAGTTGCCCTTGCCCATGAAGCCGAGGTTCACCGGGTAGGCCTCGGCGGCCTGGAGCATGCGGTGGATGTTCCAGGCGCCGGGCGTGCAGGTGGTGGCGAGCGTGCCGTGCGAAGGACCGGTGCCGCCACCGAGCAGGGTGGTGACGCCGGAGCTGATGGCCTCGTCGATCTGCTGCGGGCAGATGAAGTGGATGTGGGTGTCGATACCGCCGGCGGTGATGATGCAACCTTCGCCCGCGAGAACCTCGGTGCAGGCGCCGACGATCATGGGGTTGGCGCGACCGGTTTTCGGATCAGGGAAAACGGAGCCGATGCCGTTTTGGATGCCGGGGTTGCCGGCGTGGCCGATGCCGACGATGAGTCCGTGCTTGATGCCGATATCGGCTTTCACGACGCCGAGCTTGGCGTCGAGGATGAGGGCGTTGGTGATGACGAGGTCGAGAGACTCGGCGTCGGTGGCGGTGCCGGACTGGCCCATGCCGTCGCGGATGACCTTGCCGCCGCCGAACTTGATCTCGTTGCCGTAGCCGCCGGCCTCGGCGACAAGGTCACGCTCGACCTGGATGAAGAGCTCGGTGTCGGCGAGACGGATCTGGTCGCCCACGGTGGGGCCGAACATCTCGGCGTATTGGCGGCGGGTGAGGCGGAGGGGCATGGGGAAATGAAGTCGGAAGAAGGGAACCGCTAAATTTCGCTAACGGTCGCTAAACCGGAGGAAGCCGACTTCTGATTTAGCGAGAGTTAGCGCTCTTTAGCGGTTTTGGATTCAGAGCTGGCCGTTGATCTTGGCGTTGAGGCCCCAGACCTCGCGGGTGCCGGCGAGGGCGACGAGCTCGACCTGTTTGGAATCACCGGCCTCGAAGCGGACGGCGGTGCCGGCGGGGATGTTGAGCCGGAAACCGCGGGCGGCCTCGCGGTCGAAACGGAGGGCGGAGTTGGTCTCGTAGAAGTGAAAGTGCGAACCGACCTGGATGGGACGGTCGCCGGTGTTGGCGACGACGAGGGGCTTGGTGGCGAGGCCGACGTTGGCGTCGAAGGGCTCGGCACCGGGGGCGACGATGATTTCTCCGGGGATCATGGCGGAATCGCTCAGCGGATGGGGTGATGGACGGTGACGAGCTTGGTGCCGTCGGGGAAAGTGGCCTCGACCTGCACGTCGTGGATCATCTCGGGAACGCCCTCCATGACCTGGTCGCGGGTGAGTAGCGTGGTGCCGTAGCTCATGAGGTCGGCGACGCTACGGCCGTCGCGGGCTCCTTCCATGATCTCGTAGGTGATGATGGCGACGGCCTCGGGATAGTTGAGCTTGAGCCCTCGCGCCTGGCGACGGCGGGCGAGGTCGGCGGCGGTGACGACGAGGAGTTTTTCGCGTTCGCGAGGGGTGAGGTGCATGCGATGAGAGTGAGCGAGGATGCAGACGGGAAGTCTGCGCTACTTTCAAACCTGGAGATGCTTCTGAACCACTTCGTCGGTAAGGTCGGCGACGGGGCCGCTGATGGTGACGGCGCCGCGGTCCATCGCGTAGAAGCGGTCGGAGACCTCGCGGCAGAAGTCGACGTATTGCTCGACAAGCAGGATGGCGAGGGCGCGTTCGGAGGAGAGTTGTTTCACGGCCTGCTTGATCTCGTCGACGGCGTGGTCGGCCTCGGCAAGCGCGGCGGCGGGAGCGGCCGGAGCTTTGAGCTTTTTGAGGGTGTCGCCGATCTGGTCGATGATGGAGGGCTGGATGCCCTCGGTGGGCTCGTCGAGGATGAGGAGCTTGGGGTCGGTGAGGAGGGCGCGGCCGATGGCGAGCTGCTGCTGCTGGCCGCCGGAGAGGACGCCGCCTTTGCGCGAGAGCATGTCCTTCAGCACCGGGAAGAGGCTGAAGACGCGGTCGAGCATGCGCTTCGCCTCGGCGCCGCGCCGGTTGTGGACGACGAGACCAACTTGGAGGTTCTCCTCGATGGTGAGGTGCGGGAAGATGTCGCGGCCCTGCGGCACGTAGCCGATGCCGGCGCGGGCGCGGGCGTCCATGGAGAGGCCGAGCAGCGATTTGCCGTCGAAGGTGATCGAGCCGGAGCGGGCCTGAAGCACGCCGGTGATCGACTTGAGCGTCGTGGTTTTGCCCACGCCGTTGCGGCCCATGAGGGCGACGACCTCCCCGGAGTTCACCTCGAGGTTCACGCCGCGCAGGATGCGGGATCCGCCGATGTCGGTCTCGACGTTGGTAAGTTGAAGCAGCGCGCTCATCGGGTGCCGTGTTTGCCGCGGCCGAGATAGACCTCGCGGACTTTTTGGTTGGATTGGACTTCGTCGAATTTGCCCTCGCAGAGGACGGTGCCCTGGTGGAGCACGGTCACGGTGCCGTCGCGGGCGATCTGCTTCACAAAGGTCATGTCATGCTCGACGACGACGATGCTGTGCTTGCCGGAGAGGCTGATGAGAAGCTCGCCGGTGCGGTGCGTCTCTTCGTCGGTCATGCCGGCGGCGGGTTCGTCGATGAGCAGGAGCTTCGGCTCGGAGGCGAGGAGCATGCCGATCTCGAGCCACTGCTTCTCGCCATGGGCGAGCTGGCCGGCCTTCCAGTGGCGCTTGGAGTCAAGACGGACGAGTTTGAGCAATTCGTCGATTCGGTCGCGGTCGGCCGAGGAGAGGCGGCGGAAAATCGAGGCGAAGACGCCGCGCGGGCCCTTGAGCGAGAGCACGAGGTTGTCCCAGACGCTGTGCTCGACGTAGACGCTGGGCGTCTGGAATTTCCGCCCGACGCCGAGGCGGTTGATCTCGTATTCGTTGAGCGAGGTGAGGTCGCGATGGGTGAGCGGGTCGGCGCCAAACTCGATCTTGCCTTTGTCGGGCTGGGCGCGGCCGGTGATGAGATCGAAGAAGGTGGATTTTCCGGCGCCGTTGGGGCCGATGACGGTGCGCAGTTCGCCTTCCTGGAGATAAAAATTGAGGTTCGAGATGGCTTTGAAGCCATCGTAGGTTTTGGAGACATCCTCCACCGTGAGCAGGGCGCGTGGCATGGTCTGGTCGGATCAGGTCGTGGTGGTGGCGGGTTTCGAGTCGGTGGCGGCGTCGGTCGCGACGGGCTTGCGGAACTTCGCCCAAGCGGCCTTCAGGCGGGATGGCAGGCTCACGAGTCCGCCGGGCAGGAAGAGCACGACGAGGATGAACAAGCCGCCGAGGAGGATGAGCCAGTAGTCGGGAAATTCCTTGGTCGCCCAGCTTTTGAGCGCATTGATCGCGATGGCACCGAGGATAGGGCCGAGCAGGGTGCCGCGGCCGCCGACGGCGACCCAGACGACGGCTTCGAGCGATTTTTCCGGAGTCATCACGCTCGGGTTCACGCCGCCGACCTGCGGGACGTAGAGCGCGCCGCCGACGCTGGCGATGGCGGCGCTGAGCGTGAAGATGAAGAGCTTGAAGTGGGCGGTGGCGTAGCCGCTGAAGAGCACGCGGTTCTCGCCGTCGCGGATGGCGCGCTGCACGAGGCCGAACTTGGTTTCGTTGAGCAGGCGGCAACCGACGTAGACGACGAGCAACATGATCGCCGTGGCGATGAAGAGGCCGCGCTGCGTGGCGGGGTCGCGAAGATCGGAGCCCAGGAGGAGCTTGAAGTCCGTGAAGCCGTTGTTGCCGCCCATGAGCATGCTGTTGCGAAAAAACAGCAGCGCGGCGCCATAGGTGAGTGCCTGCGTGAGGATGGAGAAATACACTCCCTTGATGCGCGAGCGGAAGGCGAGGAAGCCGAACACGGCGGCGATCAAGCCCGGCACCACAAACACCATGAGCGCGGAAAACCACGGCGAGTAGAAGGGCCTCCAGAAAGTCGGCAGGAAGGTGTGCCCGAGGAAGACCATGAAGTCCGGCAGGAGGTTCGGGTTTTTGCCCGCCTGCGCGTAAACGCCCTGGTCGCCGATCATGAGCATGAGGTGCATGCCGAGCATGTAGCCTCCGAGCGCGAAGAAGAGCGACTGGCCGAGGCTGAGCAGGCCGGTGTATCCCCAGAGCAGGTCGACGGAGATGGCGAGCAGCGCGAAGCAAAGATATTTGCCCCAGAGGTTGATCGTGAAGTTGCTGACCAGCCCGTGGGCGTTGAGCAGCGGGAAGACGACGATCAGGAGCAGCGCGATGACGGCGACCGAGATGAACTCGATCTTGCGGGTGGAAGAGGCGGAGGCGCTCATTGGTTCGGATCAATCGAGGCTGCGGCTGCGGGTGACGAAGATGCCCGCGGGGCGCCATTGCAGGAAGAGGATGATGCAGGCGAGGACGACGATCTTGCCGATCACGGGATCGAGCAGGATCTGCTGGAGGGACTGGTCGGCGAGGCCGATGCCGAAGGCGCTGATGACGGTGCCGGGGAGGTTGCCCACGCCGCCGACGACGACGGTCATGAAGCAGTCGACGATGTAGTTTTGTCCCATCGAGGGGCCGACGTTGCCGATCTGGCTGAGGAAGGCGCCGGCGAGTCCGGCGAGGCCGCTGCCGAGGCCGAAGGTGAGCATGTTCACGCGCTGGGTGCGCACGCCCATGCAGGAGGCCATCTGGCGGTTCTGCATCACGGCGCGGATGAGCAGGCCGAGGGAGGTGCGCGTGAGCACGAGCCACACGCCGAACACGATCATGAGGGCGAAGCCGACGACGAAGACACGGTTCCAGCCGAAGATGATGTCGTTCACCGTCCAGTTGCCGCTGAGGTAGACGGGACTGGAGACCTGAACGTTGTTCGAGCCGAACATGAGCTTGAAGACCTGCTGCAAGACGACGGACACGCCCCAGGTGGCGAGCAGGCTTTCGAGCGGGCGGCGGTAGAGCCACTGGATGATGCTGCGTTCGAGGCCGATGCCGACGAGGGCCGCCATGAGGAAGCTCAGCGGAACGGCGGCGATGAAGTAACACTGGTAGGCCCAGCCGCTCAGGTTCATCCCGGGAATGCTCAGGCTGAGACCGAAGAACGGGATCACGATCCCGGCGCCGAAGATGTTTTGCACGAGGTAGGTCGTGTAGGCGCCGACGGCGATCATCTCGCCGTGGGCCATGTTGATGACGCCCATCAGGCCGAAAGTGATCGCGAGGCCGAGGGCGAGCACGAGCAGGATGCTGCCGAGACTCAGGCCGCGGAAGAGCGTGCCGAAAAAGTCGACGAAGGAACGGTGCGATTCGACCGCCTTGAGCGCGGAGCGGGCGGCGGCGACGAGTTCCTTGTTGTCGGCGGCCTCGGCCTGTTTGAGGGCGGTCTTGAGAAAATCGGCGCTGGAGAGCGTGTGGAGTTCGTCGAGTTCCTTGAGCGCGGCGAGCTTCGTCGCGGAGTCGGCGGACTTGAGGCCGATGAGCGCGATCGCCTCGCGCAACGCGACGACGACGTTCCCGTCTTTTTCGACGGAGAGCCGCGTTTTCAGGACGGGGAGCTGGTCGGCGTTTTGGCTTTGGCCGAGCGTCTGGATCGCCTTGATCCGGGTGGCGGGCAAAGGCGCGGCGAGGTCGATCACGTCGAGCACCGACTTCATGGCGCGACGCAGCGCGGAGGTGTGCTCGGCGGCGGTGAGATTGGAGGCGACGAGCCGGAGCGGCTGGCCGTCGGGGCCTTTCAAAGGCTGGCCGTCGGCGACGCGCGTGGCGGACTGGGCGCCGGCGGCGTCCTTGTCGCCCGTGAGCGTCACGGGGATTTTCCCGCCCTCGGAGGGCGCGTAGAGAAAGAGCGCGTCCTGGCGCCAGGCGGCGAGGAGCGGGGCGATGGCCTCGTCGCCCTGCCCGACCAAAGACGCGAGCAATTCGCGCTGCTTCGCCGAGCTCTCCTCGAGCGCGGCGGCGGCGATGGTCTCGCGCGGCGTGGCGGCGGAAAGGGCGGCGACCAGCGGCGAAAGGAGAAAGATAAAGCGAAGAAGTCGGAAGAGCATGGACGCGGCGGACGCGGAGGCGTCAGCAGGAGGCGGGCCGGGTGGAGAAATTTCTTTCATACGAAAAGAAATTCGGCCGAAAAAACGGGGCGGGTCCGCGAAGACCCGCCCCGAAAAACCACAAAATACGATACAAACAGACACGCGCACCTTAACCAGAGGCGCCGTGGAAAATGAGGATAGACGTGCCGAACCAAGCGGAGCTCGGCGAGGTCGCGGGACCGGGAAACGGAATTTTTCAAAAGACGCCGGCGGAAATCGTTCCCGCCGGCGTCGCACGAAACATCGGGTCGCGGCTTACTTGAACTTACCCTTCAGCCAGGGCTCGCCGTAGACGTCCTTGAAGGACTTGAGGATCTTGAACTGACCGTCGGCCTTGGTTTCGCCGATGTAGACGTTCTTGGTCAGGTGCATGTTCTTCTGCGTGGTGACGGTGCCGCCGGGGCCGGCGAAGGAGATGCCGGACTTGAGCGCGGCGCGGACGGCGTCGACCTCGAAGCTGCCGGCCTTCTCGACGGCGGCCTTCCAGAGATACATGCCGTCATAGCTGAGCACCATGGGCGAGCAGGTGACGCGGCCTTCCTTGACGACTCCGGGGACGGAGGTGCCGGCGAGCCAGGTCTTGAAGTCGGCGACGAACTTCTTGTTGGCCGGGGTGTCGAGCGACTGGAAGTAGGTCCAGCAACCGAGCTGGCCGACGAGCTTGTCGGCGGGGAGGCCGCGGAACTCGTCCTCGGAGATCGAGAAGGAGACGACCGGGCAGGTCTCGGCGGTGAGGCCGGAGGCGGCGTATTCCTTGAAGAAAGGAACGTTGGTGTCGCCGTTGAGGGTCGAGATCACGCAGGCGTCGCCGGAGGCGGCGAACTGTTTGATCTCGGCGACGATCTGCTGGTAGTCCGTGTGACCGAAGCCGGTGTATTTGCCGGCGGCGATGATCTTGCCGGACTCGTCCTTCTTGAAGCCGCCGCCGATGTTCTCGAGCGGCACGCCCTTGGAGAGGAGATACTCGAGGAGAACGAGGTTGGTGGTCTGCGGGTAGACGTAGTCGGTGCCGAGCAGGTAGAACTTCTTTTTGCCCTCGGCGAGGTAGTAGTCGACGGCGGGCGTGGCCTGCTGGTTGACGGCCTCGGCGGTGTAGAACACGTTCTGGGACTCTTCTTCGCCCTCGTATTGCACGGGGTAGAAGAGCAGCGCGTTGTTCTTCTCAAGGACGGGCAGCACGTATTTGCGGGAGACGGAGGTCCAGCAGCCGAAGGTCACGGCGACCTTGTCCTGCTCGGTGAGCTGCTTGGCTTTTTCGGCGAAGGTGGGCCAGTCGGAGGCGCCGTCGACGATCACGAGCTCGATCTTTTTGCCGAGCACGCCGCCCTTGGCGTTGATCTCGTCGGCGGTGAAGAGGAGCACGTCGCGGAGGGAGGTCTCCGAGATGGCCATGGTGCCGGAGAGCGAGTGGAGCACGCCGACCTTGACGGTGTCGGCGGCATGGAGGGCGGAGGCGGCGAAGGCGCCGAGCGCGATGGCGCCGGCCCCGAGGGTTTGTGTGAGCTTTTTAAGCATGGGTGAGGGAAAGGGAGGAGAGAGAGGCGGTGCGAAAATGGTCACGATGCGGACCTGAAGCCGGAACAAGGGGCCGACGTCCGCTCAGGGACGCCGGCCCGAGAAGAAACAAGCCGAGGCGAGGCGTCCGATCAGAACTTGAAGATGCCCTGGACGCCGTAGAAGAAGCCCTTGTCGCCGACGGGCGAGCCGGCCTCGGAACTGTCCGCGTAAGAGACCTCGGCGCGGAGGCTCCAGTTGGCGTCGAAGGCGTAGGTCGGGGCGACGGTGAAGAAGGTGCCCGAGTCTCCGCTGTCGAGGTCCTTCACGCTCGCGCGAGCGATGGCGGAGACTTTCTCCGAGAACTTGTATTGCACGAAGGCGAGATAGCCCTGGGCCACGTCGTCCTGGTAATCGTATTCACCGGCGATGGTGACGGTATCGGTGAGCGCGTAGCTGGCCCAAAGGTCGAACACGAAGGTGTCGTCCGCGGCGGCATCGGTGTCCTCGTAGCCCACACCGGCGAAAACGGTGAGCTTTTCGATGCCCGTAAAGGTGGCGATGGCCTCGTAGCCAAGGTCATCGGAGAAGTCGCCGTCGCCCTGGAAGAAGCCGTCACCGGGGAAGAGCGAGTCGGTGGCGGAGAAGCCGAGACTGAAGCCCTTGCCGGTGTAATCGACCTTGGCGCCGGTGTGGTAGGCCGGAATAGCGAAGATCGTGGAACCATATGAGAGCTGGGTCATGTTGATCGGATCGAAGGCCTCGTATCCGAGATAGCTCAGGTATTTGCCGGCGGTGACGCTGACATCGCCCGCGGTGTAACTGACGTAGGCGTCAAGAATGCCGGCATCGCCGGTGGAGGTGCCGCTTTGGGGCACGTAGAAGAGGCTGGCCTTGCCGGACAGCGCGTCCTTCTTGCCCGTGATCGCGAACTTGGCGGAGTCGAAATTCGAGGAACCGGAATCGGCGAGGGTGTAGTTGTTCTTTCCCGAATCCGGGTCGGTCATCGTGCCGGCGGCGACAGCATAGCCGCTGACAGAAAAGATGTCGTTGATTTTGACCTCGGCTTGGAGGCTGGTGGCAACGGTGGCGAGGGCGGCTCCGAGGCCGGCGTATTTCAGGCGGGATTTCATGCGTGGCTGGTTGGTTGGGTTGGTTGCTCTCTGCCACCGCCCTTCTCGGACGGAGGACAGACACCCCACTTCAGCGACGATTGTGCCAGTCCCGCGATTAACGCATAACCTGCTTAGGGACAACGCATCGCGGGCATCGACAAAAGACCGGCAGACAAAATTGCTACTTTAAGCGACAACCAAACCCGCCCTCCGCACCGACTTATGTCGCACTTAGCGACACATGAAACGGGACTGGTCCCGCGTAAACGCGGCATGGCATTAAGGACATCGATACCCAGTGAACGATTTTGATCAGCGACGCGCCGACTCCACCGGCGAACCGTCAACTCCGCTCGATGCGAAGGCGAGTATACCGTCGTTCGCCCGCCGATCCCACCGCGCTTCGATCCCGAACCCGGATCCGTTCGCCGCAATCGGGAAGGGTCATTCGCTCGACCTCGGCGGTGGGTCGATCGCCGGGACGCACCATGCAAAACGCCCCGGCGGCCAAGCTCGGCTTGCCGGGCTGGATTCGGCCCGCAAGGCTCGGCAAAACCCCGCATGAGCACCCCGCGACTTCTTGTGCCTTGGATTCTTCTGGCCGTGTCCGTGACCGCCAACGCCGTGATCCTCGGCCGGGGCGGCTTCTCCCACGTCGACGCCGCGAAGACGTCGTCATCCCCACGCCGCGAGTCGGCTTCCGCGCGCTCCATCGCGAGGGCGGGCCAAGGCGCCGAGGCGTCCGCGCTTCCTCCCGAAGTCTGGGAAAAAGCCTACTCCGAGGACCTTCCCACGCTGACGCAGAACCTGCGCGCGACCGGCCTGCCCGACCGACTCGTCAAGGCCATCGTCAACGCCGAGATCAACGAGCGCTTCAAGGCCCGCGAAAACGCGCTCAAGCCGAAGCAGGCTCCCGCGAATTACTGGGAGACGGACGACTACTACGAGCGAAACGCCGGCGACTCGCTGGAGCGGCGACTGGCCCGGCTCGACCTGCGCCGGGAGAAAGACGCCCTCCGCGTCTCGCTGCTCGGCGAGGAGCCGCCCAAGGCCGATGATCGGAATCCGATCCCGCCGGCCAAGCGCGACGCGGCGCGCCGGATCAACGAGGACTACGACACGATGATCCAGCAGATCGAAATGGAGAGCCGCGGCATGACCCTGGCCTCCGACAAACAGAAGCTGGAGTATCTCCGCGCCGAGAAAGACAAGGAACTGCGCGAGCTTCTCAGTCCGGAGGAATTCGAGGCCAACCAGCTCCGCACCTCCCGAACCGCGCAAAGCCTGCGCTGGGAATTGTCGGCCTTCAAACCGTCCGAGGACGAATTCATCCTTATCCACAAGCTCAAGGAGTCCGATCCCGAGCTCTCGAAAAACGCCGACAACAGCTACACCTCCGAGGACTGGGACCGGCGTCGCGCGGCCGAAAAGCGTCTCAACGAAACCCTGCGCCAGCAGATGGGCGAGGATCGCTACCAAGACTATATCCGCGCCAAAAACTACGACTACCGCCAGCTGACCCAGCTCGCCGCGCGCCTCCAGTTGCCCAAGGCGGACGTCAACGAGATCTACGACCAGCGTCGCACCGTGCCGGACACCGCGCTCGCCCTGGCGAAGGACGCCAAGCTGAGCCGCGCGGAAAAGGAGGCGGCGCTCAAGGAAATGGCCAACAAAGCCCGTCAGAACATCTACGCAAAACTCGGCCAGGAAGCGGGCGAGACCTACATCAAAAACAGCAACAGCTCGAACTGGATCCAGCAGCTCGAAAAAGGCACGATCGTCGTGCAGACCGACGACAATTCGTGGACGCACCATCGGCTCGACGAGTTTTCGCCGCCGGACACGAAGCCGAAGAAATAGGTCGGCTGTTTTTTAAGTTGGGTGCCGGCGGGTCCCGCGATCTCTACGGCCGGCCGATCTCGGTCTCCCTGACGAAACGGCTCCGCCGCTCCGCTACGCCGGGCTCGGTCGTAGCGGAAGCGCGGAGCGCTTTCGACGGAAGTCCCTATGCGGGCAGCCGGACGACTCAGCCCAGCGCGGCGAGCAGGCGCTCGAGCTCGGCGCGCTTGGCCTGCTGGTCGGCGAGCTGCTTGCGCGCGCCTTCGAGCACGGCCGGCGGGGCCTTGCTGGTGAACGCCTCGTTGTTGAGGCGGGACTCGGTGCCGGCGATGTGCTTCGTCACGGCCTCGAGTTCCTTCGTGAGGCGAACGCGCTCGGCGCCGGCGTCGACCTTCACGCCGGTGTCGAGGTAGAGCGTGCCGAGCGGCGTGACGATGGCGGGCAGCGCGGGCGCGGAGGACACGCGTGCGAGCGATGCGGCGCCAGCGAGGCGGGTGAACTTCGCCGAGGCGGACTCGAGCGCAGTCCACGTGGCGTCATCCGACAGGACGGAGAAAAGCACGTCGCGCTTTTGGGCGACGGCCTTGTCGGCCTTGAGCTGGCGGGCGGCGGTGACGGTGGTCTTGAGCTTGGCAACGCGGCCGGCCGCAGCCGTATCGATGTGGACACTACGGCCGGCGAGCGCGCCGCGGAGATCCTCGGCGGTGCCGATGCGGGCCTGCTGGATGAACTTGGAGGGCGCCGCGCCGTCGGCGCCGTTCGTGTTGTAGCCGAGCAGGGTCCAGAGCTCCTCGGTGATGAAGGGGGCGAAGGGCTCGAAGAGGAGCAGGAACTGGCGGATGACGAGGTCCTGCACGGCGAGCACGTGGTCGCGTGCGGCGGGATCGGCGAGACGGGCCTTGGCGACTTCGACATACCAGTCGCAGAAGTCGGAATAGAAGAAGGTGTAGAGGCCCTGCGTGGCGCTCGCGAACTCGAAGTCGGCGAAGCACTTTTCGAGGAGCGCCTGCACTTCGAGGAGAGCGGCGAGGAGCGCGTGGTCGTCGTCGTCGAGCTTGGTGGCGTCGAGGCGCGCGAGGATGGCGGCGAGCGAGGAGTTGTCGCTCATCGGACCGCTCATCTGTCGGAAGCGGCAGGCGTTCCAGAGCTTGTTGCAGAAGTTTTTGCCGCTCTCGATGCGGTCCTCGTCGAACTTCACGTCCTGGCCGAGGGGAGCGATCTGGAGCAGGCCGAAGCGCAGGCCGTCGGCGCCGTATTTGGTGATGAGGTCGAGCGGGTCGGGCGAGTTGCCGAGGGTCTTCGACATCTTGCGGCCCTGCTTGTCGCGCACGATGCCGTTGAAATAGACGTGCTTGAAGGGAATGCGCTCCTGGATCGAGGCGCCGGGTTTGGCGAACTCGAGGCCGGCCATGATCATGCGAGCGACCCAGAAGAAGATGATGTCGGCGCCGGTCGCGAGGGTCGTGGTCGGGTAGAAGTGCGAAAAGCCGGCCTTGGCCTGCTCCTCGGCGTTGTCCCAGCCGAGCGTGGCGAAGGGCCAGAGCCAGGAGGAGGCCCAGGTGTCGAGCACGTCGTCCTCCTGCGTCCAGTTCTCGGGGTCGGCGGGGCCGTCGAGCGAGACGTGGATCTTCTTCGGGTCGCGCAGATCGGCCTCGGTGAGCTTCTCGCGATCGACGCCCTTGGCATACCAGACCGGGATGCGGTGGCCCCACCAGAGCTGGCGGCTGATGCACCAGTCCTGGATGTTTTCGAGCCAGTTGAGGTAGACCTTCGACCAGCGCTCGGGGTGCATCTGGATGAGGCCGTCGCGGACGACCGCCTTGGCCTCCTCGACGCGCGGGTAGCGGAGCCACCACTGCTGGGTGAGGCGCGGCTCGATGGGCACGCCGGCGCGCTGCGAGTAGCCGACGTTGTTCTCGTAGGGCTTGGCCTCGATGAGGGCGCCGCGCTCCTGGAGGATCTCGGCGGCCTTCTTGCGGGCGGCGAAGCGCTCCATGCCGGCGAGCTCGGGGCCGGCGAACTCGTTCATCGTGCCGTCGGCGTTGATGGAATCGATGACGGGCAGGCCGTGGCGCTGGCCGATCTCGAAGTCGACCTTGTCGTGCGCGGGCGTGACCTTGAGCGCGCCGGCGGCGAAGGCGGGATCGACGGCCTCGTCGGCGATAATGGGAATCTGGATACGCTCGCCGAGCGGGCGCCAGACCTTCTTGCCGACGAGGTGGGTGTAGCGCGGGTCGTCCGGGTGGACGGCGACGGCGACGTCGGCCGCGATGGTCTCGGGGCGGGTCGTCTCGAGGATGAGGTGCGTGAGCGGGATCGTGTTGCCCTCGGCGTCCTTGGTGGTGGAGGGCTCGACCAACTCGTATTGGAGGCGGAAGATGTGGCCCTTGGTCGGCTTCATCTCGACCTCTTCGTCGGAGAGCGCGGTGAGCGAGACGGGGCACCAGTTGACCATGCGTTTTCCGCGGTAGATGTGGCCCTGGTCGAAGAGCTTGATGAACGACGAGAGCACCGCGCGGCTGTAGCCGGGGTCCATCGTGAAGTGGGTGCGGTCCCAATCGCAGGAGCAGCCGAGCTCGCGGAGCTGCTTGAGGATGTGGTCGCCCTTTTCGCCGCGCCAGGCCCAGACGCGCTTCAGGAACTCCTCGCGGCCGAGATCGCGGCGGCCTTTGCCCTCGGTCTTCTTGAGGTGCTTCTCGACCATCGTCTGCGTGGCGATGCCGGCATGGTCGGTGCCGGGGATCCAGCAGGCGGCCTTGCCCTCGAGGCGGGCGCGACGGATGAGCGCGTCCTGGAGGGTGTTGTTGAGCACGTGGCCCATGTGGAGGATGCCGGTGACGTTGGGCGGCGGGATGACGATCGTGTAGTGCTCCTGCCCGGGGGCCGGCGTGGGCGCGGCGAAGCACTTTGCCTCCTGCCAGGCGGCATACCACTTGGTTTCAACGTCACGGGGTTCGTAGCTCTTGGAAATCTCGGACATGGGCGTGGAAAAGTTCGGAAAACGTCGAGCCAACCGCTCCCCGGGAGGCGAAGCAAGCCCGCGGGCGGGGCGTCGGGCGGCGTGCCGGGCGGGCTTGTCGAAAGGCGCCCCGGGCCGACCCGCGCTTTGCAACGCCGGCGTTTCGCGCTTTGCGCGAGGCCGGCTTTCCCCCCACCTTGACGGCTTCCGCACGCCCGCTCCGCGCATGTCCAGCACCGCCCCCTTCATCGGCCGCATCCAAAAACACGCCCGCGAACGCCTCGATTTCGCCCCGGACGCCCCTCGCGCCGAGCGCCTCGCCGCCTGCAAGACCTTCCTCCGCCTCGAGAGCGCGATGATCCGGATGCGCCACGACGGCGGCGAGTCCGGACTGGCCGTCGCCGAGGCGCGGGCGGCCATGGTCGACGTGATGCTGGCGCACCTGTTCAACCACGCGATCGCCGGCTTCGAGCGCACGCAGGGCAAGCTCCCCGCCAACTGCGCCCTCCTCGCGCTCGGCGGCTACGGACGCGGCGAACTCAGCCCGCTGAGCGACATCGACATCATGTTCCTGTTTCCGTCCAAGGTGCGCCTCGCGACGATCCAGCCCTTGCAACAGCACCTGATCGACGAGGTGCTCTACGTCCTCTGGGACTGCGGCCTCAAGGTCGGCCACTCGACGCGCACCATCGACGACGTCTTCGTCGAGGCGAAGAAGGACATCCAGACCAAGACCGCCTTGCTGGAGGCCCGCCTGATCGCCGGCACGCAGCTGCTCTTCGAAGGATTCGCCGCCGCCTATCGCAGCTACTATACGCAGGAGGACGCCAAGGGCTACATCAAGGCCCGCCTCGAGGACCAGGCCACGCGCCGCGCCAAATACGGCGACTCGGTCTTCCTCCAGGAACCCGACATCAAAAACGGCGTCGGCGGCCTTCGCGATTACCAGAACACCCTCTGGATGGCCCGGGTGAAACTCGGCCTCGACGCGATGGACGAGCTCGTCGACCAAGGCTACCTGAAGCGCAACGAACTGCGGGACTTCAAACGCGCCTACGAGTTCCTCCTCCGCGTCCGCAACGAGCTCCATTTTCAAAGCAAGCGCCCCACCGACCTCCTCGATCTCGAGGCACAGCCGCGCATCGCCCTCGGCATCGGCTACACCAACCACGACACCCTCGGACGCGTGGAGCAGTTCATGCACGACTACTACCGGGCGGCGCAGACCATCTATCGCACCTCCAAACTGGTCGAGAACCGCCTCGCGCTCACCCTCGACGCCACGTCGGAGAAAAAATTCTCCTTCTTGGAGATCGTCCGCGCCCATCGCCATGTGCGCTCCAAACGCATCGACGGCTTCGTTCTCCGCGGCACCGAGCTCATGGCGGAAAACGCCGACGTGTTTCGCGACGACCCCTCGCGCTTGGTGCGCGTTTTTCGCCACTGCCAGTCGCTCGGCGCCCAGCCGGAGTTCAGCCTCCAGTCCCTCATCCGCGAATCCCTCCCGCTCATCACCCGGCGCGTCACCGAGGACCGCGACGCGAACGTCAGCTTCAAGGCCATCCTCAGCGAGGCCGGCGCCGTCCACCCCACCCTCGCCCTGATGCACGAGCTCGGCGTGCTCGCGAAATTCATCCCCGAGTTCCAAGGCCTCACCTGCCTCGTTCAACACGAGTTTTATCACCGCTATACCGCGGACATCCACACGCTGAACGCGATTCGCGAACTCGATCTGGTGTTTTCCGGCAGCGACCCCGTCGCGCAAAAATACCGCAACATCCTCCACGAGACCGCCAACCCCACCCTGCTTTACCTCATCCTGCTCCTCCACGACATCGGCAAGGCCCGCGGCATCAAGGGCCACGCCGACTTCGGCGTCGACATCGCCCTGCCCCTGCTCGCCCGCATGGAGGTCGACCCCGCGGAACAGGAGATTGTCACTTTTATCATCAAAAACCATCTGATCATGGCACGCTTTTGGCAAAAGCGGGACGTCGATGACCCCGCATCCGCCAGCGCCTTCGCCGAACTCGTCCCGGATCCCGACAAGCTCCGCTACCTTTACGTCCACACGTTCTGCGACGCGCGGGGCACCGCCGCGGGGCTTTGGAACAGCTACAAGGACACCCTCCACGGCACCCTCTATCGAGCCACGCTCGACCACCTGACCCACGGCGCCGTTCGCATCGCCGACCGCAACACCGCCCGCATGCAGTCCACCTACCAAGACCTCGTCGCCAAGAAGATCCCCGGCATCAGCGCCGACGAGATCACCGCGCACTTTCATCTCCTGCCCGAGCGCTACTTCATCCACACCGACGCGGACGAGATCGCCCTCCACATCCGGATGGTGAACCGCCTCCTCACCTCGATCTCGCAGGCCGATGCCGTAAGCAGCCTCAAGCCCGTCATCGAGTGGCACGACGACCTCAACCGCTCCCTCACCGTCGTCCAGATCGTCACCTGGGACCGCGCCGGCCTTTTCTACAAGCTCGCCGGCGCCTTCTCCGTCGCCGGCCTCTCCATCCTCTCCTCCAAGGTCATCTCGCGCAACGACCACATCGCCATCGACACCTTCTACGTCGTCGAGCCCGGCCGCGGCGTCGTCCAATCCTCCAAGGCCCAGGAGATCTTCGCCAAGACCGTCGAGGAGGCCCTCGTCACCAACAAGGACCTCTACCCCGACATCGTCGCCCAGGCCAAAAAGGTCCGCAGCTCCCGCTACGGCTTGGACAAAGCCGTCGCCCCGCACGCCAGCTTCCCGCCCATGGTCGACGTCTACCACGAGCTCTCGATGCAGCGCACCATCGTGGAAATCCAGGCGCGCGACGAGATCGGCCTCCTCTTCCGTCTCGCCCGTGTGATCAGCGAACACGGCTTCGACATCACCTTCGCCCGCATCGGCACGGAGCGCGACGTCGCCATCGACAGTTTTTACATCGAAAACGCCCGTCCCGAACACGCTTCCGACACCCGGCGGCTTTCCGATCTTCGCGACGCGCTTCTCGCCATCGTGGCTCCCGCTCCCGCGCCCGTCGCGGTGGCGAGTTGATCGCCTCCGGTCCGCCGACCTCGCTCCCCACGGCGCAAGCACCTGTCTTTTAGCCGCTTGTCCCGGCGAAAGCGGTGTCTTTCCCCGCGCGTCCGTCCCGTCGGTCCGGCGCGGCCGGCCGGAAAAGAAACCGGGGATTGAAAAGCGGGCGGCCCGGTCCAACTTTCCCCGGTTTTCACTGTGGGCACCAAATCCAACGCCGCCGCCGCCAGCGCTCCCGCACCCTCTTTCGAGGACGCGATGCAGCGTCTCGAAACCATCGTCGAGGCCATGGAAGCCGGCGACGTGCCCCTCTCCGACCTGCTCGCCAAATACGAGGAAGGCAGCCGGTTGCTCGCCGCCTGCGAGACCCGCCTCAAGGCCGCGGAACTCAAAATCGAACAGCTCAAGCGCCAAAAAGACGGCTCGCTCGCCGTCGCGCCCTTCCCCGTCGGCGAGCGCTCCGACCTCGGCCTCGCCTAAGCTCGCGTTCATCCAATCCGCCCTCTCCGTCCCCCTTCTGTCGATCTGTCCGCTGTCGCTCCGACGTTCTGACTCTCCCTTCCGTGCCCGCTTCCGACGCCACCTCCGCCCCCTCTTCCACGCCGCGCCTGCTGGACCACGTCCGCTCGCCCGATGACGTCAAGGGCCTCTCCGCCACCCAACTCCCGCAGCTCGCCGCCGAGATCCGCGAAGAACTCATCCGCGTCACCGCCCGCAACGGCGGCCACGTCGGCCCCAACCTCGGCGTCGTCGAGCTCTCCATCGCCCTGCACCGCGTCTTCAGCACGCCGAAGGACAAGTTCGTCTTCGACGTCGCCCACCAGGGCTACGTCCACAAGCTCCTCACCGGCCGCCTCGCCCCCTTCCAGAAGGTCCGCCAGACCGGCGGCGCCTCCGGTTTCCTCGCCCGCGACGAGAGCCCGCACGACGCCTTCGGTGCCGGCCACGCCGGCACCGCCCTCTCCGCCGCCCTCGGCATGGCCGTCGCCCGCGACCTCTCCGGCACCGACGACCACGTCGTCGCCCTCTGCGGAGACGCCGCCTTCACCTGCGGCATCACCCTCGAGGCCCTCAACAACGTCGTCAGCTCCACCAAGCGCCTCGTCGTCATCCTCAACGACAACGAGTGGTCCATCGCCCGCAACGTCGGCGCCATCGCCAAATACCTCAACAAGCTCTCCACCAACCGCACCTACAACAAGGTCCACCACGACCTGGAGAAATTCTTCCGCGGTCTGCCCGGCGGCGACGACATGCACCGCGTCTGGATGAAGTGGAAGCGCGAGACGAAGGACTTCTTCGTCGAGTCCTCCCTCTTCGAGAAATTCGGCCTGCGCTACGTCGGCCCGATCGACGGCCACAACCTCGACGAGCTGATCAAGAACCTCGAGTTCGCCCGCGACACCGACACGCCGGTCATTCTCCACGTCATCACCGAAAAAGGCCGCGGCCTCGACGCCGCCCGCGCCCACCCCGAGAAGTTCCACGGCCTCGGCGCCTTCGACCCCGTCACCGGCGAGGCCAAGGGCGGCGCGCCCGGCACCCCGCCCAACTACCAGGACGTCTTTGGACACGAGCTCGTCCGCCTCGCGACGGCGAACCCCAAGATCGTCGGCATCACCGGCGCCATGCCCTCCGGCACCGGCCTCAACCACCTCGCCACCGCGCTTCCGAAGCAGTTCTTCGACGTCGGCATCGCCGAGGAGCACGCCGTCCTCTTCGCCGCCGGCCTCGCCACCCAGGGCATCCGCCCCGTCGTCGCCATCTACTCGACCTTCCTCCAGCGCGCCTACGACAACATCATCCACGATGTCGCGCTGCAGAACCTGCCCGTGACCTTCTGCATGGACCGCGCCGGCCTCTCCGCCAACGACGGCCCCACCCACCACGGCCTCTTCGACGTCGCCTACCTGCGCTGCGTGCCCCGCGCCGTCGTCATGGCGCCCAAGGACGAGCACGAGCTCCAGGCCATGCTCCGCACCGCGGTCGCCCACGAGGGCCCCGCCTTCATCCGCTACCCGCGCGGCGCCGCCACCGGCACCCCCGAGCCCGCCGCCCTCGCCGCCCCCGCCACGCTGCCCATCGGCCGGGCCGAGGTCGTCCGCGCCGGCGTCGACGTCCAGCTCTGGGCCCTCGGATCCATGGTCGCCGACGCCCTCGCCCTCGCCGAGAAACTCGCCGCCGAGGACGGCCTCTCCGTCGGCGTGGTCAACGCCCGCTTCGCCAAGCCCCTCGACCAGGAGCTGCTCCTCGCCCAGGCCGCCGACGCCCGCCTCGTCGTCACCCTCGAGGACGCCGTCGCCACCGGCGGCTTCGGCAGCGCGGTCCTCGAGACCTTGTCCGAGGCCGGCGCGGCCACGCCCGTCGAGCGTATCGGCTGGCCGGATACCTTTGTCGGCCACGCCTCCTCCGTCGCCGAGCTCCGCGCCCAGCACGGCCTCGCCCCCGCGCAGATGCTCGCCCGGGTCCGCGCCCGCCTCGGCCTCGCCGCCAAGGCCCCGGCGCTGGCCTGACCCCGACGAAACGCGTCGCCGCGGACTCCGCCTCCTCGCCACCTCCACACGACAAAAAACCCGGCGCCGCCGAAGCGGGCCGGGTTCTCGTTTTCCTAACGCGACTCCCTGGCGGGAGCGTGCGATTACTTGGCGTCGGGAACGCCCAGCGCGGGCGTGACCGCCTCGGCCTTGGGCTCGGGCGCCTTGATCTCGAGGAGCTCGACGTCGAAGACGAGCGTGGCGTTCGGGGGGATCATGCCGCCCGCGCCCTGCTCGCCGTAGCCGAGCTGGGAGGGGATGTGCAGCTTGAGCTTGCCGCCCACGCCGACGAGCTGGAGACCCTCGGTCCAGCCGGGGATGACGCCGTTGAGCGGGAACTCGGCGGGCTCGCCGCGATCGACCGAGCTGTCGAACTTGGTGCCGTCGACGAGCTTGCCGGTGTAGTGCACCTTGACGGTGTCGGTCGGCTTCGGCTTCGGGCCGGTGCCTTCCGCGATCACCTCGTAGTAGAGGCCCGAGGGGGTGGACTTGATCGCGGGGTTCTTCTTCAGCTCCTCAAAGTAGCTGGCGGACTCGCCCTTGGCCTTCTCGGCGGCCTTGGCCTGAGCGGCCTGTTGACGGCCGCCCAGCACGCGCTGGATCTCCGGGCCGAAGGTCTCGGCGGCGAACTTGCCCTTCACGCCGCTGAAGGCCGCCTCGAGGCCCTTGATGGCCGCGGCCTTCTCGGCGTCGGAAACGCCGAGGTCGGCGATGCCGATGCGCTGGCCCACGAGATAACCGAAAGCCTCGAACACCTGCTCATCGGTGTATTTCGGCGCCTCGGCGGCGGCCGGGGCGGGAGCGGCGGGGGCGGCGGCGTCTTGCGCGAAGACGTTGACGGAAGACACGGCGCCGACGGCGGCGAGGGCGGAGGCCTGCAGGATGCGGACGAATTTCATGGGTTACGGGTAATGGGTAGGGTGTTTGCGACCAACAGGGAGTCCCCGCCGGCCGGACAAGGTTCCCACGCTGCGGGCCCCGCCTCTCCTCTGGCAAACCCATACTTGGCCTCGGTCTGGCACTTCCGCTCCGCGCGCTTGAGCCCGTCCGCGGGCCGATTATCCATGGTCGACCGATGAATCCCCACGCCTTTTGGACCAGCGGCGACGGCCATATCCTCTCCCTCCGCCGCAAAGACCCGCGCACCCTGGTCCTCACCCTCGCCTTTTCCGCCCGCAACCCCGCCGAATGGGATTTCATGCGCCTTCAGGCGCCGGTCCTGCGTTTCACCGAGCGCTCCACCCTCGCCCGCATCGGCATCGAGATGATCACCCACGGCGCCCCGCGCGCCGAGGGCAAGCGCCTCGTCCTCGAGGCCGAGGCCTTCCTCTACGACGACAGCTTCCCCAACGCCTCCTACTGGCAGCAGCTCCTCCGCCCCGGCGTGCCCGTCGGCCGCCTCTTCCACGCCCCGCAGGAGGCCCGCCTCACCTCCACGCAGATCTGGTCCGCCATCCAGACCAACCGCATCAAGCTGCCCAACACCATCAGCATCGACCGCGACGGCCAGGTCTTCCTCACCCCCCACCCCCTCACCTACACGCTCAACCCGCGCCTCACCCGCCCGGCCTTCGAGCGTCTCGTCTTCGGCGACGCCGGCCGCGGCTTCCTCGACAAGGTCCAGGTCCGCCACGAGGCCACCCCCATCACCATCGCCCCGCGCTCCGGCATCCTCACCAGCTGCTCCATGTATCTGAAGGAGCACTACGTCGTCCTCAATCCCGGCGAGGGCAACTTCGGCATCCACACCGGCGCCGTCCTCCTCGACCCGGTGAAGACCGCCGGCACCAACATCATGCTCGAGATCTACAACCACGGCGAACACCCCGTGGTGAACCCCATGGTCTCCGTCGCCGTCTACCGCGCCCCCGAGCCCGACGCCGCCCCCGCCCGCAACCAGGCCCGCCGCCGCCGCCAGGACGTCACCGCCGCCCGGGCCCTTTTCCACTGCATCGACGCCAACCCGATCGCGCCCGACTCCGGCTCGCCGCGCCCCCGCACCCACATCACGGTCAAGGGCCAGTCCGGCACCATGGCCAACCACGGCCTGCTGGTCGATTCGGCCACCTTCGCCGCCTTGCGCGAAAAACCCGCCGCCTCCGTCCTCGGGCGCACCACCGGCCACCCCACGATGATCCAGGCGATGGACGCCGCCCCCGAGGGCGCCGACACCCTGCTCATCGACTACTTCCCCAACCTCCTCGAGCACGCCGAGCTCCTCACCCGTCTGGGCAAGATCCCGCTCAAGCGCCTCGTCTTCCGCCGCCCCTCGCGCACCCACGGCTTCTTCCTGTCGAGCAACGCCCACGCCCGTCTCGACACCCTCGAGAACCTCGGGATCAAGGTCTACTGGTTCAACCCCGAGCTCGGCGACCTCTACCTCCACACCTACAAGAAGGGCCACGGCTTCTTCATCCGCGAGGAGCTGGCGAAGCGCTTCGCCGAATCGACCATCCTCGCCTTCTACGGCAGCGCCGTCGGCCTCGACGCCGCCCAGACCTCGCGCATCTCCAGCCTCCTCGAAAAACTCGCCGGCTTCATGGGCCCCAACGTCGGCGTCCTCACCGGCGGCGGCGGCGGCGTCATGCGCCTCGCCACCGACCAGGCCCGCGACAAGGGCGCGCTCACCGGCGCCTGCTACCTCGAGCTCGAGGCCCAGCCCCCCGAGCTCGGCGTAGACTTCTTCAACACCTTCCAGGAAACCTCCCGCCACTTCCGCCAGAAGTGGTTCGAAGTCGCCGATTTTTGCGTCTTCAACGTCGGCGGCGTCGGCACCCTCGAGGAGATCGGCATCGAGATCTGCAACCTCACGCTCGGCATCCGCCCGCGCGTGCCCTACGTCTTCCTCGACCGCGCCTACTTCTCCGCGCTGCGCCAGCAGCTCCAGCGCATGGTGCAGGAGAAACGCGCCCCCGCCTGGATGCTCGACTACATTCTCTTCACCGACGACGCCGACGAGGCCCTCCAGTTTTACCGCAAAAAACTCCAGGTGCTCTGAGCCGGGCGCGCCCGGCTCGCCGCCTTCCGGCCCGGCCGCCCGCCCTTCGCCGGTTCACGCCTCCCGTCGGCGAAAACTCCGGGCTCGCCATCGGCCCGCGGACCTTGGTCATTGGACGCTTACGCCCATGTCCCTCCCCAGCTCCGTCCTCGTCGTCGGCTCCGGCGGCCGCGAACACGCCCTCGTCCAGTCGCTCCTCGCCTCCCCCGCCCGTCCCCGCGTGCTCTGCGCCCCGGGCAACGCCGGCATCGCCGCCGAGGTCACCTGCTTCCCTGTCGCCGCGGACGACGTCGCCGGCCTCGTCTCCCTCGCCAAGCGCGAACACGTCCAATTCGTCGTCGTGGGCCCCGAGGTCCCCCTTTCCCTCGGCCTGGTCGACGCCCTCGCCAAGGAAAACATCCCCGCCTACGGCCCCCGCGCCGACGGCGCCCGCCTCGAGGCCTCCAAGGTCTTCACCAAGCAGATCCTCCTCAAGCACCGCATCCCCACCGCCCCCGCCGGCATCTTCACCGAGGTCGAGCCCGCCCTCGCCTACCTCCGCCAGCGCGGCGCACCCATCGTGGTCAAGGCCGACGGCCTCGCCGCCGGCAAGGGCGTGATCGTCGCGCAAACCCTCGCCGAGGCCGAGGCCGCCGTGAAGGACATGCTCGCGGGCAACAAATTCGGCTCCGCCGGCTCCCAGGTCCTGATCGAGGACTGCCTCTTCGGCGAGGAGACCAGCATCCTCGTCGTCGTATCCGGTAAAAACTACACCATCCTCCCCACCTCGCAGGACCATAAGCGCGTCGGCGACGGCGACACCGGCCCCAACACCGGCGGCATGGGCACCTACTCGCCCGCCGAGGTCGTCACCCCCGCCCTCCTCGACCGCATCGAGAACGAGATCGTCGCCCCCTCCGTCGAGGCGATCGCCGCCGAGGGCATCGAGTTCCGCGGCACCCTCTTCATCGGCATCATGCTCACGCCCTCGGGCCCGAGCGTGCTCGAATACAACACGCGCTTCGGCGACCCCGAGACGCAGGTCGTCCTCCCCCGCCTCCGCGACGATCTTCTCGCCCTCCTCTGGAACGCCGCGACCGGCCAGCTCCACACCCGCGGCCGGGCCGCCGAGCTCCCCGAGCACGCGCTTTGCGTCGTCCTCGCCACCCAAGGCTATCCCGACGCCTACCCGAAGGGCGACCTCATCACGCTCCCCGCCCCCCTCGGATCCGGCGTCCGCATCCTCCACGCCGGCACCGCGCGCAACGCCTCCGGCCAGCTCGTCGCCTCCGGCGGCCGCGTCCTCGGCGTCACCGCGCTCGCGCCGAGCCTGCGCCAGGCCGCCGACGCCGCCTACGCCGTCTGCGACCGCGTGGAGTGGAAAACCAAATACTACCGCCGCGACATCGGCGCCAAGCAGCTCAACCGCCGCTGAGCTTTGGAGGGACGCCGTCCCCGGCGTCCGCCCCTGCCGCCAAATCCCTCCCGGCGCCCAGCGCGCCGCCCGCAAGCCCGACCTCCGGTCGGGCTTTTCCCTTTTCGTCCTCCGTCCGCTGCTCCCCGCGCCTCGCACTCCGCTCGATTTCCCCAGCCCTCCGCCGCCCGTCGTCCGATCTTCCGGCGTTCCAGTCTTCCGTCTCCCTACCATCCGCCCTTCGCCGCGCTTGCCGCGCGTCGTCTCCCCGGCTTCTCCTAAGGTTATCATGACGCTCGATTTCACCTCGCTGGAGCAGTCCATTCGCGCGCTGCGACGCTGCTTGGACGAAAGCACGCCCCTCCTCGCCTCGCTCAGCCCCGTCATGCAGGATACCGTCAGGTCGGGCGTCATCCAGCATTTCGAGGTCGCCTACGAACAGTGCTGGAAGGCGATGAAGCGCTGGCTTGAGACCAACGGCACCCGCGAGAACGTCGACGGCGTGACGCGCCGCGAACTCTTCCGCCTGGCGGCGGAGGCGGGCTTGATTGACGACGTGGACGGCTGGATGTCCTTTCACCGCGGACGCAACGAGACCTCCCATACCTACGACTCCGCCACCGCCGCCGACGTCTACGCCATCGCGGTCTCCTTTCTTCCCGCGGCCGAGCGCTTTCTCGTCATCATCGTCGCCCGCAATGATTGACCTCGCCCCCAGGCACTTGGCCGAGGTGCGCGCGCTTCTCGCCGCGCACGTTCCCGAGTGCGAGGTGCGCGCGTTTGGCTCTCGCACGAAAGGAACGGCCAAGCCCCACTCGGATCTGGATCTCGCGCTGGTCGGGCCTGGGCGGCTGGAGGCGAAGCGTCTCGCCGATTTGCGCGAGGCGTTCGCCGAATCCGAGCTTCCCTTCCGGGTGGACGTCCTCGACTGGCACGGCATCGGCGAAAACTTCCGCCACATCGTCGCCGCCGGTTATGAGGTGATCCAGTCGCCCTCGCCGTAGCGCCGCGTCCTCGGCGTCACCGCGCTCGCGCCGACGCTCCGCGAAGCCGCCGACGCCGCCTGCGACCGCGTGGAGTGTAAAACCAAAGTCTTCCGCCGCGACATCGGCGCCAAGCAGCTCAACCGCCGCTGAGCTGATTGTAGTAAGCTATCGCGACAGAACCGCCGTCCATTCCGACAAGCCCGCGGATTTCTCCGCCGGACAAGACAACAAACCCCATCGCCGCAAAAAAAACGCCTGCTCCGGCCTCCCGTCTTTGCGATCTCTGCGTTCTTTCGCGGCCAAATCGTCTGATTCCGCCTCGCCTTTGCCCCAACATCTGCGTCCACCCATGCAACCCGTGGCGACGTCATTTCTACTGAAACTATAGCCGCAAAGAACGCAGAGAGCGCAAAGAACCTAACTGCTCCGACCTCCTATCTTTGAGTTCTCTGCGTTCTCTGCGGCCAATCGTCTGATTCCTACGCTCCCCGCCCCCGACCTCTGCGTCCACCCACGCAATCCGCCGCGACGTCATCTACTGAAACTATAGCCGCAAAGAACGCAAAGAGCACAAAGAACACCACTGCTCCGTGGTCCTATCTTTGCGTTCTCTGCGTTCTTTCGCGGCCAATCGTCTGATTCCGCCTCGCCCGCCGTGCGCTCCGTGCAATCCGTGGTCAAAAATCAAAGGCCCTGAAATTCTGCCCGCCTCGCCCCGCGGTTAGCGAGCGGCCGGGCAGATGTGATCCAGCACCTCGTCCGCGGTGTAGCTGTCCGCCCCCGGCTTGAGGAAACGCGCGATCTCCGCCGTCTCCGCGCCCGCCGTCACGATCGGCGGCTCCGTCCAGGTCACGTCGCCCGCCGTTCCCGCGGCCGACGCCCGCACTTGTCCCAACCCGACCGCCGCGAGCAGGCCGTTGCACAGGCACTTCCGCCCGACGGTGTCCTCGCGGTCGCCGCCCTTCGCCACGTAATCCTCGACCGGCTCCGCCGCGCAGCGGTAGCCGAGCCCGCCGTCTTCCTTCACGTAGGGCTCGCGCAGATACCCGAGATCGCAGCGCCTCTCGTGCGACGCGTAGACGCCCGCGTCCGACAGGCTGCCTTCGAGCCCCAGCACCTTGAACGGAAATCCCGTCGGCGACGCCTTCGGATCGGTGAAAATCCTGACCTCGCCCGCCCGGCTCATCGCGCAAGCCCGGGCCTTGATCGCGGGGTCGAGCCCCGACTCCGCGCAAAACGCGAACGCCGTTCCCACCTGAACCCCGGCCGCGCCCAAAGACCGCGCCGCGGCCAAGCCCTCGGCCGAGGCGCGCTCGCCCGCCAGCCAGAAGGGCAGCCCGAGCGCGCGGAACTTCGCCAGCTCCGGCTCGTCGCGCGGTCCGTAGACCGGCTGGCCCAGGGAATCCAGCGTGCCGCCCCCGCGCGGCGGCGCGTTGTGCCCGCCCGCCGCGGGGCTCTCGATCACGAAACCGTCCACCCGCCCGCTCGCCTTGCGCGCCAGCGTCGTCGCAAGGGCCGCCGAGCTGACGATCGCCAGAAACTGCGGCCGCCGCAGGCTCTCCGGCGCGCTCGCCAGCCAATCACGCGGATCCAGGCGCATCCTCGGAGCCTCCGTGCCCTCCGGAACCGCGCCGACCAGATCGACCGCCAGCTCCGCCGCCTCGCCGGCGGCGAATTTGTCCAACACGCCGGGGATCGCGCGCGGTATGCCCGCGCCCATCAGCACCACATCCACCCCGGCGAGCATGGCGCCGTAGAGCGAGGCCAACGTGCCGGTCTGCATCTTCTCGAGGAGGTTGATGCCCACCAAGCCGTCGTGTCCCTCCTTGGCCAGCCACACTTCGCAAAAGTTCGCCACCATCGCCAGCTCCACCCAGGCGCGGGCCGGCTGCGCCGAGGGCATCGGCACTGCCGCGTAGGGCATGTCGGCCGCCTTTCCTCCTGTCGTCAGATAACGCTCCGTCACCCGCTGCACCACCGCCCGGTCGGGGAACGCCGCCAACGCGCGCGACAGACTCCCGTCGGCGTCCCCGCCTTGCAGGCGACGCGCCAGGACCACCGGCAACAGCGTGCCCGACACCACCCCGAGCTGCCCGCGCCGAGACACCGCCCGCGCTAGCCTCCAGCCGGATACCGCCACGCCCATGCCGCCCTGAATAATACTCGGGATTGTCATTCCTTATCATCAAACCCCGCCCGCCCCCGCCCCGCCTAGGTCAAAGCCCCCGCGTATCTTGCCAAAAACGCGCCGCCCTCCCTCCTCGATCGCACCGGGCGCGAGATCATCCACCACGCCGCCGACACCTCAAAATTTGAACCGCTAAATACCGCTAATTGCCGCTAAACCAATCCCCTGTTCGGCCAAGCGGGGCGCTAAACTCCATGGTCCGCCAGTCTCCCAAGTGAAGAGACCGTCGCCGCGGGTTTTCTGATTTAGCGATTCTTAGCGCCTTTTAGCGGTTGTCTATCTTCCGCAGCAAGGCCGCCAGCCGCGTCTCGCTTTCCGGCGGAAAACCCAGCGCCCGCTTCAGCATCAGGTCGCGCGCCATCGTCCCCTCGAAGACGCCGGAGGCCGCGTAGTCCCCCCACCCGATCATGCCGAAGGCCGCCATCACCAGCCCGCTCGCCGGCACCGGCACGTCGCTGCCGTAGAGGATGCGCGACGCGAGCTCCGCGTCTTCTCGGATCGCCCGCATCTGCCAGGGACGAAACCGGAGGCTCAGCCCCGCCAGCGCGCTGTTGTCCCCATAGAGGGTCGGATAACGCTTCGTCATCGCGACGAACTCGCCAAAATAGTCCGGATCGAACGCGATCATGCCCGTGCCGCAATGCGCCGCGATGCAGGTCACGCCGATCTCCAAGGCCTGCGTGAGCATTCGCGGGCTCGCCAGATCCGGGCGCAAGACCGGCATCGTCCGCTCGCTCCCGGTGTGCGCCAGCAGGATCAGCCCCGCCTCCGCCATGCGTTCCAAAAACTTCCGGTAACGCCGCTCGTTCCAGTCGATGTTCTGCACGTTCGGCAGGCACTTCAACATCACCGCCCCGCCCGCGAGCGCGCGCTCCAGCTCCTCAAACGCATCCCGCCGCGCCGGGTGGATCGACACCGCGGGCAAAAACTCGCGGTGTCGCCTCGCCAGCCCGAGCACATGGTCGTTTGGCACGTAGAAAGAGCCGCTGTCCTCGATGAGCGTGCCGTTCTCGCGATACGCTTGCTCGTGCGCGAGCAGCACCGCCGCGTCGAGCCCCGCCTCGTGAATCTGCCGAAGCAGCGCCTGCGTGTAGATCGTCTCGAAATCCTCGCGCAGGGCCGAGCCGGGCAGCCCCATGGACTTCAGCAGAAACGGCGCGCCGATCCGGGTCAGACCTTTCGGACGATACCAGCAGCCCGAGCCGTTCAGGCCGGTGCCGATCGCATGCACGTGACAATCGATCTTCATGCCCGCGGGGCCGTCAGTTGGCGCTCAGTTGATCCACAGGGCGTAGCCGAGGAAGTTTCCGCCGAAGACGCGCATCAGCTCGCGCCAAGTCGCCGCGGAGGTCGTCGGCCCTTCCTCGAGATACGGCGTCGCCGCCGCGCCTTGGATGTAGCCGATCAGATCGGTGCGCCGGCTCTCCTCGAACAGGCGCCGCAGATTCAAGCCGTAGCCTTCGCGGGGAAAGCGCCAGTGCGGCAGCAGCTTTTTCCCTTCGAGCAAGGCCTCCAGCTCGTCGAGCACGCCCGTCCACGACTTCGTCTGCGCTTCGTCGAGGCGCAGGTTGAAGACGCTGTTCTGCGTCGGCGAGGGCAACCACTCGCGGTCGTCGTCGGTCTCCGCCGCCGCGCTCGCCAGCGTGGCGCGGCTCAGGCGGGTCATCTCCAGCAGCTCGGTGCGCGCCCGCGCCAGGCGGGCCGAATCGGCCACGGGCAGATCGATGCCGTGGATGGTCGCGATGATATCCGCGATGGATCCGTAGTCGCCACGCGGCTCTTTCTCGCCGCGCGCCGCCAGGAGCCGGGCGAAGTCGGTCTCGGCCTTCGCAAAATACAAATGCCCCGTCGCCGCGAACAGCTCGCCGCCATCATGCGCGAGCCAAACGTCCGCCAGCCCGCGCAACAGATTCGTGTAGGCGCGAAGCCAGAGCGCGTCGGTCTGATCGAAGGCCACCACGAAATCCGCCGTCGCGGACGCATCGCGTTCGGCGCCGCGACTCGCCATGCGCGCGAAAAACGGACCGAAGCTCACGCGATCCTCCGGCTTTCCCGTGCCCTTGAAATCGAAGCCCGCCGCGCCGAGCGGAATCACGGCCTTGAACTCCCTGCCCTCGATCGTCGCCAGCCGCGCGTCGATGGCCGCCAGCCGCGCATGGAAAGTTTCCAGAATCCGACGCACGTCCTCCGGCTTGGTCGGCTTGGGGGCGGGGTTCACCGGCACCGCCATCCGCAAAAAGGGCAAGGGCAAAGACCGCCCGGCGTCGAAACGCAGGCCCTGCGCGTAGAAGTCCCGCCCGAGGTCCTCCACCGCCGCGAGCATCTCCACCGCCGAGCGCGCGAACACCGCCTCGGGCGAGACCGGATCGTCGGGCAGCGCCGCCAGGGCCGCCCCCGCCCCGTGTCCCTCGAAAAGAGCGGGCTTCAGTTCCAAGGCGCCGGCGGAGCAAAACGTCCCGGCGCACAAGCCGCAGAGGACGGACAGAAAAGCCCGATGGGTGGTTTTCATGATTGGTCAGGATGAAAGGGATTGGCGCGCGAGTTCCTTCGCCGCCTTGAGGTCGAGCTTGCCCGTGCCGAGGACCGGGATCGCGTCCACCTTCTTCACGATCTTCGGTATCCAGAGGTTCGTGACACCGGCCGCCGCGAGTTTCTCGCGCACGGCCTCCGCCGTCACCTCCTCGCGCGTCGTGAGCAGCACGAGTTGCTCGCCTTTCACCGGATCCGGCACGCCCGCGACAAAGACGACGTAGCCTTCCGCGCCGCCCAGCCCGAAGGCCTCGAGCAGCTTCTGCTCCACCGTGCCGTGCGGCACCATCTCGCCGCCGATCTTCGAAAAGCGCGACAGGCGGCCCTCGATGAACAAAAAGCCGTCGTCGTCGAAGCGCCCGAGGTCCCCGGTCACGAACCAGCCCTCGTGGAAGGCCGCCGCGGTTTTCTCCGGATTGTGCAGATAGCCGGAAAAGATATTCGGCCCGCGCAGCACCACGAGGCCGGTCTCGGTCTCCGGCTTCTCCGCCATCGTCTCGGGATCGAGCACGCGCGCCGCCATGCCGGGCAGCAGGCGCCCGATCGAGCCCGGGCGCTGCCCGGCCTGCTCCTCGCCGGTCTCCGTCACCACCGGCGGATCCGGCTGGTTCACCCCCGCCACGGGCGTCGTCTCGGTGAGGCCGTAGCCTTGCATGATCTCGAGATGGAACTTCTCGCGTGAAAACTCCGCCAGATCCTCGGGGAGTTTTTCCGCGCCCGTCACGAGGATGCCCAGCGTGCGCAGGTCGCGCCGCTCCGCCTTTTTCAGGACCGGCCGAGCGAAGGTCGGCGCCGCCACCCAGACCGAGCACTCCTCGTCCCGGATCGCCTCGATGATCTTACGCGTGTCGAGCGGGCTCGGCACCGTCACCACCCGGCAGCCGCGCAGCAACGGATACCAGATGCCGACCGTGAAGCCGAAGCTATGGAAGACCGGCAGGCAGGCGAGGATCGTGGCGCTCGCGGGCAGGATCGAGAGCGACGAGATCTGCCAGCAGTTCGCGAGCAGGTTGCGATGGCTGAGCACCACGCCCTTCGGCTCGCCGGAACTTCCGCTGGTGAACAGCAGCCCCGCCTCGGCCTGGTCGCCCACCTTGGGCAGGCCCAGCAAGGAGGCGGTCCACTGGTTCGGCAGCGCCCACGCGGCGAGGAGCCAGGGCAGCATCGCGCGCTTGCCGCCCGCCGCCTTCATCGTCTCCGCCAGATCGCGGGTGTCCTCCGGCCAGGGAAAATCCGCGACCTTCCCCCGCACCGCGTCCGCGCTCAGCACCGTGCGGATGCCGGCGACGCGGAGGCTCGCCTCCAGCGCCGCGCGGCCCGCCGTGAAGTTGAGGTTCACCGGCGTCTTGCCCGCGACCAGCGCCGCGAGGTTGGCGATCGTCGCCCCCGCGCCCGGCGGCAGCACGATGCCGACGCGCGCCTCCTTCACCGTGCGTCGCAAATGCAGCCCCAGGGTCGCGGCGGCCGCCACCAGCTGGGCGGCGGTGAGCTCGCGCCGCCCCGCCAACCGGTCCACCACCTCGACATTCCAGGGCCGCCGGCAAAGCGTGCGAATCGCCTCCCGGCCGAGATGCCGGCGCAGATGGGGACGCGCCTCGAACGCGGTCCGCCCCAGATCCAACAGGGCCCGGCGCACCGTCCCCGCATCCGCCCGCCCGGCCGGGATCGCCTCGCCCCAGGCCACGCACACCGGCGTCGGCATCACCCGCGGCCATTTGAGCACGTAACGATGCCCCGAGAATGAAAACACCGAGCCCCACAGTCCGTCATGCGCCACCGGCACCACCGGCACGCCCGCCCGGCGCGCCATCATCTCGAAGCCGCGCTGGATCTTCATCAACTGCCCCGTCCGCGAGATCGCGCCCTCCGGGAAGAGCAGCACATACTCGCCGCGGCTCAGGCACTCCGACACCCGGCGCGTGGTCGCCAGCGCGTTCTCCGGCGACACCGGGATCGTGCCCGTGATCCGGAACACCCAACGGAAAAACCACGACACCTTCGGCAGGTTCTCGTGACCGACGAAGCGGATCGGCCTCGGACAGGCCATCTGGAGCACCAGCACGTCGACGTAGGAGAGATGGTTCGCCAGCAGCAGCGCGCCGCCCTCCGGCAGCCGCTCCGCCCCCAGCGTGGTGACGCGATAGAGACGGCGGGCCAGCAGGCGCAGCGGCGCGGCCAGGATCCAGGGTGCGTATTGGGCGCTCATTACTTCGAAGATTTTCCGGGGGAGGTTTCGCGGTCCGAGACCAGGTGCCGGAAGCGATGGTAGGAAAAGCCCACCCACAGCAGCACCACGCCCAACGCGATGAAGGCCACGATCCGATGCAGCGCCGAATCCAGATCAACGATGAACATGCGCGGCAGGCACAGGGTCAGCCCGATCAGTCCCAGCACGCGATAAGGCGCCGTCCGCAGAAACAGCCCGGCCATGAACAGGACGATCGAGGCCAGGCCCCAGCCCACCGTCGCGTAAGGCGCGAGCCCGCCCCGTTGCCCCGCGAAAGCGAAAAACGCCAGGGCCAGCCCCGCTCCGCCCCCCGCGAAGCGAGCCCACCGCGCCCCCTCGCCCCGGCCGCGCGCCAGCCAGAGCGGGATGGCGGCCACC
>JACCDU010312589.1_pt1 | contig 33741 bp, 21 predicted proteins | sample 7446081 | NCBI WGS metagenome assembly JACCDU01 (sample SAMN15323447, study PRJNA562643) | freshwater metagenome | isolation source: river surface water | place: USA:Blue River Watershed | collected 2017-08-17
ACTCGATGGACGCCAACCTGCTGCACATCAGCTACGAAGGCCGTCACCTCGAGAACCCGAGCGCCGAGGCTGAAGAATCGATGTGGCGCTGGACGGTCAGCCCGGAAGCGGCACCGGACGCGGCCGAGTACCTCGACCTCGAATTCAAGAACGGCGACATCGTTGCGCTGAACGGCAAGGCCATGTCGCCGGCGACCGTACTGGCTGAATTGAACCGCATCGGCGGCAAGCATGGCATCGGCCGTCTCGACCTGGTCGAGAACCGCTACGTCGGCATGAAGTCGCGCGGCTGCTACGAAACCCCGGGCGGCACCATCATGCTGCGTGCGCACCGCGCGATCGAATCGATCACGCTGGACCGCGAAGTCGCGCACCTGAAAGACGACCTGATGCCGCGCTACGCATCGCTGATTTATAACGGCTACTGGTGGGCACCGGAGCGCGTCGCGCTGCAGACCCTGATCGACCATACCCAGAAGAGCGTCAACGGCTGGGTGCGCGTGAAGCTGTACAAGGGCAACGTGATCGTCGTGTCGCGCGACTCGCAGACCGACTCCCTGTTCGACCAGACCATCGCCACCTTCGACGAAGACGGCGGCGCGTACAACCAGGCCGACGCCGGCGGCTTCATCAAGCTCAATGCGCTGCGCATGCGCATCGCGGCCAACGCTCGCCTCAAGCGCGGCCAGTAAACCCGGCGCCCGTCCCGGCCTGCGTCGGGACGGCTGCCCATCAGATCATCAAGGAAAAAGAATGACCACCCAATTCGACAACGTCTCCGTCGTCAAGAAAGCCAATGTCTACTTCGACGGCAAGTGCGTGTCGCACACCGTCGTGTTCGCGGACGGCACCAAAAAATCCGTCGGCGTGATCTTCCCGTCCTCGCTCGTGTTCAACACCGGGGCGCCGGAGATCATGGAACTCAACGCCGGCAAGTGCCGCATCCGCCTGAAAGGCGAAACCGAGTGGGCCACCTACGAAGGCGGCCAGAGCTTCAACGTGCCGGGCAACTCCAGCTTCGACATCGAGACCCTCGAGACCCTGGACTACGTCTGCCACTTCGGCTGACACGATGGCGGCCACCCGCCTGAATGAAAAACGCCCCGCATTGCGGGGCGTTTTCTTTTGCGCGCGCCGTCAGGCCACGATCGGCTCGGGCTCGAGCGTAACGCCAAAGCGCTGCTGCACATCTTCGACGATGCGGCGCGCCAGCGCCAGCACCTCGGCGCCGGTTGCTCCGCCGCGATTGACCAGCACCAGCGCCTGCCGGTCATGCACGCCAGCCGCGCCCAGCGATTTCCCTTTCCAGCCGCACTGATCGATCAGCCAGCCCGCCGCCAGCTTGCAGCGGCCGTCCGCTTGCGGATAACTGACCAGCGCCGGATGCCGCGCAAGCAATTCATCGCGCTTGGCGGCGCTGACCACAGGATTCTTGAAGAAGCTGCCCGCATTGCCGATCTGCGCCGGGTCCGGCAGCTTGCGACGGCGGATGGCAATCACGGCATCGCTGACTTGCTGCGCGGTCGGCGCGGCAATGCCTTGCGCCGTGATCTCGGTTGCCAGTTCCGCATAGCGCAGGTTGGGCTGCCACTGCTTCGGCAAGCGATAGCGCACGCTGCAGATCACCGCGCGGTCCTTCAGTTCGTGCTTGAAGATGCTGTCGCGATATCCGAAGCGGCAGGCCGGGCCGTCGAGCGTGACAGTCTCGCCGGTGCTGAAGTCAAAGGCCGTCACGACATCGACAAATTCCGCCAGCTCGCTGCCATAGGCACCGATGTTCTGGATCGGCGATGCGCCAACGGTGCCGGGAATCAGCGACAGATTTTCCAGCCCCGGACAAGCATGGGCCAGCGTCCACTGCACGAAACCGTGCCAGTTCTCCCCCGCCTGCGCGGTCACGTACCTGTGCGTGGCATCTTCACCATCGATCATGATGCCCGTGCCGGTCATGTGCAGCACCAGCCCGGCGAAGTCCCTGGTCAGCAACAGGTTGCTGCCGCCGCCCAGCACCAGCCGCGGCATGGCAGCCAGCGTTGGATCGGCGCGCACCGCCTGCAGGTCGGCCAGCGAGCCGATTTGCGTATAGTGCTTCGCACTAGCGGCAATCCCGAAGGTATTGAGCTCGCGCAGCGGGTAGTCATGCTGCAGCTGCGGTGCTTGGCGGGTGACGGGGTTCATAGGCGAGCGATTATACCGACGGCAAGCGGGCTCCAAGCCCGCCCCACGACTTGCCGAAATGATTCGGATAAAATTCGCGCCATCCCATCAATTCAGGAGCAAGCCATGCCATCGTTCGACGTCGTGTCGGAAGCCAATCAGGTCGAAGTCAAGAATGCGGTCGACCAGGCCAACAAGGAAATCACCACCCGCTTCGACTTCAAGGGCAGCGATGCGCGCGTCGAACAAAAGGAACGCGAACTGACCGCCTATGCGGACAGCGAATTCCAGCTCGGCCAGGTGCGCGACGTGCTGACCACGAAAATGACCAAGCGGAATGTGGATGTGCGCTTCCTCGATCTCGGCAAGATCGAAAAGATCGGCGGCGATAAGGTCAAGCAAGTGATCAAGGTGAAGAACGGCATCGAGTCCGACGCCGCAAAGAAAATCCAGCGCATCATCAAGGACAGCAAGATCAAGGTGCAGGCCAGCATTCAGGGCGACACGCTGCGCGTGCAGGGCGCCAAGCGCGATGACCTGCAGACCACGATCGCGATGCTGAAGAAGGAAGTCACCGACCTGCCGCTGGAATTCAACAATTTCCGCGACTGAGGTTTCGCCGCGCCGAAAGCCAGCTTCGACGTCATACACGGGGAAAGCACAAAACCCCGGGATTCAATCGAAAGAATAAGCCACGCTTTGCGTGGCTTTTTTTTGCTCGCGATGGCAGATGCACAAGTTTCGCTTTTCTTCGAATTGATTTCTTGAACAGCCTGATATTTAGAAGCATCAAGAAAAACATCGTGCGGAACTTCCCATGGAACTCATTACCAAGCTCGCCCATGTTTCCCCTCTGGCCGGGAGGCAGGCATGAATCGCATCTATCGACTGGTCTGGAATGCGGCCAGGGGCATGAACCAGGTCGCCTCGGAAAAAAGTGCCAGCCGCGGCAAGGGCAAACGTGGCATCAGGACCCCTCGTCTGGCGACCCTGCTGCTGTTGGGCAGCCCGGCCGCCTTTGCCGGCGGCGCGTTGCCGACCGGGGGCGCGGTGATGGCCGGTACCGGCACTATTGCGAGCAATGGCACGGTCATGACCATCAATCAGTCGACGCAAAAAATGGCAATCGACTGGCAGAGCTTCTCGATTGGCAGCGGCAACAGCGTGCAATTTGTGCAGCCGTCGGCGAGCTCAGTGGCGCTGAACCGCGTCCTGGGTCCGGATGCGTCGCTGATCCAGGGGTCGCTGAAGGCGAATGGCCAGGTATTCCTGCTGAACCCGAACGGCGTATTGTTCGCGCCTGGCGCACAGGTGAATGCCGGCGCGCTGGTGGCGTCCACCCTGAACCTGAAGAACGAGGACTTCCTCGCCGGCCGCTACGCGTTTGAAGGCAGCAGCGCCAATGCCGTGGTCAACCAGGGCAACATCAGCACCACCGCCAGCGGCGTTGCACTGATCGCTGCCAGGGTCACCAATTCCGGCACCATCGATGCACCGCGCGGCAATGCACTGCTGGGTGCAGGCAGCAAGGTCGTGCTGGACTTCGGCGGCCCGGTCAGGCTGCAGGTCGAACAAGGCGCCGTCGATGCGCTGATTGCCAACGGCGGCGCCGTGCGCGCGGATGGCGGCACCGTGGTGATGACAGCCAAGGCTGCCGGCGACCTTGCCAGCACCGTCATCAACAATACCGGCCTGGTGCAGGCGCAGACTCTGGCGACCGGCGAAAAGGGCACCATCCTGCTGTTAGGCGACATGGCGCACGGCCGCATCGAGGTCGGCGGCACGCTTGACGCGCGCGCAACCAGCAAAGGCGACGGCGGCTTCATCGAAACTTCGGCCGCCGAGGTCAATACCAGCAACGGCCTGGTCGTGAATGCCGGCGCCGCGCAGGGCAAGGGCGGCCTGTGGCTGGTCGATCCCTATGACTACACGATAGGCGCCACCGCCGCCGGCAATATCAACACCGCGCTCAACAACGGCACCAGCGTCACCGTCACCACGCAATCCAACAATGCCAGCTATGGTGCGACGGCCAGCGGCAGCGGCGACATCACGGTCGCCAACGCCATTACCAAGAGCAGCGGCGGTGATGCGACGCTGACTCTGCAAGCCGACCGCAACATCATCGTCAATAACGACATCACCGCGACGACCGGCAAGCTGAACCTGGTGCTGAGTGCTGCGAATGCGGCCGGCGCCACCCGCGGCGGCGTCGATGTCGAAGGCCACCTGAAATCGAATGGCGGCGACATCCTGATTGGCGGCGCCGTCGGCAGCGCCAGCCACGGCATCGGCTACGCGACCAACCTGAACAACACCAGCGCCGCGGTGATCATCGGGCAAGGGAAATCCATCCTGTCCACCGGTGGCAACATCACCATCAACGGCAAGTCGACGATAGGCTCGAGCAGCGGCAACTATTCCGGTGCAACGGGTGGCGTCTACGTGAAGTCAGGGGCGACCATTGTTTCCGCCAACGGCAACCTGTACGTGACCGGCGAAAGCACCGGCGGCACCAAGACCTTCGGCCTCGCATTCGAAGGCAATTCCGGCACCGTCACGACGATGGGCACCTCGCCCACCGCTGGCAACATGATGATCAACGGCGTCAACTCGACCAGCGGCGGCAGTGCGTCAGCGCTCGACGATGGCGCGGTTGGCCTGGTCTCCTACGGCAACCGGGACCGCATCGTATTCCAGGGACCGTCAGTGGCCAGCTGGCTGGTGTTCGTGAATGGCGTCGCGCAGCTGTCCGGCTATACGCAAACGCCGCAGCTCTCCAGCTGCAGCGCAAGCTATCCGAACTGCGGCACGATGGTCGTTCCCGGCTCGAACAACAGCTACCTGTACGCGACCTACCAAGTCGTCAGCATGGCCACCAATCCGCTCTACGTCACGCAAACCGGCAGTGGCAGCAAGGTCTATGACGGCAACACGAACGCCACCGGCCTGAGCTTCTCGACCCTCGGCGGCCCTGGCGGATTCACCATCAGCGCGCTCAGCCCGACGCCGCTGTTCAGCACGTCCAGCAAGAACGTCGGCACCTACAACACCCTGATCGCCAACGCGGCCAACCCGACCACCTACACGTCGGGCGGCACCAGCTATGCAGTCGGCTACTTCAATACCGGCAGCTACAGCATCACGCCCAAGGCGCTGACGCCGATCGCAAGCGACAAGGTTTACGACGGCAACACCGTGGCCGCCGTCACGGCGACCGGCCTCGTCGGCGGCGACAGCGTCACCCTGTCCGGCACCGGCGCCTTCACCAGCAAGAATGTCGGCACGTACAACAACGTCGGCATCAGCGGCATCACGCTGTCCGGCACGGATGCCAGCAATTACACTTTGTCCGGCAACGCAGTCAGCAATGCAACCGCCAGCATCCTGCCGCGTACCGTGACGCTGTCGGCCTCGAAGGTCTACGACGGCAGCACGGCATTCAGCAGCGGCGTCAGTGTTGGCAACCTGGTGACTGGTGAAGATTTGCAGTTCAGCAGTGCGACAGCCAATAGCGCGCACGCCGGCAGCGCGACCTACCTCACCGCGCTGACGCTGGCCAATGGCAGCAATGGCACCGCATCCAACTACCAGTTGCCGGCGATGAACGCGGCAAGCAGCAGCAACGCGGCAAGCATCACGCCGAAGGACCTGACGGCTGCACTTACCAATACCGGCACCACCAAGGTCTACGACGGCACGACCGCCGCGCCTTCAGGCTTCACGCCGGCCTGGAGCGTGACCGGCTTCGTCAGTGGCGACACCGCTGCCGCCGTCAGCGGCATTGCCGCTTATGACAGCGCGCATGTCGGTTCGGCCAGCAAGGTCACGGTATCGGGCATGGCGCTGGGTGCCATCACCGGCAGCAATGGCTCGCTCGCCAGCGATTACGCGCTCGACACCGACAGCCGCTTCGTCGCCGCCACCATTACGCCCAAGGCCCTCACCACCGCCTTGACCAACAGCAGCGTCTCCAAGACCTACGACGGCACTACCACGGCACCGACCGGCTTCGCGCCGACCTGGAATGTCACGGGCTTCGTCAGCGGCGACACGGCCGCCACCGTCAGCGGCAGTGCCGCCTACGACAGCGCGCACGTCGCGTCGGCCAGCAAGGTGACGGTGTCGGGCATGAGCATCGGCACCATCACCGGCAGCAATGGCTCGCAGGCATCCGACTATGCGCTTGATGTCGCCAGCCGCTTCGTCAACGCATCGATCACGGCCCGCACCCTCACCGCTTCACTCACCAATACCGGCGTAACCAAGACCTATGACGGCACCGACAGCGCACCGGCCGGCTTCACGCCGGGCTGGAATGTGACTGGCTTTGCCAGCGGCGACACTGCCGCCACCGTCAGCGGCAGTGCCGCGTATGACAGCGCACATGTCGCCTCGGCCAGCAAGGTCACGGTGTCGGGCATGAGCATCGGCGCCATTACCGGCAGCCTCGGTTCGCAGGCGAGCGACTACGCGCTCGATGCGAGCAGCAAGTTCGTGGCTGCCACGATTACGCCGAAGGCCCTGACCACGTCGCTCACCAATACCGGCACCACCAAGGTCTACGACGGCACGACCGCCGCGCCTTCAGGCTTCACGCCGACATGGAGCGTGACCGGCTTCGTCAGTGGCGACACCGCTGCCGCCGTCAGCGGCAGTGCCGCTTATGACAGCGCGCACGTCGCGTCGGCCCGCAAGGTGATCGTTTCAGGCATGGCCCTGTCGGGAATCACCGGCAGCAACGGCTCGCTCGCTTCCGACTACGCGCTCGACGCCAGCAGCCGCTTCGCCGCCGCCACCATCACGCCGAAGGACGTGACAGCGACGCTGACCAACACCAATGTTTCGAAGACGGCCGACGGCAGCACATCCGCGCTTGCGGGCTTCACGCCGACCTGGAACGTCACCGGCCTGGCCAGCGGCGACACGAGGCTCAATATCGCTTACACCGGCGCGGCTTTCGACAGCAGCCAGGCAGGTGTTGCCACGCGCGTGACCGTCACCGGCATGACGATCAACGGCGTGCCTGACAGCACCCGTAGCTCACTCGCCAGTGATTACGCTTTGACGGCAACCAATGCCGATGTCGCCGCCAGCATCACCGCAGCGGCGCCCATCGTCCCGGTCGCACCGCAGCCGCCCGCCATTTTGCCGGCGCAATACACGTCGGTGTCGCCGACGTTGCTGCCACCCGCCGCGGGTGAACTGACCTATGTGTCAGCAGCCGGCGCCGGCGAGATGAGCTATGTATCGGCCCCGGCCGACGCCGCAGCCGGCGCACGCTCGGGTAGCTCACTGTCCGTTGTCAATCGCCAGCGCAAACTGGCTTCCCAGGCGGCGACCATCGGCACGGCCATCAAGACGCTGAACGTGGTGGTGATCTCGGACGGCATCCGTCTCCCGGCCAGCGCCAATCCCCAGGAACAAGGCAAATAATCCATGAAACACTTGCCGGCATTGACTCCGGTCGCCGCCACCCTTTTCTTCACCAGCGCCGCAATCGCACAACAGGCTCCCGACGCCGGGCGCCTGTTGCGCGAGAACGCAAGCCCTACGCTGCAAGCACCGCTGCCCGCACCTTCCATCACGATCAGGCAATCGGAAAATCGGCCTGCTGCCGGCGGCGCCAAGGTACAACTGAAGTCGATCGTCATCGCCGGGAACACGATCTTCACGCAAGAGGTCTTGCTGGCCGTGCTTAACGGGTTCTACAACGAAGCGCTGGACCTTGCCGGACTGGATGCACTGGCTGCACGCTTGACGGCGCATTACCAGGCAGCCGGCTATCCTTTCGCGCGCGCCTACCTGCCAGCGCAATCCATTGACGAAGGCAAGCTGAACATCGAGGTGGTCGAAGGGCGGTATGGACAAGTGCAGGCCACGGGCGAGCCGGGCTTCATCGCCAGCGCGCAGCGCTTCCTGTCCCCGCTGGCGCCGGGCACGGTGATCAGCAGCAGTGCGCTCGAGCGCGCCTCGCTACTGCTGAATGACCAACCGGGTGCCAAGATCGAACCGCTGGTGCGTCCGGGACAGGAAGTCGGCACCGGCGACCTGATCGTGGACGTGCAGCGCTACCAACCCTACAGCGGCGACATCGGGCTCGACAACCATGGCAACCGCTTCACCGGCAGCCAGCGTGCGCGCCTCAACCTGAACGCCAACAGCCCCTTCATGCTGGGCGACCAGGTCACGCTGCAATCGCTGGTCACCGAAGCGGGCATGTGGTTTGGCGCACTGGGGTACAACGCGCCCCTGGGCAGTTCGGGGCTGCGTGGCCGCATCGGCTACACGCATTCGTATTACGCTCTCGGCGGCAATTTCAGCAGCCTGCAGGCCAGCGGCACCGCGGACGTCTTCAGCACCGGCTTCAGCTATCCGGTGCTGCGTTCGCAGCGCGCCAACCTGACGCTGTCCGCCGGCATCGAACACAAGCAGCTGCGCGACCAGCAACGCAGCACCGGCAGCGAAGGAGGCAAGCACAGTGATGCAGTGCCGCTGTCGCTCAGCTTCGACCTGCGTGATCGGATCGGGCGCGCGGGCCTCACCTATGGCACGGTGTCAGCGTCGGTCGGACATTTGTCCCTCGACAGTGCACTCGCAGCGACGGATGCGGCCAGCGCGCGCAGCGCAGGCGGCTTCAGCAAGCTGAACCTCGATGTCGCCCGCATCCAGTCCGTGACGGAAAGCGTGGACCTGTACGGACGCATCGCGGGTCAATGGGCCGGCAAGAACCTCGATTCATCCGAAAAATTCGGGTTGGGCGGCATCAATGGCGTGCGCGCCTATCCGAGCGGCGAAGGCTATGGCGACAGCGGCTGGCTGGCGCAGGTCGAACTGCGCCAATCGGTGGGCGACTGGATGCCGTTCGCTTTCTTCGATGCCGGCAATATCAGGACCAACCAGCAGCCTTGGGCTGCGACCGTCAACCAGCGCAGCATTGCCGGTGCCGGCATCGGCGTGCGTTATGCCCATGGCGGCTGGAACGGCGGCGTGACCGTCGCATGGCGCACGCAGGGCGGCGCATCGCATTCGGATCCGCAAGCAGGAAGTCCGGTTGTGTGGGCCAACTTGCAGCGGCGCTTCTGAGATTCAGGCACAAAAAAACGCCACGCAATGCGTGGCGTTTTTCTTTGGGCGGCTGACGCTTATTCGCTCTTGGCGAGGCGACGCTGGCGCACGGCAGCTGCCAGGCCTTCGAGCACCTGCAGGCTGCTGTCCCAGTCGATGCAGCCATCGGTAATCGACTGGCCATAGGTCAGGTCCCTGCCCGGCACCAGATCCTGGCGGCCGCCGACCAGATGCGACTCGACCATCACGCCGATGATGCGGTCGTCACCACCTGCGACTTGCCCGGCGATGTCGGCGCACACCGGCACCTGGTTTTCCGGCTTCTTCGAGCTGTTCGCATGCGAGGCATCGATCATCAGCTTCTGCGCGAGGCCATTGGCGCCCAGCGCGATGGCCGCTTCCTCGACGCTGGCCGCGTCATAGTTCGGCGCCTTGCCGCCGCGCAGGATGATGTGGCAATCCTCATTGCCGGCGGTCGACACGATGGCCGAGTGGCCCGCCTTGGTCACCGACAGGAAATGGTGCGGCTGCGATGCGGCCTTGATCGCATCAGCGGCGATCTTGATATTGCCGTCGGTGCCGTTCTTGAAGCCAACCGGGCACGACAGGCCCGACGCCAGTTCACGGTGCACTTGCGACTCGGTGGTGCGCGCGCCGACCGCGCCCCAGCTGATCAGGTCGGCAATGTATTGCGGGCTGATCACGTCGAGGAACTCAGTGCCGGCCGGCAGGCCCAGCTCATTGATCTTCACCAGCAGCTCGCGCGCGATGCGCAGGCCGTCATTGATGCGGAAGCTGCCATCGAGGTAAGGATCGTTGATCAGGCCCTTCCAGCCGACGGTGGTGCGCGGCTTTTCAAAGTAGACGCGCATCACGATCTCGAGGTCGTCCTTGTAACGCTCGCGCTGCTCGACCAGGCGACGGGCGTATTCCATGCCAGCCTTGGTGTCATGGATCGAGCACGGGCCGATGACGACCATCAGTCGATCGTCTTGGCCGTGCAGGATGCGATGCAGCGCATTGCGCGAATCGGCAGTCACGGTCGCGATCTTTTCCGAGCACGGGAATTCCCGGATCAGGTGCGACGGCGGCGTCAGTTCCTTCAATTCTCTAATCCTCAGGTCGTCGGTACGGGGCATGGCTTCTCCAGGAATATGCGGTTCGGATTCGATGGGCTAAAAAACAAAAAACCGCCATTCCTGGCGGTTTTCAAGATTCGGTCTAGGTCCTGTTTCTACGTGAACTTACCGCTTCTCCACCGCCCGGGGGCTGGGGTAGCTAAAGTCATAGTGAAAGTAGAAAGCACGGACGAACATTGTTTATTCCAACGCTTCAGGTTCAATCAGGGTCGATGGTGCTATAAATCACGCGCTTTGGCAAGCAAGCGTGCCAAATTGGCAAATCAGCCGGTACCGCCGACCGTCAGGTCTTCGATCCGCAGGGTCGGCTGGCCGACGCCGACCGGCACGCTCTGCCCGTCCTTGCCGCAGACGCCGACGCCCGGGTCGAGCTTCATGTCGTTGCCGATCATGGACACGCGGTTGAGCACGTCCGGGCCGTTGCCGATCAGGGTCGCGCCCTTGACCGGGTAGGCCAGCTTGCCATCCTCGATCATCCACGCTTCGCTGGCCGAGAACACGAATTTGCCGTTGGTGATGTCGACCTGCCCGCCACCGAAGTTCACTGCGTACAGGCCGTTCTTCACCGAGCGGATGATCTCGTCCGGGTCCTTGTCGCCGGCCAGCATGTAGGTATTGGTCATGCGCGGCATCGGCAGGTGCGCATACGATTCGCGGCGGCCGTTGCCGGTCGGCGGCATCTTCATCAGGCGCGCGTTCAGCGTGTCCTGGATGTAGCCCTTCAGGATGCCGTCCTCGCTCAGCGTGGTGCACTGGGTCGGGTTGCCTTCGTCATCGACGTTCAGCGAGCCGCGGCGATCGGCCAGCGTGCCGTCATCCACCACCGTCACGCCTTTGGCAGCGACGCGCTCGCCGATGCGACCCGAGAAGGCGCTCGAGCCCTTGCGGTTGAAGTCACCCTCGAGACCGTGACCGATTGCTTCGTGCAGCAGCACGCCGGGCCAGCCCGGGCCGAGCACCACGGTCATCGGGCCGGCCGGGGCCGGACGGGCTTCGAGATTGACCAGCGCGGCGTTGACCGCCTCGCTCGCATATTTTTCGAGCAGCTCCTCGGTGAAATAACCGAATTCACAGCGACCGCCACCGCCGGCGCTGCCGACTTCGCGGCGGCCGTTCTGCTCGGCGATCACGGTCAGCGACAGACGTACCAGCGGACGAATGTCGGCGGCGATCACGCCATCGCTGCGCACCACCAGCACCACGTCATGCTCACCCGACAGACCAGCCATCACCTGCACGATGCGCGGGTCTTTGGCGCGCGCGATGCGCTCGATTTTTTCCAGCAGCCGAACCTTGGCGGTCGCATCGAGCGACACCAGCGGGTCGTGCGGACGGTACAGCGCGCGTGCACTGCCGCGCTGCACGCCCTGCGCCACTTTCGCGCGGCCCGCGCCCTGGCGCGCAATGGTGCGTGTCGCCGCGGCTGCCTCCAGCAAGGCACGTTCGGAAATGTCGTCGGAATACGAGAAAGCGGTCTTGTCGCCGGACACGGCACGCACGCCGACGCCCTGGTCGATCGAGAAGCTGCCGGTCTTGACGATGCCTTCTTCCAGGCTCCAGCTTTCGCTCTTGGTGAACTGGAAGTACAGGTCAGCGTAATCGACCTTGTGCGTGAAGATCGAGCCCAGTGCCTTGAGCAAATGGCTTTCGTCCAGGCCATGGGGGGACAGCAAGACATTGCTGGCAGCAGTCTGGATGGCGATGTTGGGTTCGATCAGCTTCATGCTCGGGCTCTCTGCGAGGTGTTTCCGGAACGGGACACGAGCACCGATTTTACTGGATCGCCCCCTTCCCTGCTGCGCCCTTTCTGCATTCCAGCCGGGTGCGGCGTCGGCAGCGAAGCCCGGCCGCCAAACTATCCTCGCCCGCCGCGGGTCAAAGCTTGCGGTGTTGCAGCGCGGGCAGGCTGCCGCGGATGCCGGCGATCAGTTCGCCATCGACATCGCCGACCACGATGCCTTCGCCCTCGTCGCGGCAAGCCCTGACCTCGCCCCAGGGATCGGCCAGCAGGCTGTGTCCCCAGGTGCGGCGGCCATTCGCATGCTTGCCGCCCTGCGCCGCCGCCAGCAGGTAGCACTGGTTTTCGATGGCGCGTGCGCGCAGCAGCACTTCCCAGTGCGCGCGGCCGGTGGTGTAGGTAAATGCCGAAGGCACGACGATCAGGTCGCAATGCCCCATGGCGCGATACAGCTCGGGGAAGCGCAGGTCATAGCAGACCGACAGGCCGATACGCGCAAACGGCGTCTGCAGCACGCCGACTTCGGTGCCGGGCACGATGGTGCGCGATTCGTCGAAAGACTCTTCGCCGCGCGTGAAGCCGAACAGGTGGATCTTGTCGTAGCGCGCCGCCTGCGAACCATCGGGCGCATAGGCCAGCAAGGTATTGAGCACCTTGCCGGGCACGTCGGACTGCAACGGTATCGTGCCGCCCAGCAGCCAGACCCGATGCTCGCGCGCGAGCCCTGCCATGAAGTCCTGCAACGGCCCCTGCCCGGGCACTTCCGCATGCGCGACCTTGTCGGTCTCGCGATGGCCGAGGATAGCCCAGTATTCAGGCAGCACCACGACCTGCGCGCCGGCGTGTGCCGCCTCGCGCACCAGTCGTGCGACGGCCTGCATGTTCTCGGCCGGGTCAGGGGTCGACACGGTCTGCACGGCCGCCACGCGGAATGTGCTGCGCACGCCCGCTGCGGGCTGGCGCGTTCCCTGCTCTGCACTCATTGCACGCTCTCCGCTTTGCCATCTTTGTCCGCGTCATTCGCGATCTTGCGCCTGGTCGTGGCCTTCTTGATCACCGGATCTTTCCAGAGGCCGGTGATCAGGTACTCCTGTGTCAGTGCTTGTGACAACGGGTTCTTCAGGAAGAATTGCGCAAGGAAGGAACCAAGGCCTATCACCGGGTTTACCGCCAGCGCGTACACCACCGATGCGCCGCCGGTATTGATCTCGGGGATCACGACCACGCTCAGGTTCTGGGTCTCGTCATTCAGGTCCACGGTACCATCCATCAGCACGACCGCGTTCACGCCCCGCATCTTGAAGGTATCGGTCTTGAGGATGCCGCGCGTGACGGTCGCGGTGCTGGCGATCGAATCGAACTGGAAGCCGTCGCTGAAGATGTCGCGGAAGTCGAGCGTGAGCCGGCGTGGCAAAGCCTGCAAGCTCAGCACGCCCAGCAGCTTGGCCACGCCCGGGTCGGCCTTCAGGAACTGCCCGGTGGCCAGCTTCAGGTTGATGTTGCCCGCCAGCGTAGGGAAATCCAGCGAAGACGGTGCGCCGCGCCAGCTGATCTCGCCATCCATCCGCCCCTTGCCGCCCTTCAGCGTGCGCTCGAAACCGAGGCGATCCAGCAGCTTTCCCGCATCGCCGATCTCAAGCTCGTAGTTGAGGGAAGTCTCGCCATCGGCAAGGCCGGCGACCCAGCGACCGGTGGCCCGCATGGTGGCCTCCGGATTGATGATGGCCAGCTTGCTTATCCGCCATTCGCGGCCGGGACCGGCGCCCATCCCGGCATTGGTCGCCGCCAGTTCAAGGCGCCCCATCTTCACGCCACGCAGTTCGAAGTTTTCGGCCGTCACATCGAGGCCAGGCAGTTCATTGAATGACTTCTTGCCGCCCAGGATGTCAGCCACTTGCGTTGCCGTACTCTGCTCGATGTGCAGCAGAGTCAGCCGTGCGGTGAGCTTGCCGGCACCGCGTTCGGACAAAGGGTCTTCCCAGATGGCGTGCCCGATCACCTCATTGGATTGCAGGTTGAATTGCCAGCCAGCCTTGGTGCGTGTTGCGCCGATCAATGCATTCTCTATCGTGCGATCCGCGAAATTCAGCTGCGACACACGCAGGTTCACGGTATCGGGTGACAGGTAGCCGGCGAACTCGTTGACGGCGCCGGCCTCAGCGCCGCTGCCTTCGCTGAGGCTGTTGGCCAGCGCACGCCATGCATCGAGGTTCAGCGCCGCCATGCTGACGGCGACCGACACACCGCTGTCGAGCATCGGCGGCGACGCGTTGACGCCGATGCCGCCGCGCACCAGCTTCCACGGCGCATTGTGGCTCGCTGCAGGCCGCTGGCGCAGGTAACGTGCGCTGACGGCACGACCGAAATTCACACGGATTTCTTCACTCAGGTTTGCGGTGTCACTCAGGGCGACCGGCAAGATCGATACCTTCAGCGGCATGGTGTCGAATGCAGCCTTTTGCAGCGGCGCCGGCAAATCGATGCCTATGCCGGCCAATGAAGACTCGACAGTAATCTCGGCCCGCTGGTTGCGCACGCGCACCAGGCCCATATAGCGGGTGGTGCCAACCACCTTGCGCATGAGCTTCCTGGCACCGGGCGCCGTCAGGTAGCGCGTGATGCCGTCGGCCGTGACCGCGCCATCGAGCTTGACCAGGGTGCTGCCATCGCGCTGCACGCCGCCTGTCAGCACCAGCGGGCCGCCCAGCAGGTTGCCCTGCACGTTATTCAGCTGTACGCCCTTGTCGGAGAACCCGAGCTCGCCATTGACTTGCTGCACCGTCGGCAGCGAGCGCCACAGCTGCACCTCGTTGCCCTGGAATTTCACCGAGCCTTGTACCGTCGGCTGGCCTTCGACCAGCGGTAGCTGCATTTTCAGTGCGACACGCGCGTTGCCGAGCGTGCGCGCCTCATCCGTCAAGCCATCGATCCAGTCGACGACGGGCGTCGCGTTCACGTAGGCCAGCATGGCCTGCAACGAACCGGTTGCGCTGCCGTTCACGTCCAGCACGGGATTGTTCGCCATGAAATCGGGAATGACCACATCGACTGCCGACAAAGGCACGCCGGCGGTGCGCGCGCTGTCGGCATGGACCTGCAGCCGGTTACGGTCGATCGTCACGCTGCCGTCGATGTCTTCGATGCGCGGCCACAGCGGCGTGCGGTGGTCCTCGTTAAGCAGGTCGGGCGCCGGCAGCAGCTTGGCCTGCGCGACCTTGCCGGTGATGCGGAACACGCCCTCCTGCTTTTCACCCTTGCGGGCTGTGAAGGGGAATTTGGCGAGGTCGCCCTTGACCACCAGTGCCACATCGCTGGCACGGCCTTCAAGCAGGCCGTTGGCCAGCCAGTCACGCACATCCGGCCCGACGGCAGGTGGCAGGAAGCCGGCAACGCGGGTCAGCTCCACGGTCGGGAAATGCGCCTTCAGGTCGAGCTCACCCGGCTTGCCTTTCGAGAAGGGCAAGGGAATGACGTGCGAGCCTTCGGCCCGGCCGCGCAAGCCGCCTTGCAGGAATTCGAGGCTGCCGATCTTGATCGCCAGCTGCTGGCGATTGCGCAGCGACCAGCTGCCATCGAGCGCTAGCTCATCGAAGAACAGCGTCGGGTTGACCAGGTAATCGGTGACGTACAAGGTGGCGTGCTCGCCCTTGATGCGCACCCGCCCGCCTTCCTGATTGGCGTCGACATCGCCGGACAGCCCGTCGAAGCCGGGCACCGCGACGCGCTCCGGGACGTTCGCGCTGCCCGCGCGCGCCAGTTGCGGCTTGACAGACAGCCGTGCGAAGCGGCCACTGAACTGGTAATTGCCGGTGCCGGGCGCCTCGCCCTGCCAGCTGGCGGAAAAATCATGCAGCTCGCCGCGTGGCGCATAGTCTCCCAGCATCTGGCGTTCGCTCGCCGACAAGGGCAGGTGGACCGCCAGCGCCGCCAGCGGTTCGAGGTCGAGTTCGCCGATCTTCAGCTCATGCTGTTCCGGCCGGCCGGCCTCAGCGACCGTGTAGCGATGGCTGACGGTCGTGCGCGGCAAGGCCAGGCCTTGCTCGGTGCGCAGGGAAAAATCGGTCAGGGTCAGTGCATGGCCGTGCGCGCCAAATGCAAAGATTTTTTCCTTCAGGTTGTTCTGCGGTTCGCCGGCGGACACGCGTCCGCTGACTTCCTTCAGGTTCAAGGGTTCCAGTCCTTCGGCCAAACGCGCCGACACATTGACCAGCGACAGGTCGGCCGTGAAATTGGCAACGGTCGATCGATTGAAATTCAGCCATGCGCGCACCGCGCCATTGCCCCCGGCAAGCTCCCATGGCAGGTCGACATAAGGCTTCCAGGCATCGACGCTGGCATTGCGCCAGTCGACGTAGAGTTCGCCCGCCCACTGGCGGAAATCCGAAGCACGACCCGAGAATGGCGGCTGGGTGAATTCGACGCGCACATCCAGCGGTGCGGCCAGTGTCTCGGGTGGCGTCGCCTTGAAAGCAGCGCGATGCGTGCGCCATTGGTTTTTCAGCACAAAGCTGATATTGGTCAGGACAAGATCCGGAGCCTGGCGCTGGAGGTCGCGCCAGCGCACCCAGCCTTCGCGTACCACGATCTCATGTTGTGCGAGCAGCCAGTCGAGGGCGCGGCCATCGTCCGGCTGGTTGGCGTCGACCGGCAAGCCCGCGACCAGGATACGCCCGCTCTCGTCGCGCTCGATCTCGAGGTCGGGTTTGATCACTTCCAGCGACTGCAGCCGCAGCTGGCCCAGCACCGACAGCCATGAGATGGTGGCATTCACCTGCGGCAGCACCAGCGCACGCGCACCGCTCTGGTCGTGGATCACGAAATTGTCGAGCTTGAGGCGCGGGTTCAGCCCGTTCCAGCTGGCATCGATGGCCTGGATCGACACCGGTCGTTGCAGGAAATGGCTGGCCATCTGCTCGACTTGCGGCTTGTAGTTGCCGATGTTGGGCAGCACCACATAGCGCAGCCCAAGGAAGGCGGCGCAGAATGCGAAATAGGCGACCAGGACGGCCGCCATCAGCCAACCCAGCGCGTGGTGGGTTATGCGATTGGCCGTCTCGTAAGCAGCCAGCAGCGCGCGCCATGTGCGCGCGACGCTAGTCCTGACAGGATGATCGGTGGGGTTACGATGGGTCGACATCAGCCGGAATGGTTACGGATCGCCGCAGCGACGGATCGCCTGCGCCGATTTCGGTCTCCGCAATTTCGTTATCATAGCCGCAAGCCCGGGACCCTGCCCGGAATGCGGACGCCCTTTCATGAGCACAAACTTTTTATTGGCTGGTGCACGGCAATCCCGTTTCGTCAGCCGCTGGCTGGCAGCGGATCCGGAACGCGAGGCCGCCCTTGCGCAGCTGTCCGGATTATCGCTTGCCGGCCTCGATCTTGACCAGTTGTTAAGCAAGGCGCTGGCCAGCGGAGCATCGGGCGGCACCTCCGTCGGCGCGGCGCTGCGGCGGCTGCGCGGCTTGCTGTTTGCAGCCATCGTCGAGCGCGACGTCGCCGGAAGTGCGGACCTTGCCGAAGTGCTGGACGCGATTTCGCGTTTTGCCGACTTCGCCGTGCAAAAGGCGCTGGCCGACCAGCACGCGGCGATGTGCGAGCTGCATGGCGTGCCGATCGGCGAGGAGTCCGGGCGGCCGCAGCAAATGATCGTGGTCGGCATGGGCAAGCTGGGCGGGCATGAGCTGAATGTGTCCTCAGACATCGACCTGGTCTTCCTTTATCCGGAAGGCGGCGAGACGCGCACCGAGCGCGCCGACCAGCGTCCCTTGTCCAACCATGAATTCTTCGTGCGTCTCGGCAAGCGCCTGATCGCGCAACTGGCCGAGATCACCGAGGATGGCTACTGCTTCCGCGTCGACATGGCCTTGCGCCCGAACGGTACCTCCGGCCCGCTGGCGGCCAGCTTCGCCATGCTCGAGGAATACCTGCTGGTGCAGGGACGCGAATGGGAGCGTTATGCATGGGTCAAGGCGCGCGCCCTGACCGGCGACGCCGACGACATCGCGGGCCTCGACAAATTGGTGCAGCCCTTCGTTTACCGGCGCTACCTCGATTACGGCGCCATCCATGCGCTGCGCAACATGCACGCGCAGATTCGCGCCGAGGTGGTGCGGCAGGAAACCCGCCATCCGGGACGCGTGTGGAACGTCAAGCTGGGCCGTGGCGGCATCCGCGAAGTCGAGTTCATTGCGCAGGTGTTCCAGCTGATCCGCGGCGGCCGCGACCCGTCGCTGCGCGATCGCTCGACCCGCAACACGCTCCATACCATCGTGGCGAAAAGGCTGATGGCGCAGGACACGGTGGCGCGCCTGCTCGACGCCTATGCATTCCTGCGCAATATCGAACACCGCATCCAGTACCTCGACGATGCGCAGTCCCATGTGCTGCCGCCGACCGACGAAGAACAGCAGCGCATTGCCGTGATGGCCGGCTTCGACGATGCCGATGCGCTGAAGCTGGAGATCACCGAATGCTGCGCCTGGGTCGCGGCGCAATTCGATGCGATCTTCGAGGACAAGGCAGCGCCGGCCACCGACGATGCATCGTCGGCACCGGCGCCGGCGCTGGAAGAGGTGGATGAGGCAGTGCTTGCGCAATACCTCGGCACGCTGGGCTTTGACGATGCGCAGGCTGCAGCCAGCCGGCTGCTGGGCAGCTGGCGCTCGAACCGCATCCAGGCCATGCCGCCCGAACGCAAGCAGCAATTGCAGGCGCTGATGCGCAATGCGCTGCTGGAGATCGCGCGCCAGCAGGGTTCCTGCGCACAGACGCTGAACCGGGTGGTGGACTTCTTCGAGGCCATCGCGCGGCGCTCGGCCTACCTGTCGCTGCTGACCGAATTTCCGCAGGCGCTGGAACGCGTGGTACGGATGATGGCGGCCAGCGACTGGGCAGCACGCTACCTGACGCGCCACCCGGTGCTGATGGACGAGCTACTCGATGACGGCAGCCTGCATGCCGAGCCGGACTGGAAGGCCTTCGGCCATGAATGCCAGCAGCGGCTGGCCGCGTTTGCCGGTGACACCGAGCGCCAGATGGACGTGCTGCGCGAACTGCATCATGCGCAATTGTTCCGCCTGCTGGCGCAAGACCTGGGCGGCGTGCTGACGGTGGAACGCCTTGCCGACCACCTGTCGGCGCTGGCCGATGTGCTGGTCGGCGCGACGCTGTCGGCCGTCTGGCAAACGCTGCCCCATCGGCATCGCGAGGTGCCGGCCTTTGCCGTGATTGCCTATGGCAAGCTGGGTGGCAAGGAACTCGGCTATGCGTCCGACCTCGACGTCATCTTCCTGTATGACGACGAAGACCAGGAGGCGCCGGCACTGTATGCGAAGCTCGCGCAACGCTTCATCACCTGGATGACCAGCCACACGTCGGCCGGCATCCTGTTCGACATCGACATCGCATTGCGGCCCGATGGCGCCAGCGGCCTGCTGGTGTCGTCGTGCGCCTCATTCGAAAAATACCAGCGCAATGCGGCCTGGGTCTGGGAGCATCAGGCGCTGACGCGCGCGCGCTTCTGCGCCGGCGATGTGCAGATTGGGCAGCGTTTCGAGAAACTGCGGGTGGAGATGCTGCGACAAGCACGCGACAAGGCAGCGTTGCGGACCGAGGTCATGTCGATGCGCCAGCGCATGCATGACGCGCACCCCAACCGATCAGGCAAGTTCGACCTGAAGCATGACCCGGGCGGCATGATCGACATTGAATTCATCGTGCAATACCTGGTGCTCGCGCACGCCAGCGATTTTGTCGCGCTGACGGGCGACATCGGCAATATCGCGCTGCTGAAGCTGGTCGGACAGATCGGGCTGATCGACGATGGGCTGGCGGTGCAGGTGGCTGACGCTTACCGGAATTTCAGGAAACTGCAGCACCAGATACGGCTGCGGGGCGAGGAACGCGCGCGGGTGGACCTGGCGCAGGTCGAGTCCGAGGCATTGGCGGTGAAACGCTTGTGGGAATCCGTGCTCGGTTAAGCGTCGCCGACAACAATAAAGAAGGGCCGCAATCGCGGCCCTTCTTTTCGCAGTTTGATTCTTATTTTGCCGACATGAGAGCAATCGTCGTATCCAGCATGCGTTTGCTGAAGCAAAAAGAGTACGCTTGCGCGTCCTCTTTTTTCGCCGCTGCGCGGCGACCCATTCATTGTGGCTACGACCCGGCCCTTCGGGCCTTAACTTGGCTATGCCAAGTTAGTCTGCGCCGCAACGAGTGGGGCAGCAGTGCTGCTTACTTCGCCGACATCAATGCGATCGTCGTATCCAGCATGCGATTGCTGAAGCCCCACTCGTTGTCATACCACGACGAGACCTTTACCAGACGACCCGAAACCTTGGTCAGCGTAGCGTCGAAGTTCGACGATGCCGGGTTGTGGTTGTAGTCGATCGACACCAGCGGCGCGGTGTTGTAGGTCAGGATGCCCTTCAGCGCGCCGTCAGCCGCTTCCTTCATGATCGCGTTGACTTCGTCAACGGTCGTGTCACGTGCAGCGATGAACGACAGGTCGACGACGGAGACGTTGATTGTCGGAACGCGGATCGCATAGCCATCCAGTTTGCCGTTCAGTTCCGGCAGCACCAGGCCGACTGCTGCTGCTGCACCGGTCTTGGTCGGGATCATCGACATCGTGGCCGAACGTGCACGGCGCAGGTCTTCGTGCATCACATCGGTCAGCACCTGGTCGTTGGTGTAAGCGTGAACGGTGGTCATCAGGCCGTTCAGCACGCCGATCTTGTCGTTCAGCGGCTTGACCAGCGGGGCCAGGCAGTTGGTGGTGCACGATGCGTTAGAGATCACGGTATCAGCCGCCTTCAGCACGCCCTGGTTGACGCCGTACACGACGGTGGCGTCCACATCCTTGCCGCCCGGTGCCGAGATGATGACTTTCTTGGCGCCGCCCTTCAGGTGGGCCGACGCCTTTTCCTTGGTGGTGAAGAAGCCGGTGCACTCGAGCACGACGTCAACGCCCAGCTCGCCCCACGGGATCTGCGCCGGGTCACGTTGCGCGAACACGCGGATCTTGTCGCCGTTGACGATCATGTGGTCGCCTTCGACCGACACGGTGCCCGGGAACTTGCCGTGCGCGGTGTCGTACTGGGTCAGGTGTGCGTTCGACGCCGGGTCGCCGAGGTCGTTGATGGCGACGATCTGGATGTCGTGCTTCTTGCCGCCTTCGTAGTGCGCGCGCAGGATGTTACGGCCGATGCGGCCGTAACCGTTGATGGCAACTTTGATGGTCATGGTGGATCTCCTGATGGAAAGGCTGTCGTAAATCGTTTCGTTCGTATCTTGCGGATCAGGCCAAGGTCAGTGCAGCACCGACTTGACGGCGGCCACGACCTTGTCGGTCGTGAAGCCGAAATGCTTGAACAGGACGCCGGCCGGCGCGGACTCGCCGAAGCTGTCGATGCCGATCACGGCACCTTCAAGGCCCACGTACTTGAACCAGAAATCGGTGACGCCGGCTTCGATCGCGACGCGCGGCAGGCCCTTGCCGAGCACGGCGGCCTTGTACGCTGCATCCTGGCGGTCGAACACGTTGGTGCAGGGCATCGAGACCACGCGCACGGCAACGCCTTCGGCGGCCAGCGCATCGGCCGACTTCAGCGCCAGCTCGACTTCGGAACCGGTGGCGATCAGCACGGCTTTCGCATCGGCCGCGTCACGCACCACATAGCCACCACGCGCGATGTCAGCCACTTGCGCGGCGCTGCGCTCGACGAACGGCAGGTTCTGGCGCGAGAAGATCAGCGTGCTCGGGCCATTGCGGCGCTTGACCGACTCGGCCCACGCCACGGCCGATTCAACGGTGTCGCACGGACGCCAGTTGTCGAGGTTCGGGATCAGGCGCAGGCTGGAGATGTGCTCGACCGACTGGTGGGTCGGGCCGTCTTCACCGAGGCCAATCGAATCGTGCGTGAACACGAACAGCGAGCGCTGCTTCATCAGCGCCGCCATGCGAAGCGCATTGCGGCTGTAGTCGGAGAAGGTCAGGAAGGTCGCGCCGAACGGGATGAAGCCGCCATGCAGCGCGATGCCGTTCATGATCGCCGACATGCCGAACTCACGCACGCCATAGTTGATGTGGTTGCCCGGCTGGCCGGAACGCACGGCCACGCACTCTTTCCAGTTGGTCAGGTTGGAGCCGGTCAGGTCAGCCGAGCCGCCGAGGAATTCCGGCAGCACCGGTGCCAGTGCCTGAATGGCATTCTGGCTCGCCTTGCGGGTGGCAATGGTTTCCTTCTTGTCGATGCAGGCGGCGATCATCTTCTCGACCGCGGCATCGAAGTTGGCCGGCAGGTCGCCCTTCATGCGGCGCTCGAACTCGGCCGCCTCGGCCGGGAACGCTGCCTGATACGCGGCGAATTTCTTGTGCCAGGCCGATTGCAGCTCGGCGCCATGCGCCTTCGCATCCCAAGCCGAGTACACGTCGGCCGGAATTTCGAACGGTGCGGCATCCCAGCCGATCGCGGCGCGGGTGGCGGCGATTTCGGCATCGCCCAGCGCGGCGCCGTGGACCTTGTCGGTGCCCTGCATGTTCGGCGCGCCCTTGCCGATCACGGTCTTGCAGCAGATTAGGGTCGGCTTGTCGGCTTTCTTCGCAGCGGCGATCGCAGCGTCAACGGCATCGACGTCATGGCCGTCGACGTTCGGGATCACGTTCCAGCCATACGACGCGAAGCGTTGCGGCGTGTTGTCCTTGAACCAGCCGTCGACTTTGCCGTCGATCGAGATGCCATTGTCGTCGTACATCACGATCAGCTTGTTCAGGCCCAGCGTGCCCGCCAGCGAGCACACTTCGTGGCTGATGCCTTCCATCAGGCAGCCGTCGCCGAGGAAAACATAGGTGTAGTGGTCGACGATGGCGTGGCCCGGCTTGTTGAACTGCGACGCCAGCAGCCATTCCGACAGCGCGAGGCCGACCGCATTGGCGATGCCCTGGCCCAGCGGACCGGTGGTGGTCTCGACGCCCGGCGTGATGTCGACTTCCGGGTGGCCCGGGGTCTTCGAATGCAGCTGGCGGAAGTTCTTCAGCTCATCCATCGACAGCTCATAGCCGGTCAGGTGCAGCAGCGAGTACAGCAGCATCGAACCATGACCGTTGGAGACCACGAAACGGTCGCGGTCGGCCCACTTCGGGTCGGTCGGATTATGGCGCAGGTGCTTGTTCCACAGCGCTACCGCAATCTCTGCCATGCCCATCGGCATGCCCGGGTGTCCGGAGTTGGCCTTTTGAACGGCGTCCATTGCCAGTGCGCGGATCGCATTGGCCATCTTGCGGGTATCGGGGGAGGAAGTCATCTTGCCAGTCGTGATTGAATGCTCGGGGACGTGCCGGCGGGCGGGCAATCCGCGCCACCGTTGAAAAACCTGCGATTTTACCAGACCCGACCTGCCCGCTTACAATGCAACGACAGAAGGAAAACCTTGAGAATTTGATATCAGATTTGCCCGCGCATGCCTCGCTTCTACTGCAACCAACCGCTTGAGATCGGCCTGCGCATCGCGCTGCCCGAGGCCGTCGCTCATCATGTGCAGGTCCTGCGCCTGCGCGAGGGCGAGATCATCAACCTCTTCAATGGCCTCGGCGGTGAATACAACGCGGTACTGACTGCCGTCGAGCGCCGCCGCGCCGAAGTCGAACTGAAGACCTTTTCCCCGCGCGAAGCCGAACCCGGCCATGCAATCGCGCTGGCACAGGCGCTACCCGAAGGCGCGAAGATGGACTGGATCGTCGAAAAGGCGGTCGAACTGGGCGCGACAGCCATACAACCGCTGGTCGCGCAGCGTTCGGTGGTGCGCGTCGATGCCGAACGCGCCGCGAAAAAGGCCGCGCACTGGCAAGGCGTGATCGTCTCGGCAGCAGAGCAATCGGGACGCAACCGCCTGCCGTCGCTGGCGCCGGTAATGCAGTACAACGCATGGATTTCCCAGCAAGACATGCACCGGCGCCTGCTGCTGTCACCGCGCGCCACCTCGTCACTGGCCGACTGGGCCAGGCACCATCCGCCGCAGGCCGTCTCGCTCGTCATCGGCCCCGAAGGCGGGCTGACGGACGACGAAGAACAGGCGGCGATCCGACACGGCGCGATCTGCCTGTCCATGGGGCCGCGCGTGCTGCGCACCGAGACGGCCGGACTGGCCGCGCTCGCGGCGCTGCAAGCGCTCTGGGGCGCCCTTTGACCGGAGGCTGGCTGGCTCGGCTTCAAAACCTGTTGCCAGGTTCCTTGAGGCCGGCACGCACCATTATTTCCGAGGAATTATGGTCGGCAACGCTGGACCGCCTGCCCTTCCTCGATTATCTGGACGCTGAAGAACGCGCCCGCCTGAAATCGCTGTGCGAGGCGCTGCTGCAGAAAAAACCGCTGGCCGGCGTCGGCGGCTTCGAAGTCGACGACGACACGGCGGCGCTGATCGCCGCGCAAGCCTGCGTGCTGGTGCTCCATCTGGACTTGTCGCTGTACGACGACATGTCGGCCATCCTGGTCCATCCGGACGTATTTAGCGTGAAGCAGCAGCACCTCGACGAGGCCGGCGTGCTGCACGAATGGGACGAGGAACTGGCCGGTGAAGCGGTCGACCAGGGCGGCGCGGTCGTGCTGTCCTGGCAAGACCTGGTGCAGCCGCACGAGCCCGGCCTGCCGTTCAACCTCGTGATCCACGAATTCGCGCACAAGATCGACATGGGCCGCGGCGCGCCCAATGGCTACCCGCCCTTCCTCGAGGGCCTGCACTCGGGCACCGAACTGGCCGGCTGGCCCGAAACCTTCGGCGACGCCTATGACGATTTCTGCGAACGGGTCGACCTGCTGGAAGACAGCCTGCCGCCGGATTTCGACCCCGAGCGCGACGACCACGCGGACTTGTATGATGAGTTGACCGCCGAACTGCCGCTGGATCCGTATGCATCACGCGACCCGGCCGAATTTTTTGCAGTCGCGTCCGAAGCCTTTTTCGTCGCTCCCGGTCCGTTGGCCGAAGATTATCCCGACATCTACCGGCTGCTGGCCGCCTACTACCGTCAAGACCCGCTGGCTGCGGGAAAACCGGCCAAGTAGCGACGGAAAATCGCCCGAAAGCCTTTATAATCAAGGGTTTTCTCAAAGCGACCGCGGCCGGTGCCGCGACACGATCCTGACTCGTAGCCCATGAAGGTTTTCCGCGGACTCCCCAACGCCGAATCGCGCCGCCCTTGCGCGCTCACGATCGGCAATTTCGATGGCGTGCATCTCGGCCATCGCGCGCTGCTGGCGCGCGTGGTCGAGGCTGCGTCGCGCCTCGGGGTCGAGACCGCGGTGATGACCTTCGAGCCGCATCCGCGCGAATTCTTTGCGCACCTGGCCGGCGATGAAAGCCGTGCGCCGCGCCGCATCGCCAACCTGCGCGACAAACTAACCGCGCTCGAAGCAGCCGGCGTCGACCGCGTGATCGTCGAGCATTTCAATGCGCGCTTTGCGTCGCTGTCGCCGGAAGCCTTCATCCGCGACGTGCTGGTCGAGGGCCTGCACGTGAAGTGGCTGATCGTCGGCGACGACTTCCGCTTCGGCGCGAAGCGCGCCGGCGACTTCTCGCTGCTGGCCGAGGCCGGCCAGCGCTATGGCTTCGAGGTCGTCACGCTGCCGACCGTCAAACACGGCGACAAACGTATCTCGTCCTCCGAGGTGCGCGCCGCGCTGGAGACCGGCGATTTCGCGCATGCGCAGGAATTGCTGGGCCACCCGTATGCGATCTCGGGCCATGTGCAGCACGGCCGCAAGCTGGGCCGCACTATCGGCTTCCCGACGCTGAACCTGAAAGTCGTGCACAAGCGACCTGCTGCCACCGGCGTGTTCGTGGTGCAGGTGCTGGGCCTGGCCGACCAGCCGCTGCCGGCCGTGGCCAGCCTCGGCGTGCGCCCTACCGTCGAAGACAACGGCCGCGTGCTGCTCGAGGTGCATGTGTTCGACTATGCCGCCGATTGCTACGGCAAGCGCGTGCGGGTTGAATTCCTCAAGAAGCTGCGCGACGAAGAAAAATACGATGACCTCGACACGCTGACGCGCGCCATCGCTGCCGATGCGCAGGCTGCGCGCGATTTCTTTGCGCAGCGTGCCTCAACAACCGCCGCCACGACGGCAACGAATCCGAATATCCAAGTTCATTCCTGATCGATCCCATGTCCGACAACAGCAAAAAACCTGAAAGCAAATACCCGGTCAACATGACCGAGACCGCTTTTCCGATGCGCGGTGACCTCGCCAAGCGCGAGCCGCAGTGGGTCGCGCAATGGCAGCAGAAGAAGATCTACCAGCGCATCCGCAAAGCCTCGGCCGGCCGCCCGAAGTTCATCCTGCACGATGGCCCGCCGTATGCGAACGGCGACATCCACATCGGCCATGCTGTAAACAAGATCCTGAAGGACATGATCGTCAAGACGCGCCAGTTCGACGGCTTTGACGCGCAATACGTGCCGGGCTGGGATTGCCACGGCATGCCGATCGAGATCCAGATCGAGAAACAATATGGCAAGCACCTGCCGACGGCTGAAGTGCTGGAAAAGTCGCGTGCGTATGCGACCGAGCAGGTCGCCCGTCAGAAGAAGGACTTCATCCGCCTCGGCGTGCTGGGTGACTGGGACAAGCCCTACCTGACGATGAACTACAGCAATGAGGCCGACGAGATTCGCGCGCTCGGCACCATCCTCGGCAAGGGCTTTGTGTACCGCGGCCTGAAGCCGGTGAACGGGTGCTTCGACTGCGGTTCGGCACTGGCTGAAGCGGAAGTCGAATACCAGGACAAGCGCGACCCGGCGATCGACGTCGGCTTCGCGTTCGCCGAACCGGAAAAACTCGCGCAGGCCTTTGGCCTCGCGAAACTGCCGACCGACCAGGGCCATGTGGTGATCTGGACCACGACCCCGTGGACCATTCCGTCCAACCAGGCGCTGAACATGCATCCGGAGTTCAGCTATGCGCTGGTGCAGACCCAGCGCAATGGCGGCCCCCATTTGCTGCTGCTGGCCGAGAAGCTGGTCGAGTCCTGCCTGCAACGCTACGGCCTCGAAGGCAAGGTGATCGCGACCTGCCAGGGCGAGGCACTGTCCGGCATCCGATTCCGCCACCCTCTGGCGTCGCAAGACGCCGGCTATGACCGTCTGTCGCCGGTCTACCTCGGCGACTACGTGACCGACGACTCCGGCACCGGCATCGTGCACTCCGCGCCGGCGTATGGCGTGGAAGATTATGCGTCGTGCAAGGCGCACGGCATGGCCGACGACGACATCCTGAACCCGGTGATGGGCGACGGCCATTACGCGTCGACGCTGCCGCTGTTCGGCGGCATGACGATCTGGGAAGCATCGAAGCCGATTTGCGCGGCGCTCGACGCTGCCGGTTCGCTGTTCAAGCTGGTGATGTTCGACCACAGCTACATGCACTGCTGGCGCCACAAGAGCCCGATCATCTATCGTGCCACCTCGCAGTGGTTTGCCTCGATGGATCGCACGCCGAAAGACGGCAGCGCATCGCTGCGCGAAGCCGCGCTGGCCGGTGTCGAGGCGACCCGCTTCTTCCCGAGCTGGGGCAAGGCACGCCTGCATGGCATGATCGCGAACCGTCCGGACTGGACGCTGTCGCGCCAGCGCCAGTGGGGCGTGCCGATGGCCTTTTTCGTGCACAAGGAGACCGGCGAGCTGCACCCGGACACACCGGCGCTGCTCGAAAAAATTGCGCAACAGGTCGAGAAGGAAGGCATCGCGGCCTGGCACAAGCTGCAGCCGGCCGACCTGCTCGGCGCTGATGCGGCCGACTATGTGAAGAACAAGGACACGCTGGATGTCTGGTTCGATTCGGGCGTCACGCACCAGACCGTGCTGCGCGGCTCGCATGCAGCCGAATCGCACTTCCCGGCCGACCTCTACCTCGAAGGCTCGGACCAGCACCGCGGCTGGTTCCATTCGTCGCTGCTGACCTCGGCAATGATCAATGGCCGCGCGCCATACAAGGCGCTGCTGACGCACGGCTTCGTGGTCGACGGCGAAGGCAAGAAAATGTCCAAGTCCAAGGGCAACGTGGTCGCGCCGCAAAAAGTGTCCGACACTATGGGCGCCGACATCCTGCGCCTGTGGGTCGCGTCGACCGATTACTCGGGCGAGCTGTCGATCTCGGACGAGATCCTGAAGCGCGTCGTTGAAAGCTACCGCCGCATCCGTAATACGCTGCGCTTCCTGCTGGCCAATACCTCGGACTTCGATCCGGCCAACAATGCCGTCGCGATCAGCGAGCTGATGGAGATCGACCGTTACGCGATCGCGCGCATGGACCAGCTGCAGGCAGAGATCCGCGCGCACTTCACCGATTACGAATTCCACCCGGTAGTCGCCAAGCTGCAGATGTACTGCTCGGAAGACCTCGGCGGTTTCTACCTCGACATCCTGAAAGACCGCCTGTACACCAGCGGCACCACGTCGTCGGCGCGCCGTTCGGCACAGACCGCGATCTGGCACATCACGCAATCGCTGCTGCGCCTGATGGCGCCGATCCTGTCGTTCACGGTCGAGGAAGCGTGGGCCGTGTTCGCCGGCAAGGAGGCGTATGACGCCAGCGCCGAGACCATCTTCACGCAGACCTTCTATGTCCTGCCGGTGGTCGCCGATGGCGACGCGCTGCTGGCCAAATACGCAGCGCTGCGCGAAGTGCGCGCCGGCGTGCTGAAAGAACTGGAAGAGGTGCGCGTGTCGGGCGCGATCGGCTCGTCGCTGCAGGCCGAAGTCGAGATCCATGCGCACGGCGACAAGCTCGCCCTGCTGCAAGGACTGGGCGACGACCTGAAGTACGTGCTGATCACGTCGGCCGCCAATGTGGTGGCCGCAAATTCAGCCGATACCGAAAAGGTGGTGGTCAGCCCGTCGAAGTACCGCAAGTGCGAGCGCTGCTGGCACTACCGTTCGGATGTGGGCGCGGACGCCGAACATCCGGGCCTGTGCTCGCGCTGCGTGTCCAACCTTTTCGGCCGCGGCGAGACCCGCCGCGTCGCCTGAGGCTGATCGATGTCGAACAAAAATACCGGGCTGATGCTGTGGCTGGGCGTGGCCACAGTCGTGGTACTGCTCGACCAGGTGACGAAGATCACGATGACCCGGCTGCTCGCTTACGGGCAAGCCGAAACCCTGAACCATTACCTGAACCTGGTCATGGTCTACAACAAGGGCGCGGCCTTCAGCTTCCTGTCGGACCAATCGGGCTGGCAGCGCTACTTCTTCAGCGCGCTGGCAGCGGCGGTGTCGATCTTCATCGTCTGGATGCTGAACCGGAATGCGACGCAGCGGCTGTTCTGCTGGTCGCTGTCGCTGATCCTCGGTGGCGCTATCGGCAATCTGATCGACCGCCTCGCGTACGGCCACGTGATCGACTTCCTCGACTTCCACGTGAACGCCTGGCACTGGCCGGCCTTCAATGTCGCCGATAGCGCGATCACGGTCGGTGCGGCATTATTCGTGCTGGATGAATTGCGGCGGGTGAACCGCTGATCTCGCGGTACCCTTTGCTTCTTTGCGCGGAGAGCTGATGAACCTGACTGGCAAGCACCTGGTGCTCGGACTGAGCGGCGGCATCGCCTGCTACAAGGCAGCCGAGCTGCTGCGCGGACTGACCAAGGCCGGCGCCAGCGTGCAAGTGGTGATGACGGAAGCGGCACGCCACTTCATCACGCCGGTCACGATGCAGGCATTGTCGGGCAAGCCGGTCTATACGGACCAGTGGGATGCGCGCATCTCCAACAACATGGCGCACATCGACCTCACCCGCCATGCGGATGCGATCGTGATTGCGCCCTGCTCGGCCGACTTCATGCGCAAGCTGGTGCATGGCGCGGCCGACGACCTGCTGTCGACGCTGTGCCTGGCGCGACCGGCGAGCGTGCCGCTGCTGGTGGCGCCGGCGATGAACGTCGAGATGTGGGAAAACCCGGCGACCCGACGCAATGCCGTGCAGCTGCGCGCCGATGGCGTGACGCAACTGGGCCCGGTCGCCGGCGAGCAGGCCTGCGGCGAGACGGGCCTTGGCCGCATGATGGAGCCGGAAGACCTGCTGGAAGAGATCCTGGCCTTCTTCCAGCCCAAGCGCTTGCAGGGCAAGCGCGTGCTGATCACGGCCGGCCCCACCTTCGAGCCCATCGACCCGGTGCGCGGCATCACCAATCTTTCGTCAGGCAAGATGGGCTATGCGATCGCTCGCGCAGCACGTTCGGCCGGCGCCGACGTGACGCTGGTGTCGGGGCCGACTGCGCTCTCCAAGCCGCAGGGCGTGACCCTGCTGCCCGTCACCACCGCGCGCGACATGCATGACGCGGTGATGTCGCAGGTCGCAGGCCAGCATGTCTTCATCGCCGTGGCGGCGGTGGCCGACTGGCGCGTTGCCAATGCGAGCGACCAGAAGCTGAAGAAGCAGGATGGCGAGCTGCCGCAGGTGGCCTTCGAACAAAACCCGGACATTCTTGCAGCCGTCGCTGCGTTGCCGCAGCGACCTTATTGCGTGGGCTTCGCCGCCGAATCGGAAAACCTGCTCGAGCATGGCGCAGTCAAGCGCAAGAAAAAAAACATACCGCTATTGGTCGGGAACATCGGCCACCAGACCTTCGGCAAGGATGACAACGAGCTGGTGTTGTTCGACGATGCCGGCCACCATGCGCTGCCACGCGCGAGCAAGGATGCGCTTGCTGCGCTGCTGGTGACCGAGATCGCAAACCGGCTGTAGCGCCATCGCCCTTCCCTGCGCCTGCGGCGTGCGCTGCAAGCCTTGCCCTTACCGCTTTCAACCACCAGAACGGAATCACCGTCCATGAAGAACGTCGCCGTCAAGATCCTCGATGAACGCATGCGCGAGCAAATGCCTGCCTATGCCACGCCGGGCAGCGCCGGCCTCGACCTGCGTGCTTGCCTCACCGAGCCGATCACGATCGAGCCGGGCACGACGCACCTGGTGCCGACCGGCCTGGCGATCCACATCGCCGACCCGGGTTATGCGGCGATGATCCTGCCGCGCAGCGGCATGGGCCACAAGCACGGCATCGTGCTCGGCAACCTGGTCGGCCTGATCGATTCCGATTACCAGGGACAATTGATGGTATCGACCTGGAACCGCGGCAATACTGCCTTCGTCCTCCATCCGATGGAACGCCTGGCGCAACTGGTCATCGTGCCGGTGATGCAGGTAGGATTCGATGTGGTCGAAGAATTCGACAGCAGCGAGCGCGGCGAAGGCGGTTTCGGCAGCACCGGCAAAAAGTAAGCAAGGGGCAGGCGGGCGCGGACAACCGCGACTCGCGATGGCGCCATCCTCATGGTGCCGCCCGGCGCAGCAGACACAGGAGGACAGCATGCAGTTCAAGACAGGAATCGCCGCGCTCTTACTGGCGTTGCTGTCAGCCTGCGGCTCGCTGAACACGGCGACAGCCCCGGCCACGCATCCTGCGCAGACCGAATTGCCCCGTGAGACCGCCGATCCGCGGCTGACTGCGCTACTGGCCAGCCAGGACCGGGTCTACCGTGTCGCTGCCCCGCTGATCACGAAGAATGCGCCGCTCTGCAAGGCCGCTTCGCGCCCCATCCTCGGCTTCACCGCCAAAAACAAATATTCGTATCCGCCCGAACTGACGCGCGCCGCAGAGGGCACGCTGAAACTTGATGAGGGCCTGCAGGTGATGCAGGTCCTCGAGGGCAGCGGCGCGATGCGTGCCGGCATACGACGGGGCGACCACCTGCAGTCACTGCAAGACCAGCCATTGCCACGTGGCGCGCAGGCAGAGAACGAAGCCGCACGCGTCGTCGGCCCGCTCCTGAAGAATGCGACCGAGATCCAGGTCGGCCTGGTCCGCAGTGGCAAGCCGCTCACGCTGCAGGTACCGCTCACCCAAGCCTGCGCGTTCGCGATCGAAGTCGGCCATGCGCCGCACGTCAATGCCTATGACGATGGTCGTCGCATCATGCTCACGCAAGGCATGCTCGACTTTCTGGCGTCGGATGACGAACTGGCCGCGATCCTCGCGCGCGAGATCGCGCACAACGTGCAAAGGCATGCGGCGGCGATGAAAATGGCGGCAACCATGTCAGGCATCATCGATGCGCTGCTGCCGCTATCGCCTGACCTGAAGCCTTTTGCCGGCAGAGCAGGGCTGCGCGCCATGGACGACAAGCTCGACCAGGAAGCCGATAGGATTGCACTCTACATGCTCGCACGGGCCGGCTATGCGCCGGAGGCTGCGCAACGCGCCTTGCAGAAGCTGGCACAGGCTTACCCCGCCAGCGTGGCCAATGGCTATACCGCGCTGCACCCGTGGACGGACGAACGTGCCAACTTGATGCGCACCGCAATGGCGGAAATCCGGCAAAAGCAATCCGCGAAAAAAGTGCTCGTCCCCTGACGGAACATTACCCGGCGCAACGGTTTCTACCCATCGCCAGGCTTAGCCCTCCCCGCCATTCACGCAGGCGAGCCCCCCGATAAAAAAAAGCCCCGTCTTTCGGACGGGGCTTTTTGTCGTACGTTGCCTTGCCGTCAGGCTTATTCGACCTCGGCTGCTTCCTGCGGAGGCGCCGACGGCGGCGGGGTGTCACCCTCGCTGAACTCCAGCTTGATCTGCTCGGCATCGTCCAGGTCCACGTGCACACGGCCACCGCTGACCAGTTTGCCGAACAGCAGCTCGTCGGCCAGAGCCTTGCGGATCATGTCCTGAATCAGGCGTGCCATCGGGCGCGCGCCCATCAGCGGATCAAAGCCCTTCGTGCCGAGGAACTTGCGCAAGCTTTCGCTGAATGTGGCCTCGACCTTTTTCTCATGCAGCTGCTCTTCCAGTTGCATCAGGAACTTGTCGACCACGCGCAAGATGATCTCTTCGTCGAGCGCGCGGAAGCTGATGGTCGAATCCAGACGGTTGCGGAATTCCGGCGTGAACATGCGCTTGATGTCGGCCATCTCGTCGCCGGCCTGCTTGCTGTCGGTGAAGCCGATCGAACGCTTCTGCAGGCTTTCTGCGCCCGCGTTCGTGGTCATGATGATGATCACGTTGCGGAAGTCAGCCTTGCGACCGTTGTTGTCGGTCAGCGTGCCATGGTCCATCACTTGCAACAGGATGTTGAACACATCCGGATGCGCCTTCTCGATTTCATCGAGCAGCAACACCGCATGCGGCTTCTTGGTGATCGCCTCGGTCAGCAGGCCGCCCTGGTCGAAGCCGACATAGCCGGGCGGCGCGCCGATCAGGCGCGACACCGCATGGCGCTCCATGTACTCGGACATGTCAAAGCGGATCAGCTCGATGCCGAGGATAAAGGCGAGCTGCTTCGCGACTTCGGTCTTGCCGACGCCGGTCGGGCCCGAGAACAGGAAGGAGCCGATCGGCTTGTCGGTCTTGCCGAGGCCGGCGCGTGCCATCTTGATGGCCGATGCCAGTGCTTCGATCGCCGGGTCCTGACCAAAGACGACATTCTTCAGGTCGCGGTCGATGGTCTGCAGCTTGCTGCGGTCGTCCTGGTTGACCGACTGCGGCGGAATGCGCGCGATCTTGGAGATGATGTCCTCGATCTCGGGCTTGCCAATGGTCTTCTTCTGCTTCGACTTCGGCAGGATGCGCTGCGCGGCACCGGCTTCGTCGATCACG
>JACCDU010850698.1_pt1 | contig 33733 bp, 51 predicted proteins | sample 7446081 | NCBI WGS metagenome assembly JACCDU01 (sample SAMN15323447, study PRJNA562643) | freshwater metagenome | isolation source: river surface water | place: USA:Blue River Watershed | collected 2017-08-17
AACGGCAAAAGGGTATGTGGACATTCGTTGGTTTGGCGAAAGCAATGGTTATTATTCAGAAAGCGTTGACTTTGTTTATGATGATGATGATGATAATTAATTTGATTCAAACCTCGCAAATTGTCCCGTATAAACCCCAAACCCATGAAAACAATGACGCCAAAAGAAAAAGCAAAGGAACTATTTGATAAATACAATAAAGGTGAATATTTATTTTATCAAGTTGACATAAATGGCGCAAAAGAAGGAGCTATTATAGCAGTTGATGAAATACTAAGCGCAAGACCATTAGAGCCAAACCATGTTGATTGGGATGATTGTGGAGCAACTCACCAGTATTGGTATGAAGCACAAAAAGATGAGGCACTTGAATTTTGGAATAATGTCAAGTCGGAGTTGCAGTCTTTTTAATAATAACCCCCAACCCTATGAAAACCACACCCACCGATTTCAGACGCTGGCAGATTCATATCCGCAAGGAGTGCGTCAACTGCAACCGCCCCGACAAAAGCGAAACCATCAGCCATTGGCGAGTCAACTGGACTCTGCTCGGTCTTGTTCTTCAAGCCAAAAAAGCCTAAGCCATGACGTGGACACGACTTACCAAATACACGATGCCGATTCCGATGGAAGAGGTGTTCCTCGCCCTTGAGGATGGCAACTACGCAGTTGGATGGCTGACCAAAGGGCAAATCACCTTCACTAACATTCACGGCGAAGCGTGGTGGACGCATGAAGTTGCCGCTTGGATGTACCCAAACCCCCCGACCCCATGACCCCAGCACTCATCAACCATATCGTTGACACCACCGCAATGGTACTTGGAATCAGCCGAGAGGATATCTGCTCCAGTTCCCGCAAGCGAGCCAACGTCATCGCCCGCAACATCATCACCGACGTTGCTTACAACGACTTCCTGTTCAAATACCGCGAAATCGGGGTAGTTATCGGGCGAACTCATTCCACGCTCATCAAAAACAAAAAATCCTACGAGCAGGACATGATTGCGATGCCTGAAATAAAGTACATCCGCAGACAAGTTTTGCACAATGCGCAGGATTACCTGCTACATCTTTACGGAGGCTATATTTCTAACTAAGTGCTACTTAGGTAGTCGGTGAGCGCTCCGCACGTGAGATTCGGCCAAGGGTCAGCGTAATTGCTGGCCCTTTTTTTTGCATACCTTTGCGTATGGCATCAGCGGAAAGCATAATCCTCGACCTCCACCGCAGCGGAGAGATTCGCAAGGCCTGCATCACCATCACAGGCGGCGACCCTCTTTGGCGGGATTTGGAACAGGAGTGCGTGTTAATCCTATTGGAGAAAGACCCCGACAAAATCCTGCAAATCCATGGGCAGGGGTACTTCAAGTTTTACGTTGTCCGCTTGCTACTGAACCTGTACCGAGGCAAGAACAACCAGTTTGCGCAGAAGTACCGCCACCACGACACCACCGAGGAAATAGACCCCAATGCCGATATGACCCATGAAGAGTACAGTTCCCTTGTGGACGATATGTGGGCCATCGCCCAGCAAGAGATGGACTCTTGGGCCAAGGATGGGGCGTTCCCTTACGACAAGGAACTGCTCAACCTGCTCATGCAGACAGGCAACATGAAGGCCATGTCAAGGGAAACAGGCATCCCTTACCGCTCCATCATCTACTCGATTGAGCAGGCCAAGGCCAAAATCAAATCCGCAATCGAGTCCAATGGATATACTGGTTTTTCCAATCCTGATTAGTGCACTCACCGCCCTTGCGGTCGTGGAGTTCCGAGTCCTGCCCGGGTGGTTCTACGCTCTGTCCTTCGCCAAGCGCAAGCCGTTTTCGTGCATGACCTGTTTCGCTGCTTGGGTGGGATTCCTCCTGACCATCCCGACCTGCCAATGGTACTTGGCTCCTATCCTTGGGCTTGCCTCATCTGCCACCGCAGTAATCATCCGGGAATGGACCTTCAAATGACAACCGACCAATTCATCGTGGCCCAGAAGCACCGCAAGTATTGGGACCAGTATGTGGCATCGCTGACCATGCGCTTACCCCCCGAAGCCGTTGCCGAACTGCAAGCCATCTTGACCGCTCACGGGCGACCGCCTACAAACTGGTGGTGCGCTGACTGCGTAAAATCGGCTCTTCAATACATTTACCTACAAGCGGACTTGTTCCTCGAAGTCAACCAAAACACCATAACGCACCCACTGAATGTCAACCCCAAAGGCGAAGGATGACGAAGCCCAAGTGCAGGCTCGGATGGATTCGCTGATGATGGTGATAACCACCCTGTGCGATTGCATCGGAGCGGTGGATGATTCCAACTCACCGAATGCGTTTGCCGTGAAGATGAAAATCGTGGACAAAATAGACGAACTCATAAACAAAATCGAATACTGATGACAGGCCGACCCCGTTCTTTCGAAACCCCCGAACAACTTTGGGAGGAATTCGTGCAGTATTGCACCAAGACGAAGGCACAACCTATCCTCGTAAAAGATTGGGTTGGGCCAAAAGCAATAGAGGTCTATCGTGAAAAGGAGGCTCCCTTGACGATGGAGGGCTTTGCTCTGCATCTTTGGGATAAGGGTGTCAGGAGCGGTGCAGACGAGTATTTTACGAACAAGGATAACAGGTACGAAATGTTTTCGGAGGTCTGTTCACGTATAAAGAAAAGCATCCGAGCCGACCAAATCAAGGGAGGCATGGCTGGAATCTACAACCCATCCATCACTCAACGCCTCAACAACCTTGTGGAACGCCAAGAGAACACGGTCCACATCGAGCAGCCCCTATTCCCCGACAATGACTGATGCCGGTAAAAGAGCAGGAGAAGTTCATCCGAACCACGGCCGTAAATAAGGTCCGTGAGTTAAAGCGGTTCGTCAAAGGGGTACAAGGCGGTTCCAGTGCGTCCAAGACGTACTCCATCCTTGCCGTTGAAATTGACTACTGCACTAAGAATCCCTACACGGAAACGAGCGTTGTAGCCGAATCCATCCCACACCTCAAGCGTGGGGCCATGAGGGACTTCATGAAGATTATGACCGTTACAGGGCGATTCAACGCTGCCCGATGGAACGCTACCGACTTTCGGTACAAGTTCGCCAACGGGTCTTACATTGAGTTCTTTTCGGCTGACGATGATTCCAAGTTAAGGGGTGCAAGGAGGGACAGGCTCTACATGAACGAGGCCAACAACCTATCCTTCCACGCTTACACGGAATTGGCTGCACGAACCAAGCAGTCGGTCATCCTTGACTGGAACCCGGTCAATGAGTTTTGGTTTCACTCCGAACTGATGCACGATGAGGATGTGGACTTCCTCATTCTAACCTATAAGGACAACGAAGCCTGCCCCAAGAGTGCGAGGGACTTCATCGAGAAAGCGAGGGTCAAGGCCGAAACTTCGGAGTATTGGGCAAACTGGTACAAGGTCTACGGCCTCGGTCAGGTCGGGACGCTTCAGGGTGCGATATACGATGACTTCGAGGTGGTGGAGGGTATCGATGTCAGCCGAGCCAAATTCGTCGCCCTTGGGCTTGACTGGGGCTTCAGCAACGACCCTACGGCATTGGTCGCCATATACCGCCAAGGGGACTGCCTGCTGATTCAAGAACTGCTCTACGCCACGGGGCTGACAAACCAAGACATCGCAGACAAGTTGCGGTCCCTCGGCATCACAAGGGCTTGGGAAATCGTTGCCGATTCAGCCGAACCGAAGAGCATCGAAGAAATCTATCGACTTGGCTTTAACATCAAGCCAGCCGAGAAGGGTCCCGATTCGGTCAGGAACGGCATTGACATCCTCAAACGCTTTAAATTGCAGGTAACCAAGGATAGCACCAACCTCATCAAGGAACTGCGGTCCTACACTTGGGCAACCGACAAGGAGGGCAAGAACACGGGTGTCCCCATTGACTCGTTCAACCACGCCTGCGATGCGATGCGGTATGTGGCCCTCAATAAGTTGAGAGTAAGCAACTCAGGGAAGTATGTTGTGGTGTAACTTTGCAGGACTAAACCCCTAAACCATGAACCTAAAGCATATCAAAGACGTAATCCTCGAAAACCTACGAGATATTTCAAGAGGATTACATTGGTTTCTTATGTTGATACTCGTCTTTATCTGTGCGACTACCTGTACGCTTATTTCCGTAATCGTTAGTTACGAAATCGTGCTTTTCCTTTTTGGTAGTAGTTTTGAAGTATTAAACCCCTAAACAATGACACAGGAACAAATCAATCAACTGAAGAAATGGAATATTGAAATCTTATTCTTTGACCGAGGATGCCTTGTCAGGGTGGGATGCAAGTCATTTGCCTTTGAGAGCATTGAACAGGCAATGGCAGAACTTGTGGCATACACCAAAGACCCGATTGGAGTTGGTAAGAAATATGCGCCAATGGAGTTTATTGAACTTAAGGAGTGCGTTGATCCAGCATGAACCCCGAACGCATCCTTGACCTGCTCATCGAAATCGGGAAGACGATTGCAGCCGTTTTCTTCATCCTCACCCTTCTAACCCTCCTTTGGACCTTATGAAAGTCGTCCACTACTACCACATCTACTGCGGAGGGAATTGGCAGTTAATCCTCAACCAGCACATGATGGCGGTCTGCAACTACGGCCTCATCGAGCAGTTGGACGAGATTCGTGTCGGCATCGTGGGTCCACCCGAACAACGCAAGGCGGTGAAGGAAATCTTGGAGGGGTCGCTCATCGCCCCCAAGGTCAAGGTTGTCGTTACTCGGACAAACGCATGGGAGCAGGCGACCCTCACCGAGATGTACAAGGCAAGCCAAGACGAGGATGCGGCCTACCTGTACGCTCACACCAAGGGCAGTTCCGACCCATCCCTCATCAACCAACTTTGGTGCAGGTCTATGATTTTCTTCAACGTGGTCGCATGGGAGCGGTGTCTTGCAGAACTGCAGAACGTGGATGCCGTGGGAGCCTATTGGCTGACCAAAGAGGAATTCCCACAAATTGCTGACCACAACAACCCCGATGGATACCCCTATTTCGCTGGCACGTTCTGGTGGGCCAAGTCATCGCATATCCGCAAGCTCGGCGAACCCGTGAGAGAACACCGCTGGCAGGCCGAGCATTGGATTGGCAAGGCCGAGGGGATGACCGTGTACAATTCATGCAAGGGGTGGCCTGCACCCGATAAGTTTATCATTACGTTTTAGTCATGTACCATTTACTTCCAACCGACCGACCCATAAAGGGCATTGAAATTGGCTTATGTCAAGGCCACAATTCCGTGCGAATGCTTAACCGACTGCCAAACCTACACCTGACCGCGATTGACCCGTTTGAGGGTTATGAGGATTGGGGTGGATATGTGAGTTCCGAAATCCTGCAAGGCAGAGAGGTCACGGCATTGCGAGCGTTGGAATCGTTTTCCGAAAGGTTTACTTTCATTAAGCGATATTCCGATGCGGCCCTTGAACTGCTACCTGATGAAGCCTTTGACTTTGTGTACGTTGATGGCGACCATTCCTACAAATGGGCCTTGCACGATATGACCAACTACTGGAACAAGGTTAAGTCGGGCGGTGTGCTTTGCGGACATGACCGTTCCCTTTCGGGAGTGGCCCAAGCCCTTGCCGAGTTCGGAAAAGGCTTTACCCCAAGCGAAGAACCGCAGGGGGATTCTTGGTATATCATCAAGCCATGAAGATTCCTGTCATCATCAACAACCGCAATCTGCTGACATGGCCCAAGGCAATGGTCAGGGATTTGAGCAAGTGGGAGGGGATTGGTGACATCTACATCGTGGACAACGGTTCAACATACGAGCCGCTCTTGGACTGGTACGCAACAAAGCCCTGCGAGGTTATTTCCTTGGGCGAGAATGCAGGTCATCAAGCGCCATGGCTTTGCGGATTGGTGGAGCGTCTTGGCTCGCAAATGTATGCGGTGACCGACCCCGACCTTGACCTCTCCAAGACCAGCAGGCAGACCATCGTCAAGTGCGTGGAGTGGTTGCAGATGTTTCCTACTGTGGGCAAGGTTGGTCTATCCCTACGCTGGGATGACGTGCCACCACGGTCATCGTATTACACCCACGTCAACACCTACGAGGCTAATCGTCAGCAAGGGTCAAGGATAGTGAATGCGGCCAAGATTGACGTGCCTATCGATACCACGTTTGCAGTTTACAACGTACCCAAGTACTTCATCGGGGGCGTGTCATTGCTGGAATCGGCAAGGCATATTCCTTGGTACTATTCAGAGAAAGAGCGCAAGGCTGACAAGGAGTTCAGTCAGTACCTTGCATCGGCATCAGCGGCATCCTCGTACAAAACCTTCCTGAACCTATGAAACTCCAAGACCTCACGATTGACCAATTCCAACGGATAGCCGCACTGGAATTCAGCCCTGCGCTTAACGATGCTGACAAGCGTGTTGGCGTGGTTGCGATTGTGGAGGGTGTGGAGGTCGCTATTGTGAGGGATATGCCAGCCACGGCACTCACGAAGCGGTACAAGGCTATCGTGAAGGAATGGAACGAACTGCCTGCACTAGCCTACAAACGGAAGTTCAAGGCTGGCGGCAAGTGGTGGATTCCAACGGTGTTCACGGACGAACTTACGGCAGGGCAGCTCATCGACCTGATGGACATGAACACAACGGACGAGCGGCAACTGGTGCAGAATCTTCACCGCATCATGGCAACGCTGTGCAGGGAAGCAGGGTTCATGGGATGGTTCCCGAAGAAGTACGATGGCTCTGCCCATGCCGATAGGGCCGAACTGCTCAAAGCCAACGCCAAGATTGGCGATGTTTGGGGGGTCGTTAGTTTTTTTTTGCTAAGTTCCGAAAGCTACTTGAAAGTTTTGAGCGACTATTCAGCACACCTGACGAAGGTGGCGAAGGGCCTGTAACCAATCCCCTTGCTGGCTACGGGTGGCTGATGGTGGTGTGGAGGATGGCAAACAAGGACGTGCTAAAGTTCGATGCCATCTTTGCAATGAAGGCGGTGGAGTTCCTGAACTATGCTCTCCTGATTCACGACATTTTGGAAGCAGAGAGGATGGAAGCGGAAAGAGCGAGAAGAAGGTAGTATATTTGCATCAGTCAGGTGGCGGGATTGGTAGCCGCATTGATGGGCAGAAATCCATTAAAACTTACAGGTTCGAATCCTGTCCTGACTACACATTCCAGCACGGGGGACATTTACCCGTATGGAAACAACCATCCTCGCCAATGGACAACCTGTAGGTAAGTTCGGCAGCGGTTCGATGAAAGGCATCGACCAAACCGCTTTGGAGGGCATTGGTTCAATCGTTGGCCCCAAGGGTGGAGGCAAGTCGCCAACCTATGACGTGCTGGTCAAGTGGATAGAACGGGTCATTGAACTTGCGAAGAAGAACCTCGAAGCAGCCAACGCCAACGCAGGGGGAACGCTCTCGGCATCCATCGCCCCCGAAGACATCGAACTTTCCGCAAAGCAAATCGTCGTGGCTATCATGGCCAATCCTTACTGGAAGTACGTTGACCAAGGGGTGCGAGGCAAAACGTCAAGCGTAAAGGCTCCGAGGTCGCCATTCCAATACAGGGACAAGTTCCCACCCGCTCAAGCCATGGCTGATTGGATAGCCAACAAGGAAAAAGCAGTTGTGCCAACCTATTCCCGTGAACTCAAGCGGATGCGAACCAAGCAGGAGCAGGGATTGGTCGATGGCAGGTCGGTAGCCTATTGGGTATTCCAGCGAGGAACACGGGCCACGAACTTCATGAGCAATGCAGTAACCCCCGAAATGATTCAAGTCCTGACCGAAAACATCGCCGAAGTCCTCGGCAAATCCATCAGCGTAGCAACCTCACGTTAACCCATGGCAATATCCGTCTTATCAGGTTCGCCCCAAGCAGCGACACCAGTTTACAACAAAATGCTCTTCAAGGTCAGCGGCTCGCTGACCAGCGGAGCCAATTACCGCTATGTCTGCGATGTGAAGGATGCGGCAGGCACGACCACGCTTGCCCGATTGAAGTGCGACAAACTGCCGACCACCAACTACGGATTCTTTGACGTGAGCAGGGTGGTGGAAACGCTTATCGCACCGCAAGCACCATCGACTGGCGAGCGTGGTCAGTTCTATGACCATGCTGGATTTTATTCGGGGTATCGCTTGGACTTTACGCAAGAGTACGGCTCAACGCCTGTGGTAACTGGTGCCGTTACAACGGTCAGCGGAAACATCGCCTTTGCAGGCAACTTGGAGGTCTTGGAATATACGGATTGGCTAAAAACGGTTGGAGTTGGGCAGTTATATCCATTCTATTTCAACGCAACGCCATCAAGCATCAAGGCATTGACAACCACCGCCGATGCGACCACATTTGTGACAAGTGGATTTGCGCAGGCTGACGTGGCCAAGGCGTTGAAAGATACGCTTAACGTGGTAACGCCAAATCAAGCTGGGTGGGTTGCAATAGCAAGTCCGATTGGTAAGTTTTGGACGGATTGCAGAATCAGGTATTGGAACGCAGACGGCACAAGCATTCGGGAGTACTTTATACAAAACGCAACAACTTCGGGAACGACCAACAACATCATAAGGTTTGCGTCAGGGCCAAGAAACATTAAAGCGATTTTAGCTGGTCAGGCTTCGGATTCTTCTGCTGGTTCTTATTTATTTCCAACCGCAGTAGGAGCGGGGTATTCCATTCGTTTTGAGGAAAACAATTCCACAGGCGAGGTGTCCGAAGCGGTGTTCTATCGCATTGGCCCATGCGAGCGATTCAATTCAATTCCTGTACACTTCATCAACAAGTTTGGAGGGATAGACACCTATGCCTTCACGATGAAAAACCGCAAACGAGCCAACGTGCAGCGGGATACCTTCGGGTACAATACGGACGTTTATGCGACCAACACCTACGACAAAGTATGGGCAGGGGAGTTCGACTACGTTTACGCCCTCAACTCCGATTGGCTGACCGATGCAGAATCCGAGTGGCTCATCGAACTTGTCCGAAGCGGGCAGGTATGGCTCGAATTGGACGGCCAACTTGTGGAAGCGGTGGTCAACGCCAATAGTTACCAGTTTGTAACCAGACGAAACGACCAGCTCCAGCAGTTGCAGATTGAGATTGCAGTCGCATACAAGAATAATATTTTATGAGCGTAACCCTGATTGCGTATCCACTCAACGACAGCAATGTCGAGGTTCCGTATGTCTTGGACACCATGGGCGGCACGGACGTGGCCATCACCTACAGCATCAGCGACATCGAGGACGTAACCAAGCGCAGGGGGTCGTTCAGCAAGACCATCACCCTGCCGAACACTCCGACCAACGAGCGATGCTTTGGATTTGCGTACAACATCCAGTCCTTTGTGGGTGGCTTTACGCCGAATAAGAAGATTCGTGCCGCAATGTGGGAGGATGGGGTGCAGGTCTTTTCGGGAGTGCTGCAACTGTTATCCATGGCCAAGACAAGGGGCAAGGTGACATACGAGGTTGGCCTGTTCACCGATGACGTTGGCCTGTACCAAGCCATTGAAGGCAACCTGCTCGTGAACACCGCAGGGGTCACAGGGATGAACCACACGCCAACGAGCGGCCACGTTTCGGGAACATGGACGGCATCGGGGTCTGCATCGAGTGGCTACGTCTATGGGGTGATTGATGCGGCGGGGTTCACGGATATCCTTAACGTAGGCGGCGGTTGGTTTCAGGCTCCATGGTGGAGGCTTGGTCCTTCCATCTACGTCAAGAAGATGATTGACCTAATCTTCACGCAAGCAGGATACAGGTACTCAAGCAACTTCTTTAACTCGGCAACCTTCAACAAGTTGGTGCTGCCCTATGCCGCAGGGACGATGCCTGTGAACTTATCGGGCAGCAACATCTTTGCAAGAAGTAATGGCGCAAGTTTTGCCACTGCAACAGGATTCCTGTTATTCCAAAACGATTCTACTCCACCGTTGTACGACCGCCCTGGTTATTGGGTGGCATCATCAAGCACATTCGTTGCTCCTGCACTACCGACACGGTGGAACATCAGGATGACGCTCAAGTTCACTTGGGCAACCGTGCAAACCGAACTGCCGTTTGGCTTCACAATTCGTGATGTCACCAATAACCAAGACCTTGCCGTGATTCCCAAGTACAATCCCGACAACTCATGGAACTCGGTATTTCAAAAAAACGTTTTTCAAGACGTGATATTCAATGACGTTACGATTCGAGCGGGAACAAACGTGAGGCTCATCGTTGACTGTCCAATCATCAACTACGACCAAGAACCCAACTGCAATATTCAATTCGAGTGCCTTGAAAATCCGTCAAACATCGGGGTGCTGGATATGCGAACGGCCTTGCCTGCGGATGTTAAGCAAAGCGACCTCCTGCAAGACCTGCAGAAGATGTTCAACCTGCACATCATGGCCGATTCTCAAGACCCGAAACTCCTGTACATCGAGCCGTGGGTGGGCTTTTACACTTCGGGCGTTGTGGATTGGTCGCAGAAAGCTGACGAGAACGCAGAACAAATCCTGACCAACGGCGACCCGAATGCCAGCACCAACATCATCTTCAAGTACAAGGATATGGGCGACTATTTGTCCAAGACGTACAAGCAATCTTATCCACTTGCCAAGGAAGGTTATGGCGGTAAGCTATTCCCAACGCAAAATTTCTACGGAAAAGGCAACAAGGTAGTAGAAACTTCCTGCGGCACACTCATCCCTGCATCGTTCAGCACGGACAAGATTGTGGGCCGCACTTGGGATATTGACGGCACTCTTGCAAGTGGCACGGTCAAGTCGTTGCAGACAGGATACCGCTTGGCGCAGTACAACTTGATTGAGGGGCAAACCGAGTGGGCGTACCAGTACGGAGTGAGCGGCAACGTGGCTCTTTCGGTGGGGATTCTCAAGATGCCCTTCATCAGCCACATAGACAACCCCTATGCCCCGACTTTCGACCTTGCCTTCGAGATTCCTCGGTTGGTGTACTACAACGCCGTGAACGCAAGTGGCAGCACCATCAACTACACGAACAACAACCTCTTCAACAAGTATTGGAAGAACTACGTGAATGAAACCGTGAGCAAGGAAGCCTTGCAGTTGGAACTCACGATGATGCTCTCCAGCGTGGACATCTACCAACTCGACTTCCGCAAGCCGATATACTACGGCGGCATCCGATGGCGATTGCTGGAGATTCGCGACTACCTCGTTGGGCAGATGAAGCCGTGCAGGGTAACGTTACGCCGAATCCTGAACCTTGCTGACTTCGTGCCTGTGACTGACGTGCCGATTTACAGTAACCCTGAATTTTTGTACAACGGGCCAATCACAAGCGACCCGACCGACCCGAACTACGAACCACCTATCAACCCCGAACTACCCTCCGAATAATGGCAGACGTAACCAAAGAGATTGCTCTTGAGGTAAGCCTCAAAGACAGCACCAGCGCAGGAACGCAAAGCGCAAAGCAACGCCTGCGTGAAATGCAGAAGGAATTGATTGCCATGGCCGAGGCAGGCCAGCAAGGAACCGATGCGTTCAAGAGATTGGAACAACAGGCGGGGCAGTTGAAGGATGAGATTGGCGATGTCAATCAGCGAATCAAGAACCTCGCATCCGATACCAAAACCATTGACGCTTTTGTGGGAGCGGTGCAGGGTATAACCGCAGGCTTCCAAATCGCCCAAGGTGCTGCCGCTTTGTTCGGCGATGAGAACGAGGATTTGCAGAAGGCGATGCTCAAGGTGCAGGGAGCCATGGCCCTTGCCAACGGTGTTCAGCAGGTGGCTAACCTCTTGCAGAAGGAATCGGCGGTGATGATGGGAATCAACACGGCAGCGACCAAGTTGTACGCCGTGGCCGTAGGTACGGCAACTGGAGCAATGCGAGCGTTTAGGATTGCCCTTGCAGCAACAGGCATCGGTGCGATTGTTGTAGTTCTCGGACTTGCTGCCGAGGCGATGGGGCTATTCTCAACCAAGACCGAAGACGCTGCCGATTCGCAGAAGGATTTGAAACGCTCGCTTGAGGACACCGCTGGAACGCTGGAATACTATGAGCGTAAACTCAAGGCCAATGGTGCAACCGAGGCAGACCTTGCAAAACTCCGCAGGCAGACGTTGGTGAACGAGAAGGCTGAACTCGACCGCAAGTTGCAGGAAGATGTGGCTCGGTATGGTGTTAAGAATGACAAATACCAGAACTCCCTGCGTCAAGAACTTGATTTGCTGAACATCAAAATCAAAGAGGAATCTCAAATCATTGATACCGATGCCAAGCAACGTGCTGACAAAGAGAAAGCGGATAGGGATAGAAGGAACGCTCAAAACAAGGCACAAGCCGACCGTGAAAAGCAGGAACTGAAGCAAAACACGGACGCTCGACTTGCGGAGCAGGAGCGGATTAAGTTGATTGAAATCGAGGGGTATTATGAACGGTTGGCCGCTCAAAAGCAATTCATTGCTGAATATGAAGCCGCAATCATCGCAGGGATGCAGAAAGAGGCGGCGTTGCGGATGAGTTCAACGTCTGCGGCAATTGCAAGGGATAAGGCCACAAAAGACGGGGAACTGCAACGAGAATCCGATTTGCGGCAAGCCCAGCAGCAGATGGCTGACCAATCGTTCAGCATTATTGGTGATATTATCACGGCAACGGCAGGCAAGAGCGAAGAAGCCCAGCGCAAGGCGTTCAACGTGTCCAAGGCGGCAAGCATAGCGCAGGCCATCGTGAACACTTACCTTGGCGTTACCTCGGCATTGGCGTTGACGAAAGAGATTTTTCCTGGGCAAAGATTTGTGCAAGCGGCATTGACCCTTGCCGCAGGTCTTGCCAACGTGGCCAAAATCAAAGCAACGCAATTCCAAGGAGGCGGTGGAGGCGGCACAGCACCAAGTGGCAACATCGTGCCAAGTGGGGGGAGCCAAGCACCTGCACCTGCCGTGTTTAGCAATCCCAACGTCACTGACCTATCAGGATTTGGTGGAGGCCAAGGCCAAGGGATGCAACCCATGCGAGCCTATGTCGTGGAGCGTGACATCCAGCAAACTACGAGCAGGGTGCGGCGATTGTCCGAATTTGCAACATTGGGGTAGTCGCTACATCTACCCCTATGGAGTTACCTGTGTACCGAATGACCGTGGATGAGGTTGACGAAGGAGTGCAATTCGTGGCCCTCGTTGATATGCCCGCAATCGAGAAACCCTTCCAAGCCTTCGCCAAGACCCCGCAGAGATTCGCCGAAACAGGGGAACGCCGTGTGCTGACTGGACCGCTGATGCTTGCAGACACCCCCATCTTCCGCAAGGATGACACGTATGGCGAGTATTACGTTGTTTTCGACAAGGCCACGATTCGCAAAATCGTGCAGAAGTACTTCAAGCAAGGCAACCAGCACAACGTCAACGCCTACCACAACGCCGAACTCGATGGCGTGTTCATGTTTGAATCCTATATCACCGATGCAGAGCGTGGCGTAATGCCTCCCAAGGGCTACGAGGACACTCCCGACGGTTCTTGGTTCGGATCGTTCAAAGTCGAGAACGACGAAGTTTGGGAGAACCGCCACGCCTTCAAAGGTTTCTCGGTGGAAGGCTTGTTCGGCATGAAGAACACAGGCACGGAACTTGAGGTCGCACTTGCTGGCCTTGCAGATGACTTAACCGCTTTTTTGCAACATATCAACCCAACCTACAAATCCCACTAACTATGAATCTAAAATCAGCTATCGAATCCCTGCGGACTGAACTCCGCAAATTTAGCACCCAAAAGCAGTCCTTTGCTGACTACAAGTTGGCCGATGGCACGGTTGTCCGTGTGGATGGCGACCTCGTTGCAGGAACTGCCGTTTACGTTGTAGCCGAGGAAGGCACACTCCCTGCACCCGATGGCGAGCATGTCGTTGAGGGCGTTGGAACTATCAAGACCGAAGGAGGCAAAATCGTTGAGGTTGTTGCTGCCGAAGTACCAGTCGCTGCCCAAGAGGTTGAGATTGAAGTGGCTCCCGAAGAACCCGAAGCCCCCGAAATGCCCGAAGCACCAATCGCTATGACTCCTGATATGGTTGAGGCCATCGTTGCCAAGCACCTCGGAGCCATCATGGAAGAACTCAAGGCTGCCTATGCCGAGATGGGCAAGATGAAGGAGAAAATGGCATCCTTCGCAAGCCAAGTTGAAACGATGGCCGACATCGTCGAAAAGGTTTCCGAACTCCCAGCCGAAGCCCCCAAGGCAAGCAGTTCAGCAATCGTTGAGCAACGCAAGGCTCAAACATCACAGAATTTCAATGAAATCGCAAAAGCTCTTCAAACCCTTAAATCTAAAAACTAACCCCTAAACCCCCAATAAAATGGCTTACAATTTTGGCAATCTATCTGCCTACACCGACCAAGAGAGGCTTCCTCTCATCACCAAGGCCGTATTCTCGGCACGTTCAGCAGCCCTGTTTACCAAGCAAGTTGGTATCAAGTTCGCTGCTGCCCTCAACCTCATGGACACCGATGCAGTATTGCAGGGCGGTGATACTTGCGGCTACACAAGTTCAGGCACAACCACATTCAGTCAGCGTGTCATCACCGTTGGCCGTATGAAGGTGATGGAAACTTTATGTCCTCGCTCTTTGGAACAGTACTGGATGCAAACACAGTTGACTGCTGGCTCAATGTACGAAGGTGTCCCATTTGAGCAGGCGTTTGCCGAGCAGAAGGCTCTCCGTATTGCCGAGGCGTTGGAAACTGCAATTTGGCAGGGCAACGCTTATTTCAGCGGTGTCAACCAGTTGCTGAACGCTGCATCGGGTTCAACAATCAGCGGTAACACAGGTGCGGTTTCTGCCTCCGTTGGAATCACTACAAGCAACGTGATTTCCATCTTTGACGGAATCTACAACCAAATTCCACAGGCCATCTTGACCAAGACTGACCTCGTCATCTTCTGCGGTTGGAACACTTTCCGTACCTTGATTGGTGCCTTGAAGGCCTCCACAGGCGTTATGTACAACCAAGTTGACTTGGCTGGACTTGCTGACGGGGACATCATCTACCCCGGTACAAATGTCCGTGTCATCGCAGTTCCCGGCTTGACTGGTACAAACCGAATCGTTGCATCTTACCTCGGCAATTTCTTCTACGGAACCGATTTGCTTTCCGACGAAGAGCAGTTTTCCATCTTTTATGCACGGGAAAACGACGAAATCCGGAGTATCGCAGCCTTCAAAGCAGGTGTGCAAATCGCCTACCCAGACTTGGTTGTTGACTTCCGCTTGACCTAATGTGTAGGGGGGAGGGAAACCTCCCCTCGCTTTTTGTTCTCTTGTAACTTAAATAAAAAATATACACATATGTCCTGCTCCCTTACTACGGGCTATGCCCTCGGATGCCGAGATTCAGTCGGAGGCATCAAAACCATTTACGTAAAACCTTGGCTTGCCACAGGTTCACTGAATACCAACGCATCGGGAACGGTCACTGGATTCACGGGCTACTCTGCAAGCGGTTGGTTTGAATATGATTTGACCAAGGCAACGTCACAAATGACTGAAACCTTGAACGCAAGTGTTGAGAATGGCACGATTTTCTACACTCCCGAAGTCACCTTCACTATTAACAAGCTGCAAGTCGCAGTTCGCAATGAACTCCGCTTATTGGCTCGCAATCGCTTGCTGGTTATCGTAAAGGATAATAATTTGCGCTATTGGATTCTTGGTGGCGAAAATGGATTGGAGGCAACCGCTGGAACTGCTGCAACTGGCACTGCATTTGGTGATCGCAGCGGTTACGAAATGACGCTTTCGGGCATGGAGCCTGATCCTATGTATTTGATGGATCCGATTGCATTTGTTGCATCGACTACGCAGATTAGCGGAAGTTAGTAGTACCTTTGGCGTAGGGTTTACGCTTTGGTTTGGGTGGGGCAGTCAGCAATGGCTGCCCTTCTTATTTTTACGCCATGAAAATTTGCATCGTGTACAACGCTCACCCGACTGGGTGCAGCTTCTACCGCCTTGAAATGCCCAATGCCTATGTGGGCGACAACTACCCCGAATTCGATTACGTCTGCGTTGAGAATATCACCACCATCAGCGATGAAGGACTGAAATCCATTGACCTGTTCCTGTTCAGTCGCCTGTGGGTGCAGGGAACCTTGGAGCAGGTCGAGAATGTGCACAAGGCCTTGACCCAATTCGGTGCGAAGATCATCCTCGACTTGGATGATTACTGGGTGCTGGAATCGGGGCATATCATGTACAGGCAGTATCATCAATCCAAGCTATCAGAGATCATTCGTAAGCACATCAAACTTGCCGATTGGGTTACCTGTACCACTTCGCACCTTGCTGCTGCCATACGGCCTCTAAATGCGAATGTGAGCATTCTACAGAATGAACCCTACGAGGCATACCAGCAATTCATTCCGCATCCCGAAGAAGAACCTGACAAGCACCTGGTGAAGTTCGGGTGGTTCGGTGGAGCGCAGCATGGTGAGGACATTGAGCTGCTTCGGGATGGCATGGAGCGCCTGTACTTCGACAAGGAACTGGATGGAAGGTATAAGCTATTTCTCGGAGGGTGGAACGACGGCAATCCTGTCTATCAGGGCTATGAGCAGGTGTTCACGGCAGGAGGTCGCAATGAGAACTACGGTAGGATTCAGGCAGCGGATATCTATTCGTATGTTGGTGGTTACAACTTTGTAAACGTCACCCTTGCACCCCTGCGAGATACCAAGTTCAACAAGCTGAAATCCGAGTTGAAGGTGGTGGAAGCAGGGTGGATGAACAAGGCCATCATCGCATCCGAAACTGTGCCATATACGGATGTGATTCGGCACGGTGAGAACGGATTCCTCGTGCCTTACAACAAGCCCAAGAACTGGCACAAGCATATGAGGGAGCTGGTGCTGGATGCGGACCTGCGTAAAGGCTTGGCTGACAATCTAACTGCCGACATTAAGAAGCGGTTCAATGTAGCCGAAACCGCCAAGAAGCGGGCCGAACTATACAGGCAAGTCGGGCGCAAATTGTGAAATTCGGGGGCATCGCACATTTACAAGCAGATGCTTTACCTGAATCCTGACACAACCAACACCATCACGGTCACTTGGACCGAGCGAGCCAGCACAGGGGACCGCTACATCTTGCGACTCACAAGCATCGCAAAGAACACCACGACCGATTTCACCCTGCTGAAATCCGCAAACCTGTCATCTTACACCAACCGCTATGACCAATTTCAGATTGCCGTGGGGTCGCTTGAAACAGGCTCGTATAAATATGAAGTTTACGATACCAATAGCACGGTTGCCTCGGCTTTGGCGGTCGTTGAAACGGGCTTGGCTTTTGTACAAACCGCTGCGGTAGGATTCAATACCTACGCAAACACGATTACTTACACCGTATTTGGGGCATCCGATGAGGGTGTCTTTGATTCCACTTTTGACTCAACTTTTGACTAATGAGCGTACAAACGAGAACGCAACTCCAAACGAGTGCTGCGACCATCACCAACGAAACCGCTGCTGGAGCGAACACCGCTGCACGGGTGGGCGGTCTATTCGATGACCTTGCCGACACCGCAACGCTTGACCGGGAGCGAGGATTTGCAAACCTTTACATCGACACCGACACTAACTGGACACCAACGCAAGGGCAGGCCGTTAAGTTGACATCCACGATGAAATCGGGCGTTTTGTCAACCTATAACTTTTCAAGGACCAGCACATCAATGACCTACACAGGCACAACGAATGCGACCCTTCGCATCGCTGCATCCATGGTCTTGGCACAAAACAACAACACGCAAATCAAGGTTTATATCGCCAAGAACGGCACACCTATAAACCAGTCAATGACCGACATCACCACGACCCACACGAACGGCCATGCTATTTACACGGAGGCTTATGTAACAGGTGCGGTCAACGATGAGTTCACCATCTACATCAACGCAATTTCAAGTGGCGATGCAATCACGATTTCCGCCCTTTCATTCACCGTACACACGCTATGAGTAAGTCAACGCAGCAGTTCACCCAATGGCTTGGGATAGAGCATAAGGTCCCCGTGATGCTGGAGAACCGCTCCGGCAAGTACATCACCTATGGCTTTGCGAACGAATATCCCTACTACCTGCTGGACAACTATCGCAGGAGCAGCAAGCACAACGCTATTGTGAATGGGAAAGTGAATTACATCATGGGCGGAGGATGGCAGGCAGGGGACAACCTGACCGTTGAGCAGCAGGCCCGGTTCATCAAGTTTTTTGACGGAATGTCAAGCACCGAGGACCTGAACGATATCACGGAGAAACTGGTTCTTGACTTGGAGATTTTCAACGGATTTGCGGTCGCAGTTACTTGGTCCAAACTTGGCACGATTGCGAAGATGGAACACGTTCCCTTCGAAAAGATTCGGGTGGACAAGGAGGAGAAGATGTTTCAGGTCGCTGACTGGTACAACGACGACATGATGCAGTTGTTCCCCAAAGTCGGGGACATCGAGAAAATCCCTGCCTTTGACCCGGAGAATCGCCTCGGAAAGCAGTTGTTCTACTATCGTGTGTACGCAGCAGGCGTGAAGCACTACCCTTTACCTGAATACATCGGGGGTAACGCTTGGATTGAGGCAGACGTACAAGTGGCCAACTTCCACAACAACAACCTCCGCAACAACTTTTGGGGCGGTTACTTGATTAATTTCAACAACGGCATCCCGACACCCGAAGAACAGGGCGATATTGAGAGGCAGATTAAACGCAAGTTCAGCGGTACGGATAATGCTGGAAGGTTTGTTGTAACCTTCAACGACGATGCAGCCAAGGCTCCGACACTTGAACCGCTCACACCGAGCGACATGGATAAGCAGTTCGAAATCTTGAACAAAGCCATCCAGCAAGAGATATTTATTGCACATCGTGTAACGAATCCAGCGTTATTCGGTGTCAAAACGGAGGGCCAACTCGGAGGAAGGACTGAATTGGTTGAAGCCTACGAGTTGTTTAAGGCCACCTACGTCAACGACCGGGTGCAGAAGGTCGAAAGAATGATAAACTACTTGGGGTCTTTCAACGGTGTGGAAGGCATGGAGTTAATCCCTACCAACCCAATCAATGAGCAGTTGAGTGAACAGGCACTCCTTCAAGCCATGACTCCAGCAGAACTGCGTGAGAAAGCAGGATTGCCACCGATTGAAATCAAGACTGAATCAAGCGTTCAAGACGTTATCACGGCCATCAATTCGCTTTCTCCTTTGGTTGCCAACAAGGTCTTGGAATCCATGTCAGCAAACGAAATCAGGGCCTTGGTGTCCTTGCCTCCAAAGGCAGAGGGTTCGGGTCTTGCAGGGGAAACGGCAGCCGTAGAGGTCAGCCCTGAACCTACTGCACCGCAAGGCTTGGCATCAAACGACAACATCAAAAAGTTGTCAGGCCGTGAGTACCAAAACCTGATGCGGATAGTGCGCCAGTATATGCAGGAAAAAATCACGCTGGAGATGGCTCGGACGATGCTATCAGCAGGCTTCGGCCTATCTCCCCAAGAGATTGACACGATGCTGGGCGTTCAGTCCCAAGAGTTTAGCGAACCCGATGAGGATGAAGACTATGGATGGGGCGATGAAGAGTTCAAGGTCTTGGAGGTCGTTGCCAGTAAGTTTGGAAGCCATGCAGACGAATACCATGTGATGCACTCCAAGCCGATGCGATTCGATACGAATATAGACGAAAACATCCGCTTGGCCTTTGCCGAGTTGAGTGAAGAAGAAAAAGAACTGGACCTAAAGATTGAGGCTTACCGCAAGAAGAACCGTGATGCCAGCGTGGAAGAAATGGCGAAGGAGTTCGGGGTAAGCAAGGCGAAGGTCGCCAAGCGAGTGGCCTACTTGATGACCAAGGACCGCTACCCTATCAGCAGGGCGGTGGACCAGATTGCCGAGAAGAACCTACCCAAGGGTGTGAAGGAAGTGGCCGAGCCTGTACTTGAGGTCCGCTACAAATACGCTTGGGCCACAGGATTCAGCAACAAGGACAAGAAGTCAAGCCGTGAGTTCTGCAAGGTCATGTTGGACTTGGCCGATCAGGGTAAGGTCTATACAAGGGATGACATTGATGGGATTTCTGCCATCATGGGCTACTCCGTTTGGAATCGCAGAGGCGGTTGGTATCACACACCGAGCGGAGTGAATCGCCCCCAATGCAGGCACGTATGGGAGCAGCAAATCGTTATCCGCAAAGGCAATAAAATCAGCAAGGCATGAAGGCACTATTCATAAGCGAAGAAACGCTACTGGACAATAGCATCATCAACGAGAACGTCAGTTATACGCAGATTCGACCTACGGTGGTGAAGGTCCAAGAGATGCGGATTCAGCCCATCGTTGGCTCTCCGTTGTACGGGCAATTGGTTACGCAGGTGGTCAGCGGTTCAACGTCTGCGCTCAACCAAACGCTGCTGGAGGATTACATCCAGCCTGCCATGATTCAGTGGCTCTACTACGAGTTGCCAATGGTCTTGGCCTTTAAATACATGAACAAGGGGATGGTTCGCAGAACCAGCGAAGAGAGTTCCCAGATGAGCATGGAAGAGATTACCCGGCTGACCGATAAGGTCAAGAACGATGCCGAGTGGTATTCCGAACGCATCACTCGCTATCTCATGGAGAACCGCAATTCATACCCCTTGTGGAACTCGCCTCCATCGGCTCTTGATACGATTTACCCGAACGCTACGAATTACCGCACGGGGATGGTCTTGGACCGCAACAGGAGGATGGGAATCAGCAACCTTGACTACCCCTACCCCTACGGACCTTTGGCTGGGTGCAACGACTGCTAACGATGGGAGCGCATAAGAAGAACATACTGAAACTGCAAAACTATGTCTTGGATAAAAATCAAGCAGGCCCTGCTGGACCTTGCCAACAACCATCCGCAAGTAAACTCGTTCGGAACGGGCGACCCTCTTGCAATCGGCACGGACAACACCATCAACCTACGAACCCCAAGCCGTGAGCGTATCGTCTATCCTTTGGTCTTTGCGGATGTTCAGTCGGCGACTACTGATGCTGGGACTTTGGACTTGGTGGTTGGGGTTTACTTTTCTGACCGTGTTGAAAGTATCAAGCCGATGGGCGGAGTGGTTTCGGGAAGCCCTACGCTGGGTTGGCAGGATAATGAGGATGAGGTATTGAGCGACCAGTTACAAATCGCACAGGACTTCATATCGTCGCTTACAAACGACCCAAGCGAGGATTGGACCCTAAGTACCAGCGTGAGCCTTACGAGGTTTGTAGAGAGCCGGGATGACCGCACCGCAGGATGGCAGGCGACGATGACTTTTGAGATTCCGTTCGGTCATTCAGTTTGTGAAATTCCTACCTAAAAGACATTTACAATTAAACGCTAAAAAATGCCTACACCTATTCTGCAACAAATGCTCGGTCAGGGCGGTACGATGGAATTCGTTGACGCTGCCGTTACAGGCAAAAACTACGACTTCTTGGTAGTCAACACCGCAGCCACATTCACAACCCTTACTGGAACTGGAAGCGAGAACCTGTTAACCGCTTACGCTTTGAGTGGGAAATCCGTTTCCGCAGGTATTGTTATTTCAGGACGCAACGGGGGCAAGATTACGGCCGTTACTCCAAGCGCAGGTTCCGTCATCGGTTACACCTTCCTCTAAGATGCTGATAGGTTACGGCTACGGCTACCCGACCAATATGCTCCAAGGCGGAGTCGCTGCCGGGGTATGGGCCTTGTTCAACGCAAGGGCAACCGCTGACGGGGCAACCGCTGCCGAGGCTGCCGTGGATGGTTGCCTCTTCAATCGCTTTGCAGTTATTTACAATTTCTAAGAATGCCGACCCCATCGCTGATACTTGTTCCTGCTCGCTTTAAGACGGGCAAACTCTACACACCCTTGGCAACGACTTCGGGTGGTGTGGTCTTGAGTGCATCGGGCGACTTCAATGTAACCCGTGCAACTACGGCAACAAGGGTCAACGCAAGCGGATTGATTGAGGTCGTGGCTTCGGGGATTCCGAGGTTGGACTATCCTCTTGGCGGTGGATGCCCTGCACTCTTGGTGGAGCCTAGTGGGACGAACTTGGCTTTGCATAGCAGGGATTTAAGCAACGTTGTTTGGGTAAAGACAAGCATAACGGCCGCAAAAAATGCAGTAGGAGCAGACGGCACGGTTTCAGGAGCCACAACGCTAACCGCAACGGCTGCAAGTGGAACAGTCCTGCAAGCCTTATCCCACGCATCGCAGAGCCGTATTTTCTCGGCCTACATTCGCAGGGTAACGGGTACGGGGGCTATCCAATTAACAACCAATGGTGGAACTAACTGGACAACCGTTACAATTACAAGCGGATACACTCAAGTCGCATGTGCTGCCCAAACCGTTTTAAATGGTTCCGTAGGTGTTCGAATGGCAGTAAGTGGCGATGTCATTGAGGTTGACTTTACTCAAGGCGAAGTTGGGTCTGTTGCTACATCACCAATCCCCACAACGACCACAAGCGCAACACGCAACGCAGACGTGATAAGCCTATCAGGCGCAGTCAGCGGTTGCATAGGGCAGACGGAGGGAACGATTTATGCGGAGGTGGATTTTAAGCAATCACCCGATAATCGAAGGGTTTTTGCCCTTTCTAATGGCACAACTACAAGTCGTTTGGGAATATCAATTGCTTTAAACACATTTAGAATCGTTAAGGACGCAAGCACGGCTTTACTGCCAACCGCTATAATTAGCAACGGAATGCACAAGATGGCCGTTGCTTACAACGCATCCGAAATCGTGTTTTACTTTGATGGAGTGCCAGTCGGCACAAGTGCGACTTCGGGTTCTGGGACATACTTTCAAATAAATGTGGGGTCAACTGAAACCAATACGGCTTTTTATAATGGTCCAATTAGGGCTGCTGCAATTTATGCCACAAAGTTAACCAACGCTCAACTCCAAGCCCTTACGACCTAATGGCTACATTCAGAAAATACGAATTCGCAGTTTACGCTGACTTCCGAACCATTAACGACTCGGAGGTCAAGCCTCGCACGGTTGTGGAACTCGGTCATATCAACCCCGACAACCCGAAGGCGTATTGCGTGGACATCCTTTGGGAAGGCGAAGAACCCAAAATTTGGAAGCCGTATCAAGTGTGGCCCACGCCTTGCGGAGTGCATTCATTCCTCGGTTGGGATGAGCAATACGAGGCAGATTACCAAGAATTTGCAACACCGCAAACGAAATAACATATACCATTATGCGACTATTCCGCAAACGCAACCCCGAAACCCCTAAACTACCCCTAATGAAATCAGCCGTTATCGCTCTCCTTCGCCATTTGTTAACCTTCATCGGTGGCACTCTCGTAGCCAAAGGCATCCTTGATTCCGCAGAACTTACCGAAATCATCGGGGCAATCATTACGCTGGTGTCAACAGGATGGATGCTGGTGACCAAGTACAACAAGCCTACCGAAGTTCCCAAGCCGTGAACCTAATCGAAACCACCGTAATCGGCACGGTCAGCGCAATCGTTGGCGGTGCTGTGGCTTGGCTTACACGAGGTCGCTTTACGGCGGATAGCCTGCAGGTGAAGCAAGCCCAAGCGGTGTTGGCTATGTGGCAGCAGACGGCGGAGGCGCAGCAGAAGGAATTGGCGCAATTGAGGAATGAAATCGTAGCTTTGCGAGAGCGGATAGAGTGTTTGGAGAACACAATCCAAGTGCTTGAAGCCGAGAACGCAACCCTACGACAAGCCTGATGCTGCTACCACTAACCAAGCACCAACGCAACATCCACGAAGTCACCTGCCAATCGGGGCAGGAATTTCTTCTTATCAGCGACCTGCATTGGGATAACCCCCATTGCGACAGGGGTCTGCTGACCAATCATCTTAAAGAGGCACAACGCCGCAATGCAGGGGTCATCGTTAACGGTGACTTTTTTTTGTTTGATGCAGGGCAAGGGCGACCCAAGGCGGAGCAAGGAGGACATCCGCCCCGAACACAACAACGCCCGCTACTTGGATTCCATTGTGAACACCGCCGTGGAATGGTTCAGCCCCTACGCCAAGAACTTACTCCTGCTCGGATATGGCAACCACGAAACCTCCATAATACACCACCAAGAAACCGACATCCTGCAACGCTTCACCAGCACGCTGAACTATGCCACAGGGTCATCCGTTGAAGTCGGTGGCTACGGCGGCACGATAGACATCCGTGTCCAGCACGACCCTCTGCGCTCCAAGAACTTCGTCGTGCATTACTACCACGGCGCAGGAGGTGGCGGCCCAGTCACCAAGGGTGTGATTCAAGACCAGCGGATGCTCGCAAGCACCGAAGGCTACGACTTGACTTGGATGGGCCACGTCCACGAACTATACTATCACCAAAACATCATCCACCGCTATGACCGTGCGACCAAAACGCTCATTCAAAAACCTGTTCACCAACTGCGTACTGCGACGTATAAAGAGGAATGGGATGGCGGGTACATGGGCTTTCACACTGAACGAGGCCGAGGCCCGAAGCCTCTTGGAGGCTATTGGATGAAGTTGGAAACGAGCAGGAACTCAAGCAAGGACAACAACGGCCCAGAGGTCCAAGTCCACGCAACGTTCACCCCTGCGGATAGGTTGTACTAACCCCTCGATTTCGATGGGATTGGGAATAAATTCTCCACTATACCCCTAAAAACAGGGATTATTTTCCATAAAAACTACACCTGCGGAGGCTTGCCCGCTGCCGTTAGGTACAGGTAACCGTACTCCTTCTCTGCGCTGAATCGAGGGCAGTCCTTGGTTACCCCTGCGAAATCCCTGTGTCCGCAGATGCGAGCCTTGGGGTACTTCTGCAACCAACCGAGCAACACCGCTGCAATTGCTTGCCTCTGCCCGATGGTACGGTCATCCTCATCCTTGCCTCCGATATAGCTGACGTGCAGGCTTGTTGTGTTGTGTCCCTGCACTCCGTTGGTGATGGCTGAATCGGGTGCCAGTTGTACGATATTTCCGTTCGACTCAATTATCTTATGATACCCTACGGACTTCCAGCCAAGGGCTTCCTTCCAGTACTTTCGGATGCTGGCGATGGTCGTATGCTTCGGGGTGGCCGTGCAATGGACTACGAGGTGCGTGATGGTTCGGCTAATTCTTCGGGGTTAAGTTGGTGAAAGTAAGTAATCTCGCTGCCATCGATTTGCAGGTCCGAGGACACGCTGGCGTGTTGAGCCTGCACCCATTGGGCCTTGGCTGGATCATAGCCGAGCAGGTCTTGACATCGCCTGTACTCGCACAGGAGGCGGTTGTTGCTCTCCAAATCATGGTCCGAGATGGCTATCATCAGCCTTTCGAGGGCATTGGTCAAGGCCTTGGCAGGGCGTAAGTTGTAGTATTCGTGCATGGATCGGTTTCTACAAATGTAGGAATTTGGGCTGATTTGGCCATAAAAAATAAAAATAAAATTTTTTTGACGCATAGTGGCGCAATTGTTGAAAAGTCGTTGTATCTTTGACTTACAAACCAAACCTCAAACCCATGAACAACCAAACCAAAGCCAAGCTGGAGGCAGCAGTTGTCACAGCTTACATCATGCTCACAACCTGCCTCGGCATAGTCGTATTCGGCAGATTCATCTACGCACTCATCATCAACTAAACCCCAAACCCATGCACAAATTCAAGACCACCAACATCAAAGGAAAGCAGTACGTTGAAGTCAACCAACGCCTCCTGTACTTCCGCTCCGAACTAGCCTACGCTGGCTGGTCGCTGGACACCGAAATCGTTGACCTGCAACCCGACAGATGCTGCATGAAGGCAGTCATCCGTGATGCCGTTGGCATTGTCCGTGCCGTAGGTCATGCCTCCGAGGACCGCACCTCAAGCATGATCAACAAGACCTCCTACGTCGAGAACTGCGAAACCTCCGCTTGGGGTCGTGCCTTGGCCAACCTTGGTATCGGTATCGAAACAAGCATCGCCTCCAGCAATGAGGTTGAAATGGCCGTCGCCAAGCAGGAAGTCATCGCCAATGTAGATGACCTGACTGACCGCCTTGGACTGGTTCCTGCATTCGATGACATCGAGATGGCCACCCTCAAGGCTGACTTCATTGCACTGGTCGAGCAGATGCCGAAGGAAGAACAATGGAAGTATCAGGACCATAGCAAGATGACACCCGAACGCTATCGCAAGGGCATCGCATTCTTCCAATCTAAACTACAGGAGGTGCAGCCATGAACCTACTTCAACAAATGAACGCAGCGGAGTACAAGAAACTCCTTGAGTTCAAAGAGCAGTACCCGGCTCTTGGCCTTGACTTGGTGAGGGCGTTGACCGAAAAAACCTTGCCCATCCACCTGACCCTTGGCGAGTGCATCGACCTGTCCAATGCGGTTGGCATCCCTTACGGCCAGTACTGCAACCAAATCTTTGACACCTTCAAATCCAAGCCATGACCTACCTACCCATCATAACCATCCCCAAGGCTGACATCTGCAAGGCAGAGATAGCCCAAATCGCCCAGCAACTGACCGACCGCATCAACGAAGGCGAGGTCAATCCAGTAGCCGCACACGTTCGCCTAAAAGCCGTCATCAAGGCCGTTGAGCAAGTCCTCAAAGCAACCGAGGATGCTGTTCGTGATGAGGCCGAAAAGAACGGCAAAACCTTCTCAGCCTTTGGTGCTGACATCCAAATCAAGGAGGGGGCGCTGACACCTGACTACTCCCACGACCAAGTATGGAGCGACCTGCAAGCAAGCATGAAAGGGCGAGAGGAGCAGTTGAAGATGGCTTTCCGCAATGCGGGAAAGATGACGGTCATTGATGAAGCCACAGGCGAGGTCGTTCCTGTCTGCCCCGCCAAGGGAACCAAGCCGTCCATCGCTGTAACCTTCAAGTGATGACGAAGCCAGCGCACCTAAAGAAAGAGCGAGGCGTGCAACTCATCGGCAGGGTGGCAGGATTAAACGCCACCCTACTGCTGATGGATAAGCCCTACAGGGCCACCGAATTAGCTAAGGCACTCAACGTCCAGATTCGTGTGGTTTATCGCATCCTCAACGACCTAAGAGCCACGGGCCACCTATATTCGCACCGCTGCTACTTTTGGTTCGACCCTAAGAAGAACAACGACTTACAACATCTAATCCCAATCAAAGACCCAAACCTTTAACCCCCAACCCCATGAGCAACTACACCCCACAACCCAACACCTTCTCCCTGTTCGCCAACGACAAGGGCGACAACCCAAAGCGCCCCGATTACCGGGGCGACGTTATCCTTCCCGATGGAACCAAGATGCGCCTGTCTGGGTGGGTCAAGGAATCCCACGGCAAGCGGTTCATATCCGGCAAGGTCGAGCCAATCCAGCAGCAGACCAGCGGTGGAAATCTTGCACCCCAAGACGGTTATATGCCGTTTTAGTGTAAATTTGCTTGAAGTTTACATTTGCAATAAACGCCTCATGTTTCCGGCCATGCGGTGTTTAGACAAAGGGTTCATTCTCTAACCCCTCGCCCCAGCTGCCGGAACAGTTGGGGCGTTTTTATCTTACCCCATGGCAGAAATATCAGTATTCAAAGCATCCACAGGCAGCGGCGTGAGGAACAACGTCCCGGAAAGCCACACGCAGTTCGTCCAGTATATCCAAGACATCAAAGAAGGCATCTTCTACACCGAGGTCATGGCATACCGTAAGGCCAAAACCGAGGAAACCAAGCGCAGGCTAACCGCTGTAACGCCCAGCGGTAAATTCAAGAAGCAAGGCAAAGAGGGGCTTGAAACGCATTCCGGAATCATTTGCATTGACATTGATGCTAAAGACAACGAAGGCGTGGACGTACTGGCGATTCGGGAAGATGAACACCTGTACGCTTTGCACCTAAGCACTGGAGGCCAAGGGTATGCTGCATATTACCGCATTGAGGCGGACCATCATTTGGAAGCATTTTACGCTTTGGAGAAACGATTGGCAGATAAGTACCACATTATCGTTGACCCCGCCTGCAAGGATGTGTCCCGATTGCGGTTCGTGAGTTTTGACCCGGACGCATTCATCACCGACAAACCCGTTCCGGTATTTAAGACCTACCTACCCAAGGCCAAGGCTGCACCCGTTCCAAAGTTCTACCCACACGGTGAACACGATGTCGAACACATCCTCCAGCAAATCGAAGCCAAGCGGATTGACCTGACGGACTCCTATGCCGATTGGGTCAAGATTGGCTTTGCTATTGCTGCAAAATACCACGAGCCAGGTGCAGACCTGTTCCATCGGGTTTCAGCACTATCCCCGAAGTACAACCCGGAAGCCTGCGACAAAAAGTACAAGCAACTCTGCCAGTTTAAGCATAACCAAGTGACCTTTGCTTCGTTCATGTGGCTTGCTAAGAATGCAGGGGTCGAGATTCAAACCAAGACCACCAAGCACATCGTGTCAACAGCCAAGTCCCACCGCATGCGTGTCGGGACCAATGGCGGTCCCAAGGACATCAACGCAGCAACCGAAGCAGCGGTCCGGGTACTTCGTGAGATAGATAACATCGACATCGATGGCCTTGAAGAAATCGTCGCCAACACGATGGCACTCGATACAACGGAACTGAAATCCGCTGATACCGAAGACACACCAATCAAGCAGATAAAGGCTTTCTTGCGTTCATTCGACCTAAAACGCAATGCGGTAACCCGTTGCATTGAATACAAAGGTCAACCCATTACCGACGTGGACCTGAACAACATTTACGTTGACTGCCTTGAAGCCTTTGGCAAGAAGGAGGTAAACATGCAACTGGTCGGGGCCATAGTGGATTCTGACTTTACACCGACTTACAATCCATTCACCCAGTTCTTTGCCAGGCACGGCCATCGCAATCCTACCGGGTGCATCGAAGCCCTGACGAATACCATCCGAACAACCAACCAGGACCATACGTTTGTGCAACTCTGCATCACCAAATGGCTCTGCTCGGTCATCGCAAGTATGCACGGGGAATACTCTCTTTCAATACTGGTCCTTTGTGGCGACCAAGGCATCGGCAAGACCAACTTTTTTCGTAATCTACTCCCCGATGAACTTCGGGCCTATTACGGGGAATCCAAACTGGATGCCGGCAAGGACGATGAAATTCTCATGTGCAAGAAGATAATCCTCTGCGATGACGAGTTCGGTGGCAAATCCAAGCAGGAAGCCAAGAAACTAAAGGAACTGTCATCCAAGCAGACCTTTAGCATCCGCAAGCCCTACGGCCGGGTACATGAGGAACTTAACCGCTATGCGGTCCTTTGCGGTACAAGCAACGACGAAGAAGTCATCAACGACCCAACTGGTAACCGTAGGATCCTACCAATAGTGGTCAGCGAGATTGATTGGGATGCTTATGCAGCCATCGACAAAACCGACCTGTTTATTGAGGCCATGCATTCTTACAAATTACACGGAGCCGATGCCTGGCAACTATCCAAGGCCGAAATCAAGATGCTGAACAATTACACCATGCACAACGTGCAGCCGGCCATCGAGAAAGAAATGCTCCTAAACCTGTTCACCATCCCGATGGATTATAGCGACCCCTACGGCAAGTGGATGAGCAATACCGAAATCAAGGACCTCATCGAAACCTGCACCAAGCAGCACATCAGTTCGCACAAACTTGGAGCGGTCCTAAAGTCCCTTGGCTGTAAGAAAATGACACGTCGGGAGCGGAATTTTCTTCCGTGCTACTTTTTGGTCAAAAATGCCGATAAAAGTGACTACGCCCAAAAGGTTGATAATAAGCGATATCCGTTTTAGTGTAGTCACTTAGTCACTTAAAATGCGTTTTTTCTTTAGGGGCTTATATATGCATGTGTGTGTGCGTGTGTGTGTATATAATATATACTCTAAAGAAAATAGTAACTAAAGTAACTACAGTGACTACAACCCCCTCCACGCTATCAAAAACGCAGATTTTGGTAGTCACTTCACTCAAATTCAAAGTAACTACAAGTGACCACACTTAGACCCTACCAACAAACCGCTATTGACCAAATGCGGACAAGCATTGCCGAGGGCAAAAGACGCTTGATACTCTGCTCTCCAACAGGGAGCGGTAAGACGGTCATGTTCACCTACATGGTTGCACGGGCCTTAGAGAAAGGCAAGCAGACCATCATCTTCACGGACCGGGTGGAACTGCTCCGGCAATCCAACGGAGCCTTGGACCAGTTCGGTATCAAGCCAACGCTGATTGAGGCCAACCGTACCCAACTCGATGTTTCAGGAAACTGCTTCATTGCCATGGCCCAAACATTCAGCCGAAGGAAGGACTCTGCAAAATACACGGACCTCTTGGCACGGATGGACCTGGTCATCATTGACGAAGCCCACAAGCAGACATTCAACCCCCTGCTGCCATACATCAACCCCAAGGCCGTGGTCATCGGTGCGACCGCAACGCCATTGCGGAGGGGAAAGCAGGAATGCCTCTCGAAATTCTACAAGGCTCTCCATGCACCGGTTCATGTGCAGGAACTTATCAGCCAAGGCTACCTGGCCGAACCTACGACCTACGGAATGACGCAGGACCTATCCGGAATCCGTATGAAGGGCGATGACTACGACACCGAGCAAATGGCTCAACGATTCAGCGAGCGGAAGGTCTTTGCCGGGGTGGTGCAGAACTACGCCAAAGTCTGCCCAGGCAAGAAGGCCATTGTCTTTGCGAGCAACATCGCATCGAGCAAGGAGGTCTGCGAGGCCCTACAAGCAGGGGGATTCAATGCGAGGCATATTGATGGATCTATGCCCAAGACCTTAAGGGCCGAAACCCTTGCGTGGTTCAAGCAGTCCAGCGATGGCATCCTTTGCAACTGCGACCTAATGACCACAGGCTTTGATGAACCGACCATCGAGGTTGTCATCCTGTACAGAGCAACTGCGAGCCTGCCCCTGTTCATGCAGATGGTTGGCCGAGGCTCAAGAGTTACGCCAACCAAGAGAGAGTTCACGGTTCTCGACTTTGGCAATAATGTCCAGACGCATGGATTTTGGGAATCCGACCGAGAGTGGTCCTTGAAGAAAAAACGCAAGAGGCAGTCCGCTGGGGTCGGTGGGGTAAAGAACTGCAAAAAGTGCGAGGCTATGATACCAGTCGCTGCAATGGAGTGCAAGCATTGCGGTTACCAATATGAACGAAAGTCAAAGGATTACGGTGAGGTGGTAAATTTGCAGATGCTAACCAAGGCTCAAGGCATGGAAATGGCAAAGCAAAGCACGATGTACCAAAAGGCTCAACTGGCGAAGGCCAAGGTCATCAGTCCGTTTTGGGTGCTGCACAACTGCAAGACCCGTGCAGAAGCAGAGGAATTTGTCAGCCACATGGGATGGCGTAGGGGTTGGCTCTACCACAACGCAAAAAGATTCAAAGTTTTTCAATCATGATGTCCGAGTTCAAACTTCAAGCCGATTGCTTCCAATGGCATTGGAACAACTTTCCCGACCAGCGTGGTCGATTGTTTACTGTAAACAACAACGCACCATCTGCCTATGCAGGAAGCGTGATGAAGGCTATGGGCGTGGTCGCAGGGGTTAGCGACATGATTTGGTTATCGTCTAAGGGAGCCGTGTTCTTGGAATTTAAGGCACCCAAGGGCAGGCAATCCCTCTCCCAAAAGTGGTGGCAGGGGGTCGTAGAGGCAGTTGGCTACAAGTATGTAGTCATCCGAAGCGTTGAGGATTTTCAGCGAGTGGTCGCAAGTGTGGAATAGATGTGTAGATTTGCCTACATGAAATCGATAATCGTCAGCCTCTGTTCTTACCAAACCTCGACCAGTGTCAGCCTACGCCCTAACGTTTTGCGGCTTTGCGATGGCCGCCAAAGTAGAGTTTAATTATTAACCGAGATGTGTCAGGCGGATATTGCAAAACCGCTGTTAGCCGCTGGCCTTTCTCACAACACATATAAAAATGGAATTAAATTGGGATAACGCAAAGGCTTGGGAAGAAAAAGCCAACGAGAAAAAAGAAATATTTGATGAACCTAAATGGAGTTGGGATTGCAATTTCAAGTTAGATTTTGATGGCTCACTATTAAGAGTAAGTAGTCGTTTTTATCCACCACACAAAAATGCTGGTAATTGGTGGGAAGGAAATGTTACTGTAAACTTTTTAGATACTGAACTTTTGAAAAAGGAATTTAAATGCGATACACTTGATGAATTAAAAAACGAGGTCGAAAAATTTACAAAACATTATGCAGGTGCTATTAAGGCTCGGTTGTCTTAGGGTTGCCGATAACTCGTTTATTTGTGAAGTTTTCACACACAAATCGTCAGCCTCTGGTCTTACCAAACCTCCCCCAGCGTCAGCCTATAACCTGTCATAAAATACCCAAAACCGGTTTGCAGCCTTACGCAGTGGGGGCTTTTAGCCACTGCAATAACTTAAAAGCACAAAATTATGACTAACGAAAAATTGTCCAACGAAGCACATAACCCCCCATTGCGTAAGGGTGTTGTTAGCGGTAGTCTTTCTTCTTCTGTTGAAATTGCAAAAATCGAAAATCGAATGTATGAAGATTTGGAAAAATGTCAAACCCCAACGGATTTATTGCTTTTTATTTCACTGTATGAGCTTGAACCCGAAGAATGTGAAGTAGGTTATAATCCCAATCGTCAAAACTTTTTAAGGGCAATGATAACCAAGATATATGAGTTTGCTGGTAAATAAGATTACCGCTAACTCGCAAATTGTCCAGTTTATTAACTAAAAAACAAGACATAAATATGATACAAGAAAATGGAAATCAACAAGATACAGACAGGCACCTACTGGACAAATTGAGTATATGTGATGTTGTGAGTCCTGTTTGCACTTGCAGAAATGCCGAAACGGAAAGGGATTCATTATTCCCAGTATTTTGCACGAATTGCAAGGCTTATGTTCAAACTGACCAACCCTTCGGAAATCTTAATTAAAATGGATAGACTTCAATCACTTGAAATGACAGCACTCGAATGTGCAGCACTATTAGGTGCAGAAACTCATACTTATAGACCAAAACAAAACTATCTTAATGCAATAAGATACGATGGTTCTTTACAAATGGCAATCGCAATAGAAGAATGTTGCTCCCATTCTTATATTGAATGGGATGAAGGCGAAAACTTTTGCGGATTAAGAGCCTTTACAGAGTGGGGAATTGATAATTCAAAATCACAATCTGTAAACGAAGGCGATTATCTTGTCAGAGTTGGGAAAAGATATGTTTTGTTTTGTCAAGAAGATTTTGAAAAGGAGTATGAGCTTGTCCTTTAAAATGGCAGGTAACGGATTGCACCATAAAAGACCAAATCATGAAAATCAAGCCACAACCTGAGTTTAAGGACTTAGTAGGTAAAACACTTACCGAAATTAAAAAAAATAACGATGAATTAATTTTTATCGTTGACGATGGAACAAGGTACAAGATGTATCACGAGCAAGATTGCTGTGAAATTGTTTCAATTGAAGACATCAACGGGGACCTGAATGACTTAATTGGAACGCCAATATTGATGGCAGAAGAGGTGTCAAACTATGAACCAGACTCTGAAAAAGACATTTTAAGAACTAAAGAGGCAGAAGAATGGGTCTCGTGTACATGGACATTTTACAAATTAGCAACGGCAAAAGGGTATGTGGACATTCGTTGGTTTGGCGAAAGCAATGGTTATTATTCAGAAAGCGTTGACTTTGTTTATGATGATGATGATGATAAT
>JACCDU010971483.1_pt1 | contig 33632 bp, 35 predicted proteins | sample 7446081 | NCBI WGS metagenome assembly JACCDU01 (sample SAMN15323447, study PRJNA562643) | freshwater metagenome | isolation source: river surface water | place: USA:Blue River Watershed | collected 2017-08-17
CGATAAGTCGTCCGCCCTAAGTGGGGCCACGCCTCCTGAAAACAAGCCAAAGGACAATACAACCGTCTCAAAGCATTGAGCCCGCTTCTGCGGGCTCAATGTCATTCGATCAAACTCAGGCAAACGGGTGAACACGAACAATCGTTTCATCTCGCTCGGGACCGGTGGAGACAATCGCCACCGGCACACCGGTCACCTGCTCCAACCGCTCCAGATAATTCCGGGCCGCCTGCGGCAGATCTTCCCAGCGTTTGATGCCAAAGGTCGTGTCGGTCCAGCCCGGCATCGATTCGTAGATCGGCTCACAACGGGCGACATCATCCGCACCCAGCGGCAACAGATCAAGGATCTGACCATCGAGCCTGTAGCCGGTGCAGATCTTCAGTTCTTCGATACCGTCGAGTACATCCAGCTTGGTGATACACAGACCGGTCAGGCCGTTGATCATGGCCGAACGGCGCATGGCAGCGGCATCGTACCAGCCGCAACGACGCTTGCGGCCCGTCACGGTACCGAACTCACGACCAACCGTCGACATCTGGTGCCCCGGCGTGCCTTCGGTGTCGATATCCAGTTCACTCGGAAACGGACCACCACCCACACGCGTGGTGTAGGCCTTGGTGATACCGAGGATGTAATGCAGCATGCCCGGACCCACGCCACTACCGGCCGAGGCCTGACCCGCGACGCAGTTGGACGAGGTGACGAACGGATAGGTACCGTGGTCGATATCGAGCAACGTGCCCTGTGCACCTTCGAACAGCAGGTTCTGACCAGCCTTGTTGGCAGCATACAATGCAGCAGAGACATCACCAACCATTGGCTTGATCTGCTCGGCATCGGCCAGCGCCTGGGCCAAAATAGTGGCATGATCCAGCGGCTCGGCACCCAGATACTGGGTCAGCACGAAGTTGTGATAGTCGAGCAGCTCCTTGAGCTTGGCGGACAGCGTTTCCGGATGGAACAGGTCATACACACGCAATGCACGACGCGCGACTTTGTCTTCATAGGTCGGGCCGATACCTTTGCCGGTTGTTCCGATTTTGGTATCGCTGCAACGCTTGGCTTCACGGGCACGATCCAGCGCCGCGTGATACGGCAGAATGACCGGGCAACCCGGGCTGATGGTCAGACGACCACGAACCTTGAGGCCATCGGCTTCGAGCGTGGCGATTTCGCTGAGCAGGTGATGCACATCGAGCACAACACCGTTGCCGATGAAGCAGTGCACGCCATCGCGCACAATGCCTGATGGTACGAGGTTGAGCTTATATTCCTTGTCACCGATGACCAGCGTGTGGCCGGCATTATGACCGCCCTGAAAGCGGACAACACCGCCCGCATTATCGGTGAGCCAATCAACGATCTTGCCCTTACCTTCGTCACCCCACTGGGTACCGACCACTACAATATTTTTAGCCATACGTTACGTCTGTTCTAAAAGAAATGAATCAAAAAACACACCGGATCCTCCAGCCTTAGCAGGCCTGGAGCACCCACTTACCCTGAATTTGAATGAGTTCGCGGTCACAGATGGTGCCACTATAGACGATCTGTGCCTGTCCGGCGCTCTGACGGGCTTCACCGGGCAACGCGTCAACCACACACTCGCCACGCTCACGCAGCAGGTTGATGGCTTGCGCACGAGCCTGACGCGCCTCATCGGTGGCATCAGCCGCCAATGCGGGGGCAAAGACTGCCGCCTGAGGTACCGGCAGACTGGCGAGGCGGCACAGCTCACGGATATCGAGCGAAAATCCGGTGGCCGGCCGGGCCCGGCCAAAGGCCGCACCGATGCCATCATAACGACCACCCAGCACCATGGCGGCGCTATGCCCCTGGCAGTATGCGGCGAAGACGATGCCGCTATGGTAGTGGTAACCACGCAGGTCCGAGAGATCGAAATACAACGGCAGATCCGGCGCCTGCTGTAGCAGCGCCTGCAGATCATCCAGTGCCTTGTGAATGGCCGGCACCTTGGGCAAGGCTTCGCGTGCCTTGTCGAGCACCGTGTGATCGCCGTACAGACGTGGCAGGGCCAGCATGGCGGCACGCAGTTCCGGACGCCATTCAGCGGTTTCCTGCTCCAGCGCGGGTACATCCTTGCGCTGCAGAAGTTTGAAGAAGTGCTCTTCCCCTTCGCCGGAAACTCCCGCCAGGGTCATGAGTGTACGGAAGATACCCATGTGGCCGAGATCAATGCGGGCAGCCGGGGCCCCCGCGGCCTGCAGCGTGGCGGCTGCCAGGCGCACAACTTCCAGATCCGCCGACAGATCGGCATAACCATAGAGTTCGGCACCGAGCTGGAAGGGCTCGCGGCTGGCCTGCATATCCGCCGGCTGCGCATGCAGTACGCTATGGCAATAGCAGAGGCGCACAACACCGGGACGGTTGAGTAGATGCGCATCGATCCGAGCAACCTGGGCCGTCATGTCGGCACGCACGCCGAGCATGCGACCGGAATCCTGATCCACCAGTTTGAACGTGCGCAGCGCCAGATCACGACCAGCACCGGTCAACAATGACTCGAGATACTCAATCAGCGGTGGCTGCACCAGCTCATAGCCATGGGTACGATACAGGTCGAGCAAACGGCGACGCAGGACTTCCAGACGCGCGGCCTCGTCGGGCAACGCATCGGCAACAGATTCAGGCAACAACCACTTCATCATGATGTTTGACGCAATACAGTAAGAATAAGCACACCCGCCAGCATGGCGGTTAATCCCAGAAAACGGATCTGACCGTCACGCAGCTGAAGCATGCGTTCGAAGGTTTCCCGCCACATGCGCGGCGAAATGAATGGGAGCATACCCTCAAAAACGAGCATCAGGGCAATCGCCAACCAGATCGTGTCGTTCATAGATATCTTCCGGCGGTTTACTGGGCAGGCGCTGCAGTGGATACGGCAGGCTCGGCAGGTGCAGCGACCGCCGTGTCGGTGAGCACCCCCCGGAAGGCCTCCGGTTGACCATATTGTCGGGCGTATGCTCCCACCAGACGCGCGTCGGCGGCCTGACGCTGCTGCTGAGCCTGACGATAGGCATCGGTCAGCACGCGCTCACGCTGCTGCGTCTGCAGAGCAACCAGTTGCCGCTCATCGGCGGCAAGGCCCTTGACGAGTTGTTGCTCGGATTGACGGCGGGCAGCGCTCATGCGTTGATACACCTTATCGTTGAAAGTGTCTGAAAAACCGGTCTGACGAATCCCCACCTGCGCCGCCACGATGCCCAGTGGCTCGATCTGTGCATTGAACGCTGTCAGCCACTGCGCCTGTAGCGCGGCAGGCCAGGCACCATCCATATTGCCGGCAGACTGTGCCAGCACAATGGGTTCGAGCGTGGCCTTCAAGGCACTGAAAATACGTTCTTCAATGCCATTTTTACCGGCAGCCGTCGCGACATTGAAACGCTGCGGGTCATTGACGCGCCAGACGGCCCAGCCGGCCAACTGCAGGGTTTGCTGATCCTCTGTCACATAGGCTTGCGGCGCCCCCTGCTCAGCGGTCTGCCAGCGGGTATCCACCAACCAGACACGCTCCACAAAAGGCAGGCGGGCATAAATACCGGGCTCACTGATCACGCGCACCGGGCCATCGGCACCGGCACGGACCACGATACCGACCTGCCCCGACTCAACGACGACCATGGAGAAAATCCCCATCAGCGCCGCCAGCGTCAGGGCGACTGCGCCCAAACGGCCTGCCGACAGACGACGCGCTCCCGGTATGCGGTTCTGGTCTGTCATGAACCACTCCCCGGGCGCTCTACCCGTTCACGATTGCGCATAAGGTCGCGGTCACGCCATTCGCCTGAAGCCGACGGTGTAGACGCCGTAGCCCCCGCTGCCGAAGGCTTGGCATCTGCTCTTGCCCGATTCGCCACACTCGCGGCGTCGGTACGCGCCAGAAGATCCGCGTTGCTTTCAAAGAGCAACGGAAACTGCTGGCGTAGCGACTGATTGAGCACACGGACATCGCTTTTGGCGGTCGATAGATCAGCCGGTGCGCCAGCATTCAAATGGTTCACTGCGTTATCGATGGCTTCGCCGTAGGCCAGGCTATTGTTCTGGAGCTGATTGGCCAGCTTGTGGGCTTTGATCAGACCATCGGTGGCTCCGGTCTGGGCATCACGGAAAGCACGGACACGGACCTGAGCATCCTGCTCTGCCAGCTTGGCGGCCTGGAGCACTGGCCCAGGCAAACGCAGATCACGGATGACGATGTTCTTGACGACTACGCCGGCCTGAATAGCATCCAGCGTCGCCTGAACCTGCTGGCGGGCGCCATCCAATGGCGAGGCAGCCGTCGCAGATAGTGCCTGGGCCTGGGCCTGTTGCAGGACGGCCAGCGACTGGCCGGCGACCGCTTCACGCAGTGCCGTTTCGGACACGACGCCAAGCAGTTCTGCGGGGGCTTCCAGCTGAGTGACATAGGCCACCGGGTCGATGACCTGATAGACCACTGCGTAGGACACCGTAACCAGATTCTGATCAGCCGTCAGCATGAGGCCCTGAGCCTGGCGACCGGCGGGTGCGGGGCCCACCTCCAGCGTCCGCTCGCCGGTCACATTGACCAGACGCACGCTTTCAAAGGGATACGGCCAGCGCCACTGCCAACCGGGGTCAGTGGTGCCGGATACGATACCGAAACGACTGACCACACCCCGCTGATTGGCATCGACCAGATAAAAACCACTCACCAACCAGGCGCCAAAAATCAAAGCCACACCAATGAGCCAGCTTTGCCACGACAGTGCCTGCCAATTGAAAGGCGCCGCATCCGTGCTCTCTGCAGTGCCACGAGCCTGAGTGGATACCCCGGGGCGGGAGAGGGATTGAGCCATCGGCTGGGGGGCCGGCGGTGCCGGGCGACGCAGAATGGCGGCGATACGGCAACGGGCCCGGTAGACGAGTTGCTGCCAGAGTTCTTCCAGATCCGGAGGTCCTTCGGGCTTAGGCGATGAAGGCCCACCGGACGGTTGCTGGCCGCCGGACAAGGCAGGCCGAGTTTCCTTGGGTGTCTCTTGGGTGGTGTCTGCGCCTGTCAGCGGGGACGCACCATCGGGGGCTGCCGACTCGGGTTGCGCGGGCGCCGCACCAGCGTTTTCTGGTGCCTGATCCGGCTCTTTTTGCTCCGGTCGGTGGCTATTTCCCCATTGGGGATCATTGATCGACATCAGGCGACAGCAGCGGGGATGGCGCTAACTCCGAGGGATAACTTTCTGGCCCGGTTTCTGGTGATTCCGGGTGGGCAAATTCGGCAATCGCCGCCCTGAGCCAGGGGAGACCGGCACCCGTCTGGGCGCTCAATCGTACACGGCTGATTTTACCATAGGGATCCCGCTCCACGCCGGGCTCGGCGGCGGTAAGATCGCACTTATTGTAGACCCGGATCTGCGGGATATGGCTGGCACCGATTTCAGCCAGCACCTTGTTCACTTCGGCAATCTGCTCTTCGCGGGCGGGGTTAGCGGCATCAATCACATGCAGCAGGAGATCGGCCTGCGTGGTAGTTTCCAGGGTGGCTTTGAAGGCTTCGACCAGGGTGTGGGGTAGATCCCGGATAAATCCGACCGTATCGGCCACAACCACATTACCGGCTTCAGGCAGCCAGACACGACGCACCGTGGTATCCAGCGTGGCAAACAGCTGGTCGGCCGCGTAAGCACCGGAATGCGTGAGCGCATTGAACAGCGTGGATTTACCGGCGTTGGTGTAGCCGACCAAGGAAATGGTCAGTACCCCCTGGCGACTACGCGCCCGCCCCTGCGTGCGCCGTTGCTTGGCTAACCGGGACAGCCGGTCCTTGAGCATTTTAACGCGGGTGCCGATCAGCCGGCGGTCTGTTTCCAGCTGGGTTTCACCAGGGCCTCTCATGCCGATGCCACCGCGTTGACGCTCAAGGTGCGTCCAGCCACGAATCAGGCGGGAGGCCAGATGCTCCAGCTGGGCCAGCTCGACCTGCAGCTTGCCTTCGGCGCTTTGCGCGCGCAGGGCAAAAATATCCAGAATCAAGGTGGTACGGTCGATGACCCGCCCATGCACAACCTGCTCCAGGTTGCGTTGCTGCACCGGAGAGAGGTTGTGATTGAAAATAATCAGACCGGCATCCAGCGCTTTGGCCTGTTGGCCGATTTCTTCGGCTTTGCCGGAGCCCACGAACAGAGCAACATCCGGCCGATCACGCCGACAGGTAATAATATCCACCACCTCAGCGCCTGCCGATTCGGCGAGCATGCGGACTTCCTGAACGGCTTCGTCGACGTCCAGTTTGCCGAAATCCACCTGCACGAGCAGCACCCGCTCCAGCACCTGGCCGGACGCACGGGATTGCGTGGGTTTTCTGGCTAACCGGGGGTCGGACAACCCGGCCAGTGCCGGGTCACTGGCGGTCATGCCGCGGGCGGCTCCTGGCTGAAGCTGACGGCGCGGGCAGGCACGACCGTGGAGATGGCGTGCTTGTACACCATCTGGGTGACGGTATTACGCAACAGCACGACGTATTGATCGAAGGATTCAATCTGCCCCTGCAGCTTGATGCCATTCACCAGGTAAATGGACACCGGCACGTGTTCACGGCGCAAGGCGTTGAGGAAAGGATCCTGTAGCAACTGGCCCTTATTTGTCATTGTTGTACTCCGCTTGTTCTGATTATTGCGGGATTGGGAAGTTAAGTGCTTAGTGGATCAATGTAAAGCAAAACACGGAAATGCGCAAAGCATTTTACGCAGCGTTTACACAGAAACGTCGATTAATCATCCACATAGGGGTTATGCGACACGTTGAACTGCAAACGCAGTGGCGTTCCCTGCAAATGGAAGTGATCGCGGAAGCAGTGTTCCAGGTATCGACGGTAGCTGTCCGGAATGTGATTCAGCGCATTACCGTGGATCACGATCAGCGGTGGATTCATGCCACCCTGGTGCGCATAACGGGGCTTCGGCCGGAAAATACCATGCCGTGGCGGTGTCTGCCGGGCAACGGCATCCATCAGCACACGGGTCAATTGGGGTGTGGACAACTTGGCCATGGCGGCGGCATAGGCCTTATCGACCGAGCGCATGACGCCATCCAGCCCCTTGCCCTCTTTGGCCGAGATGTAGTGGAAGCTGGCGAAATCAAGGAATTTGAAGCGACGTTCGATGCCGAGCTTGCACTGCTCGCGATCATACGCGTCCATGCCGTCCCATTTGTTGACGGCCACCACCAGCGCACGACCAGACTCCTTGATAAAGCCAGCCAAGTGAGCATCCTGATCGGCCACATCCTGTTGGGCATCAAGCACCAGAATAACGACGTTTGCCGCTTCAATCGCCTGCAGGGTTTTAATGACCGAGAATTTTTCGATGGCTTCGAAGACCCGGCCCTTGCGACGGACACCTGCCGTGTCGATCAGCTGATATTTCTTGTCACCGCGCTCGAATTCGATTTCGATGGCATCACGCGTGGTCCCCGGCTGGTCGAAAGCAATAACACGCTCTTCACCGAGCAGTGCATTGATCAGCGTGGATTTACCGACATTCGGGCGGCCGGCAATGGCCACGCGGGGCACGCGCTCGGCATTAGCGTCGTCTTCCGGATCTTCCGGAAAGGCATCAAGCGCTTCATCGATGAGGCTACGCACGCCTTCGCCATGAGCGGCCGAAATGGCATGCGGCTCGCCCAGGCCCAGTTCATGGAACTCGGCAGAGACAACCCCGCGATCCATCCCCTCGACTTTGTTAACGGCAACCAGCACCGGGCGATTGATCCGGCGCAGCAACTGCGCAATATCCTTATCCAGCGGCGTAATGCCTTCACGGCCATCCACCACGAAAATAATGCGGTCAGCTTCATGAATAGCCTGCTCGGTCTGGCGCGCCATTTCCTGCGTGATGCCTTCACGCGATTTGGGTTCGAAACCACCGGTATCGATGGCCAGAAAACCCTTGCGGCCGATTTTGCCGTGGCCATAGTGGCGGTCACGCGTCAGACCGGGCATGTCGGCGACGATGGCGTCACGCGAGCGGGTCAGACGGTTAAACAGAGTGGATTTGCCAACGTTGGCACGGCCAACCAGGGCGATTGTAGGTTTCATTGCAACGTTACCGCCATCAGAGACCCTCCTGCTGTTTGCAGCAGAACGGTATTAGGACCCAATGCAGGCAGGATCGACATGACCCCACCGCCGCCGACATTCATGCGGCTGATAAATTCACCGTTATCGCGGTCGAGCACATGCAGAAAACCTTCTGCGTCGCCCACCACCAACCCCATAGGCAATGCCACCGGTGCTGAAAGATTACGGTATTTGAGCTTGTCCTGACGCCAGACCGAGGCACCCGTGCCTCGGTCAAAAGCATGTACAACGCCCTGCTCGTCAGGAATAAACACACGACGGTCATCCATCGTGATGCCAGCAACCGAAGACACCTCACGTGACCAGATCTGCGTACCGCCCTGCATGTCGAAACAGGCCGCGCGGCCCTGGAAGGCTACGGCGCACATTTGCGGTCCCTGCACCACCGGGACGGTGACTACATCGGAGACCCGATCCAGCTCGGTGGCACCGCGCGGAACAGAGACGGTGCCTTCCCAGGCCGGTGCACCATTCTGTAGCGAGAGCGCATACAGTTTGCCGCCAGGCATGCCGACCAGCACGAATGGACCAAAAGGCAACGGCGGCGCGACTGAACGCACGGCCAACGGCGGATTGCTGCGCTGATAGTTCCAGCGCTGCTTGCCATCCATACCGTCGAGGGCAATGACACGGTTGTCACTGGTGCGTACAATCACTAGCCCTTCAGTAATGGCCGGCGCAGCAACCAGCTCACCTTTGACGTTGGCAGTCCAACCGGGTTTACCGGTTTCAAAGTCAAATGTCAGCACTTCGCCTTTATAGGTGCCAACCACCACCAGACGGCCATCACTGGCCGTGCCAGCCGAGAGCTTCTGCCCGGCATTGGCCCGCCAGACTTCTTTGCCATTATCCAGGCGGATCACGGTGCCATCATGCGAGGCCGACAACACCACCGGGCCACCACTGGCCGGCAGGAAGCTGAATCGGCCGGCTTTGCCGACCGAGGCCTGCCACTCCTGCTTGATGCCGACCCGCTCGACAATTGGCGTTAAAGGCGTGGGCTTGGGTTTGGAGCTCCCGAACAAACTGCACCCGCCCAGCGCCAATGCCAGGAGGCTAACGGCTGCAACGGTTTTGAGTTGGCGAGCGTGGCGCATCCGATTACTTTCCCGAAGCCGCTGCGGTCGTCAGCGCATCACGTTTTTCAATCAGCAGACGGCGCAGCAGCTGACCCGGTTCGCTACCGGCGAATTCCGAATTCGGCGTGACATCCTTAGTGGCCGGCTCGAGATTTTTCAGCGCTGCATCATAGCTGGCACGCGCTTCACTGAGCTTGCCCTGTGCGACATAGATATCGCCTCTGGCAGCATCAAAGCGTGCGGCAAATCCCGGGGGGGGCGTATCGGACACGGTTTTCAGTGCACCGTCAAAGTTCTTGTCATCCATCTGCATGCCAGCCAGGCGCAGACGGGCAATACCGCGAACCGCATCCTTGCCGTTGTCAGCTACCCAGTTCAGCTGAGCTTCAGCACTTTTGGCATCACCTGCAGCTTCCAGCGTGGTGGCGGCTAGCAGCGCACCCAGCGATGCAAACTGGCTGCGCGGATACTGGTTGACCAGCTCTCCGGCCGCCAGCTTGATACGGCTCGTATCCTGCTGAGCACTGGCCTGTTGCAACACCAGATAAATCCGGCTGGCTTCTGCGTTCTGGTTCTTCAGGTAGCTCTGCCACCCGTACCAGCCGAGCCAACCCAGGGCGACAACCAGCAGAATACCGATGGCCCAGCCGCCATACTGCTTCCACCAGCTGCGCAGGGCAGCAATCTGTTCCTGTTCTTCGAGATCGTAAACAGCCATTTCCGATTTTCCTATAGAGATCCGGCGCGCTTAGAAGCCCTGACCGAGATCGTTTTCCGTCCATTGTGACATGATGTGCTCAGCCAGATCGTCCAGCGGCACACGAACCTGGTTATTGGCGGTTTCACCCTCCGCCCAGTCTTTCTGACGCATGGTCTTAACAGTAACCTCACCGCGGGCGACTTCATCTTCACCAATAATCACGGCCAGCGGCGCACCGGAGTGATCCGCCCGCTTCATCTGCGATTTGAAGCTGCCACCACCGCAGTGGTAAACGACATTCAGCCCGGTATCACGCAGGCTTTCAGCCACACGGATCGCCAGATCGGCAGCCGCATCGCCCTGGTGAATCAGGTAGACATCAGGCGACGCCGCTTGCGGCAGATGCCCCGCATCTTCCAGCAACGCCAGCAGCCGCTCGACGCCCAGCGCAAAACCACAGGCCGGTGTCGGTTTACCGCCGAGCTGCTCGACGAGGCCATCATAACGGCCCCCGGCGCAGACGGTGCCCTGAGCACCCAGCGCATCCGTGACCCATTCAAAGACCGTGAGGTTGTAGTAATCCAGACCCCGGACCAGGCGCGGATTCACGGTAAAAGGGATGCCGGCATGACGGACCAGCGCTTGCACGCGCTCGAAATGCGCCAGTGATTCGGTACCGAGGTAATCCATCAGACGCGGCGCGGCCGCCACCAGTGCCTGCATCTCCGGATTTTTGGTATCCAGAATACGCAAGGGGTTGCTGTGCAGGCGACGCTTGGCGTCGTCATCCAACTGATCCTGATGCGCTTCAAAATAGGCGATCAGTGCGGCGCGATGTTCGGCGCGTTCAGCTGGCTGGCCGAGACTATTGAGCTCCAGGCGGATGTTGTCGAGCCCCAGTTCTTGCCACAAGCGGGCGCTCATGAGAATCTGCTCGGCATCAACATCCGGCCCGGTGAAACCGAAGGCTTCGACTCCGACCTGATGAAACTGACGATAGCGACCTTTCTGCGGGCGCTCGTGACGGAACATCTGGCCCATGTAATACAGGCGCTGCGGACGTTCGGCGGCAACGTTATGCTGGATCACCGCGCGCACGCAACCGGCTGTGCCTTCGGGGCGAAGGGTCAGCATTTCGCCATTGAGGCTATCGACAAAGGAATACATTTCCTTTTCGACGATGTCAGTGACTTCACCAATGGCACGCTTAAAAAGCGGGGTCGGTTCCACAATCGGCATACGGATCGGACGATAACCGTAACTCTTGAGCCAGCCACGCAGGGCCTCTTCCAGCCACTCCCAGGATTCCGCCGCATCGGGCAGGATGTCATTCATGCCGCGTACGGCTTGCAAACGCTCACTCATGCTTGTCTTCAGGCTTTCCGCTGGTATGTACGGGCGACATACCGGTCAATAATGTCTTTGAATTCGGTAGCGATATTGTCGCCACGCAGCGTCACGGTTTTCAAACCGTCCTCGAATACCGGCGCAGCCGGCACTTCGCCGGTGCCCGGCAGAGAAATACCGATGTTGGCGTGCTTGCTTTCGCCGGGGCCGTTGACGATACAACCCATCACGGCCAGCGTCATATTTTCAACACCGTCGAACTGCTCTCGCCACTGTGGCATTTGGGCACGCACATAATTCTGCACTTCGGCCGCCAGCTCCTGGAAGAAGACGCTGGTGGTACGCCCGCACCCCGGACAAGCCGTCACTAATGGCGTAAACGCCCGCAGACCCATGGTTTGCAGCAGCTCCTGCGCAACCTGCACCTCCAGCGAACGTGAGCCATTCGGCTCCGGCGTCAACGACACGCGAATGGTATCGCCAATACCTTCCTGCATCAGCACGGCCATGGCCGCTGTCGAGGCCACGATGCCCTTAGAACCCATACCGGCCTCGGTCAGCCCAAGGTGCAGCGGATAGTTGCAGCGCGCCGACAGATCGCGGTACACCGCAATGAGATCCTGCACACTGGATACCTTGCAGGACAACACAATCCGATCTCCCGGCAGACCGATATTTTCTGCGAGCGCGGCCGATTCCAAGGCCGACAGGATCAGGGCTTCACGCATCACATCACCGGCCGAGCCTGGCGTCGATTTGCGGGCATTGTCATCCATGACACGCGCCAGTACCGACTGATCCAGGCTACCCCAGTTAACGCCAATGCGTACCGGTTTATGGTAGCGAATCGCCAGTTCGATCATCTGCGAGAACTGCTCATCCTTCTTTTTTCCAAAGCCGACGTTGCCCGGATTAATGCGGAACTTGGCCAGTGCTTCGGCACAGACCGGATAATCGGTGAGCAGACGGTGACCGTTGTAGTGGAAATCACCAATCAACGGTACATCCATATTCATGCGCAACAGATGTTCACGAATCTCCGGTACGGCCGCTGCAGCTTCCGGCGAATTAACCGTAATGCGGACAAGTTCGGCACCGGCACGGGCGAGCTCGGCCACCTGAATCGCCGTCTTCAGCACGTCGGCCGTGTCGGTGTTGGTCATGGCCTGAACCACGATTGGTGCACCGCCCCCCATAGCCACCTGACCGATGGTGACGCGACGTGTCTCTTTACGTTGCAGGATCATCGTATCTGCCTCGATGCGGTGAATTAACGGAGAACCTGACGAGCTACGTCATCGGTCGACAGTTTGTCGAGTTTAACGGGCTCATCGCGCCAGCGGGCCTGCACCTGACGCGCATTGCCAATCAGCACGTCCAGCGGTGCCGCACCGGTAATAAACTGAGTGGTACCCGCTGCGTTCAACTGTGAATAGATGATGCGGCCGGTGTAATCACGAACTTCGACCCAGGCAGGCGCTGAAAACTTGAGTTCAAGGGTACCCGGGCTCGTCTGGGCCTGGGCCTGCACAGGCGCTTGCGTAGCAGGCGCGGCTTCACTGCCAGCGGGCACAACCGCTCCAGCCGGGGCCACGGCACCTGATTCAACAGGCGGCTGCACAATATCCGGACGCACCCAGCGTTCGGCGATGGCCTGCCCCGACTGAAACAGGTTTTCCCAGACACCGGCGGGTACGGCATAAGCCAGAACAATGGCCAACGTCATCATGACCGCGCCGGTTTTCAGCATACGCTTTTCCTGACGTTTGCTCTCACCGTCACGGCGCGATGTCGGCGCTGCCTTGCGCGCAGTATTACTTTGCGCGAGGTTCTTTTTCATGGCCGGTGCCGCACCGGGGATCTCTGCAATCAACGCATCCACGGACACATCGAGCAAACGCCCATAGGCGCGCAGAATACCGACGGTAAAAGTGCGACCGGGCAAAGCGGCCCAATCGGATGCCTCAATCGATTCGATAACACGGGGGCTGACTTTCAACGCATAGGCAGCGTCACCGATTGAAAGACGCTTGGCCTCTCGCGCCCGCGACAAAGCTGCATCAGTGACAAGGGCTTCCGCCGGTGTGGTGACAGGCGCCTGCATTGGGGCCATATCAAGTTCGTTTTGTGGGTGCTGTTCGAGATCGTTTTGCATGGTGCTGTCCGGAATCACCGGTTACTGAAGTGTCGGTCGGGTCAATGCCGTCGCATCGAAGGTTGTCGTCACACCGAGCGCGGATGCGCGTTGACGGTATCGGGCCGCCAGGGTGTCATCACCCATGTCATGCGCACAACGGGCCGCGGTGACGAGTGCTTTGGCCGGCGTGCCGTAAAGCGGGTTGGCCAGCGCCAGGTTCAACTGGGCCAACCCTGCAGCATACTGCTGCGACTCGCAGAGAAAGAGTCCATAGTTATTGTGGATCTCCGGGTCGTTCGGCGATAGCAACACGGCCTTCTGAAAACTGTCGCTGGCTTGTTGCCGCTCACCCAGTTGCATGTACACGAGGCCATACATGCTGTACGCCGGAGCGTATTGCGGATCAATGCGGACGGCGTTGCCCAGTTCCTCCAGGGCGGTTTTCATGCTGCCCTGCTGGAAATAGAGTGCGGCCAGCTCGGTATGAATGCGGGCGCGGCTCAAGGAATCGGCCGGGATCGGCCGAGAGTCTCCGGCGACCGGTGCACTGCCCGTGGTGGTGCATCCGGCCACCAGCATGGCAGACAGCCATACCAGAATGCTTTGGCGCATGAACGGCCGCATCAGACCGCGCCTCCTGAGGTCACGCTCAGGACCGGCGGCATCTGACGCGTCCGCTTGGTTTTATCCTGTACCTGTCCGGCCAACTGACCGCAGGCCGCATCAATATCATCGCCGCGTGTTTTACGCGTGGTTGTCACATAACCGGCGCCGATCAGCACATTGGCAAACGTGCTGATCCGGTCTCGTTGCGAACGACGATACGGACTACCGGGGAAAGGATTGAACGGAATCAGATTGAATTTGCAGCGAAAGCCGGCCTTAGCGACCAGGGCAACCAGCTCCCGTGCCTGAGCCGAACTATCGTTAACGCCATCAAGCATCACGTATTCGAAGGTGATGAAGTCGCGGGGCGCCTTGTCCAGATAGCGTTTGCAGGCAGTCATAAGCTCTGCCAACGGGTATTTTTGGTTAATCGGTACCAGCACATCACGCAGGGCGTCGTTCGGCGCATGCAGCGATACAGCCAGCGCCGTCGGGCAGGCTTCGCGCAAACGGTCCATGGCCGGCACCACGCCAGAGGTAGAGACCGTGACACGACGACGAGATAAGCCGTAGGCATGGTCGTCAAGCATCAGATTCAATGCCGGTACCAGTGCCTCAAAATTAGCTAAAGGCTCACCCATCCCCATGATGACGACATTCGAGATGATGCGCTCACCGGCCGGATCAAAACCCAGTGCGCGGTTGGCCAACCAGAGCTGGCCAATGATTTCGGCCGTGGTCAGGTTACGGTTGAATCCTTGTTTACCCGTCGAACAGAACGCGCAGTCCAGCGCACAACCCACCTGGGTTGAAATACACAGAGTGCCTCGATCCGTTTCCGGAATGAACACGGTTTCGATTAGGTTGCTGGCCCCCACATCCATCAGGAACTTGCGGGTACCATCATCGGAAATCTTGTCGGAAACAATGGTTGGCAAACGGATTTCGGCCACAGTCGGCAACCGCTCGCGAAACACGCGCGCAAGGTCCGACATGGCGGAAAAATCAGTTTCGCCACGCTGATAGATCCAGCGTAAAAGCTGATTGGCCCGGAAAGGCTTTTCGCCAATCTGGGCCAACCAGGCTTTCAGCCCGGCCAAATCGAGGTCGAGCAGATTTTGCATCTGAACGTCTAAGCGATGACTTAGCGGCTGTAAACGTTCATGCCGGGGAAGAAGAAGGCCACTTCCACCGCAGCCGTTTCCGGAGCATCCGAACCGTGAACGGCGTTAGCATCAATCGATTCTGCGAAGTCAGCGCGGATGGTGCCCGGCTCAGCCTTCTTCGGATCGGTAGCGCCCATCAGTTCGCGGTTCTTGGCAATCGCGTCTTCGCCTTCCAGCACCTGGATAAACACCGGGCCCGACGTCATGAACTCGACCAGATCCTTGAAGAAAGGACGCTCTTTGTGAACGGCGTAGAACTGACCTGCTTCGGCAGCCGACAGGTGCACCAGACGACCGGCAACAACCTTCAGGCCAGCGCCTTCAAAGCGGGCGATGATTTGACCGATGACATTCTTGGCGACGGCATCCGGTTTGATGATGGAAAGGGTACGTTGAATAGCCATGAAAAACTCCGTTCGGGTCGGCAATTGATAAAACGGCTATTTTAGCAGAATCAAGGGTTGCGCAGCGCACCATGCCACCAAAAGAACCCAGCTCAGACACTGATTTCACAGGCTTTTTTATCGCCTTCCGGACAGATCGCCATGGCATATCCCGGCTGGCAGCAACGCCAAGGCCTGTCAGCTCTTGAAATCCGTCATGGAAATACCGAAGCGAGCCAGTTTGTCATAGAGGGTTTTGGCGGGGATCCCCAGAATGGCGGCGGCATCCGCTACATGCCCGGACGCCAGCCGGAGTGCATTCACGAGTGCACCCCGCTCGGTTTTTTCCAGCATCGGGCCTAGGGCCAACGGCTGCTGCTCGTCGGAATCGGCTTCGCCTTCGGCAAAAGGGAAACCGATAGCAACCCGCTCGGCAAAGTTTTTGAGTTCACGGATATTGCCGGGCCAGGCATGCGACACCAGGTAACGCAATACCGCCGCTGCGGGTTCTGCCGGTGGCACGCCGTATTTTTCCCGGTAATACGTCAGGTAATAATTGAAAATCAGCGGAATATCTTCCGCAATTTCACGCAAGGCTGGCAGATAGAGATTGACCACATTCAGGCGGAAATAGAGATCGCTGCGAAAACCGCCCTGATCTGACAACGTTTTCAGATTGACTTTGGTGGCGGCAATAATGCGGCAGGACACGGGGATCGACTCGTTCGCCCCCAGTCGCTGAATACTGCGCTCCTGGATCGTTCTCAGGAGCTTGGCCTGCAACGCCAGTGGCATAGATTCAATTTCATCGAGAAAGATCGTGCCGTTTTTGGCAAACTCGAATTTACCAATCCGCCGTTTCACGGCACCGGTAAACGCCCCAGCTTCGTGCCCGAAGAGCTCGCTCTCGAAAATAGTCTCGGGTAGCGCCGCACAGTTGATGGCTACAAAAGGCCCCGTCCGTTTACTGGCATAGTGCAAGCTTTGAGCAACGACCTCTTTACCACTCCCAGTCTCGCCATTGATGAGAATATCGACGCCGGTGGGGGCCAGTGCCGCAATTTTCTGCTTTAGCAAACGAACGCGTTCGGATTGGCCGATGAATACCGGCGCCCCCACCGCCTGTTCTTTGGACAGCGAGGCCACCTGATACACCAGACGCGCTTTGTCGACGGCGTTCCGTACGGTGGTTGTTAACCGGTCCGGGCTGAAAGGTTTTTCAATAAAGTCGAAGGCGCCCTCGCGCATGGATTCCACGGCCATGCCAATGTCACCATGCCCCGTCATCACGATCACCGGCACCTGCCGGTGCTCCGCCAGCACCTTGCGCATCACGGTGAGCCCATCTTCATCGGGCAGATTGACATCCGTCACCAGAACAAACGGAAACTCAGGGCGTTCGGCCTGAAGAAATGCACCTGCGCTCGCATAGCCCCGCACCTCGAAGCCTTCAAGCAACAACGCCTGCGCGCAGCCGCGTAAAATTGCATCGTCGTCCTCTATCAGACAGACCGTGACGACAGTTTGTTCCGGGGCATTAGCTTTCATGACTTATGGCAGAGGATCTGCGCCCTTGAAATACAATGTAAATTCGAGGCCACCCGCAGGCAGATTGGCACAGGCGATTCTGCCACCAACGGCATCAACAATAAACCGCGTGATGGCCAAACCCAGGCCGAGCCCCTGCCCGGTGGGCTTGGTTGTAAAGAAGGGTTCGAAAAGCTGGCCGACCTGCGCCGCATTCACACCCGGTCCGTTATCGCTAAAGCGAACCACCACCTCGGCACCGCGCTGCTCGGCAACAATATCGATTTGTGCCTTGTCACGCCCAGTCAGGGCATCGACCGCATTCGACAACAGGTTAATAAAAACCTGCTCAAGCTTACCGCGCGCGCCTAGAACACATTCATCGCCAACCGTCATTTGCAACCGGATCTGCGCTTTATCGACAAACGGTGACATGACCAGCAGTGCATTCTGGATGACCGACTTCAACGGCACCGGTTCAATAGCCGTCGGATCATTGCGATACAAGGTCTTTAACTCGGAAAGAATGCCCCCCGCCCGCGTGACCAGCTCGTTAATATTATCGACATTCTCTGCCACGATATCCAGACGGCCTGCGTCAATCAGTTTACGGGCATTGCCGGCATAGAGCTGGATGGCGGAAAGCGGCTGACTCAGTTCATGGGTAATGCCGGCGGCCATCTGGCCGAGCACCGCCATTTTGCCGGCCTGAACCGCTTCGTCACGGGTCTGCCGGAGAATGCTTTCAGCGCGTTCCAGTTCTGAAATCTTGGCGGTCAACTCGGCCGTACGCTCGGTAATCTTTGCGTCGATATTGGCATACAGCAGATGCTTTTCCTCACGCTCACGACGACGGAAATAGATATTCAATGCCGTGATCAGCAGAAATCCAACCGCAAAGCCGATGGCCAGCGCAGTAGCCATCGCATAGTTGCGTGCTTCACGGGTGTCATTGATCTGAGCAATCTGCCAGCCCTGCTTACCCAGAGGCACCGACTGAACCATGTAGCGCTTATCTCCGACGAGACTGACCGGCTCCTTGACCTCCAGCTGAATAGGCAATCCCTTATAAGCCATAGCAGCCAGCGGCTGACCAGGGAACTGCCGGGTCGTGGCAATGCGCTCTTCTGCGGAAGGATTCAGTGGCCGCGTCGTTTTGTACCGGTTCGTCGGATCTGAGGCCAGAATCACGACGCCATCCTCGTTGATGACAACGAGATCATTTTTAGTTTCGGATAGCGCTTTCTGGATATCCGAAAGACCGATCTTGATGGTAATGACCCCGATCAGATCCTGATCGGCCTTGATGGAATAGGCGATGTAATACCCGGGCTTACCTGAGGCAATGCCTACACCATAAAACCGACCCACCCCCTGGCTGACCGCATCGACAAAATACGGGCGAAAAGCGTAGTTGTCGCCGACAAAGCTATCCGGTTTGTTCCAGTTACTGGAGACCAGCGTCAGACCATGTTCATTCATGGTGTAGATGGTTTCCGTTCCGAGTATCTGATTGATCCGCTCGAGGTAACGGTTCGCTTCCCCTAACATGGCGGATTTATTGGCATGCTCGAGTGCGTTGCGGATACGTCGGTCCTGAGCAATGACCAGCGGCAGCTCTTCATATTTCTGCAGTGTGGCACTCAGCGAGAGGCTCAGGCTCTCGAGATACTGGCGGTTACGGTCCGCCTCCCGGTCCATTTCGCGGGCAAAGATGAGCCCATAGGTGACGTAACCGATCAATACGCACACAACAATAATCAAGGCGAATACATAGCGCGACTTGATCGGTGTGTTTTTAGATACGGAATAGGCGGTAGCCATGCGTCAGAGCTGAAACGATAAAGACAAAAGCATACGTTAAAAAGCAGAACCCGGCTGGCGCCGGGTTCTTTACTACAGTGTCACTAACCGATCATACCCAGGGTACGCGGTAGCCAGAGGCTCAAACCGGGCACGTAAGTCACAATCATCAGGAAGACCAGCATGGTGAGCAACCATGGCCAGACGGCGACGGTGAGCTCGGTAATACCCATCTTGGTTATCCCGGACGCCACATAGAGGTTCAAACCGACAGGCGGGTGACACATGCCGACCTCCATGTTAACGACCATCATGATGCCGAAATGCACCGGATCAATGCCCAGCTTCATGGCCACCGGGAACAGGATCGGCGAGAAGATCAGCACGATGGATGACGGCTCCATGAAGTTACCGGCCACCAGTAGGATGATATTGACGAAGAGCAGGAAGGTAATAACCCCCAGCCCCTTGTCCAGCAACCAGTCAGCCATGGCTTGCGGAATATTTTCATGGGTCATCAGGAACGAGAAGAGCACGGCGTTCGTGATGATGTACAGCAGCATGGCGCTCATGTTGGCCGATGACAGCAGTACGCGCGGCACATCCTTCAGGCCCATGTCCTTGTAGACAAAGACGGCGATGATGAATGCGTAGACGGCGCTGATGGCTGCGGCTTCTGTCGGTGTGAAGATACCGGTGTAGATACCGCCCATGACGACCACGATCAGCATCAGACCCCAGATGGATTCCTTGAAGGACTTGATTCGCTGAACGAAGCTGGCTTTCGGCAAACGCGGATAGTCATTCTTGCGTGCCAGATACCAGGTGGTGAGCCCCAGCATGGTGGCCAGCATCAACCCCGGAACCACACCGGCCATGAACAACGCGCCGACCGAGGTATTGGTCGAGACGGAGTACATCACCATGACAATGGACGGTGGAATCAGAATACCGAGCGCACCCGAGGTCGTGATGATACCGGCACCAAAACGATTCGGAAAACCTGCCTTGACCATGGCCGGCAGCAGAATAGAGCCGATCGCCACAACGGTTGCGGGCGACGAGCCAGACACGGCGGCAAACAGCGCGCACGCCACAACACCCGCCAGGCCCAGGCCACCGTAAAAATGACCGACCATGTCCGAAGCGAAGCGGATCATCCGTTTGGCCACCCCACCATGGGTGAGGAAATTACCTGCCAGGATAAAGAACGGAATCGCCATGATTTCGAACTTCTCGATCCCCGTGAACAGCTTGAGCGCAACCGACTCCAGCGGCACCTGCGTCAAGGTGAACAGGAAGCTCAGTACCGTCAGACCCAGCGCGATAGAGATGGGCATCCCGGTCAGCATGAGGACCAGAAGGATGCCGAAGATGATCAAGGTACTCATTTGGCACCCCCTTCCTTATTCTCGGAATCTTTATTCTTATCGAGCTCTTTCGGATACAGTCCCTTGGTATTTTCAAACCAGGGGGTGTCTTCCAGCTTGGTGCCGGGACTAACCATCGGATCGGTGGCAGTATCGTCATCCAGACCTTCAACGTGACCATGATCGACATGCGGCAGCTCGCCGGTCTTGTTGAACGACACGAGCACCTGCAGGAAGCGGAAACACATCAGGCCCGAACCCAGCGGAATAGCGGAATAGACAATCCAGGTCGGCCACTCCAGGTCCGGCGTGACTGGGCCCTCGAAGAGATCCCCCGTCTCCTTGCCCCAGTAATGCAGCCAGGCATAGTGCAGGCCGTTTTCCATCACGAAGTGGTAGCCGAGGTAGGAAATAATGCCGGTAAAGACGGCGCCTGCCAGCAGGCCGAAGCTGATGAACCATTTGCGCTTTTCATCCGGCAGCCGGTTGATCATCACATCAACCCCGACGTGAATCCCCGTACGAACACCATACGCCGCACCAAACTTGGCCATCCACACAAACATGATGATGCAGAGCTCCTGCGCCCACGCCATACTGAACGACAGTAGCCAATCTTGCAGGCCAGGAATATCCAGCCCGGTCAGATAACGGTGGACCACTGCCGCAAAAATAATGAGGGTTGCACCACCAATCAGCAGGGTGATCAACCACTCTTCAAGCCGGTCAAGAAACTTCATAACAATCTCCGGAGCGACCGCCCTGCATCGCAGGGCGGTCGTGATCTACAAGGGCGAACCCTTACTTCTTCTTGGCGGCAGCCTTGCTCGGGCCTGCCAGGTCTGCGTAAACCTGCTGCAGCAGTTCCGGCCCGATGCGTGGTGCCATTTCCTTATGCACCGGCAGCAGGGCCTTCTTGAAGGCTTCACGTTCGGCCGGCGTCAGGTTGTAGACCGCAGTCTTGCCCGACTTCTTGACCTTTTCCAGATCCTGGTCGTTCTGATGCTTGGCGATTCGGTTGGCAAAGTCCGTTGATTCGCTCATGGCTTTTTCCAGCGGCTCACGCACGTCCGGAGCCAGACCGTCCCAGAACTTCTTGTTAACGATCACGGCATAACCCAGATAGCCATGCTCAGTGAGCGCCAGATGTTTCTGAACTTCATACATCTTCTGGGTGTAGAGATTGGAAATCGGGTTTTCCGTACCGTCCACCACGCCGGTCTGCAGCGCCTGATAGACTTCCGAGAACGGCAGGACCTGCGGCAACGAACCCAGGGCACGCATCTGGGCTTCCAGAACCTTGGAAGACTGGATACGCATCTTCTTGCCCTTCAGATCGGACGGCTGCTTGATCGGAGTATTGGCCGAGAACGATTTAAAACCGTTATCCCAGTAGCCCAGACCACGGATCCCCTTGGGCTCCAGCTTGGCCAGAATCGACTTGCCGATCGGACCCTGGGTAATCTTGTGCAGCTGATCATAGTTGTCGAAAATGTACGGCAGATCGAACATTTCGAATTCCTTGACACCCAGCGGACCAAACTTGGCCAGTGACGGTGCCAGCATCTGCACGGCGCCCAGCTGCAGGGCTTCCATTTCTTCCTTGTCCTTGTAGAGGGTGCTGTTAGCGTAGACCTCGACCTTGACCTTACCCTTGGTGTACTCCTCGGCCTTCTTCTTGAAGTACTCAGCCGCCAGACCCTTGGGGGTATCGTTGGCGACCACATGGCTGAACTTGATCACGATCGGCTGCTGAGCCATTGCCCAGGTCGAACAGGCAGCCAGCAGGGAGACTGCCAGCAGTTTCATCTTTTTCATTCCGATGCTCCTTTGGTTGATGTGGTGCGCTTTTATGATTAATGCAGCTACTTATGCGCTGTCATTGCCCTTTATTTAGCAACAGGCATGCCAACTCAAAAAGACACTCTCAAAAATCGGCAACACACTGTTTATTAAAAACTTTCTGACGTAGCAACAATTTCCGGACAGCCGGCACCGTCTGGCCGATCGGAAACCAGTCGGTTTGTTTCTGACTTTCCGGAAAAACCAGCGTCAGAGGACAACCCAGGGCGCGGCTTGCCATGTCACATCGCCCTCGGTTACATCGTCAATGACTACGCCCTCTCCCCAACCAAGACCAGCCACCCAGATCAATGAGGCACCCGACCACAGACCGGGTAATCGCGGGCGTACCCACGGCGGAATGCCACGCTCACGCAGCATCTCACCCACAGCCGCTCGGCACCGGGTCCGGGGATGAAAACGATGGCCGTGCCCGATTGCCGCGACAGTCACGCAGGAAGGCCAGCGCTTCGCGTCGCAGGTCAAAATTCCATCCGGCCAGACCTGCGGACCTGACTGCAACAACTGAGAGGCCGGTAGCTTACCGTTCATCGCGGGATCCAGCCAGATCTGGTCACGCCAGATATGGACGCCAACCGCACCCATACGCACAAAGATCTCGCTTTCCGGTCGAGCAACCATCAACTGATTCACCAGCGCTTCCAAGCGTACGGCGGCCGGAATCTGCAAGGCTGCTCGGGCCAGCATCACCCGCAAGACATTTTTTACCGCAGCGAGGGGCAAGGCCTGCAATTGCCGGACGGATAAATGCCCTGCGTCATTGCGACAAGATAGCGCATCCTGCTCAGCCAGACGATCCAGCAATCCCGCTTGCTCCTGCATCAGCCCGGCCGTGCGTGCCAGCACCCGGACGACACCGGGAAACTGTTCGCTGACAGCTGGCAGCACCCGATGACGGATATAGTTTCTGCGAAAACGAAGATCCTGATTACTCTCATCTTCGATCCATTGCAGCTGATGGACATTGGCCCAGACCAGGAGATCCGCTCTGGGGATATCAATCAACGGCCGTAACAGATGCTTGCTCGCCAAGTAACGCTGATCCGGTGCACCGGCCAGCCCCTGCACACCGGCTCCCCGGAACAAATTGAGCAGCAGGGTTTCCGCTCGATCATTCTGATGATGGGCCAGACAGAGGATGTCGCCGTCCACAGCCTGAAATGCCGCGTAGCGAGCCTCGCGAGCCGTGCGCTCAACCCCCTGGCCTGTCGTCTCAGCGAGCGTCACGCGCACCACGTGACAAGGGACATCTAGCGGTGCGCAAATTGACTGGCAAAAGGTCGCCCATTGATCCGCGTTGGGCGAGAGTCCGTGGTGGACATGGATCGCGGTTAACTCGAAAGCGCACGTCTGGCGCAACCGGGCAACAGCATGAAGCAGCACCACCGAGTCCATGCCACCGGATAAGGCGACAACCACACGCGAGCAGCCATCGCTTGTGACGCCGGCTAATGCACGGCGCACTGATCGAAGGATAGGGTCAGCACCGGCTGTCACCGCATCACCGGCCTTCGGCCCGTCAGGCAGCGACGGTGTCGTACGCCCCGTAAGCCATCAGACGGTCAATACGACGGCGCACCAGCGCATCATGATCCAGACCGTTGACTCGTGCCAGCGCCCCCTCCAGTGCCTGCTTCAGATTCTTGGCCATACCGACCACATCACGATGCGCACCGCCCGGGGTTTCTTCAACGACCTGATCGATGAGCCCTAGGGATTTCAAACGACCAGCGGTAATCCCCATGATTTCTGCAGCTTCCGAGGCTTTTTCCGCACTCTTCCACAGAATCGTGGCACAACCCTCCGGCGAAATCACCGAATAGGTCGAATGCTGCAGCATGAGCACCTCATCGCCAACGGCAATCGCCAGCGCACCACCCGAACCGCCTTCACCAATCACCGTGACGATGATCGGCGTCTTGAGTTCCGCCATGACCAGCAGGTTACGGCCAATCGCTTCGGACTGGCCTCGCTCTTCGGCACCAATACCAGGATAGGCACCCGGGGTGTCAACGAAGGTGAAAACTGGCAAGCCGAATTTTTCTGCCAGCTTCATCAAACGCAAGGCTTTGCGATAGCCCTCCGGCCGCGGCATACCGAAATTACGGTAGATCTTCTCTTTGGTGTCACGACCCTTCTGATGACCGATCACCACGCAGGGTTCGCCATTGAAACGGGCCAAACCGCCCACAATGGCGGTGTCGTCGGCAAAGGCCCGATCACCATGCAACTCATGAAAATCGGTAAAAACATTCTGAATATAGTCGAGCGTATACGGACGCTGCGGATGACGGGCCACCTGAGCGCTTTGCCAGGGACTCAGCTTGGCGTAAATTTCGTTGGAAAGGACACGCCCTTTTTCGGCGAGGCGCTCGACCTCTTCCGAAATATCAACGCCGGATTCTTCCTGCATGACACGAAGCTCGTCAATCTTGGCTTCCAGTTCGGCAATGGGCTGCTCGAAGTCGAGAAAGGTGGTTTTCATCGGCGGTGATTCCTAAATCTTTAATTGATCGCTATTTTAGCAGAGGGTGGCCATACCCGAGGGGGTCGTCCCAATTAGCCCTGCCCATCCGCCACGAAGGGGTTGTCCATCCGCTCATCTCCGAAAGTCGACATGGGACCATGACCGGGGATGAAGCGCACATCATCACCGAGCGGGAAGAGCTTTTCACGAATCGAACGAATGAGCTGCTGGTGATTCCCTTTGGGGAAATCCGTGCGTCCGATGGACTGCTGGAACAGCACGTCTCCGACCATCGCCAGACGGGATGGCGCATGGTGAAAGCAGACGTGGCCGGGGGTATGCCCGGGGCAATGAAGCACATCCAGTGTTTCACCGCCCACCGTGACGGTATCGCCATCATGTAGCCACCGATCCGGTTCAAACGCCTCCGCATGCGGAAATCCGAACTGCTTCGACTGGTGTGGCATACCCTGAATCCAGAACGCATCTTCTTCCTGCGGCCCTTCAATCGGCACGGATCGACGTTTGGCCAATTCTGCGGCGGCGCCAGCATGATCGATATGGCCGTGTGTGATCAGGATTTTTTCCAGAACAATGCCACGCCGATCCAGCTCGGCTTCAATACGTTCGATATCGCCACCGGGATCCACGACGGCACCTTTGTGATTCTCTGACGACCAGATCAGCGTGCAATTCTGTGCGAAGGCCGTTACGGGCAAAACAGCAAACTCGAGTTGTGACATCGTCGATCATCCGGGGTTCGTGGCAAAATACACAGCTGGCATTATTTTGCCACGCCATGGCGCCTATGGTGCGCCATGCCCGCGACCTATTCGGACTTTAGGATTACCCATGCCGTTGAGCACGCTTCCCAACATTGACTCGGCTTTTGCCTGGATCGCCCTGTTTATTTTTGTGACTGCAGCTCTGGGCGGCGATTTCATGGCACTGCGCCAGCAAGGCAATCGTGTCATGGGCTTTAAAGACGCATTACGCTGGTCACTGGCATGGATTGCCCTGGCGCTGGTGTTCTGTGCAGGCCTCTGGTTTGCCCTGGACCTTACTGATGGTCGTGTCATGGCCAATGTGAAGGCCGGTGAGTTTCTGACGGGCTATCTGATCGAGAAATCCCTGTCGGTGGATAACCTGTTTGTATTCCTGATGCTCTTCAACACCTTCAAGGTGCCCCTGCCACAGCAGAAAAAAGCCCTCATGCTCGGCATTATTGCAGCGATCGTGCTGCGTATTGCACTGATTCTGGTTGGCGCCTGGCTGATCAGCCGTTTTAGCTGGGTCATGTATCTGTTTGGCATTTTCCTGCTCTACACAGGCGTTAAGATGGTGATCGCGGACGAAGAAGAGCCCGACCTGCAAAACAACGGTCTGCTGAAATGGATGAACAAGCATCTGACCATCACCCACGAATACCACGGTAGCGCCCTAAGCTTTATCAAGGATGGTGCCAGAGTCTTCACGCCGCTCTTTGCAGTGGTCGCCTTGATCGGGGTGACCGATGTGATGTTTGCGGTCGATTCAATTCCGGCCATTTTTGCCGTCACTACCGACCCGTACATCGTGATGAGTTCGAATATTTTCGCTGTACTCGGCCTACGCGCCCTTTACTTCATGCTGGCCGGCATGGCGGAGCGCTTCCATCTGCTGAAATTCGGCCTGGCAGCCATTCTGGTATTCATCGGCGCCAAGATGCTGATGATGGATTTCTACCACATCCCGGTAGGCGCCTCCCTGACCATCGTGCTGGCCTTCCTGCTGGTAACAATGGCGGCCAGTCTGTACATCAAGCCCAAACACCCCGGGCAGCACTAACCCCGTCTTAAATCAGCGAGGCGATGGCCGATGCCATCGCTGACTGAACCTCGGCCAGCTCGCCTAACGGCGGCAGCAAGCGGAACTTGCACTCCGGGTAACGCAATGCGAGATCACTGAGCATCTCAGGCAGCTCCTTGCGCAAATGACCGCCTTGGGCAATAAAAAACGGCAGGATATCGATGCTGGTTGACGTCGATGACTCACTGACGATTTGGGACACCAGGTCCGTCAGGCTGGGCGTCAGAAACTCCAGAAATGCCACGCGCACAGTTCGGCCAGAGAATCGTTCACGCAGCAGGGCAGCTACAGCCTCAACCGGTCTGGCCCATTCCGGATCCCGCGCGCCATGGGCAAAAAGAATCAGCGCGGTCTGAGACATTTTGGCTGCTACTTACTTGATGCGTTGCAAATGCGGACGCCCGGGCTTTTCAGGCGACGGCGCTGTCGACTGCCGGCTGTCTGATTGCGTTTCGACGGCAGACAGCGTCGGCTGATCCGGTAGATGGGTGGTCATGGCCGCGTCGGTGACGGCAGGCGGTTCGTATTCAAACTCCATCCCTGCCCCGTTTTCCCGCGCGTAAATGCCGATGACGGCACCCATCGGAAATATCAACTCACGAGGCACACCACCAAAACGAGCATTCATGGTGACCCACTCATTCCCGATATCCAGCTGTCCTGTTGCGGCCGGACTCAGGTTAAGCGTAATCGTGCCTTCCCGCACAAAATCCATGGGCACCTGACATTGCTCATCCACAAACAATGTCACATAGGGCGTAAAGCCGGCATCACAACACCAGCTCCACAAAGCACGAATGAGATACGGTTTAGTGGAGAGCACGATCAGATTACTTGCGCATGATCTTTTCTTGCGGCGTCATCGAGTCGATGAAGCCTTGGCGGCTGAAAATACGCTCGGCGTATTTGAACAGCGGTGCCGCGGTCTTGGGTAACGTGATCTCGTAGTGATCCAGACGCCACAGCAACGGTGCAATCGCAACATCCAGCATGGAGAAGTCATCACCCAGCAGATGCTTCTGCTTGTTGAAGATGGGGGCGATTTCAATCAAACGATCACGGATCTCGCTACGGGCTTTATCCGCCGTTTTGAGATTGCGTTCGATCGGTTCAATGAACGAAAAAATCTCACGCTCCATGCCGTTCAGTAGCTGTCGTGCCTGAGCACGCTGTACCGGATCTGGCGGCATCAGCTGCGGGTGCGGGAAGCGCTCGTCGATGTATTCGTTGATGATGTTCGGTTCATAGAGGATCAGATCACGTTCTACGAGTACCGGCACGCGATTGTGCGGGTTCATGACAGCCAGATCTTCCGGCTTGTTCATCAGATCAATATCATGGATCTCGAAGTCCATCCCCTTTTCGAACAGCACAATCCGGCAGCGGTGGCTGAAGGGACAAACGGTTCCCGAGTACAAATGCATCATGATCAAGGCCCTCTAAAAAAAGATCGGGATCGATAATCGACCCCGACCCTATGGCGTATGGACGCCAGTTTGTTACTTAGTGAATGTCTTTCCAGTAGTTCTTTTTGAGCGCATAGGCCGAAACGAACAGTACCGCCAGGAAGGCCAGAACACCAAAACCGATGGACTTGCGTGTGCCGGCACCCGGCTCACCCATCCACGTAATGAACGCGGTCAGATCGGCAACCTGCTTGTCGAACTGTTCCGGCGTCAGCTGACCCGGTTCTGCCAGAACCAGCTTTTTGTGCTCGACGCCCTTGTCATCCTTAGAGACTTCCAGAACCTGGATGCCCTGCAGTTCCCACAGCACGTTCGGCATACCGACGTTCGGGAAAACCACATTGTTCCAACCGGTCGGACGCAGATCATCCTTGTAGAAGCTGCGCAGATAAGTATAGATCCAGTCCGATCCCGTGCCGTGTGCTGAAGACATGGCACGCGCTTCCAGCGTCAGATCCGGCGGTGCTGCGCCAAACCACTTCTTGGCTTCGCTCGGGCGCATGGCGATCTTCATGGTGTCACCGATTTTGTCGCCGGTGAACATCAGATTATCTTTAATCTGCTGTTCGCTCAACCCCAGATCCAGCAACTTTTCGTAGCGGATGAACGAAGCACCATGACAGCTCTGACAGTAGTTGACGAAGAGCTTGGCACCGTTTTGCAGGGCGGCATTGTCTCCCTGCAGGTTCGGAGCCTTATCCAGATGTACGGCATCTCCGCTGGCAAAGGCCAGCGCGGGAACCATCAGTACTGCAGCAATAAGATTCTTGATTTTCATGATTGCTTTTCCCGTTAGCCTTTCACACGCTCAGGCGGCATGGTGTATTTATCGATCTTCGTATACCAAGGCATTGCCAGGAAGAATCCGAAGTAAATGACGGTACACACCTGAGACACCTTTTCACCCCAGTAGGAAGGCGCTTGCGTGCCGAGGTAGCCGAGGATGAAGAATGCAATCAGGAACAGGGTCAGCGCGGTCTTGAAGATCGGGCCGCGGTAGCGGATTGATTTCACCGGGCTACGATCCAGCCACGGCAGGAAGGCGATGATCACGACCGAAGCCCCCATGCCGACCACACCCCAGAACTTGGCATCGATGCCGAGGATCGGCCAAACGATGGCACGCAGCACCGAGTAGAACGGCGTAAAGTACCAGACTGGTGCAATGTGCGGCGGCGTCTTCAGCGGATCTGCCTGGAAGAAGTTGTTGTACTCCAGGAAGTAACCGCCACCTTCCGGTGCGAAGAAGACCACGATGCAGAAGACGAACAGGAAAGCAACCACACCGACGATATCCTTAACCGTGTAGTACGGGTGGAACGGAATGCCGTCGAGCGGATGACCGTTGCTATCAAGTTTTTCCTTGATCTCGATACCATCCGGGTTATTTGAACCCACTTCGTGCAGCGCTACCAGGTGTGCAGCAACCAGGCCGATCAGGATCAGCGGTACAGCGATCACGTGCAGCGAGAAGAAACGGTTCAGGGTGGCATCACCGACAACGAAGTCACCTCGGATCAGCGTCGACAGATCCGGGCCAATGACGGGGATCGCACCGAACAGGTTAATAATGACCTGGGCACCCCAGTACGACATCTGGCCCCACGGCAGCAGATAACCCATGAAGGCTTCGGCCATCAGACACAGGAAAATCAGCGTACCGAACACCCACAGCAGCTCACGCGGCTTGCGGTACGAACCGTAGAGCAGGCCACGGAACATGTGCAGGTAAACAACGACAAAGAATGCCGATGCGCCTGTCGAGTGCAGATAGCGGATGAGCCAGCCACCCGGAACATCGCGCATGATGTATTCCACACTGGCGAAAGCGATCGGAATACCGCTTTCGTTCAGGTTGGCATCCAGCTTGTAGTTCATGACCAGGAAAATACCGGTCAGGATCTGGATGACCAGCACGAGCAGGGCCAACGAGCCGAAGAAATACCAGAAGTTGAAATTCTTCGGTGCGTAGTACTCGGTCAGGTGACCCTTGATGGTCGAGGTCAGCGGAAAACGTGCATCAATCCACTCGAGCACATTGCCACCCACACTACCGTCGGACTTGTACTTTTCGAAATGCTTGTTGCTGGCCATCATCAGGCTCCTTTGCTTTCGCCGATGACCAGGCGGGTATCGCTCAGATAGGCGTGTGGCGGAATTTCGAGGTTGGTCGGCGCCGGCTTGTCCTTGAAGACACGGCCAGCCAGGTCAAAGGTCGAACCGTGGCACGGGCAGAGGAAACCGCCCAGCCAATCGCCCGGCATACCTTGTGAGGCGCCTTCGGAAAACTTTGACGACGGGGAACAGCCCAGGTGCGTACAGATACCGATAGCAACCCAGATATTGTCCTTGATCGAACGATGTTCGTTCTTGCAATACGCTGGCTGTTGGTCTTTTTCCGAATTCGGATCAGCAACAGCGTCATTCAGCTTAGGCAACGTACCGAGCATTTCGGGTGTGCGATTCAGGATCCATACAGGCTTGCCTCGCCATTCCACAACCATCATCTGGCCGGGTTCCAGCTTGCTGATATCAGCCTCGACTGGTGCACCAGCTGCACGGGCTCGTGCAGATGGCAGCATGCTGCTGACAAAAGGCACCAGCGCGGCAACCGCGCCCACACCCCCAATCGCCGCGGTGGTTACGAGTAACCGGCGACGGCTGGGATCTACTTTCTGCTCAATGCTCATGGATATGTCCCCAGAGTGTTCAGACTTCAGGCTTAATTAACTTTTAAGATTATACGCAAAGACCGCTCAGGATTCCAGCCGTCGGCGCTCTCTTAACGCTTGGGCCAGTGTGCCGCTGTCGACAAACTCGAGCTCCCCACCTACCGGCACCCCCCGGGCGATCCGGGAAACCTTGAGTCCCTGTTTCTTGAGTAATTCGCTAACAAAATGCGCCGTGGCCTCACCTTCGTTGGTGAAATTGGTCGCCAGGATGACTTCCTGCACAACGCCATCCCCAGCGCGGGCCACCAGCTGGTCCAGCCGCAAATTACGCGGTCCCAATCCATCCAATGGGGAAATACGGCCCATCAGCACGTAGTACAACCCGTTATAGGATTGGGTTTGTTCGATCATATTGAGATCAACCGGCGTTTCAACCACACAAAGTACTGACGCATCGCGCCGGTCAGACTCGCAACGCTCGCAAACTGGTGTTTCCGTGTAGGTATTACAACGCTCGCAATGGCGTATCCGGTTGATGGCCGAATCGAGGGCAAACCCAAGCCGTGCAGCCCCATCTCGGTCATGCTGCAGGAGGTGATACGCCATGCGTTGCGCCGATTTTGGCCCGACGCCTGGCAGACAGCGCAGCGCCTCGATCAGGCTTTCAAGGGTTGCAGACACGTATCAGAATGGCAGTTTAAAGCCAGGCGGCAGGTTCAGGCCGGCCGTAAAGCCGGACATTTTAGCCTGCGAGGTTTCTTCGACACGGCGAACAGCATCGTTCACGGCAGCAGCCAGCAGATCTTCAAGCATTTCACGATCATCCATGGCTGCCGGATCGATGCCAATGCGACGCACTACATGAGCACAGGTCATGGTCACCTTGACCAGACCGGAGCCGGCCTGACCATCCACCTCGACATCCGCCAGCTCTTCCTGTGCCTTCTTCATCCGATCCTGCATCTGTTGCGCCTGCTTCATCAGACCGCCAATACCTGCCATGCCACCCATACCACGCATACTCACGCTCCTTGTTCGTTTAAAGAGGATTAACCCGCCACGGGACGAATAGATCCATCAATCAACTTTGCATCAAAAATATCAATCATTTCCTGCACCAGCGGATCGCTCTCGATCGCTGCCACAGCATGGTTCTGCCGCTCTTCAGCCGCTTCCTTTTTCAGCACGGCCGCCGTCACACCCACCTGATCCACTACATCAAAACGGACGCGCACCGCACCACCCAGCAATTCACCCAGCATTTGCTGCATGCGCTGTTCAGACGCAGGCATGAGTAACTGGCGATGGGTGGCCGGGAGATTCAACACGAGCAGACCATCAGCAAAGGATTGAAAAGCGCTATGTTGCGCCAATTCGCGGGCCATACCCTTCAGCCCGAGCTTGTCCACCACTGTCGGCCAGGAGGTCGCATCCAGCCCCACCTGCGCGGACGCTGCCGCGACAACCGCTTCAGTTTTCGGCGGATCTGCAACAGCCGCTGCCGAGCTCGATGCCGTAGCGATAGGTGATGGCACGACAGCCAACGATTCCGGCAAACGCTTCTCAGCGACCACAGACGCGGGACTGGACGGCATAGCAACCGAATTCGCCGCAATGGCTGCATGGGAAATAGAAACACCCGGATGCACCGCCAGCAACCTCAGCATAGCCATCAAGAAGCCATGCGCAGGATCCGGTGCCAGGCGCATGTCGGCACGTGCCTTAGTACTAATCTGATAGATCAACTGTACAAATTGCGGCGTACACAGACCGGCCAACTGAGCGAGCCGCGTGGCGTCATCCGTGGCCAACGAAGAAAATTCTTGCGCGCCTTCAGGGGCATCAAACTGAACAAGTTGCAACCCGACCGACAATCGTGCCAGATCATCCAGGGCCGATTCGAAAGACTGAGAGGCTGCAGCCATTTGCTGGCAGATCGTGCGCAGTGTGCCAACATCACCAGCAATCAATGCGGACAACACATCCAGCATTCGGGACATATTGGACGTACCAAGCATCTGCGACACCTGCACGAGATCAACGCTACCCGCACCGTGAGCAATGGCCTGATCAAGCAAGGATAGGGCATCACGAACACTGCCACTTGCAGCTCTGGCAATTAGATCCAGCGCCTTGGGGTCTGCTTGTAGACCTTCACCTGTCAGCACATGGGTCAGATGTGACGCCAGCAGTTGCGGTGACAACTGTCGAAGATTGAACTGCAGACAGCGAGAAAGCACCGTGACCAGGATCTTCTGGGGATCCGTTGTGGCCAGAATAAATTTGACATGTGCCGGCGGCTCTTCCAGCGTCTTGAGCATGGCATTAAAAGCATGTGCCGTCAGCTGATGGACTTCGTCGATCATGTAGACTTTGTAACGGCCGACACTCGGAAGAAACGTGGCCTGCTCGAGCAACTGCACCATCTCGTCAACACCGCGATTGGATGCGGCATCCATCTCAATATAGTCAACAAAACGACCGGCATCAATTTGCTGGCAGGCAGAACAAACACCGCATGGCGTCGAGGAAACACCTTGCTCACAGTTCAAAGCTTTGGCGAGAATCCGCGCAATGGTTGTTTTACCAACACCGCGCGTACCTGTCAGCAGATACGCATGATGCAAGCGGTTGGCGTCGAGTGCGTGGGTTAATGCACGGACTACAGAATCCTGGCCAACCAGGGACTCAAACGATTTCGGGCGCCACTTGCGCGCGAGGACCTGGTAGCTCATGGTGGATTCTTAAAAATAGGGAGGTGGCGAGCCTAACCCCCGGCACTTGCGTCAATCGCTTGGGCTGCTTCCTTCCGGACCTGACCCGGTTAACGACCTAACAATGCGAGGAGACCCGCCACGCAGAATTCTACCAGCCTCAAAGCGGTATTCGGTAGCACGGCATAAAAAATTCGCGACGACAAGAAACACCTAAAAACCAAGCGCTATAAAGTAGAAACCCCATCCTATTTGGATAGGATGGGGTTTTTGGTATGGGGTGCCTGGCGGTGACCTACTTTCGCGAGCGAAGTGCTCACTATCATTGGCGCTCACTCGTTTCACGGTCCTGTTCGGGATGGGAA
>JACCDU010209328.1_pt1 | contig 33615 bp, 35 predicted proteins | sample 7446081 | NCBI WGS metagenome assembly JACCDU01 (sample SAMN15323447, study PRJNA562643) | freshwater metagenome | isolation source: river surface water | place: USA:Blue River Watershed | collected 2017-08-17
GTGGTTTTGATGGAAGGGCGACGTTTGTCTCAAGCATAGTTTAATGAATTAACGACGAGTAATCTAATCAACCTTAGCGGCTGTAGTATTCAAGTACCTGAGCTGGGTCAAACATCGCTTCTGCAGGATCGAAGGTTGGTGTGGTCTTTACGGTACCGGTGAACTTCTTTACATCGAACGAAAGCCACGCTGGTACTGTGTTGGTGTCGGTTGCTTCAAGAAGGCTCGTAAACATGATCGAGTCCTTACTGCCCTCACGGACAGTAATAACATCATTTTCACGCACCTTGTATGAAGGAATAGACATTTTCTTCCCGTTCACATGGATGTGTCCATGACCTACCATCTGGCGAGCCATTTGACGGGTCTTCGCGAGTCCGAGGCGGAACACCACGTTGTCGAGGCGAGACTCGAGACGAACCATGAGACCAGTGATTGGTTGGTGGCTCTTCTCTACCGCTTCGTCGACGTAGCGGCGAAGCTGCTTCTCGGCGATACCGTAGGTGAATCGCATCTTCTGCTTTTCAATGAGCTGCTTCTTGTAGTCACTTGACTGGCTCATGCGCTTCTTCACACGTCCAGCACGCTGCTGGCTCAAGGCAAACTTTGGAGACTGAGTCTTGGCAAAAATAGGTGCTCCAAGGCGCTTGGCAATTTTGAATTTAGGTCCGATTTTCATACGAAAATATATTACGCAGGATTAGATGCGACGAGCACGTGGAGGACGTGTGCCGTTATGCGGAACTGGAGTTCGGTCACTAATCTTGGTGACTGAAATACCTTTTCCAGCAAATGCGCGGAGCGCTGACTCTCGACCGGCACCAATGCCACGAATCACGACTTCCGCTTCTTTCATGCCCATCTGGAGGGCCTTCTCGCCGATAATTTCACCCACCTTTGCAGCTGCAAATGGGGTACTCTTGCGAGAACCCTTAAAGCCGAGCGCACCACTACTGGCGGCCATAACTGCGTTACCCTTACTGTCGGTCAAGGTAACGATGGTGTTGTTAAAGGTGGCGAGAATGTTGAGCTTACCGTCCGCGAGCTTACGCTTTGGAATACGGTTAAGTGCGCGAGAACTTCCCGCTACATCGCTACCGCCGCCCTTATTGATGGTTCGTTTCTTACCCATAGGAAATCAATATGAAAGATTAATAATTTTTAGGTCTTTTCGAGCTTACGGCGACCAGATCCCATCGTCTTCTTAACACCCTTCATGGTGCGGGCATTGGTCTTTGTGTGCTGGCCACGGCATGGGAGACGCTTAGCGTGTCGGGAGCCTCGGTAGGAATTGATGTCTTTAAGACGCTTGATGTTTGCTGCAATAGAACGCTTCAGTTCACCTTCAGTGGTGAAGCCTTCAATTTTTTCACGGATAGCATTTTCCTGCTCAGTCGTGATGTCGGTTGGCTTGGTGTGCTCAGCGATGCCGAGTTCAGCCAAAATAGCCATTGCGCGAGGGCGACCAACACCATGAATAGCAGTGAGACCAAACTCGAGGTGCTTGTGATCCGGAATGGTGATACCAGAGATACGCATAGAATTTAACCTTGGCGCTGCTTATGGCGCGGCTTTAACTTGTTAATAACGTACACACGGCCGCGTCGGCGGACGATGATGTCGTCAGGACTCATTTTTTTTACTGATGATCGTACTTTCATAATATGTGTGTTGTTTGTTCTTAAAGGCGTTTGGTTATCCTACCTTTCCCGCCATATGGCTCGGGCACAATAGCTACTCTATCCCCAACGAGTACACGAATACGGAAACGTCGCATCTTGCCAGCGAGGTACGTAAGTACTACTTCGTTTGTGTCGTCAAGTACGACGCGAAAAAGCGCATTTGGGAGCGCTTCCTCTACAGTGCCGTAGACGAGTGTTTCTTGTGACTGATCCATTAAACGTGGCGATTGTAACAAAATGTACGTAAAACGTCAACCGTTACCGGCATAAATATGTGTATAACGCTACTCTTCTATGACCTCAATTACCTCAATATCATCGATTTGTATAGGGAATTTGGTCTTCCAGAAGGGTCGAATCTCCGCTTCGGCCTTGGTAATGGCTGGGTAGCCACCCAAAACTGACGTCAGGGCTGATTTATTGACGTTGAGGAGGTCTGCTTTGAGTTTCGCTGCATCGTACTCCCAGATGATTTGTGGGCGGCCGGTAAGCTTGAAGCTCAGGCTTCCCACTGCGCCAATGTCGGAGGCTGACGTGGTCGCGTTGGTGTAGCTAAAGGTTAGTACACCCGTGTCTGCTATACGTACTGGCTCCTTCTCGTACTCAGGGATGGTGGCTGCTGCTAAGTAGCTCGCAAACTGCTCTTCCTTGAAGATAGGGATGCGCATAATCACTTTCTCTTTAATAGTGGCGAGATTGTCGCCGTAGGCTACGGCTGGCAGTGATACGTACGTAAAGGTAACTGCGTCGGTGAACACCACAAATCCGGCTGGTTTTTCAGCATTGATGCGTTCGAGGAGCGAGTTGCGAAGCTGGGTACGCAGCGCTTGCTCAGCGGTCTGCATTTCCGCTTCAGCGATAATGAAGCGATCACCGCTAAAGCCGCCACTAAAGACTTCTGTTGATTCGGCGTAGAGGTTGTCATACTCTGGTTCGCCCTGGAAGCCAGGGATGGTAAAGCGAGTTGGCTCAATGTTGTACTTTTCCCCTACTTCGTCAGCAAACACTTCGGCCGATACCATACCAGGCACTATATTGCCCGCATCGTCTTTCGTGTACCCCGGAATAACTGCTGCATCCTTAATGCGGAAAATAAGCCCTTCAGCGGTACTAAAGCGGGTGTTTGTTACCAGACGGACCGGTGTAGTAGCGTGCTTGTTGTAAATGAGTATCTTTCCCGTTGCTTGCGCCTCAACCGTTTCCTTTCCCGTTGCTTGCACTTGCTGCTCCCCTTCAGCTTCGAGGGTCATGAGTTCGTACGGAAGCTGATCAGCCGTAGCTGACTTGTGTGCCTCAAAGACGGCGTTTACGTTCGGTTCACGATGCTTCGGGTTTACGGTTACCTCTGCTCCACCCATGAGGATGCTGGCAAACACTCCGCCGGCAATAATTAAAAGAAAAACAGCTACTGGGTACATGAGCGCCCTGCGACTCTTCTTGTTGCCGTCTTCAATGGTGATTGTGCCGATATCTTCGTCAATTTCTGGCTCAATTGGTTGCGGTTGGGGTCGACGAATCATCTGCTCTGGTGCAGGGGCAATTGGGCGACGGCGGGGTTCGGCGGGTTTGATATCTTGGAGATTCCATTTTTGAGCCATAGTACTGTAAGTATACCCCTTCGGGGGAGTTCTAAAAAGATTCCTTCGTGGATTTAGTTGGTAAGCTCCTCACGGTGGGCGTGCAGGTAGGCGGCTGAGAGCAAAATAGCGGTGTCATAGCTCACGGAAGCACCATCAAGGAATGTGCTCGTTACTGGGTGGATACTGTGGGCAATCCCCGTAGCTTTGTAGGCAGCGTTGCGAATATGCTCAATGAAAAATGCTTCACTGTCTGCTTCGCAGTGGAGGTAGATGGTTTTTGGCACTGCGAGGGTGTCACCGGTTTGCTTGAGTAGCTCAGAGATCTTTTCCTCGTAGGTTTCTATTATTACTTTTAACTCTGCCTGCTTGGTGTCGGAGAGTTTGCTTAAAACAAAGGCATCACCACCGCGAAGGTAGGCATAGGCTTCTTCTTTAGGGATTTTACTGAGTGCTGCTATCTCGCGCGCGAGAGTGTAGGCGCCCTGTGGTGCGTGAGTCGTGTGCCGGAGGATGTTGTCACGAATAATACCAATCTCTGTGGCTTCACTCGTCACGTCAACCAAGCAGCACTCGGCTGTGTCAGGGTAACTACGCCGCATGTAGTCGTAGTAAATAGCCATAAACGAATGCGTGACGAGCGTTGCTCGAGGGAGAATTTTGCTACGCACTTCCTCAATCGTTTCAATAATCCGTTGGTGGGTCATGGCGGTGAGCTCCATAAGTGTTAGCTCTTTGGTTTTAACGTCATCGAAATGCTCGAGAACGTACTCGTTGGCCATGATGCCGATGGTGCGCGTTTCAATTGTGGCAAGGCCACTTGAGGTGAGCATTGAGTGCTCAAGGGCTGATTCCATGGCTTTTTTATTGGCGGTATCAGCTAGTTCTTCAATGAGGGAATCAGTAATAATAAACGGCGTCGGCTCACTGTAGTTGATTGTTTTTGTTATGGTGTACGTCCACGGGGCGCAGATGGTGAGCTGGAGCGTATCGAGCGTGAGTTTCTCCGGGTGCTCGCGGAGGCTCCGCAGCCCGTCGCTGCTAAATTTCAAAAAGGCGTTAATGATGGCCGTGTTGATTTCACGCAGTGACCAGGTCGTTGCATCGATATCTTTGATGAGGCTGTACTCGCGGTGTGTCCAGATGACAGTCGGCCGTGCATCACCACGAGTACTGACCGCTATAGCTAAGCCGACACTCCCAGAGCCGATGTCGACAATGAGTGCCGCAAGTGTTTCTTCAGCTGTGCGTGAAAAGAGCCCCATAATTTCTATACCAATAGTATACCGCCTGAGTACTCGCTCCTCTAACTGTTTTCACGGCAGAACGTGGATATTGTGTTTTTCGCTCGGTGCGCTAGAGTACGGTGAGCTTGGTCCTTTTTAGGAGTCTCACAATGGATATCAGTTTTGGGTTTGCCACACTCGTAGCCCTGCTTATAGGGATTGGTCTGCCGGTGCTTGTGTCCCTGAGTATTTGGGTGGTCCAGTGGTTGCGCATCATCAAGTTTCTTTACTGGACAAAAGCGACTGGTGATGAAAAACCTGACTTGCCGCGCTCGTTGATCCTTGTGCTCTTTGGTGGTCAGTATTATTCGTTTATTCTCCTGCAGCCCCTTGATTGGGCGCGGCCATGGGTGCTTCTCCTGCTCCTTTTTACGTTTCCGGTCGGCGTCCTCATTGATAGTGGATATGTGGTCGCATACTTCACTGTAGGTGCAGTCAGTCTCGCTATAGTTGGTTGTATTTCTGGTCTGTGGTATTTCTCAAATAGTCCCAGGTTTGTATGGTGGCTTGAGGCGCCGCTGGTTGTACTATGGCTTGTAATGGCAATGTTCTTGGGGATACTTGTTGATAATTGGATAGTGTAAAACGCACATGCCCACATGACCTTTGTCATGTGGGCATTTTTAATACGTACGTTGTCACTTCTCTCTACTAACTCTTACTCCAAGATAGCCTTAATGCGGCGTATACCGGCTGCTGAGGACTCTTCTTTAGTAATCTTGAATGTCCCCTTCACATCTTCAAGGCGAGCCACGTGTGGGCCACCACAGAGCTCTTTGGATACTACGGTGCCGTCTGTTGTGGTCATGGTGTAGACCTTCACTTCCTCAGGGTAGCGGTCCCAGAAACTTGCTTCAATAGTTGGGTCGTTTTCAGCGTCGCTTTTCTTCATCATAGTGATGCTCACTTCCCCACCTTGCTTGATGGCATTGTTGACGAACACTTCAACCGCACGCAGTGTTTCGTCAGAGACTTTCTCTGGATGGGTGATGTCGTAGCGAAGGCGCTCACCAGTGATGTTGCTTCCCGCCTGGTGCACGTGGGTGCCGAGAATTTGGCGGAGGCCAGCGAGCATGAGGTGCGTAGCTGTGTGGTATTGCACCACCTGCTCAGAACTATCGGCGAGGCCGCCCTTGAACTTTTGCTCAGCCCCAGCGCGTGACTTATCGCGATGTTCTTCCATAAGCTTCTCAAAACCAGCTCGTTCTACCGTGAGCCCCTTCTCGGCCGCAATTTCCTCGGTCAATTCAATTGGGAACCCGTAGGTGGTGTAGAGATCAAAGGCATTCTGGGCTCCGATAGCTTTAACGGTGGTTGGCGCAACGCTTTTGTCGATTACTTTCTTCCCGTCCATTTCCTTACTCACGACGTGCACTTGCAAGGTAATTTTATTGAACTGCTTAAGCCCTGCTTCAAGAGTTTTGCGAAATTGCTCTTCTTCGCGGGCAATGGCTTCGATAATCTGACTCTTCTGTGTCGCTAGGTTTGGGTAGTGTGCCTGGTACGTAGCAATCGTACTCTCGGCGAGTTCAGCAAATTTGCCGGCTGGGATAGCGAGTTGGTCAGCAAAACGCACCGCACGACGAAGCAACCGGCGCACGAAGTAGCCTTGCTGGTCGTTACTTGGGTACACACCATCACCAATCATGAAGACCGCTCCGCGGATGTGGTCGGTAATAATGCGGAATGCCACGAGGTTATCCTCGTACGTCTTTCCTGATAGGGTTTGAATCTGGTCGACCACGTTCCAAAGGAGATCTACCTTGAATACATCAGGGTCCCCTACCTTGGCCGCGGCAATACGCTCAAGGCCTCCGCCGAAGTCAACATTGCGTTGTGGGAGCTTGGTAAAAGAGCCGTCTTCTTGCTTGATGTACTCAATGAAGACTGAGTTGCCAATCTCGAGGAATTGACCCGAATCACTGTTTGGGTGTGCGGCTTGCTTGCCGAAGACCGGGTGCGTTGCGTGTTCGGGACCAAAGTCGTAGAAAACTTCACTGTCTGGACCACCAATTTCACCAGCAGGCATGTTGCTCGGTTTTCCAGAGCGACTCCACCAGTTTTTCGCAGCGTCGTAGTAGAAGATGCGGCCTCCCTGCATACCTACTTCGTACCCGTCTTCTTCTGAGCCAATGAATACATCTTTGGCCTCAATGCCACGCTCGGCAAACAATTCTTTCCAGATAGCCACTGCTTCATCATCGCGTGGAATGCCGAGGGTTTCGTCGCCCGCAAAGACGGTGACGTAGATGTGTGCAGGGTCCAAGCCTACTTCGTCAACGAGGTACGTAAAGAACCACCGGAGCTGCTCTTTCTTGAAGTAGTCACCAAGAGACCAGTTACCGAGCATTTCAAAGAAGGTGGTGTGGCGGTTGTCCCCCACTTCTTCAATGTCGTTCGCCCGGAAGCACTTCTGGGAGTCAGTTAAACGAACGCCCATCGGGTGCTTTTCACCCATGAGGTACGGAATGAGTGGCTGCATACCACTACCCGTAAAGAGGGTTGTCGGGTCGTTTTCAGGTACGAGTGCAGCCGATGGAATCACGGCGTGGCCGTTTGCTTCCATAAATTTCAGATATTTCTCTCGAATTTCGTTTCCACTCATACCAAATTGGTTAATTACAATACGTCAATAATGTGTTGTACTATAGCAAAAATTAGCCAGATAGCGAGTACTAGCCCCAAGTTCGAGATCTGAACTCGAACTTACGTTCTGTTACTTTGCGAAGGTTTCGAGGTCCTTCTTGATTTTGGCAACTGGTCCAGCGGCGCTGATGATGAGCGTTTCCGGGTCGAGGTATTTCTTGAGGGCTGTGTTGACTTCGGTTTTTGAGACGTTTAAGAGTCGTTCCTTATACTCTGCCATTTGATCTAGGGTGAAGCCTTCACTTAAGAAGCCATGGAGGTCACTCAAGCTCGAGAGCAATGAGTCATTAAGGAGTGACTGCTGGGTGTTCAAGATGGTGCGAAATCGCTCCATTTCTTTGTCGCTTACGCCTTTCTTTGCGATAGTTGCAATCTCGCGGAGCGTCGAATTGACTCCGGTCAAAGACTTTTCAGGCGAGAAGAATGTCATAATGCGCCAGTACCCAGACTCAGAGCCATGGATACTTTCAGTGCGCGCGTAGATGCTGTAAGTCAGTCCTTCCTTTTCACGCACCGTGCTCATGAGGCGACCGGCAAACCCACCCCACTTCCCTAAGACTGCGAGTCCGAAGACAAACGGAAGGTAGTCAGGGTGATGGAGCGTAAGTGGGAGTGGCGCACCAATACTGAATTCGACGTTGTGCTTACTCGGAATAGATTCCGTGAGGACCACCCGCTTGTCGAGTGCTTTCGGAGCGTGGGCAGGTGTTACTGTGCTTGGGATTCGGTCTCCTTTACAGCTGTGGAGCACTTTCGTAGCAGCGCTCAGCACTGCTTTTGTGCCACTCATGGTGACTGTCCACGGTTCTCTACGTGCGCGTTCATGGAGCGCCTCGAGGTCTTTCTTTGTGACACCTGTCAGGGCCTTCTGGAGGACTGTAGCTGACGCAGATTGACGGCGATCAGTGGCACCGAAGATAGTGTTCTGGAGGGCACGATGCGCCTCTCCCCGAGCGTCTTCTTTTTGGAGTTCGAGATCGTTGTGAAGGTTCTTTTTGATGCGGTCAACTTCAGTCGCTTTGAATGCTGGTGCTTCGAGCATGGCCCGAAAGAGTTTGAGGAGTACCGGTGCTGTAGCGAGCTGCCCACGGAGGTTGATGCTGAGGATGCTGCGATGCACATTCACTGAAATTCCCCCGCCAGTTTTCCCGAGAGTGTCGAGAAAGGCTTCGCGTGTGAGGGTGCCTGCTCCAGCTAAGAGTGCCTCAGCGTAGATAGCTTCAGCCGCATCGTTGTGCGCAGTGTACGTCTGATGAATATCAACTGACACGGTAAGGGTAAACAGCTTTGCGTGAGCATCGGTGTGTGTGCCGCCAAGCATGTGGGGCAAAGAAAATGTTTCAAACTGCATACTAGTTGGTACCAATGAAATAGCCGATAGTGAGCTGCGATTCGTCAATGTTTGTTTTTGCGAGGGTCAGGAGTTCTTTGGCGGTGAGGCTCTTGAGGATCTTTTCTGTATCGAAGTAGAGACTCCAATCACCCGTGGCGACGTACTCAGTGAGCTCCATGGCAATCCGGAGCGATGACGTGCGACTGAGGTACTCCTCAGTCAGGGTGCGGGCAACGATCTTCTTTAAGAGAGGGGTTACCACTGCTGGGGTGATTCCAGCGATGAGTGCGCGCACCTCACGCTCGATGTCTGTATGCGCTGTGCCTGGAGCAAGGGTAACGGTGAGGGATGCCATGTTGCGGTCGGCGCCAGGGTTAAGGCTCCCCTCTACAGCGGTCACGCGGCCAGTATCAACCAGTGCCTTATAGAGCACACTCTCTGGGCCATCGGTGAGTACTGCCAGGAGCGCCGACATCACGAACCATTCTTTTGACGGCATACCATCGTGCTTGATACCGAGAACGAGTAGGTTGGTGCTCGACGGCCGTACGATTGATACTCGACGAATACCCTCCTGCTTCGGCTCGACTGCCGTAATGCGTGGAATTGGTGTGGTGGGATTGGTGAGGTGGCCGAATTGCTTTTTAACCTCATTGAGGGCAGATGTTTCATCGATGTCACCAATCACCATCATGGTGGCATTGTCGGGTCGGTAGAAATTACGATAAAAGCGTTCCAGTTTCGCTGGAGTGTAGGCTTCAATGTCGTGCCTAAACCCAATCGTTTCGTGGCTGTAGGGGTGCGAGTGGAAGGCGGTGGCCATCATTGCTTGGTTTAGAGCAAAGTGCGGGTCACCAAAGTACATATCAAACTCGGAGAGCACATTGTTGCGCTCAGGGAGAAATTCTTTGTCAGTTAAAATGACGTCCACCATTCGCTCTGCTTCGATGGAAAGCGCTCGAGTGAAGTGCTCTCGCGGGTAGCTGAAGTAGTAGGTGGTGCGATCTTGCCAGGTGTTGGCGTTTAGGGTGCAGCCGGTCTCGCGTTCGAACTGCATGGCGCCAGAGTCAATTTTCTTTTGGAGGTCTTGCTTCGTCGGCTTAAAGAGCATGTGCTCGAGCATGTGTGCAAGTCCGGTTTCACCCGTGATTTCATCTTTAGCGCCGACCCGGTACGTTATGTTGGTGGTTACCACACCGGTGTTAGGAATGTGCTTGTAGAGTACGGTAAGACCATTGCTCTTGAGCCGGTACTCAGCCATGTCGCCGACAGTGCGGACGTGGGTGTAGCCGGAAATGGACGGTTTAGTCGGGCTGCTCTTTTGACTTTTTGACATCTTCGATGAATTTTTTATATTCGGTAAAAACGTGGTTGAACTCGCTCAGGATACCATTTTTGAGTCGCCGGTTCAGCATGTTGCTAATTTCTTGGTAGATCAGGATGCGTTCATCAAGTGAACCACCAAAATCTGCCACAAAGCGGTGGTGGTCATCAAAGTACTCCTCCACTATAGAGCGCATGTTATGAATCTTGTCGGCTGCAGAAATGAGCAGTGCCTCTGGTGGTGCGTCTTTCAATTGCTTACTGTAGCGGTCCTTCTTTTCGCGCCAGGTATGGGTTTTGTGCTCACTATCTTTAGGTTCGGAGATGGCTTCTACAATTTCTCGCACCTTCCCACCGAAGTCTTCCTCAAGCTCTTCGGGGGCGTAGTCGGTATCTTCAAGGGTGTCATGGAGGAGTGCTGCAATCAGTGTGTCCTCGTCATCGGTATAATCGCTGGCAATCATTGCTACCGCGAAGAGGTGGCTCACGTACGGCACCGCTAAACTCCCCTTACGAATCTGCCCCTTATGAAGGACGGTAGCTGCTTTGAGTGCGAGTTCAATACGGTAGGAATACATGGTGTATGAATTATAGGCCTAAAAACGGCTATGTGCCATAGCGACGCAGGCTTGGCGCGCTGTTGTCGTTGGCGGCGCCACCACCAAATCGGCGTACATCGTTGCTCGACATGCGCCCAGACATTGGCCTCGAGTTGGAGTTTGCGGCACTTCGTCGAAGCTGATCCATTTCCTGTCGTCGGGCGTCTTCGAGGCGCCGACGAAGGATGTCCGTGTCTCGGCGGGCATTTTCCGCCTTCATGGTGTATGCCCGCTCCTCTTGTTCCTTGCGATCGATTTCACGTTCAATCCGCGCTCGTTCTTGAGCAAACTTTTTCTCGGTACCCTCGACGCTCCGGAGCGTTACGGATTTATCCTTGGCAAATTCAGCTTGATCACGATCAAAGCGCATCTGGGCCTTCTTGAACTCTGCTTCAGCAGCTGCAAACTTTTCTCGCGCTCGTTCGTATTCTTTTTTTGATGCCTCAAGCTCTTGTTCACCGCGTGTGATTGGTTGGCTGACACGGGTAATCTGCGCCTGCTGGTCATTGAGGAGGCGGTTGAGCTCTGTGCGGAGTGCTGTTAGCTGCTGCGCTACGATGCGTTGGTTGTCTGCGTATAAGCTCTGCTGGTGTTCAGCATCGGTGAGACTTTTTTGGATATCAGAAACTGATGACATAGGCTACAGTGCGTTTTCAGCTTCTAGAATAGCACGCTTCTTAGTCTCTCCCCCGCGGTTATATCCACCGAGCGTGCCGTCACTGCGAATGACTCGGTGACACGGGACGGAAGGATCATAATTCTTCGCCATGGTGTTAGCGACCGCGCGAGACGCGAGCGGGTTTCCGGCAGCGGTTGCAACTTCCTTGTAGGTCATCACCTTCCCCTTCGGGATCTGCCGAACGATGTTTTTAACTTTTTCAGTGAAATTCATACTGTACTTAATGAAATACAGGGGTTAAACCCCTGTATTTATAGCGGTGCTTTAGTCCTTGGTGTTCATTTTCTTGTGAATTGCGAGGAGCTTCTTGCCGCAGGCTTCGCGGTACGGGCAGAACTCACAGTTGTCTCCAGTTGGCGGGAGGTGGTCGGTTTCAAGGCAGGCTTTAACCTTCACGAGGGTTGGTTCGATCCACTTCGTATCAGTTACGACGGGTACGAGGGTGGTTTCAAAGACGAGCTTGTCGTCAAAGGCATCAACGTCCTTACTGGCGTTGGCATAGACCAAGTAACCGGTTTCTTCTACCCGGAACCCGTTCTTCTCGAGAAGCCAACGGTACACCCCGAGCTGCCTCGTGTACTGCTGGTCCCAGGGGCTATCGGAGAGTTCGGTGATTGAGCCGTCCTTTGAGGTTGACTTGTAGTCGACAATAATCAGCGTACCTTTTGGTGTTATCCAGATATCGTCAACGCCTCCAGAGACGGTCAGCCCCGTGGTCGGTTCGATGTACTCAATACCAACGAACGGATCGCGCCAAGTATCCATTTTTTCGTGCAGAAATGGCACAGCGTCTATCTTGTACTTGGTCATTATTGGGTGCGCTGTCTTGGCGTGCCGGTGTACATCAAATTCCTTTTTAAAGAGTTCATCAACGGCAATGTTGAGGTTAAATGACGGAAAGCCAGGGCGCTTCGTGCCAAGCTTGTTATCGAGGTAGAAGCAACGTGGGCACTCAATAAAGAAATCTACCTTCGACCGGGAAAGACGCCACTTCGCGCCACCGTAGTTCCAGTCTTTGTGTCGGTCGGGATTGTATCGTTTTACATATTCACTCATACCGGCCAGTATACCATGTACAAAAAGAGCCCCATTTGGGGCTCTTTTCTGTAGTCTGTGTAGGTGCAGCTTACTGTGCAGTGAAGGTGGTCATGCCGCCTTCAACAATCAGGTCACCGTCGAGGTTGAATTCACGGTTGCCGTCTTCAGAATAAAATACTACAGCGTACTCACGTCCTGCTACTGTTGGTGCGAGGAGGTCAACACTGGTAGGAACGAGGCCTTGCTCTTCACTGAAGCGAGCTGCGCCAAGGATACTGCCAAGCTGTTCGTCACTGTAGATGCGAACTGCAACCCAACCTTCTGCAGTTGGGAAGGTTGCACTCTCAAGTGCAACAGATGCGCCAGCAGGCTGGTCGTTAACATTGAGTGCGCCGTCACCAATCATCATATCGCCACCCTTTGTTTCTCCTTCGGTTGCGCCTTCAGTTGTAGTTTCTCCCTCGGTCTCACCTGCTACTTCAGAGGTAGTTGCTTCTTCATCAGTTGGGGTCATCTTCTCTTCTTTTGGTGAACCACTGAAGGCCCACACGAGGAGTCCGCCGATGAGGAGACCTGATACAAACGATACGACTGTCTTTTGACCTTCCTGCTTTTCTTGATCTGACATACGAAAATTCTGAAAACAATGCTTATATACAACGATTATATCAGCTGCTCTCTCCCCCGCAAACATTGACAACCGCCTGTTTGCTGGCGCGTTAGGGAGTCTGCGGGTGTTTTAGTGGCCAGCAACCGCCACTTCTCCACTTGTGAGGCTTTCCGCCTCAGCGATAACTTGCTCCATGCGCTTAGGGCTCAAGTGTGCGTGGCGAAGGAGGTGCGGCTTATCGATGATATCGCTACAGACAATCACGCCTCGGTCGATGAGGGCACGTTTTTGGGTGGTGGAGATACTCTGCAGTACGCTGATTGGGTAGATTTTTGCCTTTTGAATGCGGTCGTGGAGGTTGTTTTCCTTGGGGTAGTCCCATGAAAGGAGTGTTAACCCAGAACACGCTGCGTACTTCTCGGCAGTCGTGGTGAACTTGGTATTGGTGACTACCATGAGTTCGGTAATGCCACAGATATCTGCGTTACAAATCTTGGCTGAGCGAAGGTCGTGGAGGCGAGCAAACGAGTAGAGCACTACCTGCAGGTCAGACTTTACGCCGGGACTGGCATGAAACTTTGCTTCAGCAACAAAGCTGTGGTCGTTCTTGTACGCGGCCACGTCGAGCTCGTGCTCTGCGCAGTGACCCTGCAAGATAACGCGAGTTTGCGTGGTGTAGCCCTCTGCCTGAAACAGTCGTGAGAGAAAATCTTCAAAGGGAAAGCCGGTTGGGCCAAGACCAAAGAGGGCGCGTCGCAGTGAGTACCGTGCACGAATCGGTGCATCGCTCTGGCGCAGCATCTCAAAGGCGAGACGATAGATTTCTTGGGTAGTGATACCGTCGTAGAGTACTGTCTCTGTTTGTGCGACGATATCCTCTATCTCGCTTTCGGTTGCTCCAGCGCGGCGCAGTGAGCTGCGTAGTTTGTCGGTATGAAATGGCTCGCGGTTACCGTCCGCTTTGATGACCGTAATTGACATTAGGCAATGATACCACCCCCAAGGCAGCGTGAACCATCGTATAGTACACAGGACTGGCCACTGGCAGGGACGTCACTCGCTGCTGCGAGCGTTAGGGTGAGTGATGTGTCAGTGATGGCTGAGACAGTTGCTGTTTGCGGCTTCTGCCGGTAGCGAATTTGGAACGAAATCGGTGCACCTACAGCAAGGGAGGTCGTTAGGTTTACCTGCTCGAGTGTGAGTGTGGCGCGAGGAGGCAGCGCTGCTGCCGCTGCGGCAACGGTAATGGTGTTGGCTGCTACATCACGGGCGACAACGAACTGTGCCGTGGTGTTGGGCTGCGCTGTATGGAGAGTAAAGCCGTGGCGTTGCCCGAGGGTGTAGATAAGCGCGCCTTCGTGCGTACCAATTACTTCCCCACGTTCGTTTAGCACGTTCCCTGGAATGAGCTCTACGTAGTGACTCATAAACTCCTTGATGTCGATATGGCCTAAGAAGCAAATACCCTGGCTATCCTTCTTTTCGGCAGTTAAAAGACCTGCAGCAGCCGCTTCAGCGCGAATTTCTTCTTTTGGGCTATCACCTACCGGGAAGAGTGTCTTAGAAAGTTGCTCCTTGGTGAGGGTCCATAAGAAATAGGTTTGATCTTTGTTTTCATCAACGCCGCGGTGCATCGTGGGTGCGCCGTCAACATCTATCCGTTGTGCGTAGTGCCCCGTCGCCACGAAGTCTGCTCCATGCGCATTCGCAAACTCCAAAAAGGCGCCAAACTTCACGTACTTGTTGCACATGACATCGGGGTTGGGTGTGCGGCCGGCTTTGTACTCGTTGATAAAGTATGAAGCCACATCGTCACGATAGGCTACTTCAGCGTCGCAGGTTAAAAACGGAATGCCGAGCTTCGCGGCTACGCGCATCGCATCAAGCCGTTCCTGTTCCCAGTTACAGACAAGCCAGTCCGGGTGCCAGACTTTAATAAACACGCCGACCACGTTGTAACCGGCACGCAAAAGCCGCAGCGCTGCGACTGAGGAGTCGACACCGCCAGAGAGGCCTACGAATACTGTCTGCGTTGTTGTCATGTAGTGGTACGCTAGCAAAACCCCTAGAAAAGAGCAATGCCTATCGCAAGTATTGAGCAATATTGTCGTTATGCCCATCGAGCGTTTCAGCGTAGTAGAAGTCACCCGCTTCATCGGTTAGGTAGTAAAAGTAATCTGATGGAGTGGGTTCAAGCACGGCTTTGATAGCGGTGAGGCCGGGGTTACTGATGGGTGTTGGCGGCAAGTCTGGGTACAGGTAGGTATTGTACGGACTATCAACTTCACGGAGGTTCTCCGCAAGTTCGCCGGGCGCGAGCTCGTTAAGGGGTGTATCAAGCGTGTACTCAATCGAGGCGTCGGCTTGTAACGCCATGCCAATCTCCAGACGGTTTTGGAAAATGCCTGAGACCATTTTCATAGAGGTTTCGTCGTTGGCCTCACGCTCAATAATAGAGGCGAGAATAAGTACTTCGTACTCGGTAAATTCGCTCGCTTCGATTTGTGGACGAAGTGCGGTGATGCGTTCTTCGTATGTCTCGCGCTGGAGCGCAATGACGTCTTCGGCAGAAAACGTCGGTGGTACTAAGTACGTCTCTGGGTAGAGGTACCCTTCTTGCTCTGATGCGAGGCTGCTGTATCTAGCAGCGTCAAAGTCAGGGAGTGTTTGAGTAATGAGCTGTGCGACGTCTTTCGCGCGCATGCCTTCCGGTATGGTGAGTCGAATTGATTCATCGTCGATTGCCCCCGCCCCGAACCGCTCAGCGACACTAAAGACTGACTGTGCTTCTGGAAAAGAATACACACCAGCAAAAATGGCGGTTGGGTCGTGATGGAGGGTTAATAGTGTGTAGAGTATAAACGAAGAACGAACTACTCCGGCTTCATGAGCAGCTTCGGCGATACTCGAAACAGACATACCAGGAGTCACTACCACTTGTCGTTGTTCACTGCTCTGCGTTGGGGCACTAGTCAGCCATAAAAAACTGGTACCACACACAAAAAGTGCGAGCGCCAGTCCAGACACAAGGCGGTACTTTTTGGTTGGTGGCATTGCTGGCGTCTCAGTCGTTTCAATCGATGGTTCCATATAAGTGTTACGTAGGTAGTTGTCCAGTCGGTAAGTTCGGTGGTGCTTCGGCGCGGGTTGAGGTCACGCGGTTGAGGGTTGGGGTCACAGCGACGAGGCCAGGCGGATGAAACAGTGTTGCCATTTCCTCAGTCGAGAAAACCTTTGGATTCATTGGGTACATCGAACGCTTCTTGTAATTCTTAAGCTCGTCTCGTTTCATGGCTGGTATTTTAGTGCCAAATGGGTCAGCAAACAGTTTGTAGTTGAGGTCAGTGCGCCATCGAACTCCAATACCATTTTGATTTTTTGACTCAGTGGCAGCAAAAGAACGAATGGTGCGACCAATAATAGTTGCGTCAAACTTGGCGATACTCTCATCGACGAGGTAGCACCAGCGAATACCAGTTTCATAGCCGTACTTGCTCGTATTGCGCTCGATTGCCGTGACCGTATCGCGCTCCCCTTGGGTGAGGCGCGGTGCACCGTCGAGCTCAGGTAGTCCTACACGCGTCTTCGGGTCACGTTGCATAATCTCATTGATTTTCTTAGCAGCATCCTTGGTCCACTCGGGTTTTGCTTCGAGTTGCCCATGCTTGAACGATTTTTCCCGGTGCGCTACACAGACAAACTGAATCCATACTTGCTGTCCAGGACCAATACTGCTGATGACTTCGAGCATCGGTGTGATAGGGTCGACCTTCTCTTCTTCTTTCGGCATCTGATCCATTTTAAAGTCAATGTATGTCTTGATTGGAAGAACCTCATCTTTTTTCTTGTTCATATGAAAGCTCATGAACGACCAGCCCTTAAGGTCGCCTGGTACCTCTGCAGTGTAGTCAATTTTTTGATCAACCACTTCGATGCCGGGATACTGTGCGTAGAGGTTATCTTTGAGCGTACGAACAAACTTTGAGGGGACTGACGCATAAAAACGTACGTCCCCTCCTCGCGAGACAATCTCAAAGCTGTACTCAATTGGCCGCTTTCCATCGAGGTAGGTCTGCATGAGGTTGTCAGGGCTGGCAGCATTGTGAATTTGCGTAAAGACAAAATCCATACCTTCAGGAGACTTCGTCACCACTGGTGGTAGCACAATCTCCACCACGCTTCGTCCACTTTCATATTTAAACTTATGCCCCACTGACTCGGTCCACTTATCAAAGAAAATATAGAACGTAATGTACGGCAGCCACAGGGGTGCTGTGTAGAACATAAACGTGATGGCTTTGGTCTCGGTGATACCGAGGTAGTTGATGGTGAGAAAGGCAAGGAAAATACCCACAACGACGAGAACAATGCCGTAGTCGATTTTTTCATTTTCCAAGGTGCCAATGACTGGGATTTTCTCGTATTCCATGACCTCACTATTGTACAACAAAGACACCCGTAAATGCGGAGCATTTACGGGTGTCTTTGGATAAGTCACTGAGGTGCTTAATCGAGTACGGTGTAACTTCCGTTTGGAAGTCGCTTGAAAAGGTTGTGGTCCTGGAGGTTAACGACGATTGTGTTGTCTTTCACGTATCGCTCCTTGCGTACTTTATCGATGATTTCTTCTCGAGAGAGTGGACCATGCTTCTTAAGGATCTCCTGGAGTACGTCTTTCACGACGCCTGCACTGTAGCCCCACTCAGTCAGTGCGTAGAGTCCGCGACCGACAAGAACGAAGCGTTCATCCTTAATGAGTTCGTTGTGAGTAGTGGCAGTGTGTGCTTTCTTCTCAAAGAGTCCTTCAATCGCTTCAGCTACTTCGCGGAAATGCATTGGTGAACCGTGGCGCTTCACGACGAGGTAGGCGTAGTCACGGATTCCCTTAACGCGGACGTTTGGACTCGTGGCGTCCCCCCATTCACCGAGCGGATTGCGGGCGATTTGGCGAGAAATCAAGAGCCATCGCTTGAGTACCTGTTCATCTTGCTCGTCGGTGGTATTGGCGAGTTCTGAGCGGAATCGGTTGAGAATTTCTTCTTCACTCACGAGTTCATCTTTGTTGATAGACTTTGAGAGGTTCTTGAGGGCCTGCTCGACAGCGTCTGCCACCTTCTTTTCAGTGAACCAGCGGTGCGCGTAGCCACCGCTTTCTTTTGCGCGGTAGAACGGTGCGCCTACAACGAGGAGGAAGTAGATGTGATTTCGGAGGATTGGGTCATTCGTCATTTCTTCGAGGAGGATGTCCTCAGCGATGATGCCGCCACCAAGCTCAGCAATAATCTGCTGGAGCTCTTCAAAGATAACCGTGAACTCAGCGTAGCTGTCAGACTTTTGAATGGCGGTAATGCCGTGATTCTCAATCTGGCGAACACGCTCACGGGTAATACCGTACGCTTGGCCAATGGCTTCAAGGGTGAGTTTTTCACCATCCGCAGCCAAACCGTAGCGCTTTTCAAGCACGTCACGGGCCCGCTCGGGAAGGTTCGTCAAGAGTTTCTTGGTAATCTGTTTAGGTTTAAACGAAATCATACGAAATAATTTTAATCACATTCAACTCCAGTCCCAGATGTGCTCCGGGTACCGGACCTCCAAATAAGTACAGTCATTTTTATCATGGTATTTGACATGTGTCAACAACATTGTTCTGCACCAATCCCCTATCCCCCAACAATGAAGTTGAGAATACGACCAGGAACATAGATAACTTTCTGAACCGGTCCTTCGAGCCACTTGGCGATAGCGGCATCGGTTCGGGCAATTTCTTCGGCCACTTCTTGTGGTGCATCAGGGGCGATGGTGATATTACTGCGTAACTTACCATTTACCTGGACCCCAATGGTAACCTCCTTGTCCTTAGCCATATTTTCGTCATATTCAGGGAAGGTTTGCGTATGAATCGATGTCGACATACCCTTCTCGGACCAGAGTTGTTCGGTAATATGGGGTGCAAACGGGGCGAGCAGCTTCAAAAAGGCTAAGTACGTAGCCTCGGTGATGCCGGTTTTTTCTGCCTGGTTGATGAAAATCATCATGGCACTAATGCCGGTATTGAATTTAAAGCCCTCAATGTCGTCCCGGACCTTTTTGATGGTCTTGTGGAGTTGAGCGGTGGTTTCTTCAGGCTCAGCGGCTCCAATGTGGCTAGCCAGTCCATTGACCCGTTCAAGGAAGCGCCGCGCACCCACTACCCCGTCTTGGCTCCAAGCAATAGTGTTTTCAAATGGCCCCATGAACATCTCGTAGACGCGGAGCGTATCAGCACCGACGAGCTTCACGATGTCGTCGGGGTTGATTACGTTCCCCCAGCGCTTACTCATCTTGCGTCCGTCCTCGGCCAGGATGAAGCCAAGGAACTCGAGGCGTTGGAATGGTTCAACCGTTGAAACGGCACCAATGTCGTAGAGGAACTTGTGCCAGAAACGAGCGTAGATGAGGTGGCGCACGGCGTGGTCGCCACCGACGTACACATCAACTGGCGCCCAGTACTGCTCTTTTTCCGTAGATACTAATGCATCTGCATTTTTTGGGTCCATGAAGCGCAGGTAGTACCAGGAAGAGCCTGCCCATTGCGGCATGGTGTTGGTCTCGCGCTTCGCTTCCTTGCCGCAGGTAGGGCACGTGGTATTGACCCATGCGTCGATTGCTGCGAGTGGTGACTGCCCGTCACCGGTTGGCTCGTAGTGCTCTACCTCGGGCAACATGACTGGTAGTTGCTCGTACGGTACAGGAACTGCCCCGCAGTCGCTACAGTGTACAATCGGAATTGGTTCACCCCAGTAGCGCTGGCGACTAAATACCCAATCACGGATTTTGTACGTATTGGTCATCCGCCCGCCGACTTTGGTAACAATGGCTTCCTTAGCGGTTTCTGAATCAAGGCCGCTGTAGGTACCCGACTGTACCAGCTGTCCTCCACCGGTGTAGCATTCTTCCCCGATAAAAGTTAGCCAGGCATTCCTGTGTGCGGTCCACGTAACAAGCTTCGCAACGTCTTCTTTCTTGGTCCACGCAATCGTGTGTTTGCCATCTTCGAGCTCTGACGGAACCTGGTTGAGTGATTTCAGTTTGATATGGTAGAAGTGGCTCTTCGTCTTCTGATTCTTGTCTTTGGTGTGTCGGTATGCGAGCGCGGTATGGATTTCAATTGGTCCGGCTACAATTTCATAATCAGTAAAGCCGGTTTCTTCGATTAGCTCACGCCCGATAGCAATTTCATGGAGCTCGCCTTCGGTTCCTCCACCGACAAAGTGAACGTGGTCAGGTTCACTTCCATCAGCCTCGCGTTCAAGGAGAAATGTACCATCGGTAGGGTGTTCAATAATGAGGTCAACCACATCGCCTCGATCAATCGTCTCAACTCCTTCTTTGGTGTCGAAAGTGTAATGCCGGGCAATTACGGGAATAACTGGTAAGCCAAACTTCCGCGCAAACTCGTTATCGCGTTCATCGTGGGCTGGAACAGCCATAATCGCGCCCGTGCCGTAGCCAGCCAATACGTAGTCCGCGATGAAGACGGGAATCTGCTCGCCTGAAGCTGGGTTTGTGGCTGTAATACCTTCAAGCTGTACGCCCGTCTTTTCCTTCGTTGCATCGAGACGGTCTTTCTCCTCCTTTTGCTTCGCGCTTTCAACATACATCTCCACTTCACCAAAGTTCGAGATCCGAACTCGAACTTGTTGAACAATTGGGTGCTCAGGAGCAAGAACTAAGTAGGTAGCGCCAAAGAGCGTATCAGGGCGTGTCGTAAAGACCGTGAAGGTGTCGCCAGTCGAGAGCGTGAAGTTGATTTCGGCACCCTTTGAGCGACCAATCCAGTTACGTTGGGCTTCCTTGATGTGCTCCGGCCACGCGAGCGTGTCGAGGTCTTCGAGCATACGGTCGGCGTACTCGCGAATCTTTAGCACCCACTGGCGCATAGGCTTCTTCTCTACCAAGCTACCGCAGCGTTCACACGTACCATCACTTTCGAGATCTTCGTTCGCGAGACCGGTCTGACAGCCCGGGCACCAGTTAATTGGTTCGTACGATTCAAAAGCTAAGCCTTTCTTGTAGAGCTCAAGGAAAATCCACTGTGTCCATTTGTAGAACTCAGGGTCGGTGGTGTTTATTTCTCGGTCCCAGTCGTAGTCAAAGCCGAGGAGCTGGAGCTGCTCTTTAAAACGGGCGACGTTCTTCTCTACTGCAGCGCGTGGGTGCACTTTATGTTTGATAGCGAAGTTTTCAGCCGGTAGACCAAACGCATCCCAGCCCATTGGGTGAAGTACTTCGTGTCCAGTCATGCGCTTGAAACGGGAGTAGATGTCGGTCGCGATGTAGCCCTTTGGGTGACCAACGTGCAACCCTTCACCTGAGGGGTACGGGAACATATCGAGGACAAAGGTCTTTGGTTTGCCGCTCGCTTCATTGGTTTTATATATTCCGCTGTCTTGCCAGGCTTTTTGCCACTTCCCTTCAAACGCGCTGCTCTCAAACTTTTTGTGCATAGTGCTCCGTCGCTTACCCATTAATCGAGAGGTTCATTATGCCGTGAAATTGAGATAATTCAAGGTACACCTCTTTAGCTTTGCGTTGTAACGATGTTCGAGTTCGGATCTCGAACTGGGGGCACTTTACTTTACATAATTTTATACAGTGAATGTTTAGTTCGAGATCCGAACTCGAACTTTGGTCGATACTCTACGTTAGTATTGAATGTATATCACTCGGAGTGTTGAGGATGAATTCTGGTTTCAAGACTTGGAGTAGGGCGTCGCGGCCACAGTAGCCCCAGGCGACGCCAATGAGCTTGTCCTCGCTCAGCATATCGCGGAGTTCATAGACGTCAGCTAGCGTGTCGGTGAAGTAGTACACATCCCTAGGACTCACGCCCCAGTCAGCACAGATAAGCTCAATCTTCTCTTCTTTCGAGTGATGGTCTTCAAAGGCGAGGATGTGCGTTGGGTTTATCTGAGTCGTTTGCATGGCGGGAATGACGTACTGCTGTGACCCACTCGAGACAATTGCCTTATACGGTGTGTCGAGGGCTTCAATGCGGCGTACAAACTCACTAAAGAGTGGAAAGCCGTTCTCGTGCATCGCTTTCCCGAAGTGCTGCGTCCAGGTGTATATTTTATGCATTTCGCTTTCCGTGAGTGCGTGGTTGCGAACGTGCTTTGGTTTGTTTGAGGCGTAGGCGAGGTTATTGGCGAGTGCGGTTTCTATGTCGGTTCCATCGACTATGGCTGTGGCGCGTGCAGAGGCCTGGCGTGTGTCACCAATAACGCCGTCAAAATCAAAGATGAGGTAGTGTTGCATAGATCCTTAGTATGCCTGATTATCCACATTTCCTCAAAACAAAACACCGCGAGGTTGTGCTCGCGGTGTTGTTCGTAAGCGTTAGTTACATCGGCAGAGCGGCTTTCATGTCGATAGGTGTGGTGATGAGTCGGTCAAAGCACCACTCGCCGGCTTGGTGATTCCAGTTATAGTTGGCATCAATAGGCATTGCGTAGGAGTCTTCGATACCTGCTGAGGCTGCTGAAAAATTAGCACACAATTCGTAGTTGGTTGTGCCGGTTACGGTGTAGACGTAGCTGCTCCGTCCTTCTGGTGCTACCGGGAGTGGAATGGCACCGTACGCATCAGCGAGGCTCGCTGGTAACTTTTGGTAGGTAAGGTAGTAGTTCTCTATGTATGACTGCGCACTCTGGAGATCCATGACTTGCTGCTCATCGAGTCGCTGCTCACGAACTTCGCTTGGTGTTTCAATGTACTGGAAGCCAAACGTAAGTGATGCAATAACCAAGACAACAGCTCCAATGGCAAACTGCATAGAGCGGTCGACTCGCTGGTTGAAGTAGCCACGTACGTCGAGGATGTAGTAGTGGAAAGCACTACCAACAATCAAGAGCAGTGCAAATACTTTGTAGATAAAGCGCGTGGTAATCTCACCGTTGAGGAAGTAATTGATGAGCGTTACGAGGTCGCCGAGGATAATCCCACCAGCGACGAGGAGTGAAAAGTACACAAGCCAGCGCGTAATGCCGGTGTAGTCTCCGTTGCTCTCCTTGCGACGATTTTGGTTACTGATACGGGTAAGCGTGAGGTACGTTGGGAAAAACACAATCAAGATTGCCATACAGGTGCGAATGGCTTGGCGTGCACTCTCCCCTTCCCAGTAGTACGACTCATCAGGGAATTTGAGGTTAATAATACTAAACACGAGTACCGTGAGCGCGGTGATGGAAACGTAGAGCGCAATTAAGGCGCCGAGCTGTATCACAAAGTGCTTTGGTGTATTTTTTTGCATATATAAAAAGTATATACCTGTAGGGTTAAAAGAAAAGCCATCGCAGCGTATTAGGTATATAAAATGACGCACCATGGCGGTGCGTCATTGCGGCTTTGTGGGTATCGGTGGACTCACAATGGTTCGACGACGTGGTTCGGTGGGGTTCAGTACCGCTGCTTGCCGTGCATGCGTTGGACAGCGCGGATGAAAGGTGCCGCCGTGCTGCTGAATGATAGTGCTACAGATGCACCGCGGCGTATCGTCGCGCTCAAGTACGGCTCCCATGAACTTTGATAACGCGTCTGCTAGCTGAAAGATTGAGGTTGTCATTACCAGTCCTTGTCTACGGAGAGAACATGTCTGCAACAATGGTACGACAACGTCGCTGCTTGTCGAGCTGCCGGGTAGGAAAAACGGCCGGAAGCTTTGCTTCCGGCCGTTAGTAGCTTACGTAGCCCCAGCACGCATCTTGGCATGTACGATGAGTGCTGCGTGGTCTGAGTTTACGGTGTCATCAATCGTTAGTGTTGCGTTGAGTTCATGGGAGGCAAAAGCATGATCAGCCTCCATGATGTCACCCGTGTAGTGACTGGTACGCGTGCGCCACACGCCGTTGCGGGCATTGAGGTGCCAGCCACCAACTCGGCTAAAGACGACCGATGAGGTAATTAGCTTAACCGTTTTGGTTGCAGTTACCACGTTCAGGTCACCGACAAGGATGGCTCGCGGACGATAGTTGTCGTCGCGGGCAATGGTGTCGAGATGATCGTAGTTGGCTGCCATAAGCCGCAGGATACCCGCTGCTTGTTCGTTACGCCAGGAAAAGTCACTCGTCTTGTCGCTCTTAAACCAAGCACCGTGTACGTGCGCAACGGTGATAACCCCGTCTGCATCATGGATGTCAATTGCCTGCCCGGTTTTGCCCGCCGGCGTGCCACTTGCTGCATCAAAGGTTTTGCCAAGGTACCCGTAGATAAAACTGTCGCGGTACGTATGCGGTATCTCTTTGCGGACAAACATCGCGTTGCCGTACTCAATCTCAGGATACTCCGAAGCTTCCATATCATGCAGGTAGCCCTGCATCTGCGGTGCAAAGTAGCCCACAAACTCATCGCCAAGGGCGGTGGCAATATGGTCGAAGAGTTTGGTGTTTATGTATCCGGTTCGCTTTCCCTTGTCCCGCGGTGTGACGTGGGTCGGCACGTGCTCAGGGGCACGGTGTACCTCTTGGAAGCAGAGCACGTGCGCTCCTTCCTTGAGACGTATGACATCTTCGACAATCTTGCCGGTGCAATCGGCCCAGGTATTAAGTGATACAACGCGAAGCTCATCAAGCTGCATGCGCGGCCTCCTTTCTGTATAAGGTACGTATCTGGCCGATACGGTACCGCAAAATGCGGCGTTTGCCAAACGAAACGCGGCCGGAAGCAAAGCTTCCGGCCGCGTGTTCATTGGAAAGTCAGTGTATGACTAGTCTTCGTCAGTTGTGAATGACTCAGTGTCACCACAGACAATCACATCGTCTCCATCCTCGTCTTCAAAAGCAACACAGAGGGTGTAGAAGATTTCGGTATCATCGTTGAGTCCACCAATGCTTGCCCAGTATGACTTCTCGCCGTCAGCGTTACTGTCAACAGCAATTTTTTGGAGGTTATCGCCGTCTTCATCGATAGCTGAATACGTATCGTAGTCACTGGCGATATCATCCACCTGATCCTCATCTTCACCGTAGACAAAGAATACGTAGCCGTCTTCGAAGTCGTTCATGTCGAGTGATCCCTCGAGTTCAACGTAGCTCGTACTGATGTCGTTAGCATCGAGGTCATCAATGACTGGCATGTCTTCATCATTGGTTCCGTTGTCGTCATCGTCGTTGCTGTCATCGTCAGTGCGGAAGCTAAGGATAGCGCCGTAGTCTCGGTCACCATTTTCGTCTTCCGCAATAGCACGGAAGTAGTAGGTTGTGTCTTCATCGAGGTTCGTGATGCGAGCACTAAAGGCTTCCTCATCTTCATCCTCTTCCACTACTACGTTTGTGGTCTCGCGAGAGAGGTTGTTGACTGAGGTGCCCCAGCGGAAGTAGACAATCGCTTCGTCTTCACCGTCGAAGTCGAGTTCACCACGGAGAGTAGCTTCCTCGTCTTCAATGTCGGCAGCACTCTTTGTTGTGACATCGACATCACTGTTGCCGTACCCACCATTGTTGTACCCGTTACTTTGCGCAGCCTGGAGCTGTGCTAAGAGTGCTTGCAACTGGCGAATGTACTGCTGTAGGTACTCGGTTGAGTACACGGTGTTGTTGGTGTAACGGTATTCGTTCTTGTACTTTACCTTGTACGAACTTCCGCACTTTCCGTGAGAGTTACTGTATCCGTTATAGCTACATGATGCTTCTGCGGTTGGAGTGGTCGCCACTGCGCCACTGAACACTGCAACACATACAAAGGCTGCAATAAAAAGTTTGTTTTTCATAAATAGTATATACACAAAATAAGCTACCAATACGTCCTTCATCTCTATAATGCCGTAGCGCGACAAAAACGTTACAGACGTAGACGAATAGTAGTACATCGCCTCAATTTGGCAAGAGGCGGCTCGCTTTGTCAATTACTACGTATGGCGGTACAATACACCCCTATGAAACCTGATGATTTGAAAAAAGCGCCGAAGCTGTTTGCTGAGAACATTAAAATTGGCTACACACCGGAGTACTTTGTGCTTGGTTTGAGTTCTGGTAGTCAGGCACAGATTTACTCACTAACTCCCGGACACGCGAAGCGTCTCCTGCAGTACCTAACCCATGAGCTCAAAGGCTTTGAGGAGCAGCATGGAGAAATAAAAGCTGAATGGAACCCAAATATTGTCAGTCCCATGCAGCCAGGAAAGACTCCTGGTGAGTTGAGTTAAGTAAAGAAAAACGGCCGCCAAGATTCTCTTGGCGGCCGGGGTTGTTTCAGGCGAATTCAAACTCAAGTGGAGCGTGGTCCGAGGCGGTGTTCTTGGTGTGCACGATGAAGTTGTGCACCTCCACTCCCGCACTCAAGACATAGTCGGCGTTCCGGGTCGAGCCCGGCTCGTCGTACTTGCGGTACCACGGCGTTCTGGTGTCGCGATGCCCCCGTTCCCGTACGTGGTTTTGAAGGCGGAGGGCTTCGTTGCCGTTTTGTTCCAGCAAGGCCAGTGCGTTCGTGTTGAGGTCGAGGTTCAGGTCGCCCCCGAACACAATCCGATGCACGTTGTAGTGCGTCGAGATGCGGATGAGGTTGGTCCGTACCAGCTGTGATTGCAGGTCACGTTCCGGCGCGTCGCCCTTGGTGTTTTCCGGAAGCCAGATACCATGCAGGTGCGCCACGAGGTAGCGGTTGTTCGCTTTCTCGTAGACGATCCACTGCAGCACCCGTGCCTTCCGTCGTTCACCAAGCTCGAGTACCACCTCACCCTGGTCAATCAGGGTAAGTGTGCGCTTGCAGAGCAGTGCGCTCCCAAAGCCGATGTGCTCATAGAGCTCGTCGGTCATCATGCAGCGCCAATGCTCAAGCTTCGGCGTGTGGTAGCGGACGTGGTACTCACGATTGAAGGTTTCAATCAGCTGTTCAAGGCCGTTGATGAAACTCGGCGGTTCCTTTGGATCTTTGCTCATGTGAACCGCCGGTACCGGGTCGTACGGGGTTGCCATATGCGTCACCTCGGTCAAGCAGAGGATGTCTGCTTTTTTGGCAAACTGCATCAGGCTCATCTGGAGTGCCAGAGGCACGCGATGCCCCCAGATGTTCCAGAACACCACGTTGCTCGTTGCTTCGTTTGTCATGTCGTTTCTTCTCCTACGTCAAGGTTCAGTTCGAGTAGTAACGTACCACAGAAAAACATTTTGTCTAGGTTTCTTCTTTGGCTTGCAAAGGGCCGGCCACACATACGTGGCCGGCCCTTTGCATAAAATAACTCGTCTTAGCTGTGTAAAAATTCAATTACGTCACCGTCTTGCACAATGTACTCCTTCCCTTCAGTACGGAGCTTGCCGGTTTCGCGAGCGGCAGCGAGTGAGCCAGCAGCTACAAGGTCTTCTAGGCTCACAATTTGTGCTCGAATAAACTTTGTTTCAAAGTCGCTATGGATAGCTGCTCCAGCCTGTGGCGCAGTACTCCCCTTCTTAATTGTCCAAGCGCGTGTCTCCTTTGGTCCGGTTGTAAAGTAGCTCATGAGGCCGAGGCGACGGTAGGCAGCGCGGATGAGGGCGTCGATACCGCTGTCTTGCGTACCGTACTCACGACGAAACTCAGTCTTCTCGTCTTCTTCGAGGTCTTTGAGGTCGTGCTCCACTCCGGCGTCAATAACGACGTACTCGCTACCAGTGGTTTCAAAGAAGTGCATGAGTTCATCCCATCGTTCGTCATTATTCTCATCAAGGTTGAAGGCGCCAGTCTTGCGGTTGCAGATGTAGAGGAACGGCTTCATGGTGAGGAGGTGGAGTCCCTTAATGAACTCACGTTCCTCGTCAGTCATTTCGAGCATATTCGCGAGCTTGCCGCCTTCGAGGTGTGGCAAGAGTCGTTCAAGGAGTCCTTTAAGCGCGACGGCTTCCTTGTTGCCAGTGCGCACATCCCGTTCAAGGGTACCGATACGCTTCGAGACAGTCTCGGCATCAGCCATGATGAGCTCAAGGTTAATAACCTCAATGTCGGCCATTGGGTCAACCATACCGGAGACGTGGTGGATGTCCTCGTCGTCAAAGATACGTACGACTTCGGCAATCATGTCGGTCTCCCGGATATTCGCGAGGAACTTGTTCCCGAGACCTTCTCCTGACGCAGCACCCTTTACGAGGCCAGCGATATCAACAAACTCCACAATGGCCGGAATCACTTTCTCACTGCTAGAGATAGCACGAAGCGTCTCCAAACGGTGGTCAGGCACGGCGACTACACCGACCGATGGATCGATGGTGGCAAACGGGTAGTTTGCAATGAGTACTGACTTTTTGGTGAGTGCCGTAAAAAGCGTTGATTTACCAACGTTCGGAAGCCCTACAATGCCGACTGAGAGTGCCATAGTATACGTAATTAGATGTGTAGCCTAGCAGACATTACTGTATTTTCAAAGTACAATGCGCACATACGTACCATACTTAGAAAAACATATGCATGAATGTGCCCTGCAGTATCTCAAGCGATACCGAAGCTTTATGCGGTGTTGGTTGACAAATTAGGTATTAGTTGTACATTAGCTCACGGTAAAACCGCAAGCTTAGGAGAGTGAGATGCTGAAACATACAACGACTGCCCTGCTGACTGCATGTATGCTGCCATTTGTTTCTACCAATGCGTACGCTGATGACAATCTTGTCGCGGTTGCTTCCATGGAGGTGAAGGGATCCACTGAATTGCTTCCTGACACCGATATTGATTCCGACGATTCGTACATCGTCCTGGTAAACAAGAGCGACGAACCACTATGCTTTATGCATATCTCGTCGCTTGGAAATAATCAGGAAGAGGTCGAAATGTCGATTCCGATTGCGAGTTACTTGGATTGTCTCCCGTCTGGTCATTACATGTATTTGTATTACTACAATAAGCATATTACCCAATGCTCGGTTGGTGTCGAATTCACCAATGACAACAACACCACCATTTCCAGTGGCAGGGTAGATTTTTGCGAGGTGGTAGAAATTACCATTAACTAATCGCGAGTAAAGACGACCTATCGGGTCGTCTTTTTTAGTGACTCATGCACCTCACTTCTGTAGTTTTATTTGTGGAGGAGTAGATGCATGGGGCTAGCGAAAGTAGACAAATAGTCTGCCGTTATTTTTTGCATCTACTTGAACTCGCTTGTATCGAGCTTTCTGGGCCGGCTGGCGGAGCCACCGCTGCACCCGCTTCATCAGTTGCCCACCTCCCTTTCCGGGGATTATTTCAGCTTGCGTCACACGTCGGCGTATTGCTTCATCAAAAAGCTCATTGAGGGCAGCGTCAATCGCTGCACTGTTGTGGGCGATTGTGTGCAGATCAAGATGGAGTACTGAAGTAGACATGTGTACGTTCATAATATAAAAATCTGTCTCCATACGTCAAAGCAATAGGAAACGGCCAGCTCGTAGTGAGTCTGGCCGCCTGGGTTGTTGTGCGGTTAATTACCGCTCGTTTGCGTCAATACAGTCGCTTCTCTTGGTGTGAATAACACCACGATTGTCTATAAAATAAATTTTATATACCACCTATTGTTGCCTCCTTTCTTTTGCTAGTGTGAGGAGGCTTAATTACTAGACTGCTCGAAATTGAACAAAGAACTAAGCCGTAGGTGCAAATTATCACATATAGTGCGTGCTTGCAACTGCAAAATAGCCTACGGGTGAGCCTACAAGAGCAACTGCCAGATACTATACACGGTAGCTACATTTTGAATCATTAAAAGTGGAATACCGAGCTGAAAGTACCAGGTTTTAGTTTTATGGCGAAAGAGGTGCATACCGATGTAGACGCCGACCGCGCCAAAAGCTGCGGCAAGGAAAAAGATGAGGCCTTCAGGGGTGCGCTCGGTGTGGTTGCCGCGAACTGCCTTCTGCTTGTCTCTTCCCATAACAATAAGTGCAACGAGATTGCTGCTCGCAAAGATAGCGATAAGAACGTGTTCTACTAGCATAGGTACAGTGTAGCACTGGAGGGTTGCTATAAAAAAGAAAGAGCTTCCCGGAGGAAGCTCAGACATGCAGTTGAGGGACAGGGCTCGCAAAGGGCAGGCAGGCGAGCACAAAGATGTGCGATGTCTACTAGAACTATACCAGCATTCTAGCAAAATGCAAGGCGTTCCGCACTTAGATTCCCTTTCGCCCCAATCGCTCAGCTTCTTTGAGCCAGTTTTCTTTGCAGGTGTCACTCACACGCTCACACGGGCCAAAGGCCTTCACGTTTGTCTTGATACCAGCAAAGCCGAGAATACCGAACTGGATTTCATTGGTGTAGTCACCAAACTGCCACCAGGTGCGGAACGGCGTGTGTGTTCCAGCGATGATAATAACGCGGCCAGTCTTTCCTTTGAGGTGTTGATCAATACGCTTGGTGACTTTGTTGAAGTTGAAGGCAAAGCCAGGAATCCACATGCGATCAAAGAGACCTTTGAGAATGGCAGGCATCGCACACCACCAGTTCGGGTAGACAACGACGATGTGATCTGCCCAACGGAAACTGTCTTGAAGCGCCAAGAGGTCGGGCTCAAGCGCCTGAATCTCTTTGTAGCCCTTGTGGAGGATTGGGTCAAACTGGAGTTCGCCAATATTGACGCGACGAACTTCGTGTCCGGCGTCTTCAGCGCCTGCTTGGTAATGATCGGCCATTGCACCGGTGTACGTCTCTTTGTCAGTGTGTCCTAAAAGAACGAGTATTTTCTTTGCCATATTACTCACTAGTATACACAACGGCCCGCGTGTTTAGCGCGGGCCGTCTGTTGAGAACTTTTGCTATTGTCGGATTGGCGTCAGGTTTCTAGTTCCTTACAGGAACTGTCCACTCATTGGAATTTTTGCGTCGCCAAAAATTCTCAATGAGTCTTGCAAAGCTCCAGGTGTTCGCTTCTCACGCTGACGCTCATAAGAACCCTTCTTACAGAAGCTGTACACCTTTCGCATAGTCATGCTCAAGGTCTTGCGAAGCTCCAAGTGTTCGCTTCTCACTGCCCGGGCTCGCGGTTCGTCGCTCTAGGAATGAGCGACTCACAACGCTCCGCCTCACAATCCTATAAAAAGCAAAGCAGTTTGCTTTTTACCGACGGATTGTGCCGTTAGGGTTGAACTGCCCCTGACTCCCCATCTGCATCTTCATGAGCTTTTCTTTCATCTCGGGTGGCATGATGGCCAAAATCTCGGTCTGGTACTTCGGGAGCACTTTCATAGCGGCAGCCATTTGGTTGTTGCCGTTAACTTTCATTTCTGCCTGAAGCTCTTTGGCAATCTTTTCAAACAGTGCCGGGTCTTTCTCCATCATGGTCATGATGAGCTCGCGCTGGTCGGCTGGCACATTCTTAAGCTGTGATTCTAACAGCTTCTTCATCGCCATATTTTTCAATTTTCCTAACATATGAGAGCTATCATACCAGAGTTCTTTAAAAAGGTTGAGACAGTTGAGGATACGGCTCTAATCATTGACAAATGCCAAAATATGGTGTAATATAAGCACATAGTAATTATTTTGAACTTGTAAATACCGATATGTCATTATTTCGTACGCTGTATGCAGTAGCGAGTGATATTGCTCGCTTTTTTAGCTATAAAACCAAACCTGCTCGATATCGACTTGCCGCCCTCACTATCCTCCTTGTCATAGGAGTGTTTTTTGTATTCCGTGGCGGTGCCGATGATGCTGCTCCTGCCACCCCACTTCGCACAGTCATGGTTGGTACGGTAGCGAGCCTCGATACCGCGCAGCAGATTTCACTTATTGGTACTGTTGAAGCAATTAGTCAGGCTAATCTTGAGACCGAAGCTGGTGGTCGGGTTACGAGCGTAGCAGTAGCGCTTGGTGACCGGGTGCGCGCAGGGCAAACTATTGCCACTCTTGAGAATGCGTCACAATACGCGGCAGTTTTGCAAGCTGAAGGTGCCTATGAAGGTGCGCTTGCTGCAGCCGCATCAAGCGATGTGTCTGTCACGCAGGCACAGAGTCAGCTGTCTGCGGCTGAAAACAGTGCCGCAAGTGCGCTCCGTGGTGCGTACACAGTATCGAGTAATGGGTTCTACACCCTGATCGATGGTCTCTACGGTAACCCTGAGTCGACCCTTCCTGGGGTGCGCGTTGGAAGTTCACAAACCTCGTACCTCAATCAAGAGCGGGTAGCGTTTCAGGATATTCTTCCGCAGTGGCAAGCATCAGTAGCTGGTGCTGCTAACCCCGCCAATATTGACAGTGCGCTCACGCTTGCACGTACAAACACGAGCCGCACGATTGGCGTTGTCGATGCTTTTATCTTTGCACTCAATGGACGCGACAAGGATACACTTGAGGGTAAACTCATAGAGACATGGATTTCTGAACTTAATGCGCTACGTACAAGTCTTAATGCTTCACTGGCGTCGCTCGATGCAGCCCAGTCTACTTTAAATAGTGCACGCGACACCCTCGCGCAAGCAGAGCTCGGTGGTACTGGTGGTGATGTGTCACTCGCAAACGCGCAGGTAAAGCAGGCGCTCGGCTCGCTCCGCGCTGCTCAGGCAGCCTACGCCAAGACGATTGTTCGCACCCCGATTGCAGGCGTGGTAAACACTCTTGAACTCAAGGTTGGTGACTTTGTTGGACCGAACGCGCCAGCAGCTATCATTGCTAATAACCAAGCACTTGAGATTACGACCTACGTTGGTGCTGAGGACTTGGCAACTATCTTAGAAGGACAAACAGTGTTGATTGAAGGTCTGTACGAAGGGCGTATTACCGCGATTGCTCCAGCGATTAACCCAGCTACCCAAAAGGTAGAAGTGAAGATTCAGACTGAGAGTGCTGAAATTGCTAACGGTGATACGGTGCGAATTGCCCTTACTACTGACGCAGATACTGTAGGTATTGATGCAGCACCAAGTGCACCGGTCGTAGACGCCCCCCTCTTTGTCCCTCTGACAGCAGTGAAGTTTACTGCGACCGATGGGTCTATGTTTACCGTGGAAGACGGCATTGTAACTGCTCGTCCAGTTGTTCTTGGTCGCATTAGCGGTGATGTAGTCGAAATTACTGAAGGTATCGACGCGGCAACTGTCTTCATTATCGATGCTCGTGGATTAGCGGATGGGCAGCAGGTAGAGGCCGTAACAAAAAACTAGTGCTATGTGGGAATTTTTCATTAACAAAAGCCGCTTCACATTCCTGTTTCTTGTCGCATTGATTGGTTTTGGTGCATACGCCGTCTACGCAATTCCTAAGGAGTCAGGTCCTGAGGTGCAAATTCCGGTCGGCATTGTTTCAACGGTGCTCCCCGGTGCACCAGCTGCCGATATAGAGTCACTTATCACAAATGAACTCGAACGTGGGTTGGCTGGTTTACCAAATGTGAAGCAGATTACCTCTGTCTCGCGAGAGAGTGTATCAGTGGTAACGGTTGAGTTTGAAGCGAGTGCTGACATTGACGACTCAATTCAGGATCTCAAAGACGAGGTAGACACGATTGCTCCCGAGCTACCAAGTAACGCTGAGGACCCACAGGTCCTTGAGGTTAACTTCGTAGACCAGCCAATAATGACTATTGCTGTTTCGGGTGATCGTAGCGATTTTGCCTTTACAGAAATCGGACAAGCGCTTGAAGAGGAGCTCGAAGGGATGGCTGGCGTGGCTAAGGTGACTATCAGTGGTGTCCGCGATCGAGAAATTACGGTGGTTGTCGACCAGGCTGCACTCTCACGCTACGGGCTTTCGCTCCCTGAAGTGACCAGTGCGATACAGAGTGCTAACCTCACCTTCCCGATTGGTCAGATTGAGAACGATGGTGTCTCATACAATATTGCTTTTGAAGGTGATGTCGCCAATAGCGAAGAAGTGCAGAATGTCGGAATTACGACGCGTGGTGGACAGCCGGTGTATGTCCGCGACATCGCAA
>JACCDU011277399.1_pt1 | contig 33613 bp, 39 predicted proteins | sample 7446081 | NCBI WGS metagenome assembly JACCDU01 (sample SAMN15323447, study PRJNA562643) | freshwater metagenome | isolation source: river surface water | place: USA:Blue River Watershed | collected 2017-08-17
AACAAAGATATAGAATGCGACAGTAGCTCAGTTGGTTAGAGCAAAGGACTCATAATCCTTGGGTCGCTGGTTCGAGTCCAGCCTGTCGCACCACTAACTTGGTTTTTAGTAGAGGTGCAAGCTTTTATAACTCATGTCCATAGCTCGTCTCGTTATGGCTTCAAGTATAAAAGTTTAGAGATAAGTCCACTAGACACGGCGCTCTTCTTGCTCTTCTACTAAGAATCAAAATAGATGGTAAAATTCTGTACAAAGTGTAGAAAGTGTTATATAATACACTACACTGTTGATAAGGAAACAAGTCAACAAATGCTCTTTAAAATTGATGGTTGGTTTGATTACTGCCCGGATGGTGAAATAGGTAGACACAAGAGACTTAAAATCTCTCGCTTTAAAAGGCGTGCCGGTTCGATTCCGGCTCCGGGCACCAAATTAAAACACATTACTTGACCTATATAATTCGGGAATCCGTTTAGGTGACGCTTCGTAGTGTAGTTTAATTTGGTAGCGGGTTGTTAACTCAGCGGTAGAGTGTCTCCCTTACAAGGAGAAGGTCGGCGGTTCGATCCCGTCACAACCTACCAAAAATGTTTCTGCCGATAGTTCAATGGATAGAACAGGAGCCTTCTAAGCTCTTAATGGGGGTTCGATTCCCTCTCGGCGGGCCAAATTTTTTTGGACTTAACTTTATTTTATTGGGAAAGTTGGAAAGTTAAGTGAAAGAAACAACTGCTCATTTTTGCGGCTTTCGTATAGTGATAATACCTCAGATTTCCAATCTGATGATGCGGGTTTGATTCCCGCAAGCCGCTCCAGTTTTAAGAATTTTAGTAAATTAGAATTTTTAAAACTGGACAATTCGTTGAATGATAGATTAGTCAACTATCGCAAATGGAAGATAAGGCAGACTTTAAAACAAACCCTTCCAAATTGTTTTAGGCCCTGGTGGCGAAATTGGTAGACGCACCAGATTTAGGTTCTGGCGCCGTAAGGCGTGTCGGTTCGAGTCCGACCTAGGGCACCAAAATTGTGATATGTTAATACAACTGAGAGACTTGTCGAAAGAAAGTGAAATTCAGGATAACGTTTAATATATCATTTGGACTTAACTTTATTTTATTGGGAAAGTTGGAAAGTTAAGTAAAATAAACAACTGCTCACTTTTGCAGGTAAGCACGAGGTGTGTCGCCAGCCTTCCTGATGGTTTTCTAAAGAGAGTCATGAGGAAGCTGTTGCTGAGTGGATTTCGATTATCCCTATCTGCTCCACTTTTAAGAGTTTTAGTAAATTAGAATTTTTAAAAGTGGAAAATATATAACCAACATCAATTTTAATTAAGGGCTTTTTAGCCCTTTTGTTTTGCTTATTGTAGCAATCTAATCATCAAAATAGAACCCAAAAAAATTACTATATAAAATTTTTTCTTTTTGTTTATCATTATAAATATTCACCTGACATTGGTTTGACCATTCTTTAAGTTTTGTGGAATGATTTATTTTTTGTTCATAAGTTTGACTTGATTAGTAAGAGTGGTAAGTAATAACATACATTTTGCAGTGATTTTCTGTGTAAGAAAGATTATTATCTTTACAAAACTGCATAATTTCTTCAGTCATGTTGGTGGTTGCGGGCTTAACTTCAGCTATGTCTTTATTATAATCGGTTACTCCAAGTTGAAAACCTATGATAATATCATCTTTGTTACTTGGATCTGAGTAGAAGTAAGAAAGCCCATTTTCTTCCATAGAGTCTAGAAGAGAAACAGTTTTTTCTGTGAATGTAGGCTTGCCGCATTCGGGGCAAAAATTCATATTAGATTGAACATCATGATCGCAAGTGCGTTGCATAGAATTTTGTTTAACAGAGTCAATGTTGGTTTTGATGCCAAAAATAACATGTGAATACGCAGAATAACCCATAGAATTCTCCGAAAATAGATAAGAAATTATAACATATTTTTACTTAATTGGTGTTATTTTACCACAAAATGGTTATATTTTGTTAAGTTTTAGTGTTTTTTGATTGGTTTTCATGCTCAAATCAAGTTTCCATTTTAGGAGAGTTTTCTCTTCGTGGTTTGCTGAAAGTTTATATCCTGGATGGCTATCTTTTACCTTTTTAGCTATTAGTTCAATAAAGTTATTTTGTTTTTCTTTTGGCAGTTCTTTAAGAATAGCTTCAGCATAAAAGAGTAGTAGATAATTTTCTGTAACAACTTTTTTCTTTGTTGATTCAACCATATATTCTTCATAGAAGGTGCTTTGATCAACATAAAATTTTATGTCGTTTAATTTCTTCAGTTTAGTTTTAAGTGGAAGAATGTTGAAAAGGTTTTTGAGTTGTTGAATATTTTGGTCAAGTTCAACTTGAATAAGTTCTTTATTGATTTGAACAAAGAGACCATCACTTTCATGTTCTTCAGTAAATTTTTCATTAAAGAAAAGTCTATCTTTAATTTCTTCGGGCGTGAAGAAAGAATAGTAAAGTTCTTGAGTAACAAGATACTCAAGTCGTTTTAATTTTGGCAAGTATTTTTTACTATACCAAAGGTGTTTAATTTCAGAGAGAATTAAATCTATCATAGAGACTTTCTTGATTGATAGAGGTTGAGTCAGTGGTGTGTTGAAGAAGTTGGATATGTTCTTTTAGAGCATAGTAGAAAGCCATATAATCTTCTTGATAGGATGAGTCTGGGTCATAGTAATCAAATCGGATTGGAGTCTGATTAAACAGTGAGTAAACTTGTCTGCTGATTTTTTCTGAGAAAATCATGTCATAGATAAGTTCTTCTTGAAGGTCACTATTAACTAGTTCTTCAGAAAATGATAGAATCTTTTTTAGTTGAGATAAAATTTGATCTTGGGTCATGATAGTCCTTTAGTATGTTGAAATTATAGCACAAAAAAAGTGTAACAAGTTCAAAAAAAGTATTTACAGGGCTTGTTTATGGGTATATAATAACACCTATGTTGCAGAGATAGTGAAGCAACAAAAGTTCTTTAAAAATTTGTTTTGATGTTAAGTAAGTGGGCATACTACGCTAATAGGTTGCGTAACTCCTGCTGAAAATCCAGGCTAGAAAGAAAGCTAGTCACTCTTGCGTGGTTTGTAACAGGCTACGGTGGCGCGAGGATACCTAAGAATCCTTGACGATCTATTTCACTACCTCCACGTATATGGTGGTAGCAGAAAAAAGTGTTATAATAGGCTAAGTTAACGACTTGGTAGTTATGACAGGGGCAACCAATGATTTAGATTCTGAATTAGGGCTAGTCTCTAGTAGTAGGAATAACTAATTCTCCCTGTGACCTTGAAAATAGGTGAAAGAGGCATCAAGACAAATCCTTAAAGAGTTTTTCGCCCGGATGGTGAAATAGGTAGACACAAGAGACTTAAAATCTCTCGCTTTAAAAGGCGTGCCGGTTCGATTCCGGCTCCGGGCACCATATTGAAGCATTTATTGTTCGGTTCCTCTAATCTGCCTAGGTAAAGTTAGAGTAGGGTCCTTGGTTTCAAGGAAGAAGAATAAGGAAACTTATTTGGAAGGCAAGTGCAAATCCCCCTAGTGAATGTTTCAATATGGTGTAAAAATCACAAAGAATCCCGAAAGGGTACCGCCGAAAGGCGTTCAGCTAAATGGAGCAACCGATAGTCGAAAGTAGCCTGCAGCATCTGTAGACAGGTCCAGGAAGGGGCTGACGAGAGTGGTCGAAGCCACTCATTATATTGAAGCACATCAGCCGAAGTACAAGGTATCTTGGTTGTGTCAAATCAAAAGGTTTTAAACAGAGGTTGAAAAGTTGAATAAAATCTATTCAAATATAGATTTTAAAGGACTTATTTATGATAGAACAGCACATATCAACCAAACAGGTTTGTCTCTTATTAGGTATATGATTATCAACCTTCTATCGTTATTATAAAGCAGGCATTTTGAAGCCTGCTTTTTTTACTTGTGGTCATCACAGAAGGTTTTCTTTATTTCAATTGAGACAATCCTTTGATATTGGTAATGATGCTGTTGCAACTATATGTTACAGTCGTGTTTCATCTCACGATCAAAATTGTGCTAATTGTATGGGAAAAGATCTCATAAAAATAAGCAAAATAATGTAGTTTTAAATCCTTGCTAAAAATAGGTTTTATCTTTATAATTGAGCATAAATTTATATAGTATTTTATGCAAACAACTTTAACAGCAACTTTAGTAGAAAATCAGTCTAATATTATTGAAAAATTAGATTCAGTTGTTGTGTTACATAATAAAATACAAAGAAACTTATATAAAGATATAGTTTCTTACTGTATTGAAAATAAGGTTAAATCTTTACCTAAAGATAAGATTAATCAACTTAAGTCTAGTTATCAGATTAAATATCCTATCAATGCTAGGCAGTATAATTCTATTTATGCTGAATTAATGGGTAAGATAAATTCTGTTTTAGAATTGAATAATAGCTTTATTCAAGATACTAAAGATAAAATTAAATCATTAGAAAAAGCTGTTAAGTCTAAACAGAAGAACTTAGATTTAATTAATAAAAAATTAAATGGTAAAGATTATGTTTTGACTAAAATAGATCAAATTAATTTGTCTAATCTTAAAAATAAGTTGTTTTACCTTAACCAAAGATTGAATAAATCAAAAGTTAAGTCGGCTAATTTAACCCAAGCACAAGAAACAAATAATCCACAATTATGCTTTGGTAGTAAAAAGTTATTTAATCAACAATTTCAGATAAATTCAAACAATAATTTAACTGAATTCAAATCTCATAATGATTGGAAAAAATCTTGGATTGAAAGTAGAAACAAAAGCTTTGTATTGGTTGGTTCTTCTGATGAAACCCTAGGTAATCAGAATTGTCAGATAAAGCATATAGAACAAAATATTTATGAATTAAAGGTTAACCTAAATTCTAAAGATCCAAAAATATCTAACCGTTATGTTAATATTAAAATTAAAGTTCATAATGATAAACTAGGGTTAATTAATAATATATTAAACAACAAGTTAAAACAAGCAATAACATATAGATTTTATAAAGATTACAAAAAGAATACTTATCAAATATTTATCAGTTTAGATAAATCCAAACAACAACCAAAATGTATCAGCAACAAGCAAATAGGGACTATTGGGATAGATATCAATGCTGATCATTTATCTGTAGCTGAAACAGATAGGTTTGGGAATTTAATCAAAGCTTTTGATATTCAATTAAACCTAAAAGATAAAAGTTCTAACCAAAGTTTAGACAATATAGCTTGTGCTGTTAAAAAAATAACAAATTATGCTTTAATTAAGAATAAACCCATTGTGATAGAAAAATTAGATTTTAGTTCAAAGAAGAAAGAATTAAAGTCTAGCAAAAATGAATATAATAAGTCTTACAATCAAATGCTAAGTTCTTTTGCCTATTCAAAAATAATAGAACTTATCAAGTCTAGGTCATATGACAAAGGCATTGGGATTATTGAAGTTAATCCAGCTTACACAAGTAAAATAGGAAAGTTCAAATATCAAAACAAATATAAATTAACAACTCATCAATCTGCTGCTTTTGTAATAGCTAGAAGAGGCTTGTTAAGTTACAGTAAAGTAATATTAGGAAAAGATAATAAAGATAAAACCATTATCGTTATAAACAAAGAAAAAACAATTTCTAACCAATTAAGTAAATATTATCCTTTTGATTTACCTGTAAGGAATAATCAGAAACAAGATAATATTTATTGGAAAGAAATTGAGCAAAATTATCTCAAAGCGAAAAAGCATAGACTTTTATCCAAAAAGAATAAAACTCTTATCCTAGATAATGTTAAATTATCTTGTGAAATAACTTCAGTAGCTGATAATTTTGAAGTTGACCGTTGACTTTAAATCCAAATCTATTTTTTCCTGTATAATAGGTTTTGAATAGATTTGAACAGATTTTTAAAAACGGCACCAATATAAGGTTTTTATTTAAGACCAGGTTTTTTAGGTTTATTCTCTGAAACTTCATTATTATTTTCACGCAACTCAGATTGTCTTTCTAAAATATTTTTAACGGCATTACGTACACCATTAATAACTTCAGGCATAGGTTCTGGTGGGGTTAGTTGTTGCTCAAGTGCTTGACGTAGTATAGGAGAAGCTTCTTTTGCTCCATCAATCCAATGCCACTGAGCTTCAATAATGTGGGCTTCATCAATAAATCCTTCGTAGGATTCCAAGGCATCAAGTGCCTTTTTAATCTTATCTTCGTCAATTAAAATCATTTTACCCATATTGTTTTCCTTTTATTTAATTTTAATTGATATATTATAGATGTCAAAATAAACCCATAATAATTGAATTATTATTTTCAGTTGGTAAAATATATTATCAACTAAGAAAAAAATTATGGAAAACTTAACAAAAGAACAAAAGCAACAATATTCAGATATAGAGTTTGAAGCACAACTTTCATCATTTGTTTATAACGAAAGTTTTTTTATTTTTGACTTAAAAAGGAATATGAAAGATCTTGGAAATAAGTTTGATGAGTTCTGTAAAACAATAATAGAAAAACAAAATTTAAATACTGAAGAAGAACAAAATGTAAGAAGATATATGTATTATAAATTAATATCTTCAGATAGGAAAAAACCAATTAATAAAGATATTGAAGAAATAATCAGAGATAATATTAGTTTTTCAGAATTAAAAAAATTTAAAGAAGATTTAGAATATCTAGATGACCAGCAAGTGAGATTTTTAATTGCTGATAGAGATTCATTAACAGAAGATTTAAAATTAACAAAAGTAAGTGATTTATCACTAGATAGAATTGGTGGAAGATTTTTAAGGCAAGAACTTGCTAAGCAATTGAATGTAAAGATTCCATTAAATGATTTTTATGAAAAATTATCTGGTTTTTATAAAACTAAAAATGAAAGCTTAAATATATTTAGTGAAGATTTTATGTCTAAGTTAAATAATAAGGAAAACTATTTGACATTACCTAGGGTTATAAAAGAACAAGAGTATTTAGATTACCCTATTGTTCAAAAAGGTCCTGTTTTTGAGTATGTAGTAAAAGATAAAAGTGAAGAAGAAATTCAAAGAGACAATCAAGCACCTAAAAACACAAAATATAGAATGTGTGCTTTAAAGGAAGATTCAGAAGAAAAATCAAAAATATTTATATCATTTCGTGGAACTGAATTGGGTGTGACTAAAGGTTGGATGGAAGAATATGTGAATATGCGTAAACATTCCGAAAAGTTTGAACACTTAGTTGAAGAAATCATTAAAGAAGAAATGAAAAAAAATCCTCCTGGTAAAAAGATGGAGATTAACTTTTCAGGGCATAGTCTTGGAGCTGCTACAGCAGAAAGAATGTCTGTTTATATTCAAGATAAGTTTAAGAAAGAAATTAAAGATGGAAAAATGTTTGTTGGTGGAAATATATTTGCCAATCCTGGTGGATTAAGATATGACCAAGCTATAAGAGATAAAGTAGTTGAAAATCTAATTTTCGTAGAAAAGTCTGTGTATTCTTTATATTCTAATTTTATACTCAAGGGATTTAAAAATATTCATAGTTTTAACAAAACAATTTTAAACGATCTTGAGAAAATGGAATTTGATTCTATAAAAATGAATGAAGATAGAATCAAAGTGTTAAATGAAAAAATTAAAGATTACCTAGAAATAAGAGTAGAAAAAGGATTCACAGATAAAGAAAAGCTAGAGTATGATGCCCTAAGAATGGAGAGAATACTTTGTAAAAGTAATTTACAATTAGGTAAAGTAGAGGCTGATAATGTAGAAAGAAGAAACTTCATTATAGAAAGAGCCGTTAAAGTTTTAAAGAAGTTTGCTGAAGTTACAAACAAGATAATGGATTTTATGTCAGATCCAATTAATGTGGCTGCAATTGACGATAATGGTAAGTCATTATCAGTAGTTGGTGGTTTTTTTACGGTGAGTATGGCATTCATAAATATCACAACAAAAGTCTTATTAAGCCCCATTCCAAAAGAAATTCGTCACAATACAATTAATGTGGTAGAGCATAATCATAAAAGAGATTTGGTGCCATTTGTTGGTAGAGCATTAGCTAATTGGAAAAATGCATTACCATATACTTTTGATAGAGTAGACTTAGTTAAAGGTAAAACAGAAGAAGAAGCTACAAGCGGTTTTATGAGAAAATATTTAGTTCATACAGATTTTCATGATATGAATGCTTATCTTGCTCACATTAGATCTGAACAGTTCAAGAAAGATTTTGAAACATCAAAGTCTCATGCTGAAATAAGGGAAAGAAAAGCGGCATTTTTCCAAGAAGAGCCTAGCTTTGTAATGACTGCTGATGCTAAAGAAAAAATACAAAATATCAGAGAAAAAGCTAAACTGGTAGAGCAATCTGAATTAAAGCCTAAGCTTGCTTGATTTATTAGAGATGTTGAGATAAAATAGTTTTCATTAACAAAGTAAAATAATGAAAAAAATAGACATTTTAATTGTAGTGTTAGTGTTATTAACAACCCCATTGGTTATTTATAAGTATCCATTATGGGGGGCATTATATTTATCAGTAATTCCTGTTTGGAAGATATTGAGAATGTATTTTTCTGCAAAATTAATGAATGATACTGGTGTAAATGAAGTAACTAGAAAATTTATTGTTATACAGCTAATTGAATTGGCAATCGCAATACCTGGTGCTTACTTTATAGGAATGTTTTTAAATTACTTGTTACAAAAATTTAACATTGTAATTCCATACTTAACCGTGTAAAAATCTATTTTTTGATGTATAATACAGTTTCATATCTGTAGCTCAGTTGGTAGAGCAGGAACCACTTCAGCAAAACATCTGATTCTCGTATGAGGATTAGTGTAGTCATAGAAAAAATGACCTCTGTGAAAATGCTCGGTGAAGGGCCGTAATATGCGAGTGGGAAAACCAAGCCGATGGTTCGAGTCCATCCAGATATGTCAGAATTTAATTTTCAAATAGGACTTACTAAAGGTTCAATATGTGATTGAAAGCATCATCAAATATGATACAATGAATGTATGAAAAACGGATTAATCAAAGAAAACGGATGTGACAAATGGTATGTGAACGATAAGTTACATCGTTTGGATGGTCCAGCAATTGAAAGCCAAGATGGGTTAAATTCTTGGTATGTTCATGGCAAGTATGTTGGTGAAGAAATATCAATCTTTGTCACAAATCGTAAGACTGGTGAAAAAGTCAAAGAAACAGAATATATTATGAATGGTAATTCTGTTAAAAAAGCTATGTTCTTAGCAATGGTTTTAGAGAAATCTTTGCAAATTGAATTAGAACAAAAAGGTTCAAATAAAAAATCAATCAAGATATAAATATATGAAAAATGTGACATTAGAAGAAAATAGTAATATTATTTGTTGTTTCTTGTATGGTTCTCGTATTTATGGGACAAACAATGAACAATCAGATTATGATTTCATTGCTGTTGTTAAAGACAAGCATGATTTAAAAATCAATACTGAAGTAATTAAGATTGCCAAAGAGAAACTTGGTATTGATATGAAGCAAAATATCAAGGTTGATGTTCACCCTTATACTGAAGAAGAGTTTCTTACTGGTTTAAATGGGATGGAGATTTCATTTTTAGAATGTGTGAGTGGTGGTTTTGGAAAGACTTTGTTTTATGGTAAAGAATATGAAGTCCCCAAAATTAACTTAGCTTTACTGAGGGATAGTTTCTCTCGTAAGGCATCTAATTCTTGGGTGAAATGTAAAAAGAAATTTATCGTCCCAGAAGATTTCAATCCTTATATCGGAAAGAAAAGTGTGTGGCATTCATTGCGTATTTTAGATTTTGGAAGGCAAATTGCTGATAATGGGAAGATTGTTGATTTTGGCTCTGTGAATCATTTATATGATGATGTAATGAGTCTTGAATCTTGGGAAGAAGTAGAACAGAAATATAAGACTGTTTACAATGCTTTTGCCACAGAATTTAAGAAGTCTGCTCCAAAAGAAGTAGTTGTAAAACCACAACATAAAAAGTGTTAAAATCGCTATAATTGCGTTTTTTGCAGTTTAAGTTTATTATAGTGTTAATTTTCGGAGGATTAATACTATATGATAACTATAACTAAAAAATTTAAGTCACATAATTTTGAATATATAACCATAGATTTAGATGGTAAACAAGTAAATTTCAGAAGGCAAAAAGGAGATCCAAATTGGTATAAAGAACATACCAGTGGTTATTGGTATCGTGAAGATGAATTTGCGAGTGAATTAAACAAAATTATTCAAGAAAGTGATTGATTTTTTAAAATAGTTAATATACAATACATACATCAGGCTATTGTTACGACTTCCTTCTATATCAACTGCTTATCTGAACTTAGTGTGACTGCTCTCCTGATAACAAATACAAGACCAACCTAAGGGTTGGTTTTTTTATGTCTGTTACAATTTAATCGTGTATTGCTGTACATATTCCAGATAAATGGGTATAATATCAATTTTACAAACTCTTGGAGTCAAGAATGGAAGCAATCAGTCAAGTTAAAAGTGTTGCCCCTCAAACTGGGAATATGAATCCACAAATGGGGGAAGCAAACAAAAAAATGATTGAAAGTCGTCTTAACACAAAAGAAGACAAGCTGACGAAAGATTTAATCAAGTTGGTTTGCCCACAAGCAAAAAAGATTTTGTCTACTTGTGTGGTGCGTAGCAAAGAAGATGCGAGTCTTCGTGGTTCAGAGATGGTCTTGATGTATGAGGTTGCTTTAGAAGATGGTAGTTTCTTTTCAAGCACAGTTAATGTTGCCTCAAAAGGTTCAATTGGTTTGGGCAGTTTAAATCAACTCTCAATTTTTTGGTTGGATAAGCTTCTTTCACAACAAGAGTTGCAATCAAATGTGGGTCAAGCACTTACTATGATTTGTGGTGCTAATAATGTGAATGAAAAGCCTAAGTCTCCCATTCCAGCTGGAAATTTAGTTACAGGCAATCTTGCTGCTAAGTTTGGTTTCCCTTTGCAAATGTGGTTGGGTGATCGTGCTAATTTGGAAAGGTTTATCTTTAAGGGGTTGAATGTGATGCCTGGTGACTTAGGCAAGTCAGTATTGTTATTAAATATGCGCAGTGCTGGATTAAATGGTGAAGATATGTTTGTTATGGTGGATGCAGGTTCTTTGGGTGAAGTGATGGTTGAAGAAGCCATTCAAGAAACCACTAAGAAACAAAAATTTGTAAGGATTGGTTCTACAGATTCAATGATTTCTTTTTCTCGTGCTATGTCACTAAAGCGTGTTGGTGGTGCTAATGCTCGTGGCAACGGTGCTTCTCAGATGCAATTAATTGTAAAACCACGTGGGTTGATTGATTTAATCACAAACCCAAAAAATGGTAAAAAAGTAAAAGCAACATTGGCATTAGAAAAACCAACTCAGGCATCAATCAATATTAACAAAATGAACCCAAATAAAGTTATGGATGATGATGATGATGATGAGGATTATGTTGGTAAACAAACAGAAGCTCTTTTAAAGAGATTTGAAATGAGTGCTGTTGATTTTGATTTGGTAGAAATGGAGTGAAAATGGATAAATCAGAAATTTTTAATGCTATTGAACCAATTCTTATGACTGCTTATAGTTATAGGAATATTGATATTTTTGATGAAGATACACCACTTTATTACAATTTTGAATTGGATAATGATATTGAAGGAGTTCATCCATCAAAACAAGTTCCAATGAAGCAAGTAGGTGTTCTAAATCTTTATAAAGCTGAAGATTCTTTTCCTAATTCGTCTTATGCTGCCATGAATGTAATTATGGAGGTTGAAGATATGATGGGTATTGAAATTGATGATGTTGAAGCTGCTGGTGTTACAACTGTTGGTGAGTTGTTAGATTTGATTAAAAAGAAGATTGGTTGATTTTAATCAAATAATTTAAATGCTTTTTGAAAAATGGGTCTAATTTTTAAGAATTGAACATAAAAAAATTCTAAAATTGAAAGACCTATTTTATTATCAAAAGGTTTGGCTAAATATTTCCAACCTTTCATTTGTTTCCAAAGTTCAATAAAAGCTTTAGCCCCACTTATAAGATTTCCATTTTGATCTTTTATATGAAATCTTTTCATAAGTTTGTTTTTATCTTCTGTGGGTTCCATAGATGAAACATCAACATATGAAATATTACAAAAAGATTGAGTATTTTTATAGAGATTAATTTCTCTTTTACAAAGTGGGCAAGAGCCATCAAAAAACACTTCTATATTGTTATTTTTTTCAAAATCTTTATTCATGATTGAATCCATGTTAATTTGAATAAAGTATAGCAACAGTAAGTTTCAAGTCAATTTAAGATTGATTGAAAAAAACAGAAAGTTTGCGCTATAATTGCTGATATTTAAAGGAATCATTATGATTACAGAAAAACACTTTCAAGCATTGATTGATATTGGTAAGGTGTTGGAAGCAAGAAGCTCCAAGCTGTTTATGTCTAAAAAATACAAAGAAAACTACAAAAATGCTGAACAAGAACTAGCCGGTGCTAAAAAAGATTTATCCATTTTTGGAATGTATGAAGACTGCGGTCCATCATATGAAGCTGCTTATGAGGAAGCAAAAGGAAGAATGGATGCTTCTAGAACAAATTTAGCCTTGATGATTTCTTTTGAGAAACATTACAAAAAGCTCAAACATGAATTCAATGAGAAACATCCAGAATATGTTGAGTTGTTAAATTTACATTTGGATAAACAAACAGAACAAATTGAAAAAGAATACAGAGGTGTAGCATGAAAAAAGTAAAATTAAACAAGAATGAACTTAAGAAGATGTTAAGGTTTTTAGACACAAAACCTGACAACACTATTGTTGAGTTAAATGTATCTGAAACATTAGGTGGTGAACGAATCATTATGAAAATTGATAAGGAATCGCAAGAGTATGATGTAACAGATTATCTAAGGCTTAAAAATATTTTTTAAATTCACAAAAAACTGTTGCTTTTTATTTTTAGTTAACATATAATTCATACATCAGGCTATTGAAAAGCTTCCTTCTATATTTAATTTGGTGAATCTTAGTTTTTCTGCTTTCCTGAACTTATTTTAAAAGTTGATCTGTTGGTCAACTTTTTTAACAACTTCAAAAAGTAGTTGAGTAACTTATTGTGAGTTATTCTTATAGCCATTTTGTCAGTCTATTTTATTTTTTAGGAGTTGTTATGTCCAAATTTTCTCAAATTCAATCTGAACTTTTCCAATCAAAGCAAGTTGTTTTTATTGACAGTTTCTTCAAAAACCTGAATGTTTCTGAAATGGGTAAAAACCAAGCAGAAGCTTTTACATTGATGTTGAAATGTGAGCAACTTGGTTTTTCATTTAATGACAAACTATTGAATGTGGTATCCAATGCTTCCGTAAAAGAAATGGAAAGTTTTTGGAGTTGGATGGTGAAAATGAATGAAAAAATTTATAGTTCTGCGAACTATAAGCCAATGTATCCAAACTTCCCAAAACAAGTAATTGAGGCTGATGAGCTTGAGCTTTTGGTGAATGCTTTTATGCATTACACTGGGGATCTCTTTGGTGTTCGCATCGTTCCTAATTACCAAGAAAAGAATCGCAAGGTTCTAAAAGAGTTTGTAAATCCTCTTCGTATGTCAGTTATCACTGAGGAAGAACTTCCAAAGTATTTTGTAAATTATGTTACTTCAAATGCTTCAATGTCTCCAGCAGTGAAAGACATTATGAAGTCTATCTTTGAATATTTGGCAGAAAAAGATATTTCTGTTGTTGAAGATATTCTTGTTAATAACAAAATTCCACAAAAGGAAAATCTTGCCTTTATGGGGGCTGTTGTTTTGAAGTCTGAAGTAGACTTTAACAAGACTCTTGCTGATCAATTCAAGACTCCAACTGATTTGCTTCGTTTGTCCGCCGCTATCAATGGTGGTGATACAAGCTTGGCCGTTGATACTAAAATCAAGAATATGTCTCGTCCAGTGCGCAAAGCATTGGCTGCAAAATTGGACATCATGTTATCATCTGGTGATAAGTCACAGTTCATGGAAAATATGTTCACATATAAAGAACAGTGGACTCGTTTGGCTCATGCTATTCACATTGGTGAGTATCAAAAGAAGTTTCCTAATGCTTTTGAAGCATTACAAAAGATTCGTGAAAACGATAAGGAGGAATCTTTTAACTATCAAGTTGAAAAACTTATTGCTGATGGAAAAACAGTTAAAGCATCTGAATTGCTAAAGGTTCGTCCTGGTGTGTTTGGTCGTATGTTGAACCAAGTTTTAGCGAAGAGTTCTTCTGTGGAAGATCAAGATGCTATTTTGAAGAATTTCAAAACAGCAAGTGCATCTATTGCTACACCTGTGCTTTTGCAAATCCATGCTAAGTTCAAGTATGACAATCAAAACAGCAAGAAAATCATTCTTCCAAAGGGTGGTTTGGGTAAAGTGTTTGTGCGTGATATGAATGCTGTGCCTGTTAAAGATGAAAAATCAAAGAAAGCAACTAAGGTTGCTCCAACTGTTATTGCTAATTCACTACAAGCAGCTTTGAAAAAGAAGTTAAATGTTGTGGAAGAAAAGGCTGTTATTAAAGAGAAGAAGAAGTTTGTAAAAACTCCTGTTCTATCTAGTGATGTGGCACAAAAAATTGTGGCTATCATTGAGGAGACTTTGATTGAAAGATTCAAGTCTGCTCCTGCTTTAGGTAAGGTGTATATTGAAGATTCTTTGGCTCTTCAGAATATTCCTTTTGCCCAAAGAACTGCTTCAAAAGCACTTCGCACTGTTCCAAAGGGTTCACGTTTTGTGAAAGAATCAGATAAGCCAATTATCCGTTTCTTTACTTGGTGGAATGAAAATGGTGTAGATAAGAATGGTGATAAGGTTAATGTTGGTCGTGTGGACATTGATTTGAGTGTTGGTATCTATGATGCTGGCTACAATTTGATTAAGCAATGTGCTTACTATGACCTTCGTTCATCTGACTATTTAGCTCATAGCGGAGATATTACATCTGCTCCTGATGGCGCGGCTGAGTATATTGATGTGCATATTGAGAAAATGTTGAAAGACATTCCTGGAGCCGCATATGTTGGTCAATTGATCAGTTCATATACTCAACAAAAGTATGCTGATATGCCAGAGTGCTATGCTGGTTGGATGGAGCGTGAACAAAAGCAACATGGAGAAATCTTTGAGGCTTCTACTGTAAAGAACAAAGTAGATATCACTTGTGATTCAACTCAAGTTTTGGTGTGTTTGTATGATATTGCTCGTAAAGAGTATATTTGGGCTGATACTCCACTAAAGGGTGCTAGCTATTACAGCTACAACAATTTGAATACTGTTAAGGGTCAGTTGGCTTACACAATTGAAGGTCTTGCTGAAATGAAGAAACCAAATCTTTATGATTTGTTTGAGATGCATGCTAAAGCTCGTGGAGTTATCGTAACTGATAAATCTGAGGCTGATACTGTGTTTTCAATTCATGAAGGTGTAACACCTTTTGATTCTGAAGTAATTGCTTCTCAGTTTATGGCTGATGAGTATATTCCTGAAAAGCCAAAAAATAAAGTTATTCCAAAGTAATTTTTCAAACCACCTTCGGGTGGTTTTTTGTTGTTTAATCCATAAATCCTGAATCTTTTCTTGTTGAATATCTTACATATTCCCAATAAGTGACAACTGCTACAATTGTAGTGCCAATCAGAAATATGCTGATAAGATGATAATCTAATAAGAAAGAGATGACACCAATAGGAATTCCAATTAGGAATATACGAGTAAAGTTTGCTACTTCGTCATAAGTGTATTGTTTTTTTCGAAAAAAAAACAAAAAACAAAACCGTTTATAAAAATAATAAAATTATGACAGTTTCCATAAATTTAATTTTGAAATATTTATTTTTTAAGTCAATATTTTTAGGAAAAAACTTTTTCTTTTGGTATAATATAAACATCTAATTTTTAAGAAAGAAACACAATGGGTTCATTCAATACAACTTGCTTTGCTAGCCACCAAACAATTGCTCCAGATGATGATTGTTTCATTTTCCCTATTTCACAAAAGACGACTTATAAGCCTGTAGATTTGGTCTTTACTCGTGGTGATAAAGTTACAGAAATTTCTAGATATGGTTTTTCAAACAGTAATTGTTATTCTAGTGCATTTTGGGGGTTTGAAGGTCCTATGTTAAAAGGTAAGTATGATGACTATGGACGTTTCCAATTGGAAAGGCGTAATGAAAACTTTAGAATGCTTAGGTATTTTTTGAATATTTTAGAGATGAAGGTTTGCGATGTTAAACAAGGGGAAAATAGTTCTCATGATTTGCCTTTAGATTTTAAATCATTGTATTCTTCAAAAGAAAAATATACTGCCGATCAATTGGAAGAGATTTTTGGAAAGTTGTGGAATGTTTCTTCAGAAAGTAGGCTTTTTGTAATGAATTATAGCGGCGAACCTGTAGCTGTAAGTTTTGCTGTAATGCATAAGTGTGTTGGTGATTATTTTATTAAAGATGTTAGTAGTCATCAAGATTGGCATGGTAACAGTCTTGAGCAAAAAAAGTACTTCAATTCATATTTGAATAATAAGTGGAACGATATGAAAGAAATTTTTGCTGAAAAATTAAAAGACCCAGAAAAGAAAAAGCAAACCTATTCTTTCTTTGCTGTAAATGTTTCTAGTTTAGATGGTTTTTCAATTGGTGAGTCTGAAGGTTCTGGAATTAGAAACAAATATCCTCATTATGATGAGGTGGTTGATAAAATCATGAAACATTTAGAGTCTGGTGCTGACACATTTGACCAAAAGTTTTCAGATGAAATTCTAGCTTACTTTAAGACACAAATGGATCATAGATATATTAATTCTGGATTAGATTCTTTGAATATCAAACTAAGTCCTATTGTATATGCTTCCCAAGATTACAGTAATGATTTGGGTAATTCATACCTAAAAATGGTTCAATTTGCTAATGAACAAGTGAATAATATTGTTAAACAAAAATATGGTGAAGATGACGATGATGAAAATTCTATGAGTTCTTCTCCAAAAATGTAAAATTGGTTTATAATACATTATCAATTCATTAGCTTCAAAGGTTTTAAAATGCAGTTTTTAGATTTTGTAAAATCTTATTGTGCTTCAAATAAGATTGAGTTAATTGTAAGTGAAAAAAATAGAGTAAATTGTTATTCCATTGAGTGTAATGGATTCTTTGATAACTCTATGCCCATTGATTTCAACCAAGAACACATTCTTGGTGTTAAAAAATATGGTGAGAAAAATTGTAGTAAAGATACTAAAATGGTTCTTGCTTACAGCACAGGTGGGAAAACAGAAGAAGAAATTTTGAGTTTGGTTGCTCATGAGTTTGGACATGCAAATCAATATTTGGAAAGTTCAGAACTTTGGGTAGATTCTTCTCAGTTTCTAGTGTGGGATGATTATTTCACCAATGAAAAATTCAAGATGTCCAAGGTTAAAAAAGTTTGGGGTAATATTGTTAAATTAGAAGCTGATTGTGAAAAAAAGGTTTTAAATTTTATTGATGAATTTAAACTGCCAATCAGTAAAGAAAGTTATGCCCAAAGAGCAAATGCTTATTTATATTTTTATATGTTCGCACTAAAGAAAAGGAAGTGGTATAATAAAGCACCTTACGAAATCAAAGAGATTGTTAAGGAAATGCCCACAACAATTTATGACTTAGATTTTTATTCAGATCAAGAAAATAAAGAAATTATTTCAAAAGAAAAAATCTTTGAATCTTGTTTTGTGTGATATAATATAGTTTTTAAACCGAAGGAAATTTATGCAAGAGATGATTAAAAAAGTGTTTGAACTGTCTCGTGGAAAAACCAATACACTGCCAGTTTTGGCTAGGAATGCAAAGCTGATGGAAGAAACTGGAGAGTTTTCTCAAGCATTACTTTATAAATTAGGTTATCTTCCTCATAAGAATGTAGAGGAGCCTCTGATTGGTGAAACTGCTGATGTGGTTCTTTGTGTTTTAGATACACTAGCAAGTGCTTACCCAGAAAATACTCCTGAAGAACTACAACAAATGCTTTTGGAACAACTTGAAAAGAAAAGTAAAAAGTGGGAAAAAGTTATGAAAATTCGTTCTGATATCGTAACAACTGAAAAAGTTGTGGTATAATTCAATCATTGAAATAACAGAAGTTCAATTGTGCAACATACTATCAATTGGGAGACTCTTACCTAAAAAACTAAGTAGACACCGACAGTAAAGGCTAAATGCCTAGGGTGTGTAAGCCGTTAAAATTGCGGTATCTTCAGGTGAGGGGTTGTAGGTTCAAATCCTGCTGTTGTACTCGTTTTTAGTTTAGTTTTATTTAAAGGAAAGAAAATGAAAAAAGAGTTCAAGAAAATCAATAAGCCATTCCATCTGCGTGCTCAAATGGGTTTTGCTCCAGTTCTGCTTGGTAAATACAAATCTGAAACAGAAGCTCAAAAGGCAGTTCCTGTATTTGAGGCTAAGAAATACTACACTGATTTTCGAATTGAGAAAGTAGAGGTGGAGGCATAATATGACTTTTGAAGATGTTTATAAAATGCAATCTGCTTTACAAGTAGCAACCAACACTCTCAGTCGTATGCATAAAAATGCTAAAACTGAAGAGGATATTAAGTTGGCAGAAAAGGCATTAACTTTCATTAAGGAAAAAACAGCAATGATTCCTAATGATGTTTCTTCACCACAGTCACATATTATGTATGATCAAGAGTGATTTAGTTATTCTTTTGGATAGTTAAATCTAACTGCTCCACCAAAACTTAAAGTATTGGCTTGCCAACTTCTCTTCACGGGGGTTGGCTTTTCTGTTTCTAAAAGATGGTCAAAGTGTTCTACATCTCTTTCTGTCACTATGGTGTGACTATGATAAAGTTCAGGATATTTTTTGCCAATTTGAACAATTTTTTGATTGGCCCAATCAATTTCATCAAAATGTTTATCAAACCATTCAGTATAAGAATGTTTAATGAATGTTGTTGACCAAAAAAGTATTATAATACCTTTGGATTTAGTTACTGATATGCTTATGTTTTCGGAATCTTCCATTTCAGTTTCTAATATGGAACAAAAATCATTAACTTTCATAAGAGCCTTTCATTTGAAAGACCATTTTGAAGAGGTTGAGCTATAAAGTCAAGTTGATTTAAAAGATTTATAGATTAAGATAATATAATGAAAATAATAGAACACATACTTACAGAAGAAGAGAAATTTATTTTAGAAAATAAATTTGTCTTAAGCAAAAACAGTTCAAAAATTAATTTTGAAACATTTACTGCTGATTTAATTAGCAAGTATACTGGTACAGTGTTTGATTTTAGGGTTCAACCAAAAAACCCAGAATATTCCATTGAATTAATTTGGGACAAAGATTTAAAGCAAACTGCTTTAATGAGATTTTTTGGTGATTATAAATTTTCTCTTTCTAATTCAAAAATGAAAGGGTTTAAAATTTTTAATGGTGATGTAAATCGTGTAGATATTAATAATGAAAGTGCTATATTAAAGTTGGCTAGAAATCGTGGACAATTAAATGTTATTCAAATGCTAATGAGAAATAATGAAGAAAGATTTAATTTTAAGCAAATCAATAACGATGGAGATTCTATTCATACATTATCATTAGAAACAGTAATAAAAGATATGAATGCCCCACAAAATATCTCTCATTTAGATATGAAGATTTTTGATTTAATTAAGAAAGTTGATTTAATTAGGTCTGTTTTAGAAAATTGGATAGAAGAAATCAAAGGGACAAACCAAGATTTAGATAATAAGATTTATAATGTTGGAAAAGTTACTATTGATTTAATGATTGAAAAAATTAAAGAGAGAGAAGAGACACTTCAAAAGAAGTATAATTTTGAAATGCTTTTTGAAGATTTGAATTATTCTGATAAGCTATTACTGTCTCAAAAGTTAAAAGAAGATTTACCTAAAAGGAATAATGTAAATAAAAAGGCAAAAATATGAAAAGATTCATGATTATTATTTCAGCAGTGATATTAACTGCTTGTTCTTCCATCCAAATAAAGGAACAATTAACAGAAGAAGAAACTCTTAAAAAGTTTGATATTATTTGTAAGGAGCAATCCAATAAGGATTTTCCGCCCAAAATTGATAAAATTAAAACTTATGATGGTAGTTTTGTAGAAGTAGACGAAAATACTAATAAAAGGGTCGCTTCTTACTTAAAATGTATGAATTTAAATGGTATTCCACTTAGGATGATAGATGTTTAATACAATGTGTAGATTTTTCTTTAAAAATAAGATATAATCTGCTAAAAAAGGAAGTTATTATGTTAATAGAACCTATTACGATAGAAGACGGATTTATTAAAAGATTTTTCAAGAACAGTGTCCAGCTTGTTTTGAAGGATATAACTTCTTGGATGCTTTATATCACAGTTATTTTTGTGGTAAGTATTTTTCTAAACTCAGTATTGGAAGTGTTCGCTCAAACAGCCCCCAAACATGCTTTTGTAATTGTAGGGGTATTCTCTAAGATTATACTTGGTTTGTGGCTAGTATTTTTTGGAATGGAGTTAGCTGCCAATACAGATTATGGAACGACAGGTGAGTTCAATGTGTTGAAGCAACTAAAATTAACTTTCAAGCATGCTAAAACATTTTTGTTTGATAATTTTATGTATATTGTTGTAATGATAAGTATTATTGCCTTATTAAGTACAATGGTTTCTTCGAATCCAAATCCTCAAAAAGTGGAGTTTCCAGGTGGTGAGTTTATGGAATTTTTATATGACAATTTCGTATTAATGAACCAACTTATTTTTTGGGGATTAATTGTGGCTAGCTCTTCTAATAAGTTATTTTCATTTCCTGCTGTAAGGCAGTTCAATTTAGGTGGATATGAAGAAGCTGGGATGTTGTCACAAAAAGGTTTTAGAGTTAATCCAAAATTAGGATTATTTAAAAATATAACATTACCATTTGCTTTGCTAGCTGCTCCCATTATCACTTTTATTGTTCTTCTTCCTTTGGTAATGCCATTTGTTTCTTTGTTTACATATGTGGCATTTAGAGAAGTGTTTTTAAATAAGAAAGAAAATGAGAAACAAGAAGTTTTTGCTATGGAAGGAAAACTTCAAACTATAAGTGCTAATAAATGAAAAAAATAATTTCTCTAGGTTTTGTTGTGTTTTTAGTGGGTTGTTCAACTTATGGTTGGATTGCTCCAGAAGGAAAAAGTGATAGTCAAATAAGTCTAGATCAGCAGTATTGTCAAGATTCTTCTTATAAAAAATATCCAAAGAAAATCATAACAGAAATGACTGAGCCATCAAAAATTATTCCAGCACATCAGAACTGTAGAAACATAAAAAAACAAGAAACTTATAATTGTAAAACTGTTAACAATAAAATGACTTGCGATGTTAGAGATGTAACGGTGAGAGAGTGTGTGTTTGTAGAAACAAGATTTGTAGATGCTGTTTATCAAAGCAGAGATGTGAATGAAAAAGAAAGAGATTCTGATTTAAAATTATGCTTACAATCTAAAGGTTATAAGTGGAGCAAAAGAGAATAATTATTTGACTTTAATACAACATTGAATAAATATAATATATCTTAAAGAGGTGTAAACATGAATCTAAAATCTTATAGAGTTTATGTAGAACTTGGTGAATATTATGGTGGATATGATTCAACAATGGGAGGGCAAGGTGCTTGGATGTCAAATACATCACAGCAATTTGAGACAGTTGTTCAAGCACAATATCCTGATATGGCAGTAAGAATTGCTCAGGCTCAATTTGGTGGTCTAGGTCGTTGTAGAGTGACTTTCCGTGGTGAAGCATAAAAACCTTGATTTTTTAAAGTTTTTTTCTAAAAATAGTTGTACAGAAGAAAAAATAGTGTATAATAAACACATTGAGAACAAAAGCCCTTTTAAAATTTAAAAATAAAATTTTGCCCCTGTGATGGAATTGGTATACGTGTCTGACTCAAAATCAGAATTTTGCGGGTTCGAGTCCCGCTGGGGGCACCATATTGAAGTATATTGTGTGTGATTAGCTTTTAGCTAGCTCATTTTTGAGAGCAGTATATTTCAATATGGTAGATGGTCGCTGTTAAAGATGGGTACTCAGAATATCCGTTCTTGAAAGGTGCAAATCCTGAAAAGGTTGTAGTTGGGTGAGAAGCTCAGGCAAATATTGGAGATCAACCAATTGCTACATACTGCATAGAGCCAAGTGATACAACAAAGACCAACCATATAAAAACATACTGGAATCACTGGTCAAGTCCAGTCAAGTTGTAGTTTAGTGAAAAACACTAGTATGTTTCTATATGGTAATCAATCCATAAGGGAAAAGTGGGCGTGAGTCTATAACACAGTTCCTTACTATGCTGACAGTTGATTAGGCTATATGGTCTATGAAATGGGCGGGTTCAGCACAGAGTAATGAAGAGCCTAGGTTACTCAATATATTAAAGTGTATTAGTTTGCAACCATTTCGCACTGCTTTTGGTCAATGTTTATTAGTATGCTTTAATATGGTATGGTGTAATGAGAATGCACGGAATCGCCACATAAATCTACAGTTGAAAGACAACACTGAAAAGTGCGGTAGTGGTGGAATAAGGTTCAGGTGTGGTAAAAACCCACAAACCATATAAGAATGCATTGCACTAACTGCTACAACAGTTGGACGTATTTGTAGGTATGCTGGATATTCGTTCAGGTAGTGTGTTCTTATATGGTAAAATAATTATATTGAAATGTATTAGCTTGATGGGATAGGGTGTTATGTTAAAATTTCACTCCCGATCAGTAGTATATTTTCAATATGGTAATACATTAGACTGGTAATCTCGGAACCCATATAAGGTGGGGCTGGTGGTCTGACCAACCACATGTATACCATAATAAAACATTCTTACTCGCATACTCTTAACCGCTGGTAAAACAGGCTTATGCCAAACTAGAGTGAAACAAAAGACGACTAGCGCTGGAAGTCTTAGAGTGTTTTATTATGGTAATTGATTGATCACCAATTGCTATAGTCGGGAGTAATTACCCCGATAACCCGTGGATAGTATAAGTGGAAGTGCGCATGAGGTGTAGGGTTCGAATCCCTACCATTCCGTTTGGAGTGTGGACAAAAGGTTAAGTCATCTAGAGGTTTCAGTTCGATTCTGAACCACAATGGGTTGCTATATTGAAACATATTACATCGTTGGAAGAATCCCGATGCTAGGCTGATTTGGTGCGCTGAACAGGTAGTGTGTTTCAATATAGTTGTTTGATTTATACGGTTATCAGAAGTAGGTAGCAGAAGCCCAACTACTGCTATTAAAGTCTGTGGGAAAAGAGGTAAAGAACTCGCTCACCGTGCTAGGTTTAAGTTGGGTCTTACTAGTATTTCAAGCAACCATAACTTTTTTCTGAAAAGTATTTAAAATACAGTGGTGAGAGATGTTAAAACGGAATTCGTATTCTCATAGGTCATTCCGTGGTCACTGTATTTTTCATATTAAATACTTCTGTTGTATTATTGCCAAAGTGTCTTATTAAAGTGTATGGCAACCTTTTAAGAATGACGATAATACAGTGACCATACTTTAGAGGTATTTTATATGGTTAGCTAACCAAATTTCTCGCAGATGATTACCGCCAGCTGGAATGGAGAAAGCAGTGAAAGTCTGAAGTTGTAAGCCCATATTGAAGTGTGTTGAGTGGCTACACTGGAACAACTGAAATACTTGCCAATTCTAGACAGAGCAAGGACCAGCCAGGAAGAGTAGGGCTACCATAGGTTCAAGCACTACAATGCATTTCAATATGAGTGATGATGCCCATATGCCCTTGTGGTTAAGACATTATCGCAATAGTCTGTGGCTACCTATGCCTGTAAAGGTGCAGTAATCAATCTGCTTAATTATTAGACAACTGAACGGTGTTGGCAAACCAGCGAGTGAGTGGAAAGCTCATATTTATTTTTAAAAAAATTGTAACAAATAAGAAAAAACTTATCAATTTGCAAGATAAAAATCAATTTTGGTATATAATCCTATCATTGTTTAATAAGAAGTTGTTTTATCATTTAGATTTAAACCAAGAAAATATGCAAAATACATCAAACCAAAATAAACGACCAATTAAGTTTGAAGCCTTAATTTATGCTGATAGCCAAGAAGATCTTTTAAAAAGTCTTGAGCGTATTAAAGAATCAATTAAAAAAGAAATAGAAGATAGTAGGGAAATCAGCACTGGTATAGTAAGAACAGCAAGTGGTGGTGGTGTAGGGGATGATACAATTACAAAAATATCAAGAACACACTGAGATGAAAACCAACATAGCTAATTAAATTTATTATTGATTTTCTATATTTTTTTTTGTTATAATTCATATATTGGTTCTATTCACGGGGAATAGAGGTAACTGAAGGAGTCCTGAAGCCAATTTTTTGTGAATCCGAAAGGTGAAGCAATGGTGGATTTTAACCCTCCACAACAGCCGTAGCTGGCACCTGTAAAGGACTTGGGTTAACGTATTAGCTACATTGGTGACGTAATACCAACCTGGAGAATGTAACCAGGAATAATTTAAAGTTTAGTTTTACAAAAAAGATTACTATAACCATCTTTAACTATATAGGCTTCGTTTATTTCTTTTAATATTGAATCTATATTTAAAGAATACAATATGTTGTATTTATTTAATTCTTGTGTGATTTGATTAATGAGTTGGATCGGTGTTCTAACTCTTTTTTCATCTTTAACCTCTAATAAAAAAACATTATTATTCTTGCAGTTTTCTTTTTTAATCTTATCTCTAATCTGTTGTTTTTCTAAACTATTATTTTGAAAAATATCAATAAAGTGTTGCCTACCCTGAAATTCAAAAGCAAAACCTAGCTCTTCATTATATCCATCTAATTCTAACAATTTATTTGTTAGATGGTTAACATTCCACTTCGGTCTACATTTTTCAAATTTAACATTCAAAAGGTTTTCTAAAATAATTTTAGTGTATATTTCTTTAACATTTTTAGCAGCATGACATTCTGGACACCAAGAGTTGTATGTTTTAATATTGTTAAGTGATTTATTGAAGATGCCATGAGTACTAACATTACACTTCCACTGTAATGGCTCTTTGATGTTGTTAACTTTATTTGAAAGTAGCTTTCCTCCCTTATTTTTAGCAATTTTTTTAGCAAAAACAAACAGCTCTTCTTTAGTAAAGATTCCACTGCATCTAGGGCACCATTTATCAGATCTTACTACATTGTCATAATTGCTTTCAAAAACTGGATGTTCAACATTTGAACACTTCCATTTTAATTTGCTTTTGCTATTTAAATAAATGTCAGAAAGAAGTTTACCTCCTCTTTCCATCGCTTTTGTTTTAGCATTTTCTAAATAATGCTGTTTATTCTTGATTGACTGTTCTTGTGAGCATGATTTACACCAAACACCTTTTTGAATACTTTTATAAGACAAATCAAAAATTTTATGGGTTGAATTTAAACACTTAAAACTAAATCTGCTTGATTGTGTAATATAAGAGCCACTAATTAAGGTTCCTTGATTAGTTTTTGCATATTCTAAAATTTTATTTTCAAAGGTTGTTTTACTAAATTTACCGGCACATTCTGGACACCAAGTATTGTGAGAAAAAAAATTACCATATGTTACATTCCAAGGGTTGTGTTCTTTGTTGGAGCATTTTATTTTTAGGAGTGTCTTGTGTGTGACGGTTTTTGGAAGATTATTTATTAAAACTCCGCCTTTTTCTAGTAATATTTTATTTATATTTTCAATATACTTGTTAGAAAATCTATCTTTCGCGCATGCGGGACACCATCTTTCCTTTTTGACAGCATTAAAATAACTCATTGAAAAGGTTGGATGATTAACATCAGAACACTTCCACAGCAATTGTTCTTTTGCATTAATATATGCGGTAGAAACAAGCATGCCTTTTTTACTTAAAGCATATTTTTTACATTTATTTAAAAATTCTAATATTGTTTTTTCTTTGTGTGTTAACTTGTGGTTCATTATTTTAAAATTAAATACATTGAATTATAAGTTATATTTAAAATTTCAGCAAATATGAATAAATTATCGTATTACCATTTCCAGTTATTGAGAGAGTTAGAAAATTTTTCTAAATCTTTATTGGTATATGGTTTTTGATTAGCATTGGTTTCTGCACTCATATCCCTCATTTGAGAATAGAATTCCCTGAAAGAAAGTTTTTCATTAACAGTGGCAAGAGTAATTTCTTCACCATACTGATTAAGAACTTTACCACCTTTTTCCAATGCTTGTTTTGCCAAAAGAAGATCTTGTGTGATTACAAGGGATTTTGGTTGAACTAATGAGACAATGTGATTGTCTGCTTGGTCAATTTGTTTTTCTACAAAAACTTGTTCAACGAAAAGATGCTTGGACATCTTAAAGAAATGATTACTGACAAATAAGGTGTGCTTTTCAGTTCGTTTTGAATAACGAATAATGACTTCACGAATTTTAGATGGAATGGCATCAGCATCTACAAAAATTTTATATTCCACAATTGTCCTTAATTTGCGATGATTGTATTGTATCACATAATCTATAATGTATAAAAATATTTTTAGATGTACAAAAGAAAAAGTTGATGTTATAATAACCACATTGAAACAAACCTTAGGAATGATATGAAAAAAGTTTTAGTTAGTGCTATGTTGTGTGTTGCCTCAATGTCTGTTTTTGCCAAAGGCTCTTCACATGTTCAAGATGGTGCTGATGTGGGGAATATGGGTGCTTGTATGGTTCAAGTAGACGATGCTGGATCTAGTCGTTTCATTAATGTGAATTATATTCGTGCTATTGAAATTATTAAGGATGAAAAATACAACAACTATAATACTCCAGCAGATCCAAAGGTTGTTCTGATTCGTATGGCTAGTAATTATTCCAATCGTTCATTTTATGGTATTGCTTACCCAAGCCAAGAAGAAGCTAATAAGGCAATTAAAGAACTTGCTGTGAAAATCAACAAATGTGGACGATAAGGTTGCATCAAAATAAAAATTCATGATATAATCAAAACTTGATTGATGGTGTAAAGGTAGCACGCCTAAATTAGACTTAGTTTGTCACATAAACAAAATATTATTGAGTAAATTAAATAATATTAATATAGAAGAATGTGTGACATGTGGATTCTAAAAATATTACTAAATTTACTGTGTTTTAGTATATAGAATCCAAGCGGCGAAGGTTCGAATCCTTCTCAATCAACCTAATTATTTTATTCAACATCTGACCTTACGCTGGAAACAGAGGAAGCTCAGGACTGGTGGCAAGTGCGAGTAGGAGATAGGCAATCTGACGATGTGTTGGTTCGATTCCAACTTAAAGGACGGTCCCCTCCTGTACGGGAGGAAATTAAGGTTTGATTCCTTGATGCTTATCGTTAAAACTACCGTGATATAACCAGCAACACAAACAGAACCTGAGAACACTTGCCTTATAGGTTCGGGTTGTGGCAAAGATTAATGTAAGGATAAAACAGAATCCTGGCTACTAGATGTTGAATAATTATTTCAAAAACAATTATCTGTGATATAATGCAAGAAAATAAGGAGCATTTATGATCAATCAAAAAGAATATCAATTGGTTCAAGATTTTCTTAAAGAATATGCTGATAGGCTAGGTAGGGACGGTTGTAATGACTGGCACTTTCCTAGTGCTTGGACTGTTATTGAAAAAGAAGAGTTTGTAAAACGCTATCATGCTTGGAATGGCGATCCAGAAGAATACGATCCAAAGCGACTAGTGCTTCCAAACTTTGCTGTTGTTGCTTTCTTAGCACATAAGCTATCAAAAAAGGAAGTAGAATACAACATTAAAATTAGGAGTGTTCTAGATGCCAAAGAAAGTTGGTTGCTTGGATATTTAACTGCTGACCAACAAAAAGATTTAGTTTTGAGTGTTGAAAAGTCAAAGGGACCATTTGTTATTAACTTTAATCATAGTGGGACTAGAATGATTATTAAAGTTTATGATTCAGCAAACAATTGTTTGGTTGATTTAACTGATTATACTTAAATGGAGGTGTTAAATTATTAAAGTAATTGAAGAATTGATTGAACAGTTTGATGAGAAAATCAGTCAATCACAAAACAATCAAACTAATTCAGTTATTTTTGATGTGTATGCGAAAGCATATAAAGAGGTAATGAAAGAGTTTGAAGAAAATAATGTAAAGTTGGTTTAAAACACTTGTACAAAAACAAAATAGTGATATAATAACCACATGGAAAATAATTGGACTCAAATTAATTTTAGCAGAAAGTTGGTGATTTGAGTGAAATGAACAACTGCTGTTATTTGGCTCCATGTCCGAGCGGTCTATGGAAACGCCCTCTAAAAGCGTAAAATTCGTGGGTTCGAATCCCACTGGAGCCACCAAATTCTTTAAAGCAGATCTCAATAGGGTCTGCTTTTTTTATATTAATACTGCTAAAAAGAATAAGGTTTTCATATTTTTATTAAAATTGATATTTTTATTGATTAGACAAAGATTTTTAATCATATAAAATATATATATAACATAAAGGAATAAAAATGAAAATTAAACAAGATGTAAAAGAATTGGCTGCCGAAATCTTTAAATTAAATTATTGTTTGAGTGAAAATTATAAGTTGGAATTACTACCTTTGATGCCAGAAAAGTCTAATGAAGAAGTAACAGATTTTGCTGTAAAGATTAAATTTAATAATAAAACAATTGGTGCGATACAAACAGTAAATCAAGAATATTTTAAATTTAAAGATTTAGAAAATTTTGAACCATTTGATTCGCCATTAACATATAATGGAGATTTTGAGCTAGAAAGAAAAATATCTTTAAAAGATAATAAAGAAGAGTTTACCTTGGTAATGATAAATCAGTTATTACATAATGTGAAAAATCATGAAAAAGAAATGTTGAAAGAGAGTAAATATAAATTATTTACTGAGGCTTTTCAGCAAGAAATAAGTTCAAAACCGACAAATAAATTAAAGAGATAAAAGATTGATTGCCGCCTTAAATGGCGGTTTTTTGTGCTAGGAAAGATAAAATGTAAAACTTGAAATGATTTTTAATTGTTTTAAGATTATTTTTTTATGGAGAAGAAAATGACAAAAAAGAAAAACAAAGATGTTGAAAAAATATATACAAAAGAACAATTTATAGCAAAATTACGTCGTTTTGCTGACGCACTTGAAAAAGATGAAGGATTTCAAATACAAATTGATGGTGAGAGACTTTATGTTCCTGCTGGTGCTAAATTTAGTGTAGAACATGAGAGAGAAGAAGGTAAGCAAGAAATTGAATTTCAAATTAAATGGGATGTTAAATAATAGATAAAAATATTGGGCTGTTTATCTATTGAAAATCTTATTGATTATAGAGTGTTCTAAGTCTAAATGTTTTTCAAACAATTCAGATAGAACATCTCTGTAATCGTTTTTAACATGTAAATATTTTCCTTGATAGCTATCTTCTGGTTTTAGGCTCTCAATATCACCTATAATTTTACTTTCTTTAATCAAACCGCCAGTAACCATCATTAGCCCACCATAACCGTGATCTAATCCCTGACTTCCGTTCTCAGCATTAGATCTTCCAAATTCAGTATTAATTGCTATTAAAGTATTATTCCATTCATCTTTTAGTTCTTTTTTTAATGACATAATAGTTTCATCTAACATATTAAACAAAAAGAAAAGTCTTCCATCTGTAGAAACATCTATTGAATGTTTATCAAAGTTATGAGATTCGTTTCCGTGAACAACCCCAGGATTAAATAAAGAGTGTGTATCCCAGTTGTGACCAGTATCTAAAAAAGCAAGATTGGAATCAGTTTCTCTTAAATATATTCCAATTTTTTCAGCATAACTTTTATTATTAAACTCTGGATATTCAACCAGTAAATTTTCCATTGTTTTCTTTTGTTCTAAAACTTTTTTAAATACATTTTTCAATTGTGTTTGTTTTAATATTTCAAAAATTTGATGTTGATTAGATTGATTAATTTTACTGTTGTATCGTTCAATGCCAATATTGTTAACTATATTTTTTCCTTTTAAAACCATAGGATAATCTGGAGAAAATGAAATAGGATTGGCATCATTCACAAAACTTACCATTCTATTTAGCCAACCAGAATTATCAGATTCTAAAAATGAAGCTCTTTCCATCTGTTTTTGTGCTGTGTAGTGATTGTCAGTAAAAGTTCTATGCCCAGATTGTGGATATAACAATAAATTACCATTTTGAAATAGTTCGTATAATCCATTTTTCAAAGATGGATATATTCCATATTTATCATTGATTTTTAAAACTTTATTTTTTGGAATTGATATATTGGGGCGTAAAGAGTAATATTCATCAAGTCCATAAGGTGGAAGTAATGAAATGCCATCTAAACCACCCCTTAATAATATCCATATAAATTTTTTATTATTCATAATTTACCTATATAGCCATTCTTTGGAAATTAAAAAATCATTTAATTGTTTCTTGTCCATTTGGTAATAATTTTTACTTATATCATGTTCACAAATTATTTGAGAAAAATTAATATAATGGTGTAAATTATTTGGGGATATATGATCATCTCCTAATAGGCTGTACCCTTCAGCGGTCAGTTTCCAATGTATTCCAAATGAATTATTTAATAAGGCAGATTCTAAGAAAAACAAATCATTCACCACATCACCATTTAGTATCATTTTTGTTGTTGAAAAATAATATTCATAAGGATTTTTAAATGTATTGTTTGAGTTGATACTAGAAATAAAATCATCAGATAATAATAGTGTTTCCAAAACTTTTTTAATATCCCCTTCTGAAGACATAAAAACACTTACCATTTTTTCATAAATAAAATTGCTATAGTTATTTCCCATAAAAAACAGTGCTAGTTTCTTACAAATTGTTTTTGCGGTATTTGGATGGGAAGACAATATATCTATTGCTTGATCTATTTCTTTATAGCTATTGTTTTTAATGGTATGCCCCAAGAATTTTTTATCTGATTGAACATGTCCCTCTTCAAAAAAAATACTATAAAAATCAAATATTTTGGTTAAGATAAACTCTGGATGATTCTTAAAAAAGGTTTCGTATTCTTGTTTGGTTTTAAATGAACTTAATTCATTAAAGTGAATTTTTGAACCGTCACTAAAAAAGAAGTTATATTCTTCAGCCGATTTTAATCCTGATAAAATTTCTGCTAAGGAAAAAATGTCTTTTTGTTCATATCCACCAAATTCAGCTAATGTATAAAGTTCCAAAATATATCTAGCAAAATTGTCGCATATACCTATGTTTGTTTCATTTTGAAAAAGCATTGGTTTAGTATTTAAGTCATTATCAGCATAAGTTAATATTGCTGGGTTATAAACAACTTGTTGAAATATATCATTAAATTTTCCGAACGGGTTATTTCTAAAAATATCTTCAAAAGATTTTAAATAAACAAAAGATCCACTATCTCCATAGACATTAAAATGGTTAAACCAAAACCAAACCATCATTTCTCTTAATCTGTTTTCTGAGAATAAAGAATAATAAGCCCTTCTTTGAAAGGCTTCTTTCATAATTAAAGATTGGTCTGGTGGTGGTTCAGAATTGTATTGAAGGGTGAGTTGAAAATTATTTAATTTTTCAGTTTCAAAATCCTTAATTTTTTCTTTTATAAAAGAATCATCATAAAGGTTTGAATTATTTAATTGAGCTGAAATCCATTTATGGTAAGATCCGAAAGAAGAAATGTTTTTCATGCCTTTTTCAGTTGGTGCTAATCCAATTTTTATTAAGGCATGTTCAAAGAGTTCTTCATTGCTTGATTTAAAGGCATTCATTGGTTTAGTATTCTGTTTTGTCATTAGTTTGTCAAGTTGCTACTTTATTGGTAGAATAACAAAAAATGAAAGAAAAATATGAAATTAATTAATGAAATAGCTAAAAAACATTTTGATTGGGTTGAATCTAGAGGTTGGCATAATAAGTCTCCTCTTGAGTCTATAGCTTTAATAGGTTCAGAAATTGGTGAAGCAATGGAAGAAGCTTTTAAATCTAATGGTGAACTATTAAGTTTGGAAGTTGCAGATATATATCTTCGCTGTATGGATTTGGCTGTAGAGAATAATATTAATTTGGACAAAGAAAGAAAAAATAACTCAGATTTTTATGAACAATTCCAATGGAATATTTTTTGGAATAACTTTGCTTCATATATAGGTTATTTAACTATTCCTTTAGCAAAATTAGCAAATACTACTAGATATGAAGAGTTACCAAAAGAATTTTCAGAAGAGTTAATAAAATTTATGTTGGTGGTAGAAAAGGTAGCTCAGTGGAATCATTTAGACTTGTTTGAAAATGTGGATAAAAAAATTCAGATTAATTTAACAAAAGACCATAAAAATAGGATTAAATAATATGAATGTAACTTTTTCTCAACGACCAGGTAAATTAAATTTTAAATCTCTATCAGAGATAGATACAACTTCTATTATTAATCTTTATTACAAGTGGGAAGGAATGCAGGAAGTGCTGTCAAAATTATCTGACATTCAGTATGGATTAAATGGTTTTGCTCCAGGTATTGTTTATGGTAAACCTAACAGTATTTTAAGAGAATGTGAAGGAAGCCCAGGTGTTTGGGTATTTGACTTCACAAATGATGTAACGATATTGATGTTTTCTGATGGATTTAGAAAAAATTGTTTCAAAGGAACAAGTTACGAAGTAGTTTTGGACAATAATCCCAAAAAAGAAAATGTGATTCAAGCACTAAATATATTATTTGAAGATTTCTCTATTAAATTCAAAAAAGAATTCCCGGAAGAGCAGAAAAAATTAGAAAATTTAGTTAAAAAATTTAAACAAAAAACATTTTAATTTGTTATTTTTCTTAGATTTATCAAATTATTATGAGTTCTAATGATTTTAAGATTTTTTAAAATATTAATTTTTATTAATTAGGAACTTTATTCCACCAAAAGGCTTTTAATTTATATATTTTTTCATTATCATATTTATAATTGTTTAGTTAAAAAATAGTTAATATTTGTTATGTAAATATAATTATTTTAAATTAATATAAAAAAATATCCTAAGGAAAAAAATGCATTGCCCCATATGTTCTAGTAAAAATGTTACATTGAGTTCTGATTACCTTTCAAACAAGGAATTGTCAGATGGGGGGATTTATGTTGCTAAGAATGTAAAGAATGTTGCTGAATTTTATGATGCTGCATATCCATTTGAATGCTCAGATTGTGGGCAAATATTTTATTTGGGGTATAAATTGACGTCCTCCCCGCCCTAAACGGCGGGGATTCCTACTGCTAGACGTGCACGTCCGCACGCGAGAATGTTCTTAGCTGAGTTGATATCACGATGATGAACCGTATTGCAACTGGAGCATGTCCATTCTCTTATTCCAAGATCTTTCAGTCCTTTCGGACCGCAACGTGTTCCACACGTTGAACAGACTTGGGTTGAGAAAG